>CEPI01001031.1_pt1 | contig 79783 bp, 80 predicted proteins | sample 530491 | NCBI WGS metagenome assembly CEPI01 (sample SAMEA2620210, study PRJEB7988) | marine metagenome | isolation source: saline water (ENVO:00002010), including | reverse complement strand
GCTACTATAAGGTCAATAGAGTAAAGAATCCGTTGGGGAGGAGGCTGATGCGCATTGGTCAGTTGGCGCAGTTGGTAGGGGTCGAAACACAGACGATCCGCTTCTATGAACAGCAGGGCTTGTTGCCGCCGCCTGATCGGCAGGACAACGGTTACCGTGTCTATACCGAGAAGCATGGTGAGGGGCTGGCCTTCATCCGTCGCTGCAGAATCCTAGGCCTGTCACTGGCTGAGATTCACGAACTACAGAGCTATCAGGACGACCCTCATCAGCCTTGTACCGCCGTCAACGCCTTGCTCGATGATCACATCTCTCATGTGCGGTCGCAGATAACCGCTCTGCAAGCGCTTGAGAAACAACTCGTTTCACTGAGAGCGAGTTGCAACGATGACCGGGAAGTTGAGGCGTGTGGGGTTCTTGCTGGAATTAGCGAAGGAAACATGCACCAGCAGTAGGTGAAGCATCAACCAGATAATCCGATGAGATGCCGGTCTGTCTCACTCTCATGCAAAGGTAAGATCAACCATTTAATCCGCTTACCCTGAATAATAAGTGTATTAGGAAAGCTTACTGTCGCTGGGAATAACAAAAAAAGAATCGAAACCATTACTGCGCTGGTGAGTACTTCTTTTAGGTTTTGCTTTTTATTATTGAATGACTTCCCAACCGTCATCACTCTCAACAAGTCGAATGCTGGAGGCTGCTGATTGCTCTCCAGTGAACTCAGAAAATGATGTTACTTTTACGTCACAGACAAAACCCGAAGACTCAGAGGCTGCTTTACAGCTCAGTTTTTCAACATCCCGAATCTCTACTTCATATTGAGCCATTAAATCGCACTAAAGAAAATTTATTTTGATGCGTTAACTCAGATGTACAGCCGTGGTGAGATTAATCTCAAATTAACTGTTGTTTCTCCACAAACATAGCAATACCTGATTTAACACAGTCCCGAAGTAAATTATTACTTGCATGAAAGCTCCGTCGCTTAGCTCAACAGACACAGTCATAAATTTAATAAGAATTTAATGTGTGAGGACTAGTACTTCGGTGTTGGGGAATACACAAATACCACCTGTATATCCTAATAAACAAAAACCACATATAAAAACGACTATTAACTTAAATATTTTATCTGGCGGAGTCTGCCTCCTAGATAGTTCTGACTCTGAGTACGTTTCATCCGCAGCAGTTGCACAGATTAGTGGCGCTAAAGATGTGCGCATGGAACAAGTGACCAGTTTGCCGATGTTATCAATTAATCCGCAGCGAGAACATCTGACCCTGCTGGGACTGGACATTGCAACCTTACAAAATGCCTAGCAAATGGTCATTGGCGGTCAGGATCTGAGGCTGATTTATGAGGGCGATAAACTCTTCCGGCTGGTGATGCGGCTCGATAAACAATTACGCCGAGATGTTGATTCACATTCTTCTAACTTTGCTGCAAAAGTAGAGGTGCAAATCCACCACCCGGTGTACGTAAGTTGGTAGCTTGACCTCGATAAAGTCTTGCTGCAGCAAGTAATAATTCCCCTCGGTAAGTATACAATCGCACATCAACCTTAAGCATTTCACGTTCGTTATCAACCATCACAACACGTTCTGAGGGTGGCACATAGGCCTGTGCAACATAATCACTTTCAAGAATACGTGCAAATGTGCTTTTGGTCAGCTTGCTGCCGCGATAGACACCCTTGCTGCCATGACCTGCCACCGGTTTAAAAAACCACTGCCGCCGTTGTTGCCAGAGTGATTGCTCATCATGGGCGGTAACCTGAATGGTGTGGGGAATACCCTTTTTTAAAAGTTCAGCATTTTCAGTACTTAACCCCCAATCTAGTAGAGTCTGCTGATCTGACATTAAGGCCAAGTTTCGCTTATCAGCAAATAGGGCGTGTGTATAAGGATTCGGGGTGATAACTGCGCCACATTCTAACCAAGCAAAACGCAAAGCAGCATGTTCAGGTGCATCTAGTCCAAAGTCGACCAGACGGTTGTAAACCAAATCGATTTTCTGGTTATCACCATACAAGACTCCTGATTCGTATTTGAGATCCGTTGGTGAAAGTATGACGGCATCAATGCCATGTTGGATGAATAGCTGTTGCGCGAGTTTGAACTCCGGATAGAGATGTTGTTCTTCCGGTGCATCGTCGATGATTGCAATTCGCTCAGGTTGTCCGCTACCTCTCTGGGCCCGCCATTCACTTATAAATTGCGCAATGACTGCTTCATCGAAATCTTTTGCCCAAGACGCCTGTGTATTGCCGCTACAACATTTTAGTTGGGCGCGAGTCAGGATGGCATTAAGAAAAGCGCCACCGGCATTGGTATTGATTTCGATAAGACGAGGACCATCCTCACTGAGGTGGAAATCATAGCCCATAAAAGCGCCTACTGGACCGGGATTATGCCGTGCACTCTCAGGTGCCCAAGACATGATCTGTTGCTGATATTCTGCAAGTGAAGCAGCGGATTCGATTGCCTTAACAATCGCCTGCATTTGTTCAAGATCAGAACTTGGAACAAAAATCGCGGCATTTGAGAAGAATTGGCGCATGCCCGAAGTAGACAGGATGCCTTCAGCGTTATCACCCAATTGGTTGTTGAGATCGCGAATAATCGCTGACCAATCTAGAGTAACGCAGGTACAGTGATGGTTTAGCCGTTGTGATCTTGTCTGCTCTTGAGAACTATCGATTTTTTTCATTGATTCTCCTCTGTCGGAAAACGTTATATTAATGTCCAACGGTTAACTTTAAATCATAGGTGTTTAGTTTGATTAGTGACCGTTATTGCAATCTTTACCAGCCTGCTTAAAGCCCCTTTGTTGGACGTCCTCTATAGTTAAACAGGATGAACATTCTGCCTGAGGCTTACATAATCCTTGTAATAAGCAAAGGAAATCGTGAACACAAAAGAATAATTAACAAAGGCAGGTAGGGCAGAATATAGTTCGTATGCTCTACAAACGGTAAAAAAAAAGGATTACATAAGGATTAGGTTTTTGTAATGTTTAGGTCATCAAGGTGACAGAATCGTCCGTTAGTCTTCAAAGTAGGTTGATTTAATAGTTGAGCCAACGCTGGTCAAGCGGAAATCAAATTTAATTTATCGTGATGTTGGCTCATCCAATTAAATGTAGCTTAAGAGGCAATGACAAGATTTAACTATGTGTTGCCGCTAATAATTTTTGCTTTAATCAAGTTATTCATACTTTTAATACTATTTAGGACTAACTTTATGAAATTTCAAACCTTGCCATATTTTGTTGCGTTGCCAGCATTAATGTTGGCTCTATCTGCTCAAGCTCATAACCCTGAAGAGCATATTAACAAAGGAGAAGCACCTAACTGTGCAGCTATGAAAGATATGGATCATTCTAAAATGGATATGAAGGATCCAGTCATGCAAGCCATGATGCAGAAATGTATGCCTAAAGATGAAGTAATGTCTAAAGATGGTGATGCTGGCCATGATATGGAAGCAGGTGTTAAAAAACCTTCTGAGCATCAACATTAATTTCAGATATCATTAATGAAGATGGCGACATAGCAGCATCACTTGAAGCCGAATACGACATTCGCCTCAGTCAAGTTTCGTACTTACAGCCACGCTTGGAAGTTTCTGCTGGACTCACAGATGCCCAAGCGTTCGATCGCCCCAGTGGATTCAACGATGTTCGAATAGGACTGCGTTATCGCTATGAAATCTCTAGAGAGTTTGCACCTTACATAGGTGTTTATTGGAGCCGGGCCTTAGGTCAAAAGGCTAATCAAATCTCTGATGAAGGGGGCGATAAAATCGAAACAGGTTTTGTTGCCGGGGTTCGGATGTGGTTTTAACTAGAGTAACAAAATTAGTAAAACTGAAGAGGGAGAGTAAATGACTAACAATGACGACAGAACAACGCATTATAAGGAGGGAAGCCTCACTTTAGCGGGAACAGTTATGCTCGGTACCGGTGTGATGATTGGTGCTGGTATCTTTGCGCTTACCGGGCAAATGGCGCAGATGACAGGTGTTTTATTTCCTTTAGCGTTTCTAGCCGCCGCAGTAATCGTTAGTTTTAGTGCCTATTCATACATCAAAATTTCTAACGCTTATCCCTCTGCAGGCGGCATTGGCATGTATTTGCATAAAGCTTATGGTAACCGGTTGCCAACGGCTTTTAATGCTTTGCTGATGTATTTTTCAATGGTGATCGCCCAGAGCTTTCTCGCGCGCACATTTGGTTCATACACCATGCAACTTTTCGGTGGGGATCAAAGCGGCATTATGGTGCCTTTGCTTGGTGTCTCGCTCATTTTGGCCGCTTTTATAATTAACCTTTTAGGTAATCAATTGATTCAGGGGGTGGCCTCGTTCATTGGTATTTTGAAAATTCTGGGCATTCTCATTTTTGGATTGGTAGGTGTTTGGATCGCCGACAGTATCTCTGTCGACTTTACAAGCCCAGGAGAAGCAGGAACCTTCGGCAACTTCCTCGGTGCAACGGCACTGGGGATACTGGCCTTTAAGGGGTTTACCACTATTACTAACAGTGGTTCTGAAGTAAAAGATCCTAAACGTAACGTAGGTCGCGCAATTGTTATTTCTATCGCGGCCTGTGTGGTCATTTATGGCTTGGTCGGTTTTGCTGTGGCGAGTAATTTATCGTTGGCAGAAATCATCAAAACACAAGACTATTCCCTTGCTGCGGCTGCGCGCCCGGCATTGGGTGAATATGGTGTGTGGTTTACGGTTGCTATTGCCATGATGGCGACTGCTGGCGGTATTCTGGCCAGCATTTTTGCCGTTTCAAGAATGCTGGCAATGTTGACGGAAATGAAACTGGTTCCGCATCGACATTTCGGTATGCCGGGTAGTATTCAAAAGCATACATTGGTCTACACGGTCGTTTTAGGACTTATTCTGACGGCATTTTTTGATCTGTCTCGAATTGCTGCACTGGGTATCGTGTTTTACCTAATTATGGACATTGCCATTCATTGGGGCGTTCTTCGTTATTTGCGAGAAGACATTAACGCCAATAGATGGGTGCCAACTACCGCGATTATTTTAGATTTGCTCGCGCTAGGGGGCTTTGTCTGGGTAAAACTGAATACTGATCCATTTGTGATTGGTGTGGCGGTTGTTACTATGATTATTATCGCAGTTGCTGAGCAAATTTTCCTGAAAAGATCCGCTGAATTACATCATCATCATTAATTACAATATTTTACGTGGAGGGCAGTACCATGATGACTGATAATATTTTTGGTAACACCATGTGCGCATGACATTGGTAGTGGATGCTGGTGTTTGCCATTGTCGTTGTTATTCCGGTTTGGCGTTTTTGTCAGCGTACAGAGTGCCCAGGTTGGATGGGAATACTGATATTGATTCCTTTCATTAATCAGGCATTACTGTATTTCATTGCGTGTACCGATTAGCCAGTAGAAAAAAGATTGAGATAAAGGCAGCCGAACACTGGTATGTTCACCATCAGGATTTATTGAGGGTCTAAGCTTATGGTCATCTTCAGTAGACATAAGTGCTGGTATTTTTGCTGTGACTAACAATCTTTTCTAGCGTTTCATATCTAATAGAAGAGCGAGGTTCTGATGTTTCCGTCAAAAAATTGTCCTGTTTGTGAAATGTCCGTCGCAGATAACAAATTATCTGTAAATTTCCGTGGCATTGATCTTTGGTTTTGTTCTCAACAATGTCAGGACAGATTCAACCAACGGCCAAGCTTATACATTGGTGATCCCAAGCATGGTAAATCAGTCAAGCAACATGGTGTAAGGGTTAATAAACAGAGACTTATTAAGCTTGAACTGCCTGACAATGAGGAGTTAAAAATTAAATTGATTAATGGTTTAAATTCATTGATGGGGGTGACGCAAGCTAAAATTAATCAAAAAGTGCTTGAAATTGAATACGATTTGGTTCAAATATCACTTGATGAAATTGAGCATTATATTTTGGCCTCGGGGGTAGATATGGAGCAGTCGTGGCTTGATAAGGTTCACGATGCTCTCCTTCATCTCAGTGAGGAAGGTGAATTGGGTAATCTCGGACACCCCTATAAAGACGATAGCAGTCATTAATTAAATCTGACTTGGTTTTTCCAAGTCAAATGTTCATAAATGCCCGTCCAGTAATATCCAAAACTGGCTGCAAAAAGTAACTCTTCCAAGGGTATACCAATAAGAAACAGGCCACTCAGTGCATCCAGGTTCCATACACGTTCGATGTATCCCGGTGCAATGCTTTCAAGACCAAGGACAAAAATCGCGTAATAAACAAGAAATAGAACGCTTCCCCAAAAACTCTTGAGTGCAGGGGGGCCAGCATCGTGAAGTTCGGATGCTGGACACCTAAACCAGCTATTTCTTGTGAATATGCTTGCGGAGTTTTTTCTCTTCCATCTGATGTTCTCCCATCTGGTTCATCATCATCTGCATCATATTCATTCGCTCATCCATCATGCTCATGCAGTCTTCCTTGCCTTTGTGTTCCATGGTTTTACCTTTCATCTCCCCATGCATCATTTTCATACCTTTTTGCATGGCGGTCATATGTTCCTGCATCATTTGGTGGCGTTTTTCATGGTCCTGTTCTTGTTGAATTCGGTCCATCAGAGCTTGCATTTCCTGCATATGATCATGCATGGAAGTCATTCCCTTATCCTGCATTTTCATGGTGTTGTCTTGCATTTTGTCATTATGCTGATGGTCATCCTGGGCGAAAGCTGGCGCGGTAAGGATGGCGGTGATGATGAGTGATCGGGTAAGATTTTTCATAGTTATCTCCTAGGTTTACTTCAAGGGGAAGATTCCCCTCTGGTTTAACGGTTGTGACCTGACATGACACTACAGCCGGTCATTCGTTTTTTTTCGCCCATCTTCCAGACCACGGCGATAGGCTTCTTCCGCATCTTGGTGTTGATGTTCGTCTTTACTGTTTTCTCCATGATCGCCATGCCCCTTATGCATGAATATATGCATCAGTGGACACAACAAAATAATCAGAAATGGAAGATATGGAAGGATGTGGGCACTGTGATCAACGAAAATAAAATAGAGCGCCACTCCAATAAGTATAAGAGTTGCCATACCATGAAGGCTGGTCCAAAAACCGGGTTTGCTTGCCATCTAGTTTCTCCTATGCCGCCTTATAGACAGCGCTGTTAGATGTATGTCAGGGTCATTTATCAACATTCAGTTTCACCCGCTTAAGGCGCAGTGAGTTGCCAATCACCGACAAAGAGCTGGTTGTCATGGCGATCACCCCGATCATCGGATGAAGTAGGCCGACAGCTGCAATGGGTATCGCGGCCACATTGTAAAACCAAGCCCAAAACAGGTTTTCAACGATTTTCCGAAAAGTTGCACGGGACAGGCGAATAGCCTCCACCACCTTGGTTAGTTCACCTTTAACCAAGGTGACATCCGCAGCTTCAATGGCAACATCGGCGCCAGCACCAATAGCGATACCCACATTGGCCTGTTTCAGTGCCGGGGCGTCGTTGATGCCATCGCCCACCATGGCCACCAGTTGCCCATATTTTTCCTGCAGCCGCATAATTGCATCCACCTTGCCTTCAGGCAAAACGCCCGCCATAACTTCGTCGATCCCTACCTGGTTCGCGACGTGGCGAGCTGTACGTTCGTTGTCGCCTGTGATCATGACAGTGTGAATGCCCATCTCATGAAGCGCGGCAATGGCAGCTTTCGAGTCCTCTTTAATGGTGTCGGCCACGGCGACAATACCGGCTGCCTGGTCTCCGGCGGCAACTAGCATGGCGGTCTTACCCTCGTTTTCAAGACGGATCATGACTTCTTCGAGGTCGCCCAACTCTATATTGGCTTCGCTGAGAAGCCGGCGGCTGCCCACGCGAATGAGCTGGTCGTCGACACGGCCTTCCACTCCTCGCGCAGTAATCGCTCGGAAGTCCACCACTGTAGGAACCTCCAACCCCTTTTCCCGGGCGCCATTCACGATGGATTGCCCCAGAGGATGTTCGGAGCCGGCTTCCACAGATGCCGCGAACCTAAGTACATCGCTTTCATTGAAGCCGGCGGTAGCAATCACATCTGTGAGCGCGGGCTCGCCTCTGGTGATGGTGCCGGTTTTGTCGAGTACAACGGCCTTGATGTCCTTAAGAGACTGAATGGCTTCGCCGGAGCGGATAAGTACACCTGATTCTGCGCCCAATCCCGAGCCCACCATGATGGCAGTGGGAGTGGCGAGCCCCAAAGCACAGGGACAGGCTATCACCAGTACGGAAATTGCCGAAAGTGTACCCAGCATCAATGGTGAAAGTTCCGGGTTAACCCATGGCAGGAACTCGGCACCCCAGTAAAGAATCGGCCTAAGCGACTCGGCGAAAATTAGCCAGATTACAAAGCTAGCAAGACTGATCATGATAACCGCCGGGACAAACTTTGCGGTCACTCTGTCGGCGAATTCCTGGATGGGTATTTTAGAGCCTTGTGCCTGTTCCACCAGTCGGACAACTTGTGACAAAAAGGTATCGGCACCTACCCGAGTGGCGCGAACTTGCAGCATGCCTTCCTTATTAATGGTGGCTCCAATCACTGCTTCGCCAGGTCCTTTCTCCACCGGCACGGACTCGCCCGTGGCGATGGATTCATCCAGATGACTATTACCTTCGACAATTTCGCCGTCGGTAGGTACCTTGCCGCCAGGCCTAACCACCATGATGTCTCCGACCTGAAGCTCCGCAACCGCTACTTCAACTTCATGTCCTTCCCGTAGTACGGAGGCGGTTTTAGCACCCAGTTTTAGTAGTTTTTTGATCGCCTGTGATGCCCGCCCCTTGGCACGAGTTTCCAGGTAGCGGCCAAGCATATGGAAGGTCATGATGGTGGTGGCCATTTCAATAAAAGATGTCATGGGGTAGATAAATCCCACAAGCCCAATCAGGTAAGGGGGCAGGCTTCCCAAGGAAATAAGGACATCCATGTTGGCGGTGCGATTGGTAAGGGAACGCCAGGATGAGCGGTGGGTTGCCCACCCGCCTTGCAGGAAGACCACAGGAAAGCCAAGTAAAGCAACCCAAGTGAGATAGTTTGGCACCGGCACCCAGAACATATGCACCATCATCAATACCATAATCAATGTGGTTGGGATGGCGGCGAACCATAAACGCCTCCAAGCCTGTTCAAGGTAACGCTCTTCAACCGCCGCGTCGGCTTCCGCATTTCCCTGCGAACGACTTTCACTGATGGCTGCTACATCGTATCCCGCTTGCTCAATAGCTTCTTTGATGTTTTTTGTGTTTACTGTTACCGGATCGAAACTAACCGTCACCTTATGATTGGCAATGTTAGTTGAAATATCATTAATGCCGGTAAGGCGTTTGATGGAGGTTGAGACTAGCCCAGCACAATGATCGCTGCCCATGCTAGGTACTGTGAACAAGGCTTCGCTAGTTCCGCTAGACATTGGTGATGACATACTATCTACATCGTAGCCGGCCTTTTCGATTGCGTCCCAAATGTTCTTATCACTTAGCTGGTTTGGATCGAATTCCACAGTGACATGGTGGTTAGCTATGTTGGTACTGATATTGATGATGCCTGATAGTCGATTAATAGAAGCTGTTATGAGGCCAGCGCAGTGATTGCTGCCCATGCCGGACACCAAAAACTGTGTTGTTTCAACATCCGAAGTAGTTTTCGTAAGTTTAGATTTTGAGGGTTGTTCAGGTATGTCCATAGCTATCATCTAACTCCAATTTAGTATGCAAATAGTTAAGACGTTGTTGGGCAATTCAATCAGATTGATTTGACATTATCTGGGAATGTTCCAGACAGTTAACATCAAATTTCGGAAACTGAGTTCGAACATTCCAGCAAACTTACATCGATATGCATCTCGTGATTTATCAAAAAACCCGTCAACAAATATAGCTCCAATTTATCTTGTTGTAGAATCAATCTCGCTAACTAATATATGACGGCTAGGATCTCTAAGTTAGAGTTTCTAGCAGTAGAACAAAATAGATACTACACCTATAAGAAGATACTTAGATGCCTCTTTCAATATCATTACGTTTAGATTACAAAATCGTAATCATAAATTTCATAAAGTTGCGTATGATTGGATTTATGGATGATCTGTTTAGCAGGCTGTTGAAAAATGGGGTTTGATGAGCAAAAACTTCCCGCCGTTAAGAAAATGACGACGTATAAATCGGTAGAAACAATTGCCTCGATTTTGGTGTAACAATTACCTGCAATGCTCAATCGACGATCAGCAACAGCATCTGTTTAAAATATGCGCAGTTTTTGCCTTAATTCCCTGTTTTCAGGCCATTAAAGTCTTCAATCTCGTCACGTTGTACACCGCAGCCACAAACCGGAATATCCAGGCGACTTTGTCCCGGCCGCAGTGGCGAAGTTTTCTCATGAGACCAAACTCTTTCATCCAGCCAAAGCATTCTTCGATCCGCTTGCGTTTAACTTGACTGATACCGTAACCGATAGCTGATGTCGTTCTACCGTCAACGGCACTGCCTAATGATTTGGCCGCGACATGCGGTGTGACTTTTAACCCTCGGCACACTTCCACAAACTCGCCCGTGTCATAGCCCTTATCGGCACCCACCGTCATACCGGGACGGGTGCCTTGATATGCCAACATTGTGGTACCGGCGTCCCACTCCTGGCGGGTACCCGCTTCGGTTAATTCGGCTTCAACGATCAGCCCGTTTCGGTTTTCGGTTAGCAGGTGGCCCATATGATAGAGCTTCGATTCCTTGCCTTTACCCTTACGAAACAGGCGCGAATCACTATCGGTTGTGGACTGGTGTGTCTTGTTGCTGCGCTTATGTCCGTGGAAGTTGTCACCTGGACCGTCACTATCGTCTTTCGGTTTGAAGGATTTCATGGAGGCACAGGCTTCCAGCAAGGTGCCATCAACGCTGAAGTGTTCCCGTGACATCAATTGCTTGGCGTAGGCCTGTTTCTTGACAGCATCAAAAAAGTGCTGATCAACGTCATTGAGCATCAGGCGGTCCCGGTTCTTGGAGAACACGGAATGGTTCCATACCGTATCATCTATGCCCAGCCCCACGAACCAGCGGAACATCAGGTCATAGTCAAGGCGCTCCATCAACTGACGTTCGGAGCGAATCGTGAAGACTATTTGTAACAATAAGGCTCGGACCAGTTGTTCTGGTGGAATTGACGGACGACCAACCCTGGAGTACATCTCATCGAAACACCACTGCATATCCTCCAGCGCATGATCAACCACCGAGCGTATCTTTCGGATCGGGTGGTGCTGCGGAATACGTGATTCGAGGTCAACATAGCTGAAAAAGGAAGACTGAGGATTGATTTCTCCGCGCATTCGATTCTCTCGGTGGTTATTTATCGCTATTATCCCATATCAGGGGTTTTTCAACAGCCTGCTAGCCAGGGTAAACAAGATTACACATACATTACAGCAATGTAATACATGGGTCATCTTAAGGTCAGAAACACCGCTCTACTATGACAATGGATAAGTCCAGGTGCACCATGGGAGTTGTGTGCGGGCCGATTCAATGCAGAAACGCAGTGACAGGATATCTTGCCAATATTAACGGTTGATGGCGTACAGGCTAAAGATCGAGGAGCGTGTAATAGTGAATACGAGAAACCGGATACCTGTGAATGAAAATTGCTTGACCTGTGTCTTGGACACAGGTGTAAGGTGACAAAAAGCCGGATAAATTCTTCGGATTTACTCTCGGGTTTAGAACTGATGATTGACTCATATCAAGGCAAGGAACAGATCCTCGGGGTTAATCTGAATCCTGTGATAGTCAGACTGAGCTGCGAGGAGGGCTGTGTGAAAGTTATCGAAATGGCCAGGCGTTTAGGGGTTACGGCCGATACGGTGCGGTTTTATACCCGGATCAAGATTCTGAAACCGGGGAAGAACAAAACCAATGGATATCGGGAATACAGCGAAAATGATTACAACCGCTTGCGATTCGTGCTGAGTGCACGGCAACTGGGCTTTTCCGTTGAGGATATTCAGGAAATTTTGAACCACGCGGATAAGAAGAAATCGCCTTGCCCGACGGTACGCCGCTTGATTGACCAACGCCTGAATGAAACTGAACAACGGTTCGCGGAGACTCTGCAACTGCGGGAACGCATGCAGCAGGCCGTGGTTGAGTGGAGCCAAAAGCCAGATAAGGTGCCGACTGGCCATATGATCTGTCACCTGATTGAAGAGTTTGCCCAGTAAATCAACATAGAGGATTTGCCATGAATACACAGAAATTCGAGAGCCCTACTCATCACCGGGGCGGCTGCTGTTGCGCCAGCAAGTCATCCACTGCAGCTAACACTCGGAGCAGTGTTGACTCAGATAGCGATATCCCGCTGCAGCGGCTACAGGTGCAGGGCGCAACGTGCGGTGGTTGTGTAAGAAGCATTGAGCAAACGCTACGCTCTGTTTCCGGCGTAAGCGATGCGTGTATGGATCTGGCGACGGGTGTCGCTTCGGTCGTTGGCATGGTCGAGTCTAACGCTCTGATAGAGGCGTTGGATCGAGCGGGTTTTCCTTCGACCCAAATCAATTAGTTTATGGCTGATGGTTGGAGTAATTAGCAGTTGGTAAGCCTAAGCATGTTACAGGCGTGAAATATGGTGGTGGAGAAAGCCTGCTGGCCACTGAAAGAAAGGCAATGGCTAAATTTTGTTGTTCAGGAAATGCTAATGGATCAAATTAACACACTTAAGGTGATCGACATGGGCATCGACACCCACCAGGAACCGGTGGTGTATATGCGCAGTGATTGTCACATCTGCCGCTCTGAAGGTTTCACTGCCAACAGCCGTGTCATGCTGCGGTACGGGGAAAACAGCGTTATCGCCACGCTGAATGTGGTGGACGAACAGGTACTGAGTTCCGGGAGTGCAGGGTTGTCTAAAAGTGCCATGCAGCGCTTGGACGTCGATGATGGCGCCGCGGTTAGTGTCGACCACGCACCGGTAGTGACATCACTTGCCGCCGTGCGCAAAAAAATCTTTGGACACAAACTCAGTGATCAAGAGATTACCGCTATTGTCGAGGACATCGGCGACCACCGCTATTCGGATATCGAAATCGCCAGCTTCCTCAGTGTGTGCGCGGGTAGCCGTTTAGACGTAGATGAAATCATCAGTCTCACCCAGGCCATGGTGGCCTGTGGTAAGCGGCTGAACTGGCCAGACGAAGCCATGGTTCTTGATAAACACTGCATCGGTGGGCTGCCGGGCAACCGCACCACACCGCTCGTGGTGTCCATTGTCAGCGCTGCGGGACTCACCATCCCTAAAACCTCCTCGCGGGCGATCACCTCTCCCGCCGGTACTGCGGATACTATGGAGGCACTGACTACCGTCAATCTGGAGCTCAATGAGATTCAACGTGTAGTGGCTGAGACCCATGCCTGTCTTGTTTGGGGTGGCGCTGTCAACCTGAGTCCGGCCGACGATTTGTTGATTCGCATTGAACGGGCCCTGGATTTGGATGGTGAAGGGCAGTTGATCGCCTCGGTTTTATCAAAAAAAATCGCTGCCGGTTCCACTCATGCGGTGATAGATATTCCCGTCGGCCCCACCGCTAAAGTGCGTTCCCAGAACGACGCCGATCGCCTTTCCTCACTCTTTACCCAGGTGGGAGCCGCCTGTGGTATTCAAATTCGCTGCCTTATTACGGATGGTAGTCAGCCGGTTGGGCGTGGTATCGGCCCGGTAGAAGAAGCGCGGGATGTGCTGGCAGTATTGCAGCGCGAGCACAGTGCACCACAGGATCTTCGGGAGCGTGCCTTGTTTCTGGCTGCACATCTGTTTTCACTTGCTTATCAAGAGCGTTATGAACAAGGGCTGGAAAGAGCGATCGCGATTTTGGATGAAGGTAAAGCCTGGCAGCAGTTCCAGCGCATTTTGGCCGCGCAGGGTGGGATGAAAGCCCTGCCTGACGCCAGCTACCAACATACCGAAGCGGCCACAGCAGTGGGCACACTTACCGCTATCGACAATCGTCAACTCGCGCGTCTGGCGAAGCTGGCAGGCGCTCCGGCGACAGCGGCTGCGGGGTTGCGTCTACATGCTCGAGTCGGCGACAAGGTCACCGTCGGACAACCTTTATTTACGCTCTGTTCCGATACGATCGGAGAGCAACAGTATGCGATGGCGTTTTATCGCCAATCGACAATTTTTACGGTCGAGAAGGAACGATGAGCGAGGCGATGGCTGTGAAAGATAAATCTCCAGTGGTGTTTTCCCTGAACAATCATCCGTTGGCTGAGTCACTCAGTAACGCGATTGGTGGTCAACCTGGCGAGTTTAACGCTCGGCAGTTTCCTGATGGGGAGTCCTATCTGCGTATTCAATCTGATGTAGAAAATCGCGCCTGTATTGTGGTGGCTGATCTGTCACACCCAAACATCAAATATCTGCCGTTGTTGTTTTTATTGGAAACACTGCGGGAGCTGGGAGCGTCGCAAGTGGGGTTAGTGGCGCCTTACCTCAGTTATATGCGTCAGGATCGCCGTTTTGTCGATGGGGAAGCGGTTACTTCACGTATTTTTGCCAAGTGCCTTTCTCAACATGCTGATTGGCTGGTTACGGTCGATCCACATTTGCATCGCTATCATTCTCTGGATGAAATCTATTCCATACCCAGTCGTGTTGTGCAAGGGGCTCCGGCATTGGCGCACTGGCTCAAAACGCAAAGCAACCTACTGTTGGTAGGGCCCGACAGCGAAAGCGAGCAATGGGTTGATGAGATTGCTGCCTTTAGTCAACATCCTTTTGTGATTGGAGAAAAGCAGCGCTTCGGGGATCGCCAAGTCGAAGTGATGCTGCCCGACATCAACGAATTCAGGGATAGAACGGCAGTGATTATCGACGACGTTATTTCCAGCGGGCAAACAATCCTGGAATGCGTTAAAACACTTCGGTCCAAAGGTATCGACAACATTCAGTGCGTGGCGGTGCACGGCATATTTGCCGATCACTCCGATAAAACCTTACTGGCCTCAGGCCTGAGCCAACTGGTCACATCCAATACCATCCCCCATCCTTCCAACGCTATTGATATTACGTCGCAACTGATTGCGCCCGTTATCAGCATGCTTAAATTGGCAGGAAAATCATTATGAAAATTACCTTTGTCGGCGGCACCGAGACCGTTACCGGCTCAAAATTTCTGCTGGAAACTGAAACGACAACCGTATTAGTCGATTGCGGTTTGTTCCAGGGCTACAAGTGGCTGCGGGAACGCAACTGGCAAACCTTGCCCCTGGACATCGACAAACTGGATGCGGTGCTGCTCACTCACGCACATCTGGATCACTCCGGTTATATCCCGGTGCTATACAAGCGCGGCTTTCGCGGCCCGGTGTTTACCCATCACGCCACTAAGGCCCTGTGTCAGATTTTATTGGCCGACAGCGGCCATATCCAGGAGGAAGACGCTAAGTATTACAGCAAACATAAATTGGGCAAGCACGCGCACCCTGAGCCGCTTTACGACCGTCAAACGGCGGAAGCCAGCATGAGGCTATTTCAGTCTGTGGAGTTTGATGAACAGATCGAGGTCGGGGATATCCGTTTTTATTTACAGCCTGCCGGTCATATTCTCGGCGCCGCCAGCATTATCGTTGAAGCGGAAGGGAAACGAATCGGCTTTTCTGGTGATGTCGGTCGCTTCGATGATGTGCTGATGCCCCCCCCTCGACCATTGCCGGAGCTGGATCTGCTGTTGATGGAGTCCACCTACGGCAACCGCCGGCACGACACCCAAGATCCGTTTCAGCAGTTGGCGGAAATTGTTAACCGTGTCGCCAAAAGCGGCGGCGTGCTGCTAGTCCCGGCCTTTGCGGTAGGGCGGGCGCAGGCCTTGCAACATCTGTTGGCGACCCTGATGGATCAGGGCGATATCCCCAAAATGCCCATCTATCTCGACAGCCCCATGGCGATCAAAGTATCGGATATTTTCTGCCAGTTCAGTGATCAGCACCGGTTGAGTCACGAGCAATGCTACCGCCTATGCGATGGCGTGACCTATACCCGCACGGTGGACGAATCGAAGGCGATTGCCGGACAGGCTTTCCCCCATATTGTTATCGCTGGCAGCGGCATGGCTACCGGAGGTCGTATTCTCCACCACTTCAAACGCCTGTTAGGCAGTTCTAAAACCACGGTACTGTTTACCGGTTATCAGGCGGGCGGCACTCGCGGCGCAAAAATGCTGGAGGGTGTTGATGCGGTGAAAATCCACGGAGGCTGGGTACCGTTGAGAGCCACTGTCAAAGTCATCTCAGGTTTGTCGGGGCACGCAGACTACCTCGAACTGACCCAGTGGTTACAGCAGTCAGCGCTGACCGATACTACTCGAATTCAACTGATTCACGGTGACCCGGAAGCCCTTGAAACCCTTCGGGTGCACTTGCAGGAGCACACCGCGTTTGCGGTGAATGTGGCGGGTTATCGCGATATTTTGCGCCTGTAATCGAAGAGATAATCCACAGCGGAGAAAAAGTTATGCAAATTGAAACCTTAAAAGATGTGCTGCACTGGACTCGGGAATTTCACCAACACCTCAGCCAGTGTTTATCCCACTGTGCGGACAAGAATATGGATGAACGGGCCCGGATGATCCTTGCGTATCTGTCCGATCATGAGAAGGCACTGACCAAGGTAGTCAGCGGGTTTGAAACCTCAGGCGACGAGCATGCACTGAACACCTGGTGTTACGAATATGTGGCAAAGCACCCCATCGTTCGGCATGCGCATTGCGACGCCCCCTTTGCCGAGCTGGATGCGACGCAAATCATGGAGGTGATAGTCGATCAACACCAGCAGGTGATTGAACTGTATCGCTATCTCGCCTCCAGGGCGGAGATCCCCTCTGCCAAAGAGTTGATGGAATCACTCCGGTCGCTGGAGGAGCACGAAATGATGCGTATGGCGCAGTCTGCCAACCGGTTCGGGGATTTGTAGAGACACTAATTTCTCACAGATACACCACCATAAACGGAGGAATAATCATGACACTTAATGCGTTCAAATTCGGGATGGCCAGCGCGATTACCGCGGCAATACTGTGGCTGGCTTGCAGTCTGCTGGTGATGTTAATGCCTTCCACGATGTTGTCCATGTCCGGAGAAATGGTGCATATGCAACTGAATGAGATGGGTTGGCACTTGACTCTCACTGGTGTCGTTATCGGGCTGGTGGCCTGGTTCGTGGTAGCGGGTATCGCCGGGTGGTTGCTGGCGGCCATTTATAACCGCTTGCAGTCATCCGACTGATTATCCAGCTGATGAGCAGTTTGCCGCGCTATGACAAACCGGTTCTGTTGGTGTTGAATCCGGGTAGTTCATCCATCAAGTGGAGCAGGCATAACGTCTCGGCGCTTGAATATGCGGGTGCAACGGTGCCTGTTGCTATTGGGCAAGCAGGTGTCGGCCAATCAGCTGCGCAGACTTATCCTGGCGCGCCCCCTTGGCTGACCGATGTGCTGACAAATCATGCTGTTCGCGCGGTGATTATCAGAGTCGTACACGGGGGCTCTGAATATCATAAACCTATACCCATCAACGACGATAATTTTCGGCAACGGCAAACCAGTCGATACCACCATGGGCTTTACGCCCAATGAAGGGTTGTTGATGCGCACGCGCAGCGGAGATATCGATCCCGGTTTGCTGACCTGGTTGCAGTGGCAGGAGGGTTGGACGCCCGAGGATACCGACAGGGTTCTCAATTGCGAATCCGGCTGGCGGGGTCTGTCCGGCGGAATCGATAACCCGCGGAATCACTGGGAAAGTTTAAACAAGCAGGTATAGAGGGTACCGGTACATATGGTGCAGGACTCTGCCGTTTCCTCAGCAGTAGAGGGATTGTTGTCATAGAAGTTAATCGTCCTGATCGCAGCAATCGCCGAAGGCAGGGAAAGTCAGATCCTTTAGATGCGGAGAATGCTGCAAGAGCTGTACATTCAGGAACGGCAACCGCGATACCAAAAAAGCAAAACGGAGCCTGTGAAGCCATTAGAATAATTTCTGTAGCACGGCGAAGCGCTGTCAAAGCCAAAACCCAAGCGATGAATCAGATACGAGGCATATTAGTCAGCGGCCCACAGGATATTCGAGAACAAGTCTGGAAAACTAAGCCCCATGATTGTGCAAGAGCTTGTATTGAAATGCTCTCTTCTGACAATTCAGATTTACTTGAATCGATGACATTAACCTTAAAGCTTCTGGCGCAAAGATGGCTTATGCTGACTGATGAGCTGGCGCTACTCGATAAAAGGCTGGATAAGCTAACCAATGAACATTGCCAGCAATTAAGAACAAGAATGGGGGTAGGTCCATATACAGCAGGGATCTTAGTGACAGTGGCTGGTGATAACCCTGAGCGCCTGCGTAACGAAGCGGCATTAGCCGCATTATGTGGCGTGAATCCGTTACCTGCATCATCAGGTAAAACTATCAGACATCGCTTAAATCGCGGTGGCAACCGTGAGGCAAATAATGCTTTATGGACTATAGCATTGGTAAGAGCGCGCAGCGATCCAAGAACTCGGCTTTATGTCGAGAGACGAACCGCTGAGGGGTTAACGACTAAAGAAATTTATCGGTGTTTAAAGCGTTATATAGTCCGTGAGTTATATCCGCTTATATTGAGTGATTTGAAGCGTATTAATTTCACAGGTTTGACATAGGAGCGTCAATGCGTGTGCGGAAAGCTTTTTCCACTCTCTTAAGGTTGAGCTGATTCAGGGCGAGCCGTTACAGGATGGAAAGCAAACACGCGAATTTGTTTTTGAATATATCGAAGTAGATTACAATCGGTACCGCCGCCACAGCGCAATTGGCTTTATTAGCCCTGAGCGGTTTGAAGCAAGAACTGTATGTTAGTTAACTGTCCGATGTTGGCGGTAGGGATCACATTACGCAGGGCTTTATCAGGGTTTGTCGGGGTTTTATATCGTTAAGTCATGCGTAGTGTAATAACAAAACGTGTAAGATTTTTATCTGAGGTGACGCTGATATCACCGTCATGTGCTTCGATAATCGCTTTAGTAATAGCTAGCCCTAAACCTGCACCATCACTGTGGCGTTGTCTTGATTGATCGGCGCGATAAAAACGTTCAAATAAATACGGCAAATGCTCGGCGGATATTGCTGGGCCGGGGTTTTCGACACTGATACAAAGCGTGTTAGCAGCATGCTGATAGCTGTTAACCACAATGCTGTGGCCAGAAGCGGTGTGTCGTATCGCATTTGATAACAAATTAGTTAAGGCATGCCTTAGTAAAGAGCGATCGGCATTAATGACGCTAGGCTGACCGGCAAAAGCAAGTTTGACTCCTGCTTCTTCTGCTAAAGCTTCAAAAAACTCGAATATGGCCGAGATTTCATCGGCAATATTTAAAGGCTGTTTGTTCGGGGTAATTAAACCATTTTTACTTTTGGCTAGCCACAGCATATCGCTAACCATCTTGCTAAGCCGTTCTTGCTCTTCTAAATTTGAAAATAACACGTTTTGGTATTCCTCAGCCGTTCGTTGCCGAGATAAACTGACTTGGGTTTGGGTAATAATATTGGTTAAAGGGGTGCGAATTTCGTGAGCAATGTCGGCACTAAAGTGCGATAACTTAGTAAAGCCATCCTCTAAGCGGTTTAGCATGTGGTTGAATGACTGCACCATATGCGTTAACTCAGAAGGTACTTCGTTGGCGTTTAATCTAATGTCGAGTTTGCTGGTTTGAATGTCGCGCATATTGTCACTTAGTCCTCTAAGTGGCGCTAAACCTTGATGCACCGCAATCCAAGCTGCTAATAAAGTAAGGAGGCAGGAACCGAGTAGAATCACCCAAAGACTTTGACCGAGTTGCTGCAAAAAGTGGATGTGAAAATCCATATCAATCGCTGTAATTAACCGGTAGTTATCGTTTGCAGTGGCTATGTTCAGAGCAATACCCCGATAGGCTTTATCTTGATATTGCCAGTGTTGGATATTTTCAATTTTAAATGTATCTATGGATTCATCAGTATCTGTAAGTTGGCTTAAATCAAAATTAGCATTGTTATAAATAATTTGCTGCTGAGAATTGTTTATTTGGTAATACACGCCATGATGTCCGGCAACAGCTTGCGATAATGATTGAGCTAAAGTTTTCGGATCTGTAGGTTCTTTAAGGAACACTTGCTGAACAGAGTGAACAATAACGCCAAGTTCATCGGCATCTTGTTCGATAAAATGGTGCTCTATAGAACTGATAAGCAGTTGCCTAACAACCAGTAAACAAACCGCAATAGTGACAACGACAGACAGTACCACTCTCAGGGTCAAGGACAGTGGCCGTTTAGTGTTATGCTTCATCCGCTTGCTCGTTTTCAAGTTTATAGCCCATGCCGCGCACGGTGTGGATTAATTTTGGCATAAAATCATCGTCTACTTTAGCCCGTAACCTTCTTATAGCGACATCAATAACATTGGTGTCGCTATCAAAGTTCATATCCCAAATCTGTGAGGCGATTAAAGATCGGGGTAAGACTTCACCGCTGCGGCGCATTAATAACTCTAATAAAGAAAACTCTTTATTACTCAAGGCAATTTTGACTCCGCTGCGCATGACTCTTCTTTTGGGGACGTCTAATTGTAAATCGGCCACCTGAAGTAAATCTGGGGTGGTTATGGTTTGGCCGCGGCGTATTAGGCTGCGTACCCGCGCCAACACTTCTGAGAAAGCAAAGGGTTTAATTAAGTAATCATCCGCGCCTAATTCTAAGCCTTTAACTCTGTCATCAACGCTATCACGGGCGGATAAAAACAATACTGGCGTAAGGTTATTGCTTTCGCGAATAGATTGTACTATCCGCCAGCCATTAACATCAGGCAACATCACATCCAGCACAATCAGATCAAATACTTCGGTCATTGCAAGGTGATGGCCGTCTAAGCCGTTTCTAACCAGTGAAACTTGAAAACCCGCTTCAGTGAGGCCTTGCTTTAAATAATCACCCGTTTTGATTTCGTCTTCAACAATCAGTAATCGCATAACCTTTCCTGTAAATAGGGGTAATTGATAGCTTGCAATACACAGGCTGCCAGCTAGATGACAACAAAATTACAACTTTGTCATGTCAGAGTCATGTTGCTGACAGTTATAAATAGCTAAGCTAGATGAAATAAATAAGTTCAGGGGTTATATAAATGAATGATAACAAGTTCAAGTTACCGGCTTCTATCTCGCGGCGCCGATTTGTCCAAGGGCTTGCCATCGGAGGCGTAATAGCTAGTTTCCCGCATGTTGTTCGCGCCGGTAGCTCTTTTAAAGACAATGCCGCGACAGGTTCAGCACCTGAATTAAGTGGCAAAGTTATCGAGCTAACTATTGCTGAGTCCTTAGTCAATTTTACCGGTGTAGTACGTACAGCAACCACCATTAATGGCTCTATTCCGTCACCAACGCTGCGCTTACGCGAAGGCGATGAGGTGACGATTAAAGTGACCAATACCTTATCTGTGCCTAGCTCTATTCACTGGCATGGCATTATTTTACCTTATCAAATGGATGGGGTACCAGGCTTAAGCTTTAAGGGCATTATGCCCGGTGAAACCTTTGTTTATAAGTTTACTTTGCAACAAAGCGGTACTTACTGGTATCACTCTCATAGTGGCTTCCAAGAAATGACTGGCATGTACGGTGCACTAATCATCGAGCCTAGAGAGCAAGATATCATCGTTGCTGATAGGGAGTATGTGGTACAGCTTTCAGACTGGACCGATGATGACCCGATGAAAGTATTTAGTAAACTAAAAGTGCAAGGTGATATCTACAATTATAATCAACCAACAGTACGAGATTTTTTCCGAGACCTGTCAGAAAAAGGGCTTAGTTCAGCATTATCAAAACGTAAAATGTGGCAAGAAATGCGCATGAGCCCGACAGACTTGGGAGATGTGTCAAGCGCTGCACTAACCTACTTATTTAACGGCAGCACACCGCTGGCCAATTGGCGAGGCCTGTTTAAAAAAGGCGAAAAAGTTCGCTTGCGCTTTATTAATGGCGCCAGCAATACCTTCTTCGATGTCCGTATCCCGGAACTGCAAATGACCGTAGTGCAGTCTGATGGCCAAAATGTCCATCCAGTAACTATTGATGAGTTCCGATTCGGCCCGGGTGAAACCTATGATGTACTGGTCACACCGCAATCTGATGCTTATACCATTTTCGCCCAGACCATAGAACGCACCGGTTATGCTCGAGGCACCCTAGCGGTAGCCGACAATATTAATGCACCCGTACCGGCAGTCGATCCAGTAGAGTGGTTAGCGATGGCCGACATGATGGGCAATATGTCCCATGGCGGTTCAATGACAGAGGGCGCTATGGATCATAGCCAACATGGCGCAGCTATGCCGATGGATTTAAGTCAGCATGCAGGGCCGGCCGCTGCTTATGCTAAAGCCAGCACGCAAGTGCGCCATGCCAGTACTGAATATGGCCCTTCGGTTGATATGCGGGTAGATACGCCAAGAACTAACTTGGACGATCCGGGCATTGGTTTACGCAATAATGGCCGAAAAGTGCTGACGTTATCCGATTTACACTCACTAGAAGGTGTTATTGAACCACAGCGTCCTGAAGCTGAAATTGAATTGCACCTAACTGGCAATATGGAACGCTATAGCTGGTCAATTGATGGTTTAGAGTTTGGCCAAAGTACACCTGTGCATATGAAGTTACATCAGTGCGTTAGGGTGATTTTACATAATGACACCATGATGACTCACCCTATGCATTTGCATGGAATGTGGAGTGATTTAGAAAGTGAAAGTGGTGAAGTCCAAGTCAGACGCCATACTATTCCGGTGCAACCTGCTCAGCGAATTAGTTTTTTAACAACGCCGCATGATGTAGGACGGTGGGCCTGGCATTGTCATCTGTTATTTCATATGGATGCAGGTATGTTTAGAGAAGTGGTGGTGTCATGAAAATAACAAAATTAGTCAGTAGCGCGCCGGTGATTGCGTTAACAGCGAGTTTATTGCTAGTAAATGCTGGGGTGATGGCAGACAGCCAAATGGACCATAGCGAAATGGATCATAGCAAGATGAAGCATGGTGATAAGGCGATGGACCACAGCGCAATGGATCATAGCAAGATGAAGCATGGTGATACGGCAATAGACCACAGCGAAATGGATCATAGCAAGATGAACCATGACGATAAGGCGATGGACCACAGCCAGATGGACCATAGCAAGATGAACCATGGCGATAAAGCGATGAGCCACAGCGAAATGGACCATAGCAAGATGAACCATGGCGATAAGGCGATGGACCACAGCCAAATGAACCATGGCGATATGGCAATGGACCACAGTCAAATGGACCATGGCGATATGGCAATGGATCATAGCCAAATGGATCATGGCGATATGAAAATGCAGGGCGGAAAAGCGCCTGCAGATGCCCGAGATCCTCATGCTTATTCTGGCGGTTTTACCTTAGCCGACGGGCCTTATGCTATAGGCGGCGGTCGCCAGTTAAAACTGGCAGATGAACACCGTTTTTACGCAATTAAAGCAGATAAGTTGGAGCACCAGTTTGCTACGGATAGCTTAGCATTTGACTTACAAGGCTGGTATGGCACTACTTTTAATCGACTAGCAATAAAGCTGGAAGGTGAGGTAAGCGATGGTAAGTTAGAGGAAAGCCAAACCGATTTGCTATGGAGCCGTGCGGTTTATACGTTTTGGGATGCCCAGCTCGGAGCCCGGGTTGATACCTACACGGAAGGGGAGAGTCGGCAGTGGTTGGCATTGGGTGTCCAAGGCTTAGCGCCGTATTGGTTTGAGGTCGATGTAACTGCCTATTTAGGCAACTCTGGGCGGACAGCCATAGCAGCAGAAGCTGAATATGAATTGCTATTCACGCAACGTTTAATCTTACAAAGCACAGTGGGATTAACTGCTTATGGTAAAGACGATGCCATTAATGGTATCGGAAAAGGCTTAGCGTCTTTAAATGCTGGAATGCGTTTACGTTATGAGTTCTCACGCCAGTTTGCGCCTTATATCGGTGTTGAGTGGATGGCTAAGTATGGCAATAGCGCTGACTTTGCCCGAGCGAATAATGAAGCGACTAATACTACGAGTGCGGTCGCGGGTGTGCAGTTCTGGTTTTAATAATTAAGGTGATAAAAATGAAAATATTAAAAACATTAAAAATAGTGAGTGCTATAGCTGTTTTATTAATGGCGACTACGGTGTCTGCACATGTTGATTTAACTGAGACAGTACCAGCAGATGAGGCGATGTTAATGCAAAGCCCTGCAACGTTAAAGCTGACATTCAGTGCCCCAGTACGGATGATGAAATTAAGCTTAATTGATGCAGAGAAAAAAGCGGTTAAATTTGGTTTTGCGGCTTCAGCTACAGCCGCCTCAGAATTTGAGTGGCCACTGCCAACCCTTAAAGAGGGCGAGTATCAGGTGAGTTGGATTGTTATGGGCCAAGATGGCCATAAAATGACCGGTGATTATAGTTTTATGCTCCATGGCGATATGAAGATGGAAGCAAAACAGCCATCTAGTCACAACTCACATTCTCATTAGCATTAGCATTAGCATTAGCATTAGCATTAGCATTAGTAGAAGGTAACTTAGAGATGGTTGGCAATTGGGAGTTAATGCTATTACTAACAAAGTTTGCCACTTATGCTGCAGTCAGCAGTTGTGTCGGCAGCATATTAATGCAAACTTTACGATCAAAGCAATTAAGGACTACTGATACTAAGCTGGAGGCTTTTGATGTTTGGCTTAGCCGTTGGTTTTTAAAATGGGCGGGCTTAGGCCTAGTAATATCACTGTTACAATTGCCAATTCAAGCCGGTGCTATGGCTGAAAATGGCTTAGCAGGCATGTTTGACCCCTTAATGCTTAGTATCATGTGGCAATCAGCAGTGGGTAGCCAAGTCAGTTTCATTGTTGTCGGTTTTACGCTGTTGTTACTTAGTGAGTGGGGGATAAACAAGCTGGCAAGGTTTAAAACCATACTAAGAATAGTCACAGTGACTGGGTTTATTCTGCTAGCAATTAGCTTTACTTTTACGGGCCATACGGTAGAGCTCAATACGGTGTTTAAAGGCTTGTTAATGTTGCATATACTTGCCATGGCAGCTTGGGCTGGTTCTTTGTGGCCCTTACATCAAAGTTGTAAAGCGTTGCCAGCTGATAGTTTAGTGACATTAATGGAAAACTTTGGCAAGGTAGCGGTGTTTTTTGTATCCATATTAATCGCTTGTGGTGTGCTATTACTACTGCAGCTTGTAGAGCCTATTGGCAATTTATTCACTACCAATTATGGTCAGTTATTGATGTTAAAGCTGATATTTGTCAGTGGTATGTTGCTGTTAGCAGCTTGGCATAAACTTAAACTTGTTGCTGAGTTGGCGCAGCATAAAAATGCCCAACCGCTGCGGCTGTCAATTTTAATTGAAACGCTATTGGTGGTCTCAGTATTAGTGACGACTAGCGTGTTTACGACACTTGTTGGGCCACAAAGTTAATCTTAGCTTTATTTGTTATTAAGACTTATTTTTTTTATGAGAACCCTGTGCCAAAAATTACAACTTTAACTGCCTTATTTGCAGCAGTATTTTTGCTAACAGCATGCTCTGAACCCGCTGTAACTAATAATGATCCGAAAGTTACGGCAGAGCCTGTGGTGAGCCAACAACAGAGCGAGCCTTTATTAACTGTTTATAAAACAAGTAGCTGTGGCTGTTGTAAAAAATGGATATCGCATATAGAGCAAAATGGCATAACAGCTATCGCAAAAGACTATGATGATTTAAGCTTTATTAAAAATCGTTATGGCATTCAGCCCAATCATATCTCATGCCATACTGCAGTATCTGAGAATGGCTATGTATTTGAGGGCCATATTCCAGCAAAATATATCCTTATGTTTTTAGCCGAACCAGTGGCCAATGCTATTGGCCTTACGGTACCAGCCATGCCATTAGGTTCACCAGGTATGGAAGTGGGCGACCGTTTTATGCCGTATGAGATATTGGTATTCCTTAAAGATGGTACTAGCAAGGTTTACGCTAAAGTAGATGGTTATGATATGCAGTTTTAACAGCAACTAGTAACAAGAACTGACTTACCCGCGCTGGTAAGTCAGTTCTTCTGTAATTGACTAAACTAGCAATATTTTACATGTTCTTAATGTCTAGAACCTCGCCGACAAAAAAGGTGCGGTTCGGCTGGTTGTAGATTTTGCGACTTCTGCTGGTACGCCCTGAGCGACAATCAATCCGCCTTCATCGCCTGCACCAGGGCCTATATCAATAACCCAATCGCTATTGCTCGCGACCTGCATATCATGTTCAACCATAATAACAGTATTGCCTGCGTCAACCAGCCTATTTAATTGCAGCATCAACATCTGGCTCGTCTACTTGGTCGATTAATCTACGCGCATAAGGCGACACTGAATCTAAGTAGCGACGTTGTGATTCTGCAAACAAAGTACCAAAGGCAAGAGAAGACTTTCCAGAGCCAGAGATACCAGTAAAAACCACCAGTGCGTTGCGAGGTAAGTCGACATCGATGTTTTTTAAATTGTGAACTCGCGCACCGCGCACTTGAATACAGTTTTCTGGATCACTATCAACTTTTTTAGCTTTGTTTCCAGTGCTTGTGAAGTCTTTTCTCGTTATGGCCATAAACTGTTTATCCTGTTGTATTGCGCTGCGTCCTTTTACAACGGGTTGGTCAAGATTACAAAATCGTAATCATAAATTTCATAAAGTTGTGTATGATTGGATTTATGGATGATCTGTTTAGAAAGCTTTGATGCCATGTGGCGCTTGAAACTTGGATTATGGTGTGCAGGTCATTTTGTTATTAATTTAGACAATAAAGTATTATTGAAAAAATGCGCATAGTAAGTCTATTACTGCTTTGTTTTTCGTTGGCTTTCGCCAATGTTAGTTATGCGCAGAACCATGAAAAAAATTGCCCTATGGAGCAAGACGGCAGCATGAGTAATATGGATCATGCCAATATGCCAGACTGCTGTAATGATGCCGAGACTGCCGCTAAAACAGGTAAATCCTGTAAAGCAGATCAAGATTGCAGCATCTCTAATGTGGTTAACCTTTTTTCTGTTCCATCATGGAACTTCGTTTTCACTGATAGGCGTTTGGCACGAGCGGGTATACCGTTTGTGCCTACCTTGGCGCCTACTGACCTTTGGCGTCCGCCAACCTTAAGCTGATCCCATTTTTCCGTAGCGTTTCAAGCTGCGACTTATCTCCATGCTTGAAACATTTGCGTTGCATTTGCTGCAACGCCTCTGAACTCATCGGATCCAGCTTATGTCAAACTTATTTACCAGAGCCGTTGTGCTCAAAAGTTATTCGCCACCAATCTGGCGAATTCACTGGCTAAGCTTTATTGCATTATTGACTGCCAGTTTTGCAACTGCCGTCATGGCGCAACCACAAGTTTCATCTGAGCCACTAAGCCTTGAGAATGCATTGCAACTTGCTGAGCATCGCTCTCAGGCCTTGTTAGCGCAAGATGCTGCAGCGCAAGCCTCCCAAGAGCTGGCCATTGAAGCCGGTCAACTTCCCGATCCCATGCTGGAGTTATCTGTAAATAACCTGCCAGTCAATGGTCCCATGGCTTATAGCCTTACGGAAGATTTTATGACCTCTCGCAATATTGGCATTTCTCAGACATATACCCGTGAAGCCAAGCGCCATGCCCGTGCCAACGTGTTTGAACGTAAAGCAGATAAGGCGCAGATAACTAAAAAACTGACACTTACTGAAATTCGCCAAAACACTGCATTGGCCTGGTTTGATGTTTATTACCAGCAGCAAATGTTGGAACTATTAACACGCCAGCAGCAAGAGGCAAGCTTACAAGTTCAGGCTGCTGAAGCTGCCTATCGTGGTAGCACCGGTCCACAATCCGATATTTTTCTAGCCAGATCGACTGTCGCAGAAATCCAGGATCGTATTTATCAAGCTCAAGCGCGCCTTGATAATGCCAAAACAACGCTATCGCGTTGGGTCGGGGATATTAACAATATCTCTTTACACGCTGCGCCTGACATTACTCAGTCTTCGCTCGACACACAGCATTTATATCATCAGGTAACTGAACATCCAGATATTGCTGTAATGAGGGCTGAGGAGGCGGTTGCAATGGCTGAAGCTAAGGCCGCACGTCAAGAGAAGCAAGCTGATTGGACTTGGTCAGTAATGTATGGCGAACGAAGTTCAGGTTTTTCGGACATGATTTCGATTGGTGTCAGCGTGCCGCTGCAATGGAATCAGGAGAACCGCCAGGATCGGGTGGTAGCCGCCAAATTGGCCCAAGCGGACCAGGTGCGAGCTGAACGTGAGGAAATGACCCGGGAACATATCGCTGAGACAGCGCGCTGGCTTGATACCTGGAAAAGTAATTTAGTCCGGCTCAGTGACTATGAAGCCGCTTTGATTCCCCTTGCCAGCCAGCGCACTAATGCGGCACTCGCCGAATATCGTGGCGGGAAAGGCAAGTTAGTGGCAGTGCTTGATGCCCGAAAAATGGAAATTGCTACGCGTATAGAAAAACTGCGGATCGAAATGGAAACCGCAGCGCTTTGGGCCACATTGGAATATCTGATATTGCCCGATAGTGCCGTCATTCCTTCATCCCGCACCATGGAGTTCAACTAATGAATCGCAAATACATTTTTTTATTTTTAGTCATGGCTCTGATGACGCTTATTGCTGGTTATGCTGCTTATCAATGGGGAATGCAGCAAGGGATGGACATGTCTTCATCGAGTTCAGAGAGCATGGCGGGTAATGCCAAGACCACTGAAGATCCTTCAAGTTGGGGGATTGCCGAAGGCGAAAAAGCGACCCGCCGTCATATCGACGCTGGAATTAAAGCCGGTGATATTGATCCGGTCACGGGTCAAAAGATTCTTTTTTACCAAGATCCGATGGTCCCCGGCAATAAATTCGAGACGCCCGGTAAATCACCTTATATGGATATGATGCTGGTGCCAGTTTATAAGGGTAGCGCTGGTGGTGAGAGTGCAACCGATGAGCCCGGCGTTAGCATTAACTCCCGCCTACAACAAAATATTGGCATACGGACGGCTTTGGTAACCAAACAGGACATAGCGACACAGGTGACGGCGGTAGGTGCTATTGCATGGAACGAGCGCGAGGAAGTGAATGTTCAAGCCCGTGCGCTGGGTTATGTGGAAAAGCTTTACGTAAAGGCCACCCTGGAGCAGGTCAATAAAGACCAGCCGCTTTTGGCTATCTACGTACCTGACTGGGTGGCCGTACAAGAAGAATTTCTGGCTCTTAACAATATGCAAGGTGAAGGATTAGATGAACTGATAGCAGCCTCAATTGCCCGCATGCGCCAAGTGGGGATGAGCGAAGCACAAATCCGTCAGGTAAAAAGCACCGGCAGACTTCAAACGCAGCTGATTATTACCGCCCCCATTGATGGCGTCATCACAGAATTAGTTGCCCGCGAAGGCATGACCATATCAACCGGTTCCACATTGATGCGTATTAATGGATTAGACCCCGTCTGGGCGAATGCTGAGGTACCGGAGAGTCAGATTGCATTACTCAATCCTGGTGATCCCATCACCGCCAGCAGCCCGGCTTTTCCCGGCAAACAATTTAAAGGTCAAATACAAAGATTATTACCGGAAGTGAACCCTATAACACGCACCCTTAAAGCGCGTGTGGTGTTGGACAATCCACAGGGTGAATTGGCGCCGGGTATGTTCGTCAATATGCAGTTGGCAGGCAAACAAATTAACGATGCGCTGATGGTGCCAACCGAAGCGCTTATCCGAACGGGCAAACGCACCTTAATCATGCTGGCACTCGATAACGGCAGTTTTCGCCCGGTTGAAGTCATAACCGGACGCGTAACTGATGATAAAACCCAAATCCAGCAAGGACTGCAGGAAGGTGAACGGGTTGTGGTATCAGGTCAGTTTTTGGTGGATTCAGAAGCCAGCCTGAGAGGTGTTGAAGCCCGACTAAGTGACGATAACACGTCGAAAGCCGATGACCATTCAATGTCTGAGATGACAATGGAGACTCATCAGACCGAGGCACAAATCGAAGCCATAAACGGGCAGATATTGACTTTGACCCATCCAGATATTCCCACCCTGGAGTGGCCGGGTATGACCATGGACTTTGAACTTTCGTCATCACTCAATCCAGATGAACTGACGGTGGGTGAGCAAATTGAAATTGCCTTTCGTTTAGAAAAAGGCGCGGCGCCATTGATTGTTGAGTTTCAACCGCTCTCAAAAGCTCCTGAAATGGCAATGGAGAGTCATGAGACGCAGGCTAAAATCGAAGCTATAGACAGGCAGATTTTGACGCTGACCCATCCAGATATTCCCAGCTTAAATTGGCCGGGCATGACCATGGACTTTGAACTGTCATCCTCGCTGGATCCTGATGGGCTAACAGTGGGCGAGCAAATAGCAATTGAGTTTCGCTTAGAAAAAGGCTCGGCACCTAAAATTATCGACCTGCAGCCTTTGTCAGCCGAGACTGAAATGGAAGGTGCAAAATGATTGCTAGACTCATACGTTGGTCGATCGACAACCGTTTTCTGGTGTTATTGGCGACGCTGATGATGCTTGCCTGGAGCTTGGTATCTTTATCACGCACGCCGCTGGATGCGCTGCCTGATCTCTCGGATGTTCAGGTGATAATTAAAACGAGCTGGCCGGGACAAGCACCACAATTGGTCGAGGATCAGGTGACTTATCCATTAACCACGACCATGTTATCGGTGCCCGGTGCCAAAGTGGTTCGTGGTTTATCATTCTTCGGCGATAGCTATGTCTATGTCTTGTTCGAAGAGGGTACCGATCTGTATTGGGCCCGCAGTCGGGTGCTGGAATACCTTAATCAGGCGCAGTCAAGGCTGCCGGATACGGCAAGTTCCTCAATCGGTCCGGATGCCACCGGTGTGGGTTGGATCTATCAGTATGCTTTGGTAGATAAATCCGGTACTCAGGATATTTCGCAGCTGCGCGCTTTGCAGGATTGGTTTCTTAAATTCGAACTGAAAACCGTCGCCAATGTAGCAGAGGTCGCAACTGTCGGCGGCATGGTCAAGCAATACCAGGTGGTTGTCGATCCCGACAAATTAGCCACTTATCGCATACCGCTTTCCCGTGTTATTGAGGCTATAAATAATGGTAATCAAGAGTCCGGCGGTGCGGTGCTGGAAATGGGTGAAGCGGAATATATGGTTCGCGCCTCGGGCTACTTGCAAAGCTTGGAAGATTTTCAATCCATTCCCTTACTAACCACTGATGCTGGTATATCAGTGACATTGGGCGATGTCGCGCATATTCAAATCGGCCCTGAAATTAGGCGGGCTATCAGCGAGCTAAACGGAGTCGGTGAAGCTGTGGGGGGCATCATCGTGATGCGTTCTGGCAAAAACGCCCTGACCACCATTGCTGCTGTGAAAGACAAATTGAAAACGCTGCAAAAGAGTTTGCCCGAGGGTGTTGAGATTGTGACGGTTTATGATCGCTCTGGGCTAATAGAACGCGCTGTCGATAATCTCACTGAAAAGCTTATTGAAGAATTTATTGTTGTGGCATTAGTGTGCCTTATTTTCCTGTTCCATCTTCGTTCAGCCTTGGTGGCTATTGTTTCACTGCCGCTGGGGATCTTGATGGCTTTTATTGTGATGCACTGGCAGGGGATCAACGCTAATATCATGTCGCTGGGCGGTATTGCCATCGCTGTCGGTGCCATGGTCGATGCAGCGGTGGTGATGGTTGAAAATGCTCATAAACATTTAGAACGCTGGTATGAAAAACATCCCGGATCAAAGCTTGAGGGCGACAGCCGCTGGAAGGTGATAGGTGATTCTGCCGTCGAGGTGGGCCCCGCGCTGTTTTTCTCGTTGTTGATTATTACGCTGTCTTTTATCCCAATTTTCACCTTGGAAGCTCAGGAAGGCCGACTATTCTCTCCATTAGCATTTACCAAGACTTATGCGATGGCCGCAGCAGCAGGCCTTGCTGTAACGCTTATTCCGGTACTCATGGGCTACCTTATTCGGGGCAAAATTCCAGCAGAAAACGCTAATCCGTTGAACCGGGTTTTAATTGCTTTGTATCGACCAATATTGGCAGGCGTACTGAAGTTTCCAAAGATGACCTTAGTGGTCGCTAGCGTATTATTACTGACAAGTTTATGGCCTTTACAACATATCGGCAGTGAGTTTATGCCACCGTTGGATGAAGGGGATCTGCTTTACATGCCCAGTGCTTTACCCAGTCTTTCGGCCGGTAAAGTAGCCGAATTGTTACAGCAGACTAATCGAATGATCAAAAGCGTGCCGGAGGTAAAAACCGTCTATGGCAAAGCCGGACGTGCGGATACGGCAACTGATCCTGCGCCACTGGTTATGTTTGAAACTACCATTCAGTTCAAACCCCGTGAAGAGTGGCGGCCGGGTATGACCAAAGAAAAATTGATCGCCGAATTAGATCGGACAGTGAAGGTGCCTGGCCTGACCAATATCTGGGTACCACCGATTCGTAACAGACTTGATATGCTGGCTACCGGTATCAAGAGTCCTGTGGGCGTAAAAGTTTTGGGGGAAGACTTAAACGTTATTGATGGCATTGCTGGCGACATTGAAAAAGTCCTCAAAGATGTACCTGGGGTCACCAGTGTTTTTGCTGAGCGCCTCACCGGTGGTCGTTACGTCGATGTTGATATTAAACGTGATGCCGCGGCGCGTTATGGCCTTAATATTAATGATGTGCAGTTGATTATCAGTTCGGCTGTGGGAGGCATGAATATTGGCGAAACGGTGGAGGGATTGCAGCGCTTTCCCATTAATGTTCGCTACCCCCGGGAGATCCGGGATTCACTAGCCTCGTTACGGACCTTGCCTATCGTGACTATTAGCGGCCAGCAGTTGATACTGTCAGATGTTGCGAACATTAGCATCAGTGACGGTCCACCCATGGTGCGCAGTGAAAACTCGCGGTTAGCGGGGTTTGTGTATGTCGATATTCGGGATCGGGATTTGGGTTCGGCGGTAGCTGATATGCAACAAACCGTCGCCGAGAATGTTGATTTGCCGACCGGTTATTCAGTTACCTGGTCGGGGCAATTTGAATATCTTGAACGTGCCACTGCCAAGCTGAAACTAGTGGTGCCTTTCACTTTGCTTATCATCTTTGTTTTGTTCTACCTCACGTTTAAGAATTTCGGTGAAGCATTGCTGCTGATGGTGACCTTGCCGTTTTCTTTAGTGGGCGGCATCTGGCTGCTCTATCTGTTGGGACATAACTTATCGGTGGCAAGTGTCGTCGGCTTTATTGCGCTAGCCGGGGTGGCAGCCGAATTTGGCGTCATTATGCTGCTGTATCTTAAGCAAGCCTGGCAAAAACGGCTGGATCAACATAAAGGAACGGAAGCTGATCTGCTTGATGCCATCGGTGAAGGCGCCGTGCTCAGGGTTAGACCCAAGGCCATGACCGCGACCGTTATCCTTGCAGGCCTGCTACCCATTATGTTTGGCAGCGGCACTGGTAGTGAGGTGATGCAGCGCATTGCTGCGCCAATGGTTGGCGGCATGGTGACGGCACCGCTGCTGTCGATGCTGGTGATCCCAGTAATTTATCTAATGATTCGTAGACCGCGTGCACAGCGGCAGACGAAAAACCAACCAATTCAATCACAAGCAAATAACGAGTGATGAATCACGCCGGGTCATTTAGCGTTTCTTGATCCGGATATTTTTTAACGCAGTGGAGAAAATTAAAATGAAAAAATTATTAGTAAGTTCTTTGACGATCATTCTGTCCTTTTCGGCAACCTCGATACTAGCGGAGCAGAGAATGAATCATGACGATATGAAGAACATGGCTCCAAAAGCGGAGACATCGGATCAACAGATCACCCATTCAGCTAAAGGCACCGTCACTAAAGTCGATGCCAGCTCAAAAAAAGTAACTTTGGCTCATGAACCGGTTGAAAGCCTCAGCTGGCCTGCCATGACCATGGGATTTATGGTCCAGGATGAGCAATTACTTAATAATCTTAATGTGGGCGATACGGTTGATTTTGAGTTTATGAAAGCAGAACAAGGTTATGTCATTACTGAAGTCAAGTAACTGACAATATGCAAACAGTTTGGAATGAGCGATTAAAAATAATTGTCTAAAAATAGGAAAACTGGGTCTTGCACCCTTTACTTGAGGTAAACAACCATGAAAACACAGTTTAAATCTTGGGCTGGAATGCTCTTAGCTACTTTATTGACGACGTCTTACAGTATTGTCAATGCTGACACTCAACGCAACTCGTCGACAAATTCTGACAAAGTAATTATTCAACCTGCCGAGGCAAAACATAAGCATCCGTATGGTCCACCCGGGAAAGGTCCCCGCCGTTACATGGAACACAAAACTGAAAAGGGCCAACAATCAAAATCTGAAGCCAAAGCCAAGAGTACTCGGCGTGGCCCACCAGGAAAAACACCTTATAGAGCACGCCGAGCGGTTGAGTAAGTGCCGTAATATTACATGCGAGAGGGATGATATTTGAATCCTTTTAGTTTTTGGATCTTTATTATTTATTCCCGTTGCAGTTAAGGCATTCTCACGCGTGCCGCCAAGCAGCTCAAATACACGTTTATTTATATTTGGAGATTAATCATGAAAAAACTGGGGCTTTCTTTTTTATTGGTACTACTGACATTGTTTACAAACACTGCATTGGCGGTTGAGCAAACTTACCCCGGAATGATGGAGGAATTCGGCATGATGGACGGTGGCTTTATGCTGGTATGTATGGCATTTCTGGTGCTGCTGTTTATTGCCTTGATCCTGGCGATCCTGTCGCTAATAAAGTTCCTGTTTTTAAGCAAATCTAAAAAAAGAGATTTATGATGAGTAATCACAAATATAGCAAATGGCAATATATGCTAGTTATTGTGGGTCTGCTACTGTTGACAGTCGCTGGATTGCAATCAACGAGAGCTACAGAAGCCGTTGAAGCAACTTTGTATAAAAATCCGGGTTGCCAGTGTTGCGATGACTACGCGGCTTATCTACGCCAAAATGACTTTAATGTGACTGTTGTGGAAAGTCCTGATTTAGAGCAATTTAAGCGTGAACAGGCTATACCTCTAAATCTGCAAGGTTGTCATACCATGCTGGTCGATGGCTATGCTGTTGAAGGTCATGTGCCGGTAACCGTAATTGAGAAGCTTTTACATGAACAGCCGGAGATCCGTGGTGTATCCCTGCCGGGAATGCCGTCAGGATCACCCGGTATGACAGGGCAGAAGCAGGAACCATTTGAGATTTATACGATCATGAATGGTGAAGCATCGGTCTACGCCACTTTATAATTTAACTCAAGGAAACTAGCATCATGAACATACATCTAGGCGATATTGCCCCAGACTTTGAGGCGAATACCACAGAAGGAACGATTAACTTTCATGACTGGATTGGCGACGGATGGGCGATCCTGTTCTCTCACCCGGCCGACTTTACGCCAGTATGCACCACGGAACTAGGTGAGACCGCCAAGCTGAAGGAAGAATTCGACAAGCGGCAATGCAAAATAATCGCTATTTCGGTTGACTCGGTGAAAGAGCATAAAGCCTGGGTCAGCGATATTGAGGAGACCCAAGGACGCGCGGTCAACTTCCCGATTATTGGAGATGAAGACAAAGCAATCTCTCGGCTTTACGATATGCTGCATCCCGGGGAGGATGATAGCTCGGCAGTGCGTTCGGTATTTCTGATCGATCCGAATAAGAAGATTAGAATGACGCTGACCTATCCGAAGAGTGCGGGCCGAAACTTCAACGAAATCTTACGGGTGCTCGACTCGATCCAATTGACCGATGGCTATAAGGTTGCCACACCGGTGAACTGGCATGATGGTGACGATGTAATCATTTTACCTTCCTTGTCAGACGATGAGGCTAAAGGGCTTTTCCCGAGGGGGTGGAAGGCCCTCAAGCCTTACCTTCGTATGGTCAAGCAGCCGAATCGTTGAGGCGCGCGTGTATTCAGTGTTAAGGGACGCATCCACGCCTATTTTGTGGCCGATGAGCGTCTACTCAACTCGAGCATATAGTGACAAGCTTTGTTCGCAGATGTGTCTCTTGTGTTGAATTAACGTAATCAATCACTTCATTGAGCACGAGATTTCCCGGTTTTTCATCTTCAATCTGGCGTTCAAGCGCTTTGATTCTTTGTTCGGAGATTGGACTGGGACATAGGCATTAACCTCACTTGATACCATTTCTGGCGACCATTTTTTTGAAGCCAAACGAGGACGGTACTTTGTCCGGGGACCTCCCACATAATGAGATTATGTTTGTTAGTACGCCAGCTCGCTTTTTTACTGGTCTATGATTCCTAGGGCGGTCCAAAATGCATGTTGTGCCGTAGTCTGAGTGGAAGAATCACGGACCGGTTATTTTGCATGTTGAAAATTCTCTAAAATATAGTCCATAAAGCAAGATCAGATGACTGTTAATGTGAACGATGCGTGATTTTCTGAAGAGGGTCTGTAAGAAGTTTTATACATTACGTGCAAAGTTATGTGATGCGAATCACAAATTATCAATATTTAGTGCATTTAATGTATTAGCATTTTTTTATTAATGAGTTCATGTTAGCTTGCGGTTGAGAAATGCTAATGTTCTAGAACTGAGAGGAGGCTTAATATGTTTAAACTATCTAAAGCATCTCACTTCGTTAAAAATAGTACAGTGAAGGGAACAGCAAGACCGCCTACTCAACTCTAACGAAGGCACCAACAGGCAAGCGTAGCGCGCAGGCCCGTAGGGGCGGAGGTGTCAGGGATGCGAAAGGCTGGCTAAGCCAGTCCCGTCAGGGATAAGCGGACAGCGAATCTGGAGTAACCAGATCCGCGAAGCGGAGATGCACGGAATTGTACCGTGTACTATTCGATAAAGAACGCTGGATCGTCACCAAGCCATTGGTGCCTTCCCATTTCCATACTCGCTTATTGTGCAGGGTCCGCTGTAAAAGGGAACAAACCGTACCGACCATGATGCGGGTTCTTGCCGAACATAAGAGACTGCTCACGCTTCATGATTGCATCAGGCGGGTCGGTGTTTTCAACAACGATGACTTGTGTGTCACCAGGCAGCGCTTCAAGGTATGCGTAGAACTGATCTTGAAGGTCAGTACCGGTCAAATCATCTTCCGTTCCGTCTGGCTCCCGGTATGCCAGCAAAGGAGAGTCGAGCACGACGAATCCCGTGTGCGGTGTCTGGCGCGCACGGCAGAAAGCAAGTAACCCGAGGGTGAAGGCTGCATGCGTAATGGCGCGAAGGCCCTTACCAAAAGCACTACGCGACTTTCCAGCAATGACAAGATCCCGAGTCTTGGAATCGAAGTACACATCCCCAGCCTCTGGGAAGTGCCAACCAGTCAGTATGCCCTCGACAATCTTGGCAAAACTATGGGTCACAGTGGTTGAGAGGTCTGCGTTAGCAACCACCCCGGCCTTCTCGTCCTCAGTCCCCTTCTCAAGATCGGTGCGACGGCGCTCCATGTCTTGCACGGTGGCGTAGAGTGCCAGCGCTTCGCGCACCTCGGCCCGCTTGTCGGCAAAGTCGGAATAGGACTTACGAAAGGTCGAGAGCTTAGGTGCGATCAATTCTTCAACCGACTTAGAGATTGCCTCCAACTCTCGAACAACAGTAGGCATCCTGCGATCAAAGTTGGCACCTTCGCGCTCAAGGCTTTGGACGGTCGCTACAAGCTCAGTGCGCAAAACTTCTATCTTGGCTATCTCCATTCGTGCGGCCTGAACGACGGCATCAATGTCTCCATTACACCCAGTATCGGCGCGATGATGATCGGGGTCCGCGCCGCAGAGAGGGCAATGCCCGGCGCCCAGTACGCTAAACAGCGTCCCGCCTTCCTCAATGGCACGTAACCTTTCAATATCGGACACGTAGTGTCTGTCGAGCAGCCTGAATCGCTCAAGCATCGCACCGACCTCTGCACGTCGCTCTCGGCTTTCCTCCAGTTTCTTGCGCAGTTCTCGCCGCTTCCCAGCAGCCTCCTGAAACTCAGCTTCTGTGGTGTTTACCTGGGCCGCCTGTTGGCGAAGTGAGGTGTCGATCTTTTCTAGCTGCTCCTCCAGTTCTCTCGGACTCTTGGTCAACTCCTTGAGCCGGTCGCGATAGTCGTCAAGAAGCTGATCGAGAAGATGCAATTGCGCCTCACGCGACAACTCCTCCGGCTCGCTCTTATTACTGGCGGCGACCAATGCGGAGTCGTCTGCCCCGGTTAGAAGTAACTTGAACGTCGCCAGGTTCGGTGTATTGGCGGTGGGATTGCCATCAATGAGCGGAGAGCTTTGTTGTGTGATCTCTGTCTCATCGACGATCATCAAGCGCGCAATGTTACGAAAGCTCAGGCTGATGGTTTCGTTCCGGGAGTTTTTGCGAACACGCTTGCCACCAAGGCCGCATAGATCCAGTAAGAATGAGGAAAGGTTAGTGTCGTTCTTATCGCTGTGCTTTTCGTCAAGCTGCGAGTACGGGATGTCGGGCGTTGGCGGCGTCTGGTGCAAGTCTTCGTAGAGCCGAAAACCACCGCCATCTATGCTGCGCCAAAGTGTAAATGACTTCCCATCAAGGGTCTCAAGCCCCAGGAGAACAAGGTCGTAACCGACGCGCTCAGGGATATCGCGCAGGGGTGGTTTTCCACCGAGCATGAAGTCGATAGCTTCGACAATAAAAGATTTTCCAGTATTCGATGCGCCGTAAATGACATTGAGTCCGGCACCGAAGGTCACCGTTGCGGGTGGCTTCTGTGGCCCGAAGAAACCGAGGAAGCGCAAGCGTAAGCCGGGAGTTACTGCCGTCATGCCTCACCTCCCAGGCTCTGCTCAACGTTCTGGAATTCCTCGACCCATTTATCGAAGAAACGGCGCATCATGCCTTTGAACTGTTCATCCGTCAGATCACCAATGGTTTCGACAAGCCATACAGCGCGATCCTTCAGGGATAGCAAATAGTTGGAAGATACTGACGATAGGAACGTCGCAGCATTCTCACCTGCGCCGTACTTGATTCCTTCGGGCGTGACTTCGCGCTCCACGAGATCCCGAGTCATCATCAGAAGCAGCGATTGCTCGACCAATTTGCGACGCACAAGCAATTCAGCCGAGTGCATTGGCGTCGGTGGGTGCAAATTGTCTGGTCCGTCAATATCGCCTGTATGAACAAGAAGGTAGTCAAGGGCGACAAGCCGCTGGAGGTCATAGGTTTGCGGATAGGCAGCGCCTAGAATCGAGACCGCACGGATACCAGCCTCAAGTGGGCTATTGAAGGTAATTGGCTTATGTTCTTGGCTCATGATCGTGTCCACCGAAGGCGCTCCTCATTCACAAGTTGGTGGCAGATTCCGTCTCTATCCTTGGGGTTCGTACAAGTGATGAGGGCATTTGCCGTAATCTGCATATCGCGGGCTGCCTTGGTGACAGCGCAGACCTTTTCATAACCATCGGCATGATTCCCGTCGTGTGTGTCGATAACACCATCGTGAATGTCGTCCAGCAAAGACTCGAATGTGCCGGGCGGCACGCTGTCGCGTGCGAAGACGCGCAGCGACTCAGCTTCATAGAACGCCTCGCGCTGGCGGCGGAAATGATCCTTGAGCTTCGGCACGGACAGGGCCGAAGGGTCCGTCACGATTGTTCCCGTGTGCTCACTATATGCACCAAACAACTGCGTCACATAGCGACTCTCGGTGGCAGCGAGTTCCTGGGGCGGCTTTTCGGATGCAGGCCGCATTGGCAATCCACCACCGAAGCGCGCTGTGTGAACCGGCGTGACACGGTGATCGTCAACAAGCTGGAGTGCAGTTTTGGCGTCGAAGATGGAGAAATCGAAGGCATCCACATAGGCTCGGAGCTTCGAGTCGAGTAGCACTTCTTGCGTGCTAGTGATCGCAGCTTTTACATGCTTATCCCAGTTCGCAAACAATTCCTCACGCAACTTCGTAGCATTCGAAAATAGGCGGCTAAGCGACGTGCCAGCGCCGCGCGGCGAAACAAAGTAATAGCGACAGGGAACCGTGTATTCACCTTTGTACGAGTACCAGATGACCTTGCCGAACTCAGCCCAAACATCGCTGGGTCTGATGGCATGGTCGTAGTGCTTGCACTGGAAGTTTTCCCACGCCCCCTGAAGGCGTTTGTCATCGACGAACCCGGCGACGTCGATCCCCATGTCGCCAGCACCAGAGAAACGCTGGACGTGCTTGTACTTCGTCGTGAGGCAGTAATAAGCCCACTCCTCGACGAAGCCCTCCCACTCGCTTGGCGAGTAGGTCAGAAGCCTTTGCTGTGGCGGCATAACAGGGCCATTCGCCACCTGAGCGGCCGTAACGGCGGTCGATGAGCTCGGCGGCTTATTGATGTCCTTCCAACTCACCGTCATAACGCACCTTGTCCTTGGCTATCGTGAGGGCAGAAGTACGGGTTTTTGTGTATCTGCGCTGCCTGAACTTTCTTTGTGAAAAACTCCGCGAGATCGTCTTGTTGCTCAAGCAGACGGACGATCTCCTGAAGCGTCGAGAGGACTAGAACTTTGTGTTGCAGAAATTCACGTACCGTATGAATGGCAGGTTCCGTGTAGTCACTGGCAGAAATGAAGATGCCTCGAACCTCGGTACGCGACATGAGGCGAACAAGATGCTCTGAAATCTCAGGCTTACCCACCGGATTGCGATACCACTTCATTTCAACGAAGTACAGAACACCACCGAGTTCAATGATCCCATCAATCTGTTCGACGATCCCTTCACCAGCCTCACCAACCAAGTGGAAGGATTTACGAATGAGAACGCCGTAGGCTTGAAAAAGATTGTTGAGAGCCGTCTCCAGCAATTTCCCGCGTTCCTGTGCCGTCGCAGTAGTGCCAAACAATGCATATAAACCCTGCTTGGCATTCTCGATCCTGACACTGCGCTCACGCTTTTCTGCTGCGATCCGCTGTGACTCAGCGAGGCGAGCTTGCCGTTCTTCTTCGCGGGCATTGTTCATACGCGTGAAAGCGTCTTTCTGGTTGACGACTTCGCGGATACTAGCGACAAGACCCTTAGCCTTGAGTTGGTCGGCGGGCCAGCATGAATCGAAGTTCGCAAAGTCCACCACGCGCCGCAGCACCTCGCGCCGTTCACGGAGAGCGGGTTCTCCCTTCGCATTGAGGCGTTCAAGCACCGTGCGAACCATCTGGTACTTGTTGACATCCTTTGGTGCAGCCCTCAAGTGAGCTGCAATATCAGAAGTTATGTTGTCAGGCACTCCTGCGCCCCGGAAGAACACCAGCACATCCTGCTTCGAGCGATTGAGTAGCGGCACGACATCCACCAGCAGATTGAACAGCTCCGGTGGATAGTGGAATGTGATATCTGAGGGTGCATCAGTCATGCGCTACTTCCCCTCCCAATACACTCATCAATGTAAGCAAAGGATTTGCTCCCTTCCGTCATAAAACTTTCCCTATTCAGGCTTCATATGCTTGTTGATATTATGGCCGTAAACAGTTGGGCCAGTAGGGAGCGATCTGATAGCCATTCCTGATTCAGCTTCGGCAAGCTCCAAATCGTACAGTGCTTGCAAGTTCATCCAGAACTGCGGGGAATCGCTGAACCAATGAGCAAGCCGAAGTGCTGAGTCGCTGGTAATCCCGCGTTTGCCGTTGATTATCTGAGTGATCCTATTGGCTGGGACGCCGAGTTGGCGCGCCAGCTCTGTCGGCGACACACCAACAGCTTCAAGCCGTTGGGCGAGAACTTCACCTGGATGATGGGCTGCTGCGGTCATATTGCGCCTCGAAATGGACAGGCTATGACCCGAGAGTAAGAGTTTTGACGACATACGTCAATCGTACATTGGTTGAGTTTAACCATATTCAATAAAAGTGGGCAGCACATATAGTAGGTACTCCAGAGCATAAGGAACACGCTGCCACGGAGAATTCGACATAGATCACAGCAAAAAGGGGGCCGAAGCCCCCTGTAATCACAACAGCCCCCGTTCAGCAAAAGACGCTGTATCCTCGCTACCGATGACAATGTGATCCAGTGTGCGCACGTCAACCATTGCCAGCGCCTCTTTAAGCCGCACGGTAATCGCCTTGTCAGCATGACTTGGCTCAGGCATGCCACTCGGATGATTATGTGCAAATATAACGGCTGCTGCGTTAAGCCGTAGCGCTTCTTTGACCACTTCGCGTGGATACACTGGAGATGCGTCAATCGTCCCCCTGAACATCTCGACGTATTCAATCAGCCGATGCTGGCTGTCCAGAAAAAGCACTGCAAAGACTTCATGCTCGAAGCCAACCAGCTTGTTCCAGAGATAGCTTTTAACAACCGCCGGGGCAGTAAAAGGTTCTCCGCGATGAATTTTTTGTTCAACAGCCTGACGAGCCGCTGCCAGGATTTGATCCGGTGTAGCTGGCAGGTAATGACCTTGTGCATCACGTACCAACAATGAAGATTCAGTAACAGGATATGAGTGCGACATGATTGTGCTCCGGTTTCTCAGGCGGAATTGCCTGGAACCGTGGCAACACGGCGCAGCGCAAGCAGTCAGGGGTCACCGACGGCTACGACGCAAGCGTGCACCGCACGCGCAGCCCTTGACGGCGAGAACGCCGTGGTACATTCAGAGAAACAGCAAGACTGCCTACCCAAACCCCAACGAAGGCACCAACAGGCAAGCGCAGCGCGCAGGCCCTCAAGGGCCGGAGAAGTCAGGGATCAAAGCCGGATGGCCGTGACTTGCAGAGTCGCGGGGCCTAGCCCGCGAGCCCGACGGCGGTACGCCGGGACACGTAGTTATCATTGATGATGCTTGGGATGAATCGCACCGCGCGATTCCAGCAATTGCCGCGTATTCTCAAGTTCCTTTTGCAGCAATTCGGCATCCGGCAGCACTGTCCGATAGTTTGCCGCCATGACCTTGTTGGGTAGGCCCTCCAGTGCATACCTCGCCAGGGCATGGCCTTTGTCGGCGCAGAGGATTAGGCCCACAGGCGGGTTCTCATCGGAAAACGTCCAGTGCTCCTTGGCATAATTGCAGTACAGGTGCATCTGGCCCACATCGGCATGCGTCAGGCTGCCGAGCTTCAAGTCGATGATGACCAGACAGCGCAATCGGCGATGGAAAAACAGCAGGTCCACCCGGTACCAGGTCTGGTCGATACGCAACCGGCGCTGCCGCCCGACGAAGGTGAACCCCTCACCGAGTTCGAGCAGAAAATCTTCCAGCCGCTGTATCAAAGCGCCTTCAAGGTCAGACTCCGAATACTCGTCCTTGAGATCCAGAAACTCCAGCACATACGGGTCCTTGATCGCGTCGTCGGCCGTGACTGTATCCTCTGGCCTCGACGCCGCTCCCTTGGTCAGCATCGCGGCCTTGTCCTTGGACAGCGCTGTGCGCTCGTAGAACTGGCTGCCAATCTGCCGGTCGAGCTGGCGGACGCTCCATCCGCCGCGCAGGGCTTCGGCTTCATAGAACTGGCGGGCATGGTCGTCCTTGACCGACAGCAGCCGGACGTAGGCCGACCACGGCAGCGTGAAGACCAGCGCAAGTTCGGCGAGGTCCAATTTCCGAGACAGTACCTCGGATTTCCCGGCAGGCAGCTCGTTTCCAGATTTCCGAGACACTGTCTCGGAAATTGCAGCCAGGGGATATGCGAGGAAGAAGCGCCGCATGTTCTCCAGATTATCCGCACTGAAACCACGCCCGAACCGCGCGGTCAAGTCGGCGGACAAGCGAGCGATCAACTGTTCGCCATAACCCGCACGCCGCTTGCCCCGTTGCTCGGCCTCCACGATACGGCGGCCAATTTCCCAATAGCTCGCCGTCATCAGCGCATTGACGCTGCGCGCTGCCGCATGTCGCGCGGCATCGAGCAGTTCCACAATACCGCTGTGGATACCGACATAACCGGCCGGCAAGGCGGCGGGGCCTTTTCCCGCCGCCGAAAGCCTTTTCTTACTCATGCTGTAGCCTCCTCGGCACGCTGCGCACCCGTGATCGTCTTACGCCGGTTCGTCACCAGTTCTGCGGCCTGGCGTATCGGATCGTCCTCGGTGTGGACATAGCGCATAAACATCGCTACGGTCTTGTGCGCGGTCAGGGCCATGCCAACTTTCACCGGGATACCTGAGTTAGCAATGTCGGTGGCCGAGCAGTGGCGGATGCCGTGCGTCCCCACATGCGTCGCACCCGCCGCCTTGAGGGTGCGGCTCCAGCCGCTGTAATACTCACCCGCAGTCAGGTGTTGCCTCGGATGGCGTGGCGACGGCAGCACGTAGGGATTGCCTTCCCGCCTCGGTGCCGTCGAAAGCAGCCGGTAGGCTTCTTCGCTCATGGGCTTGGACATGCCGCCGGTCTTGCTGTCAGGCCAGACGACGCGACGGTTTTCCAGATCGACCCATTCCCATTCGAGCGTGACGATTTCGGAGCGGCGGGCAGCGAACTCGAATTGCAAGCGGATCGCCAGAGGGATGACATAGTTCTCTAGCCCTTCGACCTCGATCTTGTCGAGCTGCCGGAACAGCTTGCCCATGTCCTCGTCGCTGATGAGGTGGGTGGACTTGCCAGCAGGGAACATCGGGACATGGCGGCACGGATTGGTGCCGTCAGGCCGATAACCCCACACTTCGGCCAGGTTGAACATCTTGCGCAGGATGCTGAACGCCTTGTTCGCCTCGGTCTGCTTGTACGAAAGCTTTTCCATCAGTCCGGCAACGTCAGGCCGTTTCACGTCGTGAACCTTCTTACGGCCCAGCAGAGGGATGATGCAGCGGTTGATGACGCCTTGATAGCCGACTCGGGTGCTGGGCTTGTTGCGTTTCTTGGAGTAGTCCTCCATGAACTTCTTGCACAACTCCTCAACAGTAGGCGCCTTACGAGCCTCGGTCTTGGCTGCACCCGGATCGCCGCCCCGGCGTACCTGGGCCAGCCACTCCTGCGCCAGCGAACGGGCCTGCTCGACGGTCAGTTCGCCGTACTGGCCAAGCGCAGGTTTGCGGCGCTCTCCAGCATTTGTACGATACTGAAGCATGAACACCTTGCGACCGGCCGGTGTGATCTTGCACAGAAAGCCGGGAACAAGCGTGTCGCGCAACTCAATGGGCTGCGCCTGGGGTTGTGCCGCATCGACGGCAGATTTGGTGAGTTTTATCTTAGCCATAGCTGACTCCTTCTTTAAAAGACCCGTTTCCAGGAGCCTGTTAGGAGCCAAGCGGTCGGAAGCCGGGTCAAGTTTCGGAAAGCACCGGCATATGATGAATTAGCCTAAGTTATTGATAAACCTGCTGTAGCGGGCTTAGGCGTAGTCCAGCGAAGTTCGGTGCTGGAGTCATGGTGAAATAAAAAATTCCTTTCGGGATTTGCGCCTCACGCAGGCACGCGGATTGATGTCAACAACAGTCGAACAGGCAGCTTTCAAATGAGCCATTAGCTGTTCATGAATTTTGGTGTTGAACTAAAGAAACGTCAGATATTGGCCATAAAACCGATGCCGCGTGATTTTGTTCTATTAGAAGCAATCGTTACGTCCTTCGGGATCACAACTATTGGTCGCTTATTTGCTGGAGAACGCTGAACAGCATTTGCCAAAGCATTTTCTAATTGGATGCGTACCAATCGAGGTGAAAGAGTAGAAAGTTTATCGATAACTTTTTTATCCAGTTTCGTAGCGAAATGCTTGCCCCAAGCATTCATATTTAAAAGTTCGTCATAAATTGAACAAATAATCGCTCTCGCTTGAGCTGTCGTTGGAGGATGAATGGCAATTTCAATCATTCGAGAGCGAATAGGCTCAGGGATTTGTTCTGGATAATTAGCAGAAGCGATCCAAATAACGAAGCTCACATCAAAAGGAATTTCCAAATATTCATCAACAAAGTGTTTTGCAGTGTGCCGTTCAAGTAGCCCATACATTGGCCCGAGAGGATTGTGGCGTGAATCGGTGGTTACTTTATCAATTTCGTCGAGCATAAAAATTGGGTTGGCATAGGTACTTTTGCGAATACTCTTGCTAACAAAACCCGGCTTGCTATCCATCCAACTGCTATATCCTCCAGCCACAACGAAACTAGATGAAACTGATGCAAAATCCAACGAGAAGAAGTCAGTTCCAAGCACAGCGGCCAGTTCAGAGATAAATCTTGTTTTACCTACACCTGGTGGGCCTGTAAGAAGAAGTGGAGGGATGTAGAGCGTCTTGGGGTCTTCTAGGCCGCTTAAACATAGCGTGCTTTTCACCCTAGCAATGACTTCATTGAAATTTCCAAATTTTTCTGCCAAATTTTCAAGTTTGCTGATGATGTCCGAGTTGAACATAGCAAGAGGCTTGTGATCAGATTCTTTTAACAAGTCACGCAATATCATTATTCTATTGCGGTTTGTCTCAGCATCGATTGCTTTAGTTACTGAGGTCTTGTCAAAAATATTAATAACTTGATCTGCTTCATTTGCTTCAGCTTCAGCTTCAGTTTCATTTGAATTCTTACACTCATTTTTAATAAGAGCAGAATTTGGAATAAATTCATTGAAATTTGAATCCATCATGTTTTATCTCCTCAAATGTCTCATTAGCATCATCATAAATACACAAAGTGTATAATTATGGGCAAAAATAACCAGAAGCTGCGTAGCTTTTTGGTTAGTTGTTCATGCGAATATAGATACACAATGTGTAGTTTTGTGTCAAGGGCGCAATGTTATGAATCGATTAGCGATTCTTGTTTATGGCACAATATGATGATTATGCAGTCAACCACTTAATAACATATGCCCATAACGTCTAAACAACTTAGAAAATTACGCGACAACTTAGGCTTAAGCCGAGAAGAAGCCGCTAAATATATATTCGTTACTCCGCGTACCTGGATGAGCTGGGAATTAGATGAAGCAACAGATAATCATCGTAATATGCCAGAGGGTTTGTTAGAGCTGTTTTGTATTAAAAATAAAATTAAATACACTGTACTTGACAATGGTGTACACATTGTGTAGATTATGCATTGCCCGCTTGACGCGGTTTTTTTAAACCTATCTAATACACAATGTGTATATTATTGGAGAGTTACATGGCTGAATATGACGATTTGGTATCTCGTTCCCACATGACTGCGTGGGTCGCAGGATTTATTGATGGGGAAGGTTGTATACATATCTACAAGCAAAAATATAAGTCTCGCTCAACTGGCGAGCATGGCGGCATTACACATTCACTTAGAATTAGTATAGGGCAGAACAACCTAGAAGTTTTAGAGCGGATAATTGATGTTTTGGATATTCATGCAAAGATATTTAAAAACAAAAGAAACATGGGTACAAATAGGCAATGTTACACGCTCCATATTAACGGTAAATATGCGCTTCGAACTATAGAACTAATTAAGCCATACCTTGTTCGTAAGCTTCCTGAAGCGTTAGCGGCGGAAAGATTCTGGGAAGAGGGCCGTAAAGATTTGAAAACCGGCAGAAAGCCTGTGCCAAAAGCGATTATGGATATCCGTGAGTGGTGGTATAACAAGATGCGTAGAATGAAATAAACACATCTTCAACTTGCGCGTTTTGAGTAAAAGATAGGGGAGGTGAGATACTTGGAGTTCACTATAGTTACTCCAGTATCACGCAGTGAAGTTACATATGAGTTACATTGAACAAAAAAGCCTCAGGAGACGAATCTTCTGAGGCTTTATAATCATTGGCTCCCCGAGCTGGACTCGAACCAGCGACCCAATGATTAACAGTCATTTGCTCTACCAACTGAGCTATCGGGGAACAGAAAGATGGGTATGATAGAGACTCGAACCGGATGGGTCAAGCCTCTATTAAGTTTTTTTGTTAACCAATAAATTCTGCGATTCGTTGCAAGGCATTTTTCAGATTTGTTTCGCTGGTAGCGATGGATAAACGAATATGATTTTTCAGACCAAATGCCGTTCCGGGAACGACAGCAACGCCTTTTTCTACCAATAAAGCTTCGGCAAAGTCCATATCATCGTTTAATTCCGGTTTGTTGGATAAAACGCCTGTGATATCCGGAAATACGTAGAACGTACCATCTGTTTCCAAAGCAGTGATGCCTTGCATTTTGTTTAATTCTTCAACCACATAGTCATGGCGCTTTTTGAATTCTATCAGCATGGTTTGTACGCAACCTTGATCGCCATTTAACGCTTCAACAGACGCCGCTTGCGAAATAGAGGTTGGATTGGAAGTACTTTGCGACTGGATCTTTTTCATCGCGCCAATCAATTGAGCAGGACCACCGGCATAACCGATACGCCAACCGGTCATCGAGTAGGCCTTGGATACACCATTCATGACAACAGTACGGTTATAGAGATCAGGACAGGCCATGACGATATTGTAAAATGGTTCATCGGCCCAATATATGTGTTCATACATATCATCAGTGGCGATGAGAATGTCCGGGTACTTACGCAGCACGTCACCCAAAGCTTCAAGTTCGGCTTTGGTGTAGGTCATGCCGGTTGGGTTGGAAGGGCTGTTGATAACAAATAAACGGGTTTTGTCAGTGATTGCGTCTTCAAGTTGTTGCGGGGTGATTTTATAACGTTGATCACGGTCACCGATGATGATGACCGGTTTGGCATCAGCGAGTAAAACCATATCAGGATAAGATACCCAGTAAGGTGCCGGGATAATAACTTCATCGCCTGACTCTAATAAGGCCTGTGCCAGATTAAAAAAGCTTTGTTTACCGCCACATGAAACCAGAATTTGATTGGCCTCATAGTTTAAGCCGTTATCACGGGAAAACTTTTTGATAATGGCGTTTTTCAATTCAGCTGTACCATCAACCGCTGTATATTTGGTCTGGCCTTTGTTAAGTGCTTCGACAGCCGCTTGCTTGATATGATCCGGGGTATCGAAGTCCGGCTCACCGGCTCCCAGACCAATAATATCTTTACCTTCGGCTCTCAAGGCCGCGGCGCGTGCGGTGATGGCTAAAGTAGGCGAGGGTTTGATGCTTTGTACGCGCTGTGAGAGTTTGATAGTCAAAATCTGTCCTTCGAGAAACGATAAGTGATTAGAAAACCGTAATATACGATAAACACGGACATTGCTAAAGAGTATGAAAAAACAATTTGAATTAGTCAGCGAGTTTGAACCGGCGGGGGATCAACCAACTGCGATTGCGTCGCTGGTTGAGGGATTAAACAACGGTGAAATGTGGCAGACCCTGTTAGGGGTCACCGGATCGGGAAAAACCTTCACCATCGCCAATGTTGCGCAAGCCGTGCAGCGTCCGGTGATGGTTCTGGCACCCAATAAAACGCTGGCTGCCCAGCTCTATAGTGAAATGAAAGAGTTCTTTCCGAACAATGCGGTGGAATATTTCGTTTCCTATTACGACTACTATCAGCCGGAAGCCTATGTGCCTTCTTCCGATACCTTTATTGATAAAGATGCGTCGGTCAATGAACAGATCGAGCAGATGCGTTTATCGGCCACCAAAGCCATGCTGGAGCGGCGCGATGCAATTATCGTATCCAGTGTGTCGTGTATCTATGGTTTGGGTGATAAAGATGCCTATCTTGCGATGGTCATGCATCTGGTTCAGGGCGATATCATTAATCAACGCGAAATTTTACGGCGTCTGGCCGAGTTGCAATATTCGCGAAATGATATTGAACTTTCCCGCGGTACCTACCGGGTTCGCGGCGAGGTGATTGATATTTTCCCGGCGGAATCCGAACGCGATGCGGTGCGGGTTGAACTGTTTGATGATGAAGTCGAACAGATCAGCTATTTTGATCCGTTAACCGGTGAGGTATTGCAACGGATGAACCGCATTACGATTTACCCGAAAACCCACTATGCCACGCCACGCGAAACCATTTTGGGGGCAGTAGATTCAATCAAAGACGAGTTGCGTGAGCGATTAGCTGAATTAAACGAGCAAAATAAACTGGTAGAAGCACAGCGACTGGAGCAACGCACCCGTTTTGATATTGAAATGTTGCTTGAGCTCGGTTACTGCAACGGTATCGAAAACTATTCCAGACATTTATCCACCCGTCAGGCCGGTGAAGCGCCACCGACCTTATTTGATTATCTGCCAGATGATGCGATTCTGATTATTGATGAAAGCCACGTCATGATTCCGCAAATTGGCGCGATGTATAAAGGTGACCGTTCGCGTAAAGAAACGCTGGTAAATTATGGTTTCCGGTTGCCTTCTGCATTGGATAATCGTCCATTGATGTTTGATGAATGGGAAAAACTGGCGCCACAGACCATTTTTGTTTCGGCTACGCCTGGAAAATATGAAGCCGAACATGCCGGTAATATCGTTGAACAAGTCGTGCGTCCAACCGGTTTGATCGATCCTGAAGTTGAAATTCGCCCGGTGGGTACGCAGGTGGATGATTTGCTGTCCGAAATTACGAAACGCACGGCTGTTAACGAGCGGGTGCTGGTCACCACATTGACCAAGCGTATGTCTGAAGATCTCACCGATTATCTTCGTGAGCATAATGTCAAAGTACGTTATTTGCATTCGGATATTGATACCGTCGAACGGATGGAAATTTTGCGTGATTTACGTCTGGGCGAATTTGATGTGCTGGTGGGGATCAACTTGTTGAGAGAAGGTCTCGATTTACCTGAAGTTTCACTGGTGGCGATTCTGGATGCGGATAAAGAAGGCTTTCTGCGTAGTGATCGATCGTTGATTCAGACAATTGGCCGTGCCGCCCGAAACCTCAATGGTAAAGCGATTTTATATGCAGATCAGATCACTGGCTCGATGAAGCGGGCGATTGATGAAACTGATCGACGTCGTGAAAAACAGATTGCTCATAATCTGAAACATGGCATTACGCCGATGGGTATTATCAAATCGATTCGTGGTGGCATGGATGATTCGAAGAGCAAGAAAGAGGAAAAACTGCGGTTTGCCGAAGTGGCCGAAGAGCATGCTAAATATGCCTCGCTGTCTCCACAACAATTGGCCAAACGTATTCAACAGATTGAAAGTGCAATGTATAAACATGCACAGAATCTGGAGTTTGAAGAAGCGGCTAAGTTACGTGATGAGTTAGATAAAGTGAGAAAGATGGCATTAGGGCCTGTTGTTCTGCAATAGCACCCCATTAAATTGCTGGAATGTATTACGAGACTTTAGCTTTATCGGTGGTATAAAGCGCTTGCAAAAACTGCCCGACTGCGTATAATTTCGCGCTTCACAGTAGGCACGTAGCTCAGTTGGTTAGAGCACCACCTTGACATGGTGGGGGTCGTTGGTTCGAATCCAATCGTGCCTACCAGATATATACATCAAGCACCTCTTGCAGGTGCTTTTTGGTTTTTAAGGCCTCTCGTATTGGCCACAACCAAGGATATAGCATGATTTCAATTACCCTTCCTGATGGCAGTCAACGCCAGTTCGATCATCCCGTTTCAATTCATGATGTTGCCGCCGATATCGGTGCCGGTCTAGCCCGTGCTGCTCTGGCTGGCAAAGTGAATGGCAAACTGGTCGATACCAATTACGTTATTGAAGATGATGCTGAACTGGCCATCATTACCGAACGTGATGAAGAAGGGCTGGATATCATCCGACATTCGACTTCGCATTTGTTAGCTCAAGCCGTCAAACAACTTTATCCGGATGCTCAGGTCACGATTGGCCCGGTTATCGAAGATGGCTTTTACTACGATTTTTCCTATTCCAAAGGTTTTACACCGGAAGATTTGCAAAAGATCGAAAAACGTATGGAAGAGCTGGTCAAACAGGATCTTGAAGTGGTGCGTGAAGAAGTCACTCGTGATGCTGCCGTGCAGATCTTCCGTGAAATGGGCGAAGAATATAAAGCGCAGATCATTGAAGATATTCCAAAAGATGAAGTGTTGTCAGTGTATCGTCAGGGCGAGTTCATGGATTTATGCCGTGGTCCGCACGTGCCAAATACCGGCAAACTCAAAGCATTCAAACTGATGAAACTGGCCGGTGCTTACTGGCGTGGTAAATCTGAAAATGAAATGCTGCAACGTATCTACGGTACTGCCTGGTCGGATAAAAAAGATCTGAAGGCTTATTTGCACCGTCTTGAAGAAGCTGAAAAACGCGATCATCGTAAACTGGCGAAAAGTCTGGATCTGTTTCATCTGCAGGATGAAGCGGCCGGCATGATCTTCTGGCATGACAATGGCTGGCGGATTTATCGCGAAGTAGAAAAATACATTCGCGACGTGTTGGCTCAAAATGATTATCAGGAAGTGCGGACACCGCAAGTAGTCGATCGCAGCCTCTGGGAAAAATCCGGTCACTGGGACAAATTTGGTGACATGATTTTCAGCACCCATTCTGAAAATCGTGATTACGCGGTTAAACCGATGAATTGCCCCTGTCATGTCCAGATATTTAATCAGGGTCTGAAGAGCTACCGTGATTTGCCATTACGGATGGCGGAGTTTGGATCATGCCACCGTAATGAACCGTCAGGTACATTGCATGGTTTGATGCGCCTGCGTGGTTTTACTCAGGATGATGCGCATATTTTCTGTACTGAAGACCAAATTCAGTCCGAAGTGGCTACCTTTATCGATCTTCTGTTTAACGTCTATGCCGATTTTGGTTTTAACGAGATTATTATCAAACTCTCAACACGTCCGGAGAATCGTGTGGGCAGTGATGCTGTTTGGGATAAAGCGGAACATGCACTTGAACAGGCATTAAATGCCAAAGATCTGGACTGGGAGCTACAACCTGGCGAGGGGGCATTCTATGGGCCGAAGATCGAGTTCTCCCTGAAAGATTGTCTGGGAAGGGTCTGGCAATGCGGTACCATTCAGGTTGATTTCTCGATGCCGGGCCGTTTGGATGCAACTTATGTGGCCGATGATGGCTCGAAACAGGTACCGGTTATGCTGCATCGTGCGATTCTTGGATCACTTGAACGTTTTATCGGTATACTCATCGAAGAATATGCTGGCGCGTTTCCGGCATGGCTTGCACCTCGTCAGGTAATGGTCATGGGAATTACCGATAAACAGTCAGAATATGTTCAACAAATTGCCCAACAATTGAAAAATCAGGGATTTAGAGCCGATACGGACTTGAGAAATGAAAAGATTGGCTTTAAAATACGCGAGCACACATTGCGGCGCGTACCTTATCTGATCGTTGTTGGGGATCGCGAAGCACAAGAAAATGCCGTGGCAGTACGTACTCGCAAAGGCGAAGATTTAGGCGCTATGTCGCTTGAGAGCTTCGTTTCATTGCTTCAAGAAGACGTTGCTCGCCGCGGTCGAATTATTTTAGAGGATTAAAAACATCGCTACAGATCAAAAAAGGCTGAATTCTGAAATCACAGCCAAAGAAATTCGTGTAACCGATGCAAACGGTGAACAACTAGGCGTTATCTCATTGGCGAGAGCCTTGGAGTTAGCGGAAGAAGCCGAGCTGGATTTGGTGGAGATTGCCCCTCAGGCAGAACCGCCAGTCTGCCGTATTATGGATTACGGCAAGTATGTGTTTGAGGCTAATAAACAAAAAGCCATTGCTAAGAAAAAGCAAAAACAGATACAGGTAAAGGAAATAAAATTCCGACCAGGGACGGAAGAGGGTGACTATCAGGTAAAACTACGCAACCTGACACGTTTCCTCGAAGAAGGTAATAAAACCAAAGTCAGCCTCCGCTTTCGTGGACGTGAAATGGCCCACCAGGACTTAGGACTGAAACTGCTCGAACGAGTAGCCGATGATCTGAAAGAACTGTCGGTTATTGAGCAGCATCCGAAGAAAGAGGGTCGGCAAATGATTATGGTTTTGGCGCCAAGTAATAAAAAATAACTATTATTAATTAACAATGCGGAGTTCCAAATGCCAAAATTGAAAAATCACAGCGGTGCGGCAAAGCGTTTCAAACGCACCGGTAGCGGAAAGTTCAAACGCGCTCAAGCGTTTACTAGCCATATCCTGACCAAGAAAAGCACTAAGCGGAAACGCCAACTGCGTTCCACGTTGACAATCTGTAAAGCAGATCATTTGTCAGTCCGCAAATTATTGCCTCTTCTATAATTAAGGAGTATTCCCATGGCTAGAGTAAAACGTGGTGTAACAGCCAGAGCCCGTCATAAAAAAGTTATCGCGCAGGCCAAAGGCTATTATGGTCGTCGCAAGAATGTCTATCGTGTAGCTGTCCAGGCAGTTACCAAAGCCGGTCAATATGCATACCGTGATCGTCGTCAGAAAAAACGTGTATTCCGTACATTGTGGATTGCGCGTATTAACGCTGCTGCCCGTGAATGTGGAATTTCGTACAGTCGTTTGATCGATGGTCTGAAAAAATCATCTATTGAAATCGATCGTAAAGTATTGGCAGATATTGCTTATCACGATTCTGCTGCATTTGCTGCTATTGCTGCAAAAGCAAAGGCGGCTTTGGCTAACTAATCACTCGGTTCACTCAGGCGAATCATATTATTAGTTGCACAGGAAAGGGCCGTTGATGACGGCCCTTTTTTATTTCTGATTGATCCTCAGGTGGAGGAAATATGGCTGAACTGTCATCGCAGTTATTGGCATTAAAAGATATTGTTGAGGCAGCGAAGACCGCGATTGAAAACGCGACCGATGCTAAAACACTGGATAACGTCCGGGTCGAATATCTGGGAAAAAAAGGTTTGATTACCGGGTATGTAAAAGAACTGGGTAACCTCAGTGCTGAAGAACGGCCACTCATTGGTAAGGAAGTGAATCTGGCCAAGCAGGAAGTCGCTGGTCTGACTGAAGCTCGCAGCAAAATTCTTGCTGAACAGGCCATGAATGCTGCTTTGGCGGCTGAAACCGTTGATGTCACCTTGCCTGGTCGTAACGCCGAAGTAGGCGGTCTGCATCCGGTGACCCGAACTTTGCAGCGTATTGAACAATATTTTCGTCAAATTGGTTTTCAAATTGCCGAAGGGCCGGAAATCGAAGACGGTGATCATAATTTCACTGCATTGAATATTCCTGAAAGCCATCCGGCGCGTGCGATGCATGATACCTTTTATTTCAACGCTGAAATGCTGCTGCGTACCCATACGTCGCCAGTACAAATCCGTGTAATGGAAGAACAGCAACCGCCGTTACGCATCATTGCCCCGGGTCGTGTGTATCGCTGTGATTCTGATTTAACGCATACTCCGATGTTCCATCAGGTCGAAGGCTTGATGGTTGATGAGAATGTCAGTTTTACCGATCTGAAAGGCATTCTGGCAGACTTTCTGCAGGCTTTTTTCGAAAAACCGTTGAATGTACGTTTTCGTCCATCCTATTTTCCGTTTACCGAACCGTCAGCAGAAGCTGATATTGAGTGTGTGATCTGTGGTGGTGAAGGTTGCCGTGTTTGTAGTCATACCGGTTGGTTGGAAGTATTAGGCTGCGGCATGGTGCATCCAAAAGTATTCGAACATGTAAACATTGATAGTGAAAAATATCTGGGTCTGGCCTTTGGTATGGGCGTTGAGCGTCTGGCGATGCTGCGTTATGGCGTGAATGATCTGCGATTATTTTTTGAGAACGATCTGCGCTTCCTGCGTCAGTTCAAATAGGATAGGAAGTTCGCCATGAAATTAAGTGAAAACTGGTTACGTGAATGGGTAAATCCTGATTTTGACGTGCAGTTGATTGCCGAGAAACTGACGCAAGCAGGGTTGGAAGTAGATTCTGTTTCACCGGTTGCTGGTGATTTTTCTGGTGTGTTGGTTGGTCAGGTAAAATCAGTTGCCCCACATCCTGATGCAGATAAATTGCGCGTCTGTGAAGTGGATGTTGCCGGTGATGCGTTATTGCATATTGTCTGTGGTGCCAGCAATGTTCGGGAAGGCCTGAAAATTCCAGTGGCTGTCGTTGGGGCAGTATTACCCGGCGATTTTAAAATCAAAAAGGCCAAATTACGCGGGGAACCGTCATTCGGAATGTTGTGTTCTGCTAAAGAACTTGGTTTGGCAGAATCTTCGGAAGGATTATTGGAATTACCTGAAGATGCTCCGGTTGGTAACGATATTCGTGATTATCTGGCATTAAATGATTTCACCATTGAAGTTGATTTAACGCCAAACCGTAGTGATTGTCTGGGCGTAGCCGGTATTGCCCGTGAACTGGGCGTGATCAGTCGTACCAATCTGACACCTGTAACGATTAATGAAGTGCCTGCGACGATACAGACAACATTTCCGGTTTCGGTAGAAGCCAAACAAGCCTGCCCTAATTATATTGGCCGGGTAATTGAAAATATTAATCCAAAAGCCAAAACACCGTTGTGGATGCAGGAAAAACTGCGTCGAAGCGGTTTGCGTAGCCTGAGTGCCGTTGTCGACATCACTAATTACGTGATGTTGGAACTTGGTCAGCCGATGCATGCCTTTGATCTGCAGAAATTGCAGCAGGCCATTACGGTACGTTATGCCAAAACGAATGAAAAACTGACGTTATTAGATGGTCAGGAAGTTGATATTGCTGAACAAACATTGGTTATTGCAGACGCATCTGGACCATTGGCACTTGCAGGAATTATGGGCGGAGACGCGTCAGCTGTCGGTTCTGCAACAGCATCATTGTTCCTCGAAGCGGCTTTTTTTGCGCCGGATGCGATTGCCGGACAAGCGAGAAGTTACGGATTACATACTGATTCATCTCATCGCTTTGAACGCGGCGTTGACCCGCAACTTGCGGAACTTGCAATGCAACGTGCTACCAGTTTGATCCTTGAGATTGCCGGTGGTCAGGCAGGCCCGCTTACTGTGGTCAGTGAAGAAAGTGCGTTACCTGAAACGCCGCAAATTCTGCTACGTGCAAATCGTATTAAACGGGTATTGGGAATTGAGCTGGAAGCTGCTGAAGTAGAAGAACAGCTGACACGTTTGGGTCTGGAAGTTACACAAGTTAGAGATGGCTGGCTGGTTATTGTGCCAAGTTTCCGGTTTGATATTAATATCGAAGTCGATTTGATTGAAGAATTGGGACGATTGTATGGCTATGATCGGTTGCCGCAAACTCGTCCTGCAATTAGTGTGTTACCCAGCGCAATTTCCGAAAAACAACTGGCGACCGAACGCTTACAAAGTTTATTGGTAGATCGTGGTTATTATGAAGCTATTACCTACAGCTTTGTTGATCCAACATTACAAAAACACTTTGCTGACAGCGAAGCTGACCCCATTAAATTGGCCAACCCGATTTCTGCTGATTTATCGGTAATGAGACATTCTCTCTGGCCAGGTTTGGTGCAAGCGATGGTGTATAACCTGAATCGCCAGCACGATCGTATCCGCTTGTTTGAAGTAGGCAGTGTATTTCGCGGAGAACTGGCAGACATCGATCAATATCAATGTATTGGTGGTCTGATTTACGGCGATGTAAATCCTGAACAGTGGGCCGATAAAAGCCGTAAAGTTGATTTTTTTGATGTGAAAGCGGATGTTGAAGCGCTTTTGGCTATAGGTGACGGTCAAGTTGAATTTCGAGCTGAAGCTCATCCAGCATTGCACCCGGGACAATCTGCGCGTATCTATCAGAACGGACAAGCTGTAGGTTGGATCGGCGCTTTACATCCAAAACTGAATAAACCATTAGGCTTTGGTGGTAAAGCCTATGTTTTTGAATTGGAATTGGCGGTTTGCTTACAATCCGCCATTCCAAAATTTACCGCTTTGTCACGTTATCCTGCTATTCGCAGGGATCTTGCATTAGTCGTCGACAACTCAGTTGTTGCCTTTGAAATAGAGCATTGCCTGAAAGGCATTGAGTCTGATATTCTTAAGTCAATTCAATTGTTTGACGTTTATTCTGGAGATGGTGTCGAGCTTGGCAAGAAGAGTATTGCGGTTGCCTTCCATCTTCAGCATGGTGAGCGAACCATGACCGACGATGAAGTCGATGCTTTAATATTACAAATCACTCAAAAGCTGCAAAGCGATTTGGGTGCGATGGTCAGAACCTAACGTCGGTTCAATAATAAGAATAGGGGTAAAGAATGGCACTCACAAAAGCCGATATGACGGAACAACTATACGAAGAGTTGGGATTTAATAAACGTGAAGCAAAAGAACTGGTTGAAATGTTCTTTGAAGAAATCCGTGGAGCACTTGAAGAAGGTGATCAGGTAAAACTTTCCGGATTTGGTAATTTCGAATTACGCGACAAAAATGAACGGCCTGGCCGTAACCCGAAAACGGGTGAAGAGATTCCAATCACCGCCCGTCGTGTCGTTACTTTCCGTCCTGGCCAAAAACTGAAAGCAAGGGTGGACAGTTATGCTAGAGGCGAGTAATAACAACGAACTACCGGCCATTCCTGGTAAACGCTACTTTACCATTGGTGAAGTGAGTGAATTATGCGGGGTTAAACCGCATGTTTTACGTTACTGGGAACAAGAATTTACGCAACTAAAACCGGTAAAACGTCGCGGAAATCGCCGGTATTATCAACGCCATGATGTGGTATTGATTCGCGAAATTCGTGGCTTGCTTTATGAACAGGGTTTTACTATTGGTGGTGCTCGCCAGCAATTGGAAACCGAGCATAAATCCGAAGCAACTCACAGCAACGAAAACCGCAAACAACTGATTGATGAAATGCTGAAAGAACTGGAACAAATTCGTACGATTCTGGCTTAATACGTTATAATTCCACTGTTTTGTTGCTTGTCGGGGCATGGCGCAGCCTGGTAGCGCACTTGCATGGGGTGCAAGGGGTCGAAGGTTCAAATCCTTCTGTCCCGACCACTAGCAACTTTAGGGCTTGTTGATCTTTCATCTCCGCCAGCAGTGGTGGATATGAAAGATCAACAAGCCCTGATATCATCACAACGCTCTTAATGGGCGTTGTTTTGTTTCTACCGTCTGAAAATCACAGGATCGACTATGCAATTCAATACCCTTGGCAATAGTAATCTAAAAGTCAGCCAGATTTGTCTTGGCACAATGACTTATGGTGAACAGAACAGCCAACAGGAAGCATTTGAACAGCTTGATTACGCGGTATCGCAGGGTATTAACTTCATTGATACGGCAGAGCTTTATGCCATTCCACCCAAAGCAGAAACCTATGGTGCTACTGAAACGATTGTTGGCAACTGGTTAAAACAGCATGGTCGTCGTGAGGATTTGGTCATTGCCAGTAAGATTGCCGGTCCGGGTGCTGATTGGGTTGGGCACATACGTCAGGGTAAATCACGATTTGATGATAAAAATATCAGCGAAGCGTTAGACAATAGTTTGCAACGCTTGCAAACCGAATATCTGGATTTATATCAATTACATTGGCCTGAACGACAAACCAATTATTTCGGCAAATTAGGTTATCAACACGATGCTGCTGAAGAAGCAATGACGCCAGTGGTTGAAACCCTGCAGGCATTGGAAAAGCAGATAAAATCCGGAAAAATTCGCTATATCGGTTTATCTAACGAAACCCCATGGGGATTGATGCAGTTTCTTTCAGTGGCAAAATCGATGAATCTTCCAGTGATTGCCTCAATACAAAATCCCTACAGTTTGCTAAACCGTACCTACGAGATTGGCTGTGCCGAAATCAGTTATCGAGAGAATGTTCCACTATTGGCTTATTCACCTTTAGGATTTGGCGTGTTGACAGGGAAGTATCTCCAGAATAATGCTCCCGACACTGCCCGAATGAGTTTATGGCCACATTATGCACGGTACAGTAATCCACAGGCTGTCAAAGCGACTCAGGCTTATGTCGATTTGGCGAAGCAACATCAGTTAGATCCTGCGCAGATGGCATTGGCTTATGTGAATAGCCGACCATTTACAGCTGCAACTATCATTGGGGCTACCACTATGCAGCAATTAAAGACCAATATCGCCAGCGAAACATTAATGCTGTCGAATGAGGTTGTTACAGCAATCGAAGAGATTCATAAAACGATTCCAAATCCCGCTCCATAACTAACATTAGAGAAATGTGCGCTAGCGCAGGTTAAAGCGTTTGAGGCTATGGTAGTTTATGGTCTTGGTTACATTGCTGATATAAACTGCCGCTGATTCTATTTCGTCATTCTTATATCAGTATTTCTATGCTTAGAAATTCAGGTATCTGGCAACATGGATAGTCAATCCCTATATACCGTGCTTATCGTCGATGACGATCCGGTCACGCGTTTATTGATGAAACAATCACTTCAGGATCCGAACTTATCCATTATCGAAGCTGAAAATGGGCAGCAGGCGATAAGATTATTTGCCGAGTTTTTGCCTGATATCACTTTACTGGATGTTTCCATGCCTGGCATGGATGGGTTTACCTGTTGTCGTCAGCTCCGTTTACTTCCTAAAGGTCAACAAGCAGCAATCGTGATGGTTACTGTGCATGACAAAGTTGATGATATTGAAGAGGCGTTTGCATCGGGGGCGACGGATTTCATTACAAAACCATTCAAATGGCCGTTATTTGCACACCGTGTTCGATATATTCTAAAAGCCAATAATACCTTACGCGAACTTAGTCTGAGCCGTTCAAAACTGGATAAAGCTCAGGCAATTGCACATCTAAGCTATTGGGAATGGGATTTCAAACAGAATCAGATTGAATGTAGTGCTGATCTTTACAGGATCTTTGGTATAGAGAAATCCTCAAAAGTCCTTTCATTTAAACAGATTCTTCATCACATTTTTCCTGAAGACAGACCATTATTCAAACAGGCGCTTCGTCGGGCCATTCATCAAAAGCATCCTTATGATATTGAATATCGTATTCAGTCAGGAAGCGGTCAATTGTTTTACCTCCATGAACGAACAGAAATTACCGAAGATTATGATGGGTGGAAGATTATTGGCACGTTGCAGGACATAACTTCACTCAAGCGATCTGAACAGGAGCTCGCTTATTACACGTATTACGATACCCTTACAGATTTGCCGAATAGACGACTGTTTATTGAGCAGCTGGAAACAGCTATTGCTCGTGCCCGACATAAACAACAGTCCTTAACACTGATGTTTATCGATCTGGATCACTTCAAGCATATCAATGATACCTATGGGCATCAGGTCGGTGATGCATTGTTATGTGAGGCTGCGTCGAGAATTAAGGACTGTCTGCGAGATGCGGATTTGATTGCAGTGAGCAAAGATAAGGATGATCGTGTGGCCCGGTTCGCGGGTGATGAATTTACCGTCATGCTGACCAATATTGATAATGTGGATGTGCTGGCAAATATCGCCCAGCGGATAGTGGCCAAATTTGAAAAATCATTTGATATCAAAGAGCATAATGTTTTCAGTACGGTGAGCATCGGTATTGCTCTTTTCCCTGAAGATGGGGACAACGTTCAGGCGTTGATGCAGCATGCTGATGTGGCAATGAATCATGCCAAGGAATTAGGACGTAACAATTACCAGTTTTTCTCAGCAGAAATGAATGATTATCTGTATGAGCGTTTACAGATGGAACAGGATCTGCGCCAAGCATTGGAACGTAATGAGTTTCTGCTGTTTTACCAACCGCAGATTGATGTGCAAACGAAGCAGATCATAGGGTTTGAAGCCTTGCTGCGTTGGTTGCATCCAGTAAAAGGTCTGTTGGGTCCGTTAGTATTTATAGACGTGGCTGAAAAGACCGGTTTGATTATTGCTATTGGTGAGTGGGTGTTAAATCAGGCCTGTTTGCAAACCCGGGGATGGCAGCAACAATTTGATGTTCAATGGCGTGTTTCGGTGAATTTGTCTGCTATGCAGTTTAATCAGCAGTTACTTCTGGAGCAGGTTGGACAAAGTCTCAATAATTCAGGGTTGCCAGCAGCCTCTCTTGAATTGGAAATAACTGAAACGGCGATGCTTAAAGATGTGATGGAGACAATCCCATTATTAAACGCATTAAAAGCAATGGGGGTAGGGCTGGCCATTGATGATTTCGGAACCGGTTATTCTTCATTGAGCTACCTGAAAAACTTTCCGATTAATACCTTGAAAATTGATAAAAGCTTTGTTGATGAAATCGTTGACAATCCCAAAGATGCGGCGATTGCCCGAACTATTGTCCAGCTTGCAGATAATCTTGGTTTGAGAACCATTGCAGAAGGGGTTGAAAGTATTGCGCAGGTAGATATGCTAACTACAATGGGGTGCAAAGAGTTACAAGGTTATTATTACAGTAAACCACTTCCTGCGGGTGAAATAGAACGCTTATTAGAAAATGGTCAGGGCCTGCAAAATCTTTAGCGACGCCTGGTCGGTATTTTGACGACATCTTGCTCATCCCCATAACGATCCAACATACCAATGTCCAGAACGGGTGATGCATCAATATGCTGAGCATCCATCATTTGTGCTACACGCTTTAAGGCAGACATGATCATAGCCTGTTCCCATTCATCCAGTTTACTGAATTCCCGGGTAAAACGATCCTGCAATGGAATTGGTGCACTTTTAAGTGTCTCGGTAGCAGATTCGGTCAGATAGGCATGTACTTTACGTTTATCTGTTTGTGAGCGTTGACGATACACCAGACCACGTTTTTCCAGGCGGTCCAGAATGGTAGTTACCGTAGCCTGGCTTAAACTCATTTCCTGAGCCAGTTCGCCGATGGTGACTTGCCCTTTATCTCGCAGGGTTTGTAACAAGAGAATCTGTGGTGCCGTCAGCCCGGTGGTTTTGGCCAGATATTTAGAATGTAGATCGGTAGCGCGGATAACTCGGCGTAACGCAATAAGCACTTCTTCAATGTGATTCAACAGGTGTTCCCTTTGCTCTTTGTCTAGTCCAAGCGCGTCGATAGTCTCAGTATTAATTTGGATTGAATTCAGCATATTCTCCCACGTTTTTTTACAAATGGTTCAACTTGGGGCAGACCTCTTTTCAAACACAATCCGGTTTAAACTACATCCAATTTCAACGTTATCAAACTAAATTGTGCGACATTGTGTGGTCTGGACTTTTAATTTGTTTAGTGTACTATATATTTAGATTCTGTCATCTGCAAGTCATAAATGTATGATTGTATTGATTAATGAAAAATGTGATGGCAATTTCTATTTTTTATAAGCCATTTAGTGCTTAGTGTAATAAACATTAGAGTTGATTATAAATATGACCCAAACCAAACCCGCACCCTTACCTATAGAGTTGATGCAACCAACGGCAGAGTTGGGTGCAGATGTGCATAAACTCATTTCAGCGTGCCCCCCTTTAGATACCAACTCAATGTATTGCAACTTACTGCAAAGCAGTCATTTTGCAGAAACAGCCGTTGCGGCTGTTCTTGACAATGAATTAGTCGGTTTTATTTCCGGTTATCGCATTCCTAAACGCCCTGAAACACTGTTTGTGTGGCAGGTAGCCGTTGGCGAAAAAGCCCGAGGTCAGGGGCTTGCCGGAAGAATGTTAAAAGCGATTCTTTCGCGAGAACAAAACCGCGATATAAAAAGAATTGAAACAACAATAACCCCGGATAACAAAGCATCATGGGCGTTATTTGAGAGTCTGGCTCGTAAGCTGGATACCGAAATAAGCAGTAGTGTTATGTTTGATCGTCATCAGCATTTTGCCAATCAACACGATACTGAAATGTTAGTCAAAGTTGGCCCATTCAAGCCAATTGCCTAACCCATAATGAATTCAGGTCAGCAATGACCAAAATTTCCACAGGAGAGAAAAGCGAATGAAAATTTTTGAAGAGATCGAATCAGAAGTGCGTTCATATGCCCGCGCGTTCCCTCGTTTATTTGACAAGGCACAAGGCGAGTTGATTTACGATGATGACGGCAATGAATATATAGACTTTCTGGCCGGTGCCGGTTCGCTGAATTATGGTCACAATCATCCGTTATTTAAAGAGAAACTGATCGAATACATTCAACGTGATGGTATTACTCAAGGCCTGGATTTACACACTCGTGCCAAGGGTGAGTTTTTAGAAAGTTTTAACGAGAATATTCTAAAACCCCGTGACCTTGATTACATCGTCATGTTTACCGGTCCAACCGGAACCAATGCCGTTGAAGCGGCATTAAAAATTGCCCGTAAAAAAACCGGTCGTGAAAATATTATCTCTTTCACTAATGGCTGGCATGGTCAAACCCTGGGGGCATTATCGGTGACGGGTAACTCAACCCATCGTGGTGGTGCAGGTATCGCTTTACACGGTTCAACCCGTATTCCTTATGATGGCTATCTTGGTGATGATGTAGATACCACCAACCTGCTCGACAAGATGTTATCGGATTCCAGCAGTGGTGTTGATAAGCCCGCTGCGGTAATTGTTGAAACTGTACAGGGTGAGGGTGGAATTAACGCTGCTTCAATGACATGGTTACAAAGCCTTTCAGAAATCTGCAAGCGCCATGAGGTATTGCTGATTGTCGATGATATTCAGGCTGGCTGTGGGCGTACTGGTACGTTCTTCAGCTTTGAAGAAGCGGGTATTTACCCGGACATTGTCACCTTATCGAAATCATTGAGTGGTTATGGACTGCCATTCGCTGTAGTACTGATGAAACCGGAAGTTGATCAATGGTCTCCGGGTGAGCATAACGGTACATTCCGTGGTAATAATCACGCATTTGTCACTGCTAAAGCCGCGCTGGACTATTTCTGGAAAGACGATAAATTTGCCAAAGAAGTACAACGTAAAGGTCAATATATTGCTGATCGTGTTGATGCTATTGTGACCAGATATGGCGAAGGTAACTTCAACTCACATGGTCGGGGCATGTTCCGTGGCATCAACTGCGTCAGCGGCGAATTAGCGGGTCAAATCACCCGTAAATGTTTCCAGAACGGTTTGATTATCGAAACCAGTGGTGCCGATGATCATGTGGTGAAATTTCTCTGTCCACTGACAATTACCGATGAAAACCTGAAAAAAGGTATCGATATTCTGGAGAAAGCCATTAAGGAAGTGTGTGATAAGGCAGATAGTATTCCGGAAGAAAAAGACTTTTTTGAAGGTGATTACTCAGTGAGTGACGAAGCCAGTAAATCCGATACGTTTGAAGCGGCCGATAACAAAGCAGCAAGTTAATCAACCGGGATCTACTTATCTTTCTAATTCGGTGACTGATCTTTCGGTCACCGGACTTTACAAGTAATTAACAGAGGACAAGTCATGATTGTCAGACAACTACAAGAAGCACAACAAACCTCTCGTCGTATCGTTTCGCCGGATGGTAATTGGGAAAGCACCCGTATGTTATTGAAAGATGACAATATGGGGTACTCATTCCATATCACTACAATTTATGCCGGTGCCGATTTCCGTATGCATTATCAGAATCATCTGGAATCAGTGTATTGCATCAGTGGCGAAGGTGAAGTGGAAACACTGGATGACGGCAAAGTCTACAAAATCACACCGGGAACCTTATACAACCTGGATAAACATGATCGCCATATCCTGCGTGCATTTAAAGAACTTCACCTTGCCTGCGTATTCAACCCACCTTTGAATGGTAAAGAAGTTCACAACGCTGAAGGTGCCTATGAACTAGACGCTGAAGCAGTAACTGAATAACAGGCAATGCAGCCTTTCCGGTTTGGTCCGGAGTACAACGAATTAACAGAGAGTAGATATGCAATTTCATACGGTAGAAAAAATAGGCGGCACCTCAATGAGCGACTATGTCGCGGTGCGCGACAATATTATTCTGAAACCGGTTCATAACGAGTCAATTTACAATCGTGTATTTGTTGTTTCAGCATACGGTGGTATCACCAATCTGCTACTTGAGCATAAGAAAAACGGGACAGCAGGCGTGTATGCTGAATTTGCCAATAGTCTGAATGATGACAGTTGGCAAGAAGCGATGGAAAAGCTCAAGCAGGAGATTTTTTCCATCAACCAGCAATTGTTTAAAGATAAAAAAACATTGAAGCAGGCTAATGAGTTTATTGGCGAACGGCTGGAAGATGCAGAACGTGTTTTGGCCGATTTACAACGTCTTTGCCAGCATGGTCATTTTGCGCTGGATATGCATTTGGCTACGGTACGTGAAATGCTGGCCAGTATCGGCGAAGCGCACAGTGCCTGGAATACAGCCACCTTATTGAAAAAAGACAAGATCAACGCCCGTTATGTGGATTTGACCGGCTGGCAGACTGACAAACACATGAAGCTGGATGAGCGTATTGATAAGGCGTTTGCCAAAATTGACCTCAGTAAAGAGTTACCCATTGTCACCGGTTATGCCCACAGCGATGATGGTTTGATGTCTACCTTTGATCGTGGTTACAGCGAAATGACGTTCAGTCGTATTGCCGTATTAACCAATGCCAACGAAGCGATTATTCATAAAGAGTTTCATCTGAGCAGTGCTGATCCACGACTGGTCGGCGAAGATAATGCGGTACCGATTGGCCGAACTAATTATGATGTCGCAGATCAGCTGGCCAATCTTGGTATGGAAGCCATTCACCCTAAAGCAGCAAAAGGGTTGCGGCAGAATAATATTCCATTGAGGGTGCGCAATACCTTTGAACCGGAACACGCTGGTACCTTAATTACCGGTGACTACATCAGCAGCAAGCCCTGCGTGGAAATTATCGCCGGTTGCAAACATGTCTATGCCTTTGAGCTGTTTGATCAGGATATGGCTGGTAATATTGATCTTTATGACCGTGAAATCCTGGCACAGATCCGCAGAAATAAAGCACATATCATTTCCAAAGATATTAATGCCAATACCATCACGCATTATCTTTCAGCCAGTCTGAAGAATATCCGCCGGATCCGAGAGGCTTTACAGGAACAGTTCCCTGAAGCTGAAATCAATCAGCAGAAAGTAGCGATTGTTTCTGCCATTGGCAGTGATATGAAAATCCCTGGTATTCTGGCACGTACCGTCAGCGCATTGGCTGAGAAAAATATCAGCGTGCTGGCAATGCATCAGTCAATGCGTCAGGTGGATATGCAATTTATCATTGATGAAGACGACTATGCGGACGCTATCAAAAATCTGCACAGTTACTTAGTTGAAGTTCATGACCACGGAAGGGCGATTTGCCTTGCGTCATAAACACGTTATGTATGGGTGTTTGCTCAATACCGGCTCCACAGAACCGGAACTGCTGCAGGTAGCGCCTTAACTGAAATCGCCCATAGGGCAATTATAAACAGAAGATGATGTATCAGAAGAGCCGGCTTTGTAACATTTGCAGAACCTTCTCAGGATAAAAGCTATTACAGCCCGGTGAAACGTCTGTCTGATTAAATCAAACCCGCCGACAGGCGGGTTTATTGTTTTAGTCCTGCCAGCAAATCCTTTTTCATGCCTTTACTAAAGGGATCCTGTCCAAACCAGATATCAAAATAGACTTCCCCTAGTTTTGCATCGTCGCTCTGGCTCAGCTGCTGGCCATTTTTGAATAATATTAAACCTTCTGCTGAAGAATAGCGTATATCGAATCGATCACCTGGTTCGGCTTGCTGATACCCGCTATTAAACTCCACCAATGCTGATTCAATTGATTCAAAGGTTGTTTGGTTTACATTACGTTTGAGCAATTCCACCGAGGATTTTTGAAAATCCTCGGCATCAAAAGCGCGCTTATAAATAAACGAAAGTTGAACCATCTGGCTGGTGAGTTCACTATCTTCGCGACACTGTTCACGATATAACGCGACATCGCCAAGATTAAACAACATGACTTTTATCGGTACCGCAGAACATTGTTGCAGGGTAGTATTATCCAGTTGAATCTTCGATTCAAAGCTATTGGCACTGGCCAGCTGTAATGGCACCAACAAGCCCCATAAAACATGTTTTTTCATAATTGATTCCGGATTTTTCTCAGTGAATAACCAATGATTGGCAGGTATTGATAAAAGCCATCCACACCATCCCAGAAATCCTGATGCAGAATGATTTTGCCATCTTCATCAAAGCGTAACTGGCTGATACCAATAGATTCGCTATCGACTTTTTTTCCCATTACCGAAAACTGCATTCGCATCACCCAACGCACATAAATATCCTGTTTGCTAAGTGCGATATCTTCAATCTGCACTTCAAGATGATCCACTTGGTGACCTGTCTGCTGCATGTAATCAATCAGCTCGTTTCTATCGGTGATGGTGCGAAAGGTGTCGTTAAAATAAAGGGTTTCGGCGTAGGTTTCGTTGATAATGGTTGCTACATCACCGTGTTGAACCTGATTAAATACTGCAATGAAACCTTTTACGGCTTCAGCTTCATTTATTGGTTTTGAACCCTCAACAGAGATAGCTTTTCTATAATCATCTAAGTAGGCACTTTGCATGGTGTTCCCGCTACAGGCTGATAACAGAATAAAAAACGGCAATAACCACGATAATCTTGATTGAATAGCTTGTTTGAGCATGGTGATATTTCCGTTTCACTATTTGCGTAGTTCATCAAAACGTATCACTTGTGAAAACGGGGTGAAGAGTATGTGCAGCTATTCTTCACACGCAATTCACGCTTTGCTGATTAAGCTTGGCACCATCGAAAAAGAGACACTTCATGAAATCAATTCGACAATGGTTTGACAATGGTGAAGCCGCCTATTCAGCAGAGTCTGTCGAGAGCGCTGAGGATGGTATTGACTGGTTGAGGGTTATTCCATTTCTGGTTTTACATCTGGCCTGTTTAGCTGTCTTTTTTGTTGGCATATCTGCTGTGGCCGTTCTCATGGCTGTAGCATTGTATTTGATAAGAATGTTTGCCATCACGGCGTTTTACCATCGGTATTTTGCGCATAAATCCTTTAAAACCACTCGACCGGTACAGTTTCTGTTTGCTTTGATCGGCGCAAGCGCCACCCAGCGGGGGCCTTTATGGTGGGCAGCTCATCATCGGCAGCATCATCGGCATGCTGATCAACCTGCCGACCCGCATTCACCCAAGCAGGGTTTTTTCTGGAGTCACATGGGCTGGTTTCTCTCCGGCAAGCACTATCAGGCCGATTACAAGCTGATCCCGGATTGGCAGCGTTTTTCAGAACTACGTTGGTTGGATCGTTATGATCTGGCTGTTCCGGTGTTATTGGCGTTAGCATTATTTATTCTCGGTGTGCTGTTGGAGAAGTATTTCCCCGGTTCCGGAACCAGTGGCTGGCAAATGCTGGTGTGGGGATACTTTATTTCAACGGTTGTTCTGTTACATGCCACTTTACTGATCAACTCCATGGCGCACTGTCTGGGCAAAAAGCGCTATCAAACGGCTGATGAGAGTCGTAATAACCTATTTCTGGCATTACTGACTCTGGGAGAGGGGTGGCACAATAATCATCATCATTATCCAGCATCAGCAAGACAGGGATTTTATTGGTGGGAAGTGGATATCAGTTATTACATTTTGAAATTAATGCAAAAATCGGGACTTATCTGGGACGTACGCACAGTGCCACTCCACAAGCGTGAAAGTAAGAAAATCCTCCCTGAGGAAAGTGTATGAAAATTGCGATAATTGGCGCGGGTATATCTGGTTTGACCTCTGCATATTATCTGGCAAAACAGCATCATGTCACGGTATTTGAAGCGAGTAATTATCTGGGGGGGCACACGGACACACATTGTTTGGAGCTTGCCGGCAGATCATTTAATGTGGATACCGGTTTTATTGTTTTCAACGAACAGAACTATCCGAATTTTACCCGGTTATTAAGTGAATTAGGGGTCGAAAGCCAGCCGACAGAAATGAGTTTTAGTGTCAGTAATGTCCAATCTGGTCTGGAGTATAACGCTGGTGATCTGAATAAATTATTCTGTCAGCGACGTAATCTGTTGAATTTCCGCTTTTACCGAATGTTATGGGATTTGGTGCGGTTTTATCGTGAAGCACCACTGCTTTTGAACGAAGATGATGATGGTCTGACTCTGGGGCAGTATCTGGCTATCAACAACTACAGCGATATATTCATTAACGATCATCTCATTCCGATGGCATGTGCCTTATGGTCCGGCCCCAGTATGTCAGTGGTGGATTTTCCGGCGCAATATTTTATTCGTTTTATGCATAACCATCATATGTTGTCGTTAACCGACCGGCCTCAGTGGCGCGTTGTAACGGGTGGTTCCAAATCCTATGTTGATGCGCTGGTAAAGCAGAGCAATGCTGAATTTATAACTGGCACGCCAATTCATCGTATCGAGCGTAATTTGCATGGTGTGACATTGACTGTAGATGGTGAAAAACGTCATTTTGATAAAGTGATCATCGCCGCTCATGCCGACCAGGCATTACGTATACTGGATCAACCCAGTGAGACCGAAGTGGCTGTTCTGGGTGGCATAGGTTTTCAGGAAAACGAAATGCATTTGCATACCGATATCAGCCTGTTGCCCAAAAATTCCCAGGCATGGGCCAGCTGGAATGTGCGGGTAGGACCAGAGTTGCAGCAACAGTGTACGGTCAGTTATCACATGAATACCTTGCAGAGTCTGGTTGCACCGGCAGAGCTGATTGTCTCGTTAAATTCAGGGCATCTAATTAACCCGAAAAATGTATTGGTACATCGTCGTTATGCCCATCCAATATATAACCTGTCAACACTCAACGCCCAACGTCGCTGGCAGGAAATCGCTGACACGCAGCATACATTTTATTGCGGTGCCTATTGGGGATGGGGCTTTCATGAAGATGGTGTGAGCAGTGCGTTACGGGTTATTGATGCCCTTGAAGAATCTAAGCCGGGAGTGGCCAATGTTGCCTGATGGCATTTATCGTGGCTGGGTTAATCATCAACGCCATTTACCCAATAAACATGGTTTTCAATATCCACTAGCGATGTTGATGCTGGACTTGGATGAATTGCAGACACACTTCAAACGCTCACGCTTCTGGTCACTGGAACGTTTCAATCTGATTAGTTTTTATCGTAATGACTACCTGCAATCCGAACAGACCGATTTAAAGCAGGCAGTGTTCGATTTGATCTATGAACGTAGCGGCGAGAATTTCGCTGGAAGTGTGAAGATACTTACTCACCCTCGCTATCTGGGGTTTATCTTTAATCCAGTGACCTTTTATTTCTGTTTTGATCAGCAACAGCTCCAATTTATTGTTGCGGAAATTAATAATACGCCGTGGAACGAACGTCATGCCTACGTATTAAAAGTCGATCAACAGCAGAGTCAGCCATGGCGGTTTGATTTTGATAAGCAATTCCATATTTCACCGTTTATGCCGATGGATATTCAATATCACTGGCGATTTAAGCTGGATAAGGGTGCCATTAATATCAATATGGTGTTACTGCGTGAAGGCGAGCGTCAGTTTGATGCAACCTTACAGGCTGATTTTCAGCCAATGACCGCCAGAAGCATGCGCTGGTTACCGATTCGTTATCCGATGCAGACACTCAGGGTCGTATTGAGAATCTACTGGCAGGCATTGCGGTTATGGGGAAAACATACGCCTACTTTCAGTCATCCTGATCAGCAAGCTGAGACTGTGACTCAACCTGTTATCCATCATGGAGATGATAAATGAGTAAAACGGCCATCATTGAAACGCAAAATAGCAAGATTAGCCGTCTGTCGAAACTCTATGAAAAAGGGGTTATTCGTCAGCTCAGCCGGATCCAGAAAGGCTGCATCCACCTTCATACTGCGGGGGAAGTCTATGAGCTGGGTGAGCCTCAAGCGGACTTGTCTGTATGTCTGACTGTCTATGACCGACGTTTTTTTGAGTCCATAGTGCAAGGTGGTAGCGTCGGAGCAGCAGAGTCCTATATGCAGGGTGACTGGCAGTGTAGTGATTTAACGGCTCTGGTGCGGATTCTGGTGCGTAACCAGTCGTTGACTGATGAACTCGAACAGGGCTTTGCCAGAATTACCGGTGCGTTATTAAAAGGCTTTCACTGGCTAAACCGTAACAGCCGGCGTGGCAGTCGCAAGAATATTGCTGCACATTATGATCTGGGGAATGATTTATTTGAATTGTTTCTGGATAAAGACTGGATGATGTATTCCTCCGCGCTTTATTACACCGGCAACGAATCATTGGAAACCGCACAACAGCAAAAGCTGGCGAGATTGTGTGACAAGCTGGATTTGCAAGCCACAGATCATTTATTGGAAATTGGCACGGGCTGGGGTGGTTGTGCGGTATTTGCTGCACAGCATTATGGCTGCAGAGTCACCACGACGACGATATCCAGACAGCAATATGACTATGCTGTTCAACGCGTTGAAAAAGCCGGATTAACCGATCGAATAACGGTTTTGCTTGAGGATTATCGTGATCTGCAAGGTCAGTTCGATAAGCTTATTTCCATTGAAATGGTCGAAGCGGTTGGGCATCACTATATTGATGATTATTTTCAGCGCTGTGCTGCTTTATTAACGACGGATGGCCTGGCGATTATCCAGGCTATTACGCTGGAAGATCATCGCTATGCACAGGCCGTAAAATCAGTGGATTTTATCAAGCGCTACATTTTCCCCGGCAGTTTTATCCCCAGTGTCACAGTGCTGAGTAATTCGGCTGCCAAAGCCAAACTCAAACTTACCAGTCTGGAAGATATCGGTCCCAGTTATGCTATTACTCTTGCAGCCTGGCGTGAACGTTTTAATGGCGCTTTGGATAAGGTAAGGGCCATGGGGTATCCCGAATCGTTTATTCGCATGTGGGAATTTTATCTGTGTTACTGCGAAGGCGGTTTTGCTGAACGCAGTATCAGTGATGTGCATTTGTTATTCAGCAAAGCTGACAATCGTCGAGCCCAGTGGTGTCCAGCGTATGCCTGAACGACTGACTATCATCAACTTTTTACTGTTTCAAATCGGTTGGTTCGCCTGTGTATTAAGTGGTGCAGCCGGTTTGAATTCGCCGGCGCTATTATTTACTGCAGCATTTTTATTTGTTCATTTCCGCTTTTATCCCTGGAAACTAACGGATTACAAACTGGTATTAGCCGCCATTTTAATTGGTGTCATTTTAGATTCCAGCTGGTCTGCCTGGGGCTTGATGGCCTATCAGGCGCAAACTATAGAACCGATTGCTCCGTGGTGGATCTGGTGTTTGTGGATTAATTTTGCCTTAACCCTTAATCATTCAATGTCCTGGTTGTTAAAACATCGTTTGCTGGCGGGGATATTATCTGCCGTTGCCAGTCCGGTTTCCTATTATGCGGGCAGTCGATTGGGTGCCTTGCAATGGTTGCAGCCGGAAATATTGATTATTGTGCTTGGCATCAGCTGGGGACTGGTTATTCCATTATTACTGACACTGACTCTCTTTTGGCGAAATCAAGAATCAGGGACGCAACATGCTGTGGTTTAGTTTTTTTATCGTTTCACTGATCATGCTGGGCGGCTGGTTGTGGCAACTTCGCAGTAAAAATGCCGGTATTGTTGATGTTTTATGGGCATTTTCACTGAGCTTTTTAGCATTGTTTCATTTGATTACCAGTGATGGTTATCTGCCATTAAGTCTGCTGGCGGCCAGTATTATGTTTTTATGGTACCTACGTTTGGGACTGCATCTTGCTCAACGGGTATTAGGTGAGGATGAAGATGGCCGCTATAAATACTTGCGAGACTACTGGGCCGATAAAACCAATTTTTACCATTTTTTCTTTTTCCAGTTCCAGGCATTACTGGCCTGGGGTTTTGCCATTCCGGTCTGGTTAATCAGTCAGGGACAGATTGAAAATTTGGGACTGGCTCAATATGCTGGCCTGGCGATAGCGATAATCGCCATTATCGGCGTCACCACGGCGGATAAGCAATTAGCCGCTTTCAAAGCGGATCCCAAAAATAAAGGCGAGGTGTGTGAGAAAGGCCTGTGGAATTATTCCAGACATCCGAATTACTTTTTCGAATGGTTGCACTGGTTTGCTTATCCATTAATGGGAATGGGGCTGGAATATGGCGGTTGGTTATGGTTGGCACCGCTTATCATGCTGTTATTTCTGTATTTCATTACCGGCATCCCATATACCGAACAACAGGCAATTCGCAGTCGTGGCGATAAATATCGCCGTTATCAACAAACTACCAGTGCATTTATTCCCTGGAGGAAAAAAACATGAGTCTTATTTCTATAGCCGAAAAAGGCCTGGTGCCTGATGCGTTAATACGACTCGGCATCCGCAAGCTGCTAAGACAAAGACTTCATGATGAAAATGCCTATGATCCTGAAGCCGCCAGTGAAATTAAAAATCAATGCATTGAAATGTTGCGCAACAGTCCTATTGCCATTGAAACTCAAGCTGCGAATGAACAGCATTATGAAGTTCCGGCCGAGTTTTATCAGCTGTCATTGGGCAAACACCTTAAGTACAGTGGTTGCTGGTGGGATGATTACACTGTGTCACTGGATCAGGCTGAAAAAGCCATGCTGGATGTTTATGTCGAACGCGGAGATTTTAAAAACGGTCAGGATATTCTTGAGCTTGGTTGTGGCTGGGGCTCGCTGACCCTATATCTTGCTGAGCGTTTCCCTTATTCACGTATTACTGGAGTGTCAAATTCAAATTCGCAACGTGAATATATCGAAAGACAGGCATTAGCCCGTGGTTTAACCAATATCCATATTATTACCTGTGATGTGAATGAACTGGAACTGGACACACAATACGACCGTATCGTGTCAATTGAGATGTTTGAGCATATGCGTAATTACCAGCAATTGCTGGATAAAGTCAGTCGGTGGCTGAATGCTGAGGGCAAATTGTTTGTACATATTTTCTGCCATCGCAGTGTGGTTTATCCATTTGAAACGGAAGGCGATGATAACTGGATGGGGCGTTATTTCTTTACGGGTGGCTTAATGCCTTCGGCAGATACCTTGTTACATTTTCAGGATGCGTTGCAAATTGAAAAGCAATGGCTGGTCAACGGCCAGCATTATCAGAAAACAGCCGAAGCCTGGCTGGAAAACACAGATAAGAATGCCCGCCAGATTAAAGATTTGTTTGATCAGACCTATGGCAAGGGCGAAGGTGCTATCTGGCTCCAACGCTGGCGGTTGTTTTTTATGGCCTGTGCCGAGTTGTTTGGCTATCGCGATGGGACTGAATGGCTGGTCACGCACTATTTATTTTCCAAACGGGTAAACTGAGGCAATGGCTAAATCCAATACCAATCTGCAAGCCAAGCTGGTTAAAGTCTTTCTGATTCAGGTAGCGTTAATCAGTCTGGTCGCTATTGCGGGTATTTATGCCGCAAAAGCTACACTGCAGGATGTATTGGTTCGCGCCGCACTGGAGGGCGAGGCGCAACATTTCTGGGATATGCGATCTGAGGATTCTGACTTTCCTTTACCTAATACTATGAATCTGAAAGCCTATATGGCTGAGGGTAATGATTATTCGCATTTACCGCCGTCATTACAGGAGCTTGGACCAGGCCTACAGCGAACTGAGCTCGGCGGACAGCAGCCAATTGTGTATGTTGAAGATAAAGCTAATCGTCGTCTGTATCTGATCTTTGATGAAGTTAAGGTTTCACGTTTGGCGCTGGTGTTTGGGTTATTACCTTTGGCTTTAGTGCTGGTGGTGCTTTATCTGTTGGCGTGGATAGCCTATCGCCAGTCACATAAAGCGGTTTCACCTATTATGAAACTGTCCCGTGCGGTCAATGATGTGGATTTTCGTGAAGGTAACTTCCCACAGCTGGATCTGGATGAACTACGGAATATTCCTGATGATGAGGTCTCCAGTCTGGTTCGGGCATTGGACGAGTTTACCAACCGGTTGGAAAACTTTGTTGAGCGGGAGCGGAATTTCACCCGTGATGTCAGCCATGAATTAAGAACTCCGATTGCGGTTATTCGCGGGGCATTGGAGCTAGTTGAACGAAAATATGGCGATCAGGCGGTAACGGAAATGAACCGAATGTACCGCACCTTGACGGATATGGAATCGCTGATTGAAACACTGCTGTTATTGGCGAGGGAACAAGTGGAGGCTTTGCCTTTACGGGAAGTGACGGTCAATGATTTGATTGCTGCAGAACTTGATAACCTTCGTATGATTCACCAGGATAAACCCATCACTGTGAATGTAGAGGAATCCGGTATTTTAGTTGTTCAGGCAGCTGAACGTGTGTTGCCTATCCTGATCGGCAACTTATTACGTAATGCCTTTAACTATACACAACGTGGCAATATCACTGTATCTATTCGTTCAGATGGTTTTTCGGTGGCAGATAGTGGAATTGGTATGGATAGGGATCAAATGCAGAAAGTGTTTAAACCGTTTTTCCGTGCGGATGATAAGCAGCAGACAACAGGGTATGGTATTGGTATGACTATTGTGAAACGGCTTTGCAATCGTTACGAATGGAATTTACGTTTATCCAGTAAAATGGGCGAAGGCACCGAGGTCAGTGTGCACTTTCCCAAAGCCCAGTTTCGTAGTCTTTGATTAGGCATTTTGGATCGATTACCGCTCGCTACTGTTGCTGAAGATTCTGCATGGTCTATGGGGCTTACAGATCTTCTTCTCTGCAGAGCTTATAGCCTACGCCCGGTAAGGTATGCATCAACTGATTCTGAAAGGGTTTATCCAGGCTTTTTCGCAGGTTGTACAAATGGCTGCGTAACGTATCACTGTCAGGCGTATCATCTCCCCAAACTTCAGCTTCAAGCCGTTCACGACTGACAATCTTGGGGGATTCGCGCATCAGAATTCGCAATATATGCAAAGTGATAGGAGACAGCTTGATAACCTGCTCACCACGCATGACACGCATGGTATCCAAATCATAGGTCAGGTCGGCAACCGTTAACTTGCCCCCCTCCAGTTCACCACGCTGACGTCTTATCATCGCAATCAGCCGCGCTTCCAATTCGCGCATTTCAAATGGTTTGATTAAATAGTCATCTGCACCCAGATCAAAGCCATTGACTTTGTCATTAATCGTGTCACGAGCCGTGAGCATAATGATTGGTGTATGTAAATGCATTTCATGACGTAACCTGCGGCAGACTTCAAAGCCGTCGATGCCGGGAAGCATGATATCCAGCACAATGGCATCATAATGATGTTCTTCGCATAACTGCAGCGCGGTGATGCCATCAGTTGCAAAATCAACAGTAAAGCCACCAAGTTCTAGATAATCGCCCACATTAGCTGCTAAATCACGGTGATCTTCCACAATTAAAACCGTTGCTGATACTGCTTTCATACTATTCTCTTAAGGCCTGATATAGCTACGTTACGATGTATATAAATTCATCGCAAGTAACATTTTTGGGAATTTCTCCCAAAATTTAACAAAAGCTGTTTGACTAATTAAATAACAATCATTATCATTAACATCAACGTTAATTAACCGGGTTTATTTCATGATAGTTTGTGTATGCAACAACGTGAATGTAGAGAAAGTTAAAGCCTCTATTGATGCAGGCGCAGACACGCTTGAAGCTATCCGTGAAACTACCGGAGCAGCAGCATGCTGCGGTAAATGCCAGTTCAAAGTGAACCGTGTTTTACAGCAACACGCGCCACAGCTCGATGATCAGAATGGCTATCTGGTTGCTCAGACTGTAAACGCCTCTCATTAAAGTTGCGCAGATATCGCAACAGCATAAACTTCCCGCATTTATTAATCTGATTCCTTTCTCAAAACCATGAAAATTTCATGGTTTTTCTCTGTTCAACAAGTTATTAATTTGTTTAGCTTTAATCTTTATTACTGATTTAGATCCGGGCGAGGAATGCAATGCAGATGATAATTGTTATCATTTGTCTTTAATATCAATAACTTATCTTTGACTTTTATGGCTTATTAACGATAATCAACACTATCGAGCAATGAGAGAGGGATAATCCGATGAAAGGCGATAAAAAAGTTATTGAGTTGCTGAATAAAGTATTGGGCAATGAGCTGGTTGCTATTAACCAATATTTTCTGCATGCCAAAATGTATAAGGATTGGGGCCTGAAAAATCTCTATGAGCATGAGTATCATGAATCCATTGATGAAATGAAACATGCGGATGCACTGACTGAAAGGGTTCTGTTTTTGGAAGGGTTACCAAACCTGCAGGATCTTGGTGCATTACGTATCGGAGAAAATACCCGTGAAATGTTGGAAGCGGATCTCTCTTTAGAGCTGGATGCGATTCCGGATCTGAAAGAGGGCATTCAATACTGCGAACAGATTGCTGATTACGTTACCCGTGACTTATTCAAGTCTATTCTTGAATCCGAAGAAGAACACGTCGACTGGCTGGAAACCCAGCTGAGTCTGATTGATAAAATGGGTATTGAAAACTACCATCAGGCACAAATCGTTAAAGAAGCCGAGTAACAATACAGGTTTCAATTTAAAAGCTCCATCAGCCATGCTGATGGGGCTTTTTTGTATTCAGAATATGTAACTTTTTCTATAAATCAGCATGAAAGTTTGCCATTTTCAGATAACTCTCCAGGAAGTGTATCCCTATAATTGAAGATATAAATATGCTTTGCAGATTCTCTTAAAGGACAAAAAATGATTAATGCTTATGCGACACTGGAAGCGGGGGCTAAACTCACCCCTTATCAATATGATCCTGGTCCGCTTGGCGATCATGAAGTCGAGATTGAGATGCGTTATTGTGGCATTTGTCATAGTGATATCAGCATTATTGATAATGATTGGGGAATGTCCTCATATCCTGTTGTGGCCGGACATGAAGTGGTCGGAACAGTAAGTCAGCTAGGTACGGCTGTGACCAATCTGGAGGTCGGCCAAACCGTTGGTTTAGGCTGGTATGCAGATTATTGTGAAAGCTGTGAACAATGTCATAACGGTGATGAAAATATATGTCCGGATCTCACACCCACCATCGTTGGGCATCATGGCGGCTTTGCCGATAAGGTTAGGGCCAATGCCAATAGTGTGATCCCACTGCCTGAAGACATTGATCTCAAATCAGTCGGGCCTTTGCTGTGTGGTGGGCTGACCGTCTTTAATCCCTTGGTTCAATTTGCCATCAAGCCAACCGATAAAGTTGGCGTGATTGGTATTGGTGGATTAGGCCATATTGCATTGCAATTTCTGCAAGCCTGGGGCTGTGAAGTCACGGCATTTACCAGCTCGTCCAAATTACAGGAAGCTCTGGATATGGGCGCTCATTACAGCGTGGACTCGCGTGATGAAAACGTCATGGCAGAACTGCCCAGAAAATTCGATATGATTCTCTCTACAGTTAACGTCAAACTGGATTGGAACCTGTACCTGAGTAAATTAAAACCCAGAGGGCGGCTGCACTTTGTCGGCGCCACGATGGAGCCATTGGATATCAAAGTGTTTAACCTGACAGAAGCGCAAAGAAGTATCTCTGGCTCTGACACCGGTAGCATACAAACCTGCAACAAAATGCTGGAATTTGCACAGCGTCATCAGGTGAAACCAGTGGTTGAAATGTATCCATTTGAGCAGATAAACGAAGCAATTGAAAAACTGCGTAAAGGCGATGTGCGTTATCGCATTGTGTTAGAGCGCTAATCAGCAAAATAAGTGAAATTTAACTTTACTGATTGCAAATAAAAAGCCCCATCAGCATAACTGATGGGGCTTTAATATTCTGGGTAACCTATTGATAATACTAGGTTAATGTTGGTACCGAGGGCGAGAATCGAACTCGCACTTCCGAAGAAACCGGATTTTGAATCCGGCGCGTCTACCAGTTCCGCCACCCCGGCAACAAGCCGAGCATTATAACGAGGGCTGT
>CEPI01001803.1_pt1 | contig 130071 bp, 124 predicted proteins | sample 530491 | NCBI WGS metagenome assembly CEPI01 (sample SAMEA2620210, study PRJEB7988) | marine metagenome | isolation source: saline water (ENVO:00002010), including | reverse complement strand
ACATCAAGCTCTGACATCGACAATAACAACACAAAGAAACACAACAGCAAAGTCATCAAGTCTGCAAAGATCGCAATATAAGCTGGAAGCGCTTTACGTTTTAACATTCGAATTGAAGAACCCGGATTCAAATTTTGGTTTATCAATGCTCCGTCTCCCAGTTCATTAACAATTTCTGAATGAATAGGCGGAAATGAGCCAGTGTTTATACGGGGTTTCATTGTTACCGTAACTCTCTGATAAATCAAGATTTGAGGAACTAAAGCTGTTTAATGCTAGCCTGAAGAAGATGCTGATGGATGTGACAGGTAACACAGTGTTAAACAATTTGTTCTTATAGCCTGTAAATACTGTAATAATTTCGATCCGACCAACCAACTTCAATCTGTTGCTGTGCACTGGTCATCCATGGATTTTAAATGCGACATTTAATAGCGACTAAACTGGTTTTTAATAGCATGATCGCCATCATCGCTCTGCTCATCTTTTCAGCAGCGATTTATATTGACTATGTTATTCAGGATAGATACAGCAATGCTTTACAGGCAAAGACCCAGCAGAAGCTAAGTCAATATCACAATAATCTGGTGACAAACTTACAAAACCACATTCAAATTATCCGGGGGCTGCCGGGTTTATTTGCCGTTAATCCGGAGTTGACTCAGGAACAGTTCGAAGTCGCCATGAGCCATCTGATTGGCGAACATACTCAGTTACGCAATATCGCTGCCGCTCCGGATATGGTGATTCGCTACATGTATCCAGTGGCAGGAAATGAACAGGCTATAGGACTGGATTACCGTCAGGAACCTACCCAAGCTGCGGCAGCCGAACGCGCCAGGGTGAGCCGGAATTTAGTGCTTGCGGGTCCGCTTGAACTTAAACAAGGCGGCACTGGATTGATCACCCGGATACCCGTGTATCTGCTTGATGATCAACAGCAAGAATATTTTTGGGGCATTATTTCGGCCGTTATTGACGTTGATGCTTTTTTTGAAGCGTCTGGATTAAATGCGGCAGATTTACCGATTGAGATGGCCATTCGGGGTAAAGATGGGTTGGGTGAGCAAGGTGAGGTGTTTTTCGGTGAAGAAGCTTTATTTGATAATGCAAGGTTAACGATGCCACTTGCCTTGCCAGAGGGGCACTGGGTCTTGGTGGGACAGCCAAAGGGAGGTTGGAAAGGTGGCCTGGGTGACGTGAAGCAATCCCGAATCCTGCTATTTTGTATTGCCATAGCTATTTTCGCGTTATTGACAGCCTTTGTGCGATTTATGTTTTCAGCATCAATGGCAAATCTAAAATTCAGACAGGTAATTGAATCTTCACCCATCCCCTACATTTTGGTGGGAAAAGAGCGGAAAGTCAGTTTTATCAACCCGGCGTTTACTGAGCTTTATGGCTATACGCTGGATGATTTACCCACGCTGGCTTTGTGGTGGGAGAAAACGAATGTCAGTAAGGACTATTTAAAAACGGTAAATGAATGGTGGTCTGCCAATCCAGAGCATAAGTTGTTACCCGATTCCTCATTGGAAGTGAGCATTTACTGCCTGGATGGCAGTGAGCGTGTTGCATTGCTTTCAGTTTCACCATTACATGATGCGGTAAATAATGAATTACTGCTTGTTTTCTACGATATAACCACACGTAAACAGGCTGAGCAGAAAATCCATTTTTCAGAGCAGATTTTCAGGCAGGCACATGAAGGAATTGTGGTTACCGATACAAAAAGTCGGATTTTAGAAGTGAATCCGGCCTTTACCGAAATAACCGGTTATACCATGCAAGAGGCGTTGCAAGGCACCCCGGCAATGTTGAAATCCGGTAAACATAACAATGATTTTTTTCAGCAAATGTGGCACAGCCTGGAAAATCAGGGGTACTGGCAGGGAGAAGTCTGGAATCGCCATAAAGAAGGACATTTATATGCGCTGCTTCTGACCATTACAGCGATGACCAATCCTCAGGGGGATAAACAATTTTATGTAGGTTTGTTTTCGGATATTACCCAATCTAAAACCCAGCAGGAAAAGCTGGAATTAATGGCACATTATGATGTGCTCACGCATTTACCCAATCGGGTATTGTTTGCTGACAGGTACAGTCAGGCTGTGGCCCATAGTCAGCGCTTAGGCACATGGGTTGGGGTTTGTTTTCTGGATTTGGATGATTTCAAGCCGGTGAATGATACTCACGGCCATAACATTGGTGATTTATTACTGATTGACGTGGCAGACCGATTGCGGGCAAGTGTCAGGGAAGAAGACACCATTTCCCGCTTTGGTGGGGACGAGTTTGCTATTTTGTTCAGAGATATCAGTTCCTACGAGCAATGTGAGCAATTACTGACCAGATTACATCAGACGTTGGCTGAGCCGTATTGGATAGATAATCAACGCATCGTTATCAGTGCCTCCAGCGGTATTGCTTTATATCCCATGGATAATGTTGATTTAGACACACTGTTGCGTCATGCAGATCAGGCAATGTATCAGGCTAAAATCACCGGACGCAATACATTCAGACTGTTTAACCCTGAATTAAATCAACAGGTTATGCAGAAGCATCATGTTGTTCATCGTTTACGTGAAGCCCTGTTAAATAATGAGTTTGTATTGCATTATCAACCGGAAATAAATATGAAAACCGGCGAAATCATCGCGGTTGAAGCATTGATTCGCTGGCAGCATCCTGAAAGTGGTTTGCTTTACCCTAATGAGTTTCTGTCTGTCGTGGAAGGCAGTGATCTGGAATTTGATTTGGGTCTGTGGGTCGTTGAGTCGGCGCTGAGTCAGTTGCAGCAATGGCAGCAGGCGGGATTAAATCTTGTGGTGAGTGTCAATATTGCAGCCAACCATCTGCATGCGATAAATTTTATTCAATCCTTACAGCAGATCTTAAGTCGTTATCCGGATATCAAGCCCTCGTCTTTGCAACTGGAAATTCTGGAAAGCAGTACATTGGGAGATGTGCATACGCTGAGCCGTATTATCGATGAATGCCGGCATCAGGTGGGGGTACAGATAGCATTGGATGATTTTGGTACCGGTTATTCTTCGTTGACTCATCTGCGGCATCTGGCAGCAAACTCGGTCAAAATTGACCAGAGTTTTGTTCGTGATATGTTAGAGGATCCCAGTGATTACAATATTGTCGATGGTGTGATCAGTCTGGCTAAAGCCTTTAATCGCCAGGTTATCGCGGAAGGGGTGGAAACCATTGAACATGGACTGATGTTGCTGTCTATGGGCTGTGAGTTGGCACAAGGCTATCAGATAGCCCGCCCCATGCCGGCCGAAGATATTTTAGTATGGTGCCAGGAGTTTCAATTGGAGCCAGTCTGGCAAAAACAGGTATCAAAAACTGACCCTTTTCCCTGATGAGATGCTGAGCAGCCACCCAAAAATAACCTCATAACATTACTTTGAATCTGGAGCTTTCCATGTTTCGTTATCCTGTCAGCGGCCTTTTCGCTATTTTGATTCTGGTGACATTTGTTAATGGCTGTGCTTCACGATCACAGAGCAATTATTTTCGTGATGAAGTGGGGGAAGTCATGGCCGTTGAAGATGTCTGGATTGTCTCATCCCGTATGGTCAAAATTGAAGGGCTCGGAGAAAACCGACCCGGCTGGGGAGCGGCGGTCGGAGCAACTGTGGCCGGTTCAACTGCATACGGTATTACCCAGGCGGATAACCCTGCCGGCGTGGCGATTACCATCATTGCACTAGTCGGTGGTGCATTGGCGGGTCAGTTTATTGATGAGAAGATAAAATCCCAGCTGGGCGTGGAGTATATTCTGGATAAACCCAGTGGTGCCAAGTTTGCCGTGGTCCAGGCGGTAAAAAGTACTGATGAAATGTTACCTGCGAATACCCCCGCTTTATTGATGCGTGGTAAAAACGGCTACTATCGAATTATTCCCCAATAGCCATCTCAAAATTTAAATTAATTATTCCACTTGTCAGTTATTTCAAAAACTTTTAATCAGGCTCATCCGCCTTCATAAATATGAATTATTGAGATTAACCTGGGTCAATTTCTCTGGAATGTTGCTGTGATAGTCTTTGTTCGAACTTAATCTTCGGCTGGGAGTGCGCCCCAATTTATGGATGATAAGAAAATTATTCGCGTTGGTGAAAACTGCTGGCGTTCCCGTAATGCCAATAGAGCAGCGCTACTGGTTGATGGCGAAAATTATTTTGGTGCCCTGCATACAGCAATTATGCAGGCTCAATATGCCGTTTATATTCTTGCCTGGGATATTGATAGTCGACTGAGGCTGGTTCGCGGTGAAAAACAAACCGATGCTCCCGCCGAGTTAGGCGATTTGATTAATGCCGTTTTAGAGCAAAAGCCAGAATTAAATTTCTATATCCTGAACTGGGATTGGGCGATGCTGTATACCTTGGAAAGAGAATGGCTGCCATTATTCCGGCCCGGCTGGAAAAAACAGGATCGTTTGCATTATCAGCTGGATGGGGAATGTCCTTTCGGTGGATCTCAGCATCAAAAAATCGTCGTAATCGATGACAAAATCGCCTTTTGTGGCGGCATAGATCCCGGTAAGCACCGTTGGGACAGCAGTGATCATGCGCCTGAGGATAAGCGCCGTATAGATCCAGATAATGTGGCCTATCCACCTTTTCATGATATGCAGATGTTAGTTGATGGTGAAGCTGCTAAAAGTCTTGCTGAATTGGCCCGGGAACGTTGGTTGAAAGCAACGGGGCAACAGTTAACCCAGCCACCTCATTATGTTGAGGATATCTGGCCTCACTATATCAGGCCGGATTTTCAACAGGTCAATATTGCCATTTCACGTACTCAACCGGAATTTGAGGGGCAGCCGGAAATCACTGAAGTTGAAACCTTATATCTTGATGCTATCGCTGCCGCTGAAAAGCTTATCTATATCGAAAATCAATACTTTACCTCCTGGAAGGTCGCAGAGGTGTTGGCCCAGCGTTTAGCTGAAAGTGATGGGCCTGAAGTGGTGATAGTTTGTCCCAAAATGACAGGAGGATGGCTGGAGCAGCATACGATGGATGTGTTGCGTTCAAGAGTCAGCCGCAAACTTTGCGATGCCGATAAACATGATCGTTTACGAATTTGCTACCCGCATCATGAAGCGTTGGGTGAAATGTACATAAGTCTGCATAGCAAAATGATGATCGTTGATGACTGCTTTTTACGGATTGGCTCGGCGAATTTAAGCAACCGGTCTATGGGATTGGATAGTGAATGTGATTTGGCTATCGAAGCTGAAAATGCTGATCACATTCAGGCGATACGAGCATTCCGTCAGCGGCTGCTGAGTGAACATCTGCAGCTCGATGAAACTGAATTGGAAAGTTTACTTGCTGAACATAACTCACTGATTCAAGTGTTGGATGCACGTAATCAATTTCCACGAACACTCCGCCAGCTAGATTGTGAGATAGATGAAAATATTGATGGTTTAACTCCTACGGCTGACTATATCGATCCTGAACGACCGGTCGATTCGGTTGAAATGAGTCGGAAACTGGTGCCAATTGATGAACCGAAATCACCTAAAAAGCAGATTATCATCGCTGCATTGATTTTATTGGCTGTAGTTGCATTGACCGCATTATGGAAGTGGACACCTTTAAATGAATGGTTAACGCCGGAAAACCTGAAACAGTTGATTAGCAGGTTAAACGACAATCCTTTTACCCCCGTCATTGTTATTACGGGTTTTGCTATAGCCGGATTGTTTGCGATTCCCCTGACCATACTGGTTGTGGCTGTTGCGATAAGTTTTGGCGCATGGCCGGGGAGTATATACGCCATTCTGGGTTCAATGCTGAGTGCCATTCTGGGATATTTCGCTGGTGAGTGGCTGGGGCGTAGAAGTGTTTCTAAAATGGCCGGATCAAAATTAAACCGGCTGTCAAAACGGTTAGCCAATCATGGTGTGATGGCGATTATTACCGTGAGGATTATTCCGGTAGCACCTTTTACGGTGATTAACCTGGTAGCAGGTGCTTCGCATATCAAATTAAAAGACTTTATCTGGGGAACCCTGCTGGGCATGTTGCCGGGGATTTTAGCCATAACCGTTTTTGCGAATTCACTGTTACGAGTTGTTCAACAGCCTGAACCTATAGAAATTATTATTTTTATAATGGTGGTTTTAGGGATTGGCAGCCTGATGTACGGTGTTAAAAGATGGCTGAACAGAATTTCAACAGACTCGTGACGCAAGTAACACCCTCCAACACCCTCACGATTGCTACTTACAATATCCATGCCTGCATAGGATCTGATGGTCAATTTGATCCGGCACGCATAGCAGCCGTTTTACAAGAGTTGGATGCTGATATTATCGCTTTGCAGGAAGTTGAACACCATTCGATTGATGAGCTGGACCTGCTGGAGTATCTGGCTTATCAGACTGGTCATGAAGCGCTTGCCGGTCCGACCCTGTTTCGGGAAACCCGCCACTATGGCAATGCCTTGCTGACAAGACTGCCATTACGATCCTTTAAGCATATTGATTTAAGTTTTTCGGGTTGTGAGCCACGAGGTGCCATTGAGGCAACCTTTGATGTCGCCGGCTATGAATTACAGGTTATCGCTACCCATTTAGGGTTGAAACCGGCGGAGCGTCGCTGGCAGGTCAAACAATTGCTGGAGATAAAATCACAGCAGGAAGCGGATATCAGTTGTTTATTAGGCGACGTCAATGAGTGGTTGTTGTGGGGAAGACCGTTGCGCTGGTTGCATCAACATTTCAGTGCTCAACCGCATTTGCCAACCTTCCCGGCAGGCTGGCCTGTTTTCGCACTGGATCGTATCTGGATTTCTCCCCAACGCTGTCAAATTAAACTATCTGTTCACAAAACGGCGTTAGCTCGACAGGCTTCAGACCATTTGCCACTGGTAGTCAAAATGCGTTTTTGATTTGTTGCCTGATCAGACAACAGATAATCAGGATGTTGATCCTGGGTTATTAATTTTTATTTATTTTTGCCTGAACAAACTTTACAAACAGTGTGAGAGACTTCACCTTATACGCATAACAGCATGTTTTCCCGTGTCCCATATAACATTTTCACAGTAATTTTTATTGCAAAATACCTGGTGATGTAGCAACAATTGCCCAACGGACGTTAGCAGAATAAACATATTTGGTAGGTGTTTTTTCATTTTAAGGGAGCTCAAATGATGAATATAAAAATGGTAAAAAAAGCAGTTCAGGATTTTCTCAAAGACGAAGAGGGTGCCAGTGGTATTGAGTATGCGCTGGTAGCGGCTATGGTTGCAGTGGCATTGATTGCGTTTGTTGCACCTGTTCGGGATGCAATTGTTGGTGTGTTCACCGACATCCAGGGCGCTTTAGAAGACAGTACCGATTAAAAGTACTTAGTTTTTCACGGAATCAAAGTGCTGTTTTCCCAGCCTCTTTTTACAGCCGGTTTGTTAACAATTTGGTGTCTGGCGTGTGCGTTTTATGATTTAACACAACGTCGACTGCCCAATTTTCTGACTCTTGGCGTGCATATTCCTGCTTTGGCTATTTTGTTGATAGCCGGGCATGGTTTGCTGGGAGCCACAGCCATTTCATGCCTTTTGGCCTGGAGTGCTGCCCTTTTCCTGACATTACCGGCCTATGCCTTCCGTTGGCTTGGGGCAGGCGATGTAAAATTCCTGGCGTCAATAGGTCTGTTGACCGGGTTGAATTTTCTTTTAGTAAGCTATGCTATTGCCGGTTTGCTGTCAGGCATGATTGTTGTTGCATGGCTGTCGGCACAGCGGGTTTTGCCCTATCTCAATCTGCAACTTGCATCCACAAAAATTCAGTTACCGGTATTGGCTCGGCCAACTGGAAAGGTTCTCCCTTTCGGTGCCATTCTTGCCGTCAGCGTTTTAATCACGCTTTGTATTCCAGCTTATGTTGACTTTATCCCTCTTAAAAGTTTAGAGGGCTTTTCATGACTCGTTCTGTTATATCACCTCTCTATCCAGATGGCTTTACAAGTCTATTGGCACCCAAAAATTCTTTTTATAAGCAACGTGGTGCAGCAGCCATCGAAGCTGCATTAATGTTTGTCCTTTTTTTCTCCCTGTTTTATGCCATTGTCAGCTACTCCTTACCCCTGTTAATGGTGCAGGCGTTTAACCATGCCGCTGCTTCTGGCGCTCGTTCTGCCCTGGCTGTTGATCCCAATGCAGATGAGTTTGATGACATAACGCAATATATTGAGCAGGGAGTAAAACCAAGGGTACGAGAGGTGATTGCCGATACGTTGGATTGGTTACCACCCACAGCCAAAACCACGGTTCTGGGCAATCAGAACAATAATGTTGTTGTTGAATTTAATGAAGCAACCGGTGTGTTGGCTGTGACGGTAGTGTATGCAGGCTATCGTGATGCGCCGTTAATTCCAACCTTAAAACTCCCAGGGATGGGAGATGTACCCAGATTGCCAGCCAACTTGCAGGGAAGCGCTTCAGTCAGTTTGTGAGAATAAAAAAGAAAGAAAAAAATAAAGCAATCCGTTATGGACGGTGATACGGATTAAATAAATAACTGGAGTCAGAGATGAGTAGTTCTGCCTTACGTATTTTGGCAATTTTATTGGCTATCGGTGCAACGGTTTTAGGGTATATAGGATATCAAGCAAGTCAGGATACCCAGCCCCCGGAAAGCCGTATGGCCGAGTCCTCTGAAGCAGCTCCGATAAGCTACCCCATTGTTATCGCGGCAAGAGATATTGCTCCCGATCATAAAATCGTTGCGGAGGATATCAAGGTGACAATGGTAGACAAGCAAGTAAAAGACAGTTTTAGCGAGCCACCACCACTTATCGGTCTAAGCAGCCGGATGACAATTGCTGCTGGCGAAATGCTGTTGCCGGAACATTTCCAGTCATTAAGTGCCGTCACGGCTAATCTTCATCCGGGTGAGAGGGCGGTGGCGGTGAAAGTAGATGAGGTCACGGGCGTTGGTGGCTACATCGAACCGGGTGACAAGGTGGATGTTTTACTGTTTCTGCCTGCCGGACAGGAAACGGATAAAAAAAGCTCTGCTCAACTATTGTTGCCTGCTCTGCGAGTAATTGCCTATGGCAACCAGTTGGATGAGTTGGATCAACAGCAAATCCGGCAAAAGTCCCGGGCCTATCTTTCTGTTTCGGAAGACGGCGCACTAAGCGATCAGCTATCGGAAAGCCGTAAAACAGAAAATGATGGAAAATCCAGTGGGAAACAAAGTAAAACGGCAGTGTTAGCCGTTGATCAGGCTTTCGCATCAACATTGTTATTAGCCGAATCCACCGGCAGAATTCGGCTGGCATTAGTGGCTGACGAAGCAAATACTGAAAACAGACCTTCCCAATTATCTGCAAAAACCAATTATTTTATTTCTCTGGAGTCCCTGAAAGGTCCGGCAATTAAAACGGTTACTCCACCTGAAATAGTTACACCACCCCCCGTGAAATCGTCAACGCCAAAGGCAGCAGCGCAAGTGACTGTGCACCGGGGACTTCAGGAAACAGTGGTAAATGTCGGGCAGGAGAAATGATATGAGTAAAAGCCAGCCTGGTATCAGAACCTTGTGGACATCTGCCAGACAACAATGTCCGATATCCTTCGGCGTTTTGCTATTCATGCTGATGAATACAGCCATTGCAGATAGTAAGCTCACACTGGAACAGGGGTTGCAGCAGAGTTTTCAGTCGACTCAGCCCGTCGGGCGGGTTGCTGTAGGCGATCCCACCATAGCGGATGTCTCGGTGATTACGGAATATGAAATACTGATAACACCTCAACAGCCTGGCGTGACCAGTTTAACCATCTGGTCAAAAAACAATTCACCAAAACAGATGATTCAACTAACCGTGACGCCTGCAAAACAGTTGAAGCAGCATGGTCTGGATAAGCTGGAGGAACCAGATTTGCAGCTGGATGAAGTTGGTGAACAGCTGCAGTTACAGGGTGAGATAAATTCGCTTGATAATCATGCGGTAGCACGATCGGTTCTGGGGTTCGACACTGAAACGGGCATCGATAGCACGGTTTTTGATCAAGGATCGCAGGTGCAGATCGATATCAAAATCGTTGAGTTAAGTAAAAATCGATTACAGTCTGCCGGCTTCTTTTTTGGTAAAGGCAACCGAACTCCACGATCCATTTCCGCGCCGGGCAGCCCCTCCACTTTATCCCGTAACACCGCGGGTGGTCTGTCATTACTGGGTGATAATTTCGCCTTGAGTAACGATACCTTTAATCTGATCTACGGTCGTGCTTCTAATGGTTTGCTTGCGGCGATTTCTGTTTTAGAGGGTAATGGATTTGCTTACACATTGGCCGAACCCTCATTAGTCGCCATGAGTGGTCAAAGCGCCAACTTTCTTGCAGGTGGAGAGTTTCCAGTCCCGGTTCGGGGTTCAGGGCTGGATAACAGTGTGACCATTGAATATAAAGAGTTTGGGGTGAGGTTATCACTGACCCCTACTGTTCTGGATCAGCAAAGAATTGCCTTAAAGGTTTCTCCGGAAGTCAGTGAGCTGGACTTTAATGCCGGTATCCAGACAGGTGGGGTGACAGTACCGGCATTGCGGGTGAGAAGGACGGATACGACGGTGGCGCTGGGTGATGGAGAGAGTTTTGTGATCAGTGGCCTTATCAGTCAGAACACCCTTGCCAATGTCGATAAAATGCCATGGCTTGGCGATATCCCTATTATCGGTGCGTTCTTTCGATCCAACCAATTGGATCGAAGTGACAGAGAGTTGCTGATGATCGTCACACCGCATCTGGTAAAACCATTGGCACGTAATGCTGCATTGCCAGAGTTGCCTGGTGAGAAATACCGTAATTACAATCCAGATTTTGCCGATTTTCTGTTTTTTGAAAAGGGAGATTTTGTGAATCGACCACCCGTTTCTTCAGGTTTTTCGAAATAATATGGCTAAATTACAGAAAAATTCTTTTATCGTCGTTCCGGATAATGACAGTCAGTTGAACTGGTTACAGGAAGTGCTGATTGACGAAGGGGAGGTTATCAAAACCGATGTTTCCTCTATCGACCGTGTCCGGCAATTACTGGATCTGACGGGATCGCAAGTCGTTTTTGTCGGTTTATCCGAAACCAATCTTCGTCAGAATATTGCCTTTATCGAAGATCTGGTGACATTTAAAACCATGTTGTTGGTCATTGCGGTGGCGGATCATCTGGATAATGAATTGGTGTTGAGTGCGATGCGAGCAGGTGCACGGGAATTCATCACTACCGGCACCCGGCATAATGAAGTTATGCGTCTGTTGAATCGCCTGCAACATCGTGCGCCGATTGCCCAGCATGCAACTGACAGGCGGGGCAAAGTGACGTCATTAGTCAGTGCCCGTCCTGGCTCGGATACCCCCATGCTGGCATTGCACCTGGCTTTAGCCATTCAGACTGAAGGACAAAACGAGAAGGTTTTATTACTGGATATGGGGACACCGGCATCCGATACGCTGACCTATCTTGGCATTAATGCCCCCTACAGCTTTCTCGATGCAATACGCAGTTTACGGCGCCTGGACTCGACCCTTATTGACAGTGCGTTTGCCAAGCATGAGAGCGGTTTGAAGCTGTTAGCTTTACCCGAAGACCACACGGGTATTGGAGATGTCACTTCCGCTGATGTGTATGTCTTACTTGGTGTATTACAGCAGTATTTTACCCATATCATTATCAATCTGGGGGGCGTGCCCTATTCAGATTTCTTACATCTGCTGGTGAGTAACTCGAACACCACTCTGGCCTTGCTGGAGCAGAGTGTGCCCAGCTGTAAACAGAACATGCAGCTGATTCGTAAAATTTCCCAGGGCCAGATAGATATGGATTCGGTGAAGCTGGTCGTCGATCGATATTTACCGAATTTACCACCCGATGCAGAAAATCTGGCCAGGGGGTTGAACATTAATTTACTGACAACACTGCCATCTTCCGGGATGGCTCGCTTGAAAATGATGAATTCCGGAGAAAGTTTATTTGAATGTGCACCAAGAGATCCATACACCCAGGCAGTCAGAAAAATGGCCAGGAAGCTGACGATGGCTGAACAGGAAAGTAAGGAAAGCAATCAGTCCGGGTTGTGGCCACAGTTTAATGCCTGGATGAAGACAAAATTAGGATAACGCTATGGCTTTTCAATATCCCCAGTACGATTTCAGTCTTAAAAATACCCAGACGTATCAGGATATCAAATATGCATTGCATCGCTACCTTATCGCCCAGGTAGAAGAGGATAAAATTCCGATTGTGGAGTGGTCGGAAGAACAATTAAACGACTATGTTTATGGGCATGTCACACAGTATGCAAATAAAAGCCAGATGGCCGTCAGTAGCCAAGATCTGGATGATCTGACTGAGGAAATGGTCAATGAACTGGTGGGGTTTGGCCCATTACACAGTTTGCTGGAAGATGACAGCATCAGCGATATCATGGTCAATGGTGCTTACCATATCTTTTTTGAAAAACAGGGAAAAGTACAAAAGTCCTCATTACGGTTTATTGATGATGAACATGTTCTGCGAGTTATCCGCCGCATCATTGCCCCAATGGGACGGCGCCTGGATGAATCAAGTCCAATGGTCGATGCCCGCCTTCCGGATGGCAGCCGGATTAATGCGATTATTCCGCCATTGGCATTGGATGGTCCATGTGTTTCCATCCGCAAATTTCGTCGGGAAATGTTGCGTGAAACCGATATGCTGGTCTACGGCACGCTGAATCAGGAAATGCTGGATTTATTGATACTGGCAGTCAAAAGCCGTTGCAATATTATGGTTAGTGGTGGAACCGGTACCGGTAAAACCACACTGTTAAATACCTTGAGTCGCTTTATTGATCCAGCTCAGCGTATTGTCACCATTGAGGATGCGGCTGAGTTGCAATTGGGACATAACCATGTCGTTCGATTGGAAACCCGGCCACCTACCATTGAAGGGGATGGCGAAGTCAGGGCACGTGATCTGGTTCGTAATGCATTACGTATGCGACCGGATCGCATCATTTTGGGAGAGGTGCGTGGTGAAGAAGTGCTGGATGTTCTGCAAGCCATGAATACCGGTCACGATGGTTCAATGAGCACGGTACATGCCAATAATCCGCGGGATGCATTGGTTCGGCTGGAAATGCTGGCCTCATTGGCTAACTTCAAAGGCGCACATGATGTAATCCGGGAAATGATATCCAGTGCGGTTGATTTAATGGTGCATATTTCCAGATTTGCCGATGGAACCCGGCGCATTACCTCGATTGCTGAGATTACCGGGCATCGTGACGGGCAGTATTTGCTGAATGAACTGTTCAGCTATAACCACCCGTTAAACCGGCATGAAATCAACAATGTGCGGCCAGTGAATGAGAAATTCACCAGTGGTAACCAACACAGTAAAAACCATCGTCTCACTTCAGTGTCACCCGATTTCTAATGACTTTGGTATTAGTGATATATGCGTTTACCGGCCTGATGATTTTTCTCGCCGTTTTCGCCTTAGTTCAAAGTCATTCAAAAGAACTGACGGAAAAGACCAATCGTAATTTTACGCAAGTGGTCGGAATCACCATTGACGGGCGATTCAGCCGCCAGCCCAAAAAAAAATCCACTCGGGTTAAAACATTGTTATGGCGAGCCGGTGTTGAACCCAAAGAGCGTCATATTGTGCTTATTGTTATGGGTATTCTTTTGCTGACGGCTCTGGTTGCGATGAGCAAAGGGCTGCTCACAGCAATATTTATTCCGCTGTTGGTCGTTGTATTTCTTTATCTCTGGTTGCAGCGACGAGCATCAACACGCATTAAAGATATTTTGTTTCAACTGCCCCTGTTTCTGGATCAGGTGTTAAGAGCATTGGGCACCGGACGTAGTATGGAGGGCGCTCTGGAACTGGCCACTCTGGAATCCCCTCAACCTTTAAAAGCCGTATTTGAGCGTGTTCTGAGAGAAAATCAGTTAGGCAAGGATCTGGGGCTGGCAATTCAGGAAACAGCGGACCTATATCGATTACATGAATTGTATCTGGTGTCACTGGCAATCCGTGTTAACCGCAGCTATGGCAGCAGTGTTCGTGAGTTGATAAAAAATATCGTTAAGATGATTCATCAGCGGGAAGCGGCCAGACGAGAGTTAAAAACCATGACTGGTGAAACGCGTGTGACAGCCTGGGTTCTGGGTCTGTTACCACTGGTAATAGCCGGCTATATCATGATGATGAATCCCGGGTATATGACGACTATGTGGGAAGACAGCTCAGGAAGATTTATGCTGTTCACCGCGGTGTTTTTCCAGCTGATTGGCGCATTTGCCTTATGGCGAATGATTAAGAGCATATAGAGGTAATGATGCCCGGCTGGATTATCATGACAATAATTTTTCTGATAATAATGGCAGTGGTCCTGGTCTTTTGGGCCCAGCATCAGGTCAGTAGAGCTGATCAGGCTTCACAACGACGTTTTTTTGAACTGCTGGAAAAAAATTCTGCTGATGGTGACATTGATCATCACTGGATGAGAGGTGTCGTCCGGCGAATGGGCCACAGTAAACTGGCCCACTGGTTACCGAAACTGGAACACTTTGAAACGGTTCAGTTACTCAGACAGGCTGGCTGGTATACACCAAGTGGGCGGTCATTTTTTTATTTAGCTACCTGGCTATTGCCTGTTGCACTGACATTTGCCAGTGTGATTATTCTTTACCTTCAATCCGGCGGGCTGGATGGTCAGGCATGGGCCAAGGTTTTTATTGCCGCTACGATAGGCTATTTGTTACCCAAATATATTCTGCGCCGAAGCGCAAAAGATCGTCGTAACAGATTATCCCGGGAAATGCCTACGGCCATTCATCTGTTACGGATGCTATTTGATGCCGGCCTTTCGACGGAGCATGCCATCAGAGTATTACAGCAGGAAGGCCGGTTACTTACACCCGAACTGGCCAAAGAGTTAAACAAAGTCTTACGTCAGATTGATGCCGGACTGGAACCTGCAGAAGCTCTGGCAGAAATGGCTGCACCACTGGAAGTGAATGAACTTGATGATTTGGTGGCGATATTGAAGCAGGTCAGCCGGCATGGTGGCAATATTCGTGAAACGCTGGTGAAATTTGCCCAGCTTATTGAAGAACGCCAACTCTCGGCATTACGGGAATACGTCAATGTACTTTCCGGAAAAATGTCTGTCGTGATGATGGTGTTTTTATTTCCCGCCCTGCTGATTTTTCTGGCCGGACCGGGATTTATGGCGCTCGCCAAAGGCTTATCAGGAGCATTATGAAATTAACATCAACAGTTTGTCTCGGCCTGATAGTGAGCCTGACTGGCTGCAGTCAGTTGGGCGGAGGTACTCAAACGCAATCGCAGACGATGTCAGCCGCACACGCCAGTTGTGGAAAAGCAGTGGATGCAGATACCTCGATGAATCTGGATTTGATCGAGCAGCTTATGACTTCTGGTCGTTTGCATGCTGCACTGGCACATCTGGATAACCTTCAGTCAACTTCGCCTTATGCTACCTATTTACGCGCGGAGATTCTTCGTCAGTCAGATCGCAATCAGGAGGCCGCCGAATATTATCTGTCCTTATTGCAAACCTGCATGGTGGGAGAGGCACATCATGGACTGGGTCTTATTGCCGGGCGTAAGAACCTCTTAAATAAAGCCGTTGAACATTTAACGGTGGCAGCAGAGCAGTTGCCGGTCAATGCCAGAATCAGAAACGATTTAGGCTATGCATTATTACTGCAGGGGCATTTCGAAAAAGCCCAGCATGAGTTTATTACCGCATTGGAACTGGATCAGGATGCGCGTCTGGCGGAAACCAATATGATGATTTTACTGCTGGCAACGGGGGAGCAGTCAAAAGCGGAAGCGTTTGCCAGACGTATCAATATGGATCCGCAAACAGTGGCTGACTTGAATGAGCAGGCGATGTCCATTCGTGCCCAGACACGCAGCAGATAGCTGTATAAAAAAAGGAAGCTCAGATGCAAAAAATACCATTGATACCCATCGGTTTACTCTGTTTTGCTCTGTTTACGTGCGGGGTGATGGCAGAACCTGCCAAACCGCCAGCCAAACAAGGTGAACAAACCCGGAAATGGCTGAACTTGCAGCAAAACGGTCAGGCCGCTTCATCACATAATCAGACGCTTCCGGGTCCTGTGGCAGCAAAAATCTATGAACGTTATCTGAATAGCTTCAGTCATCCGATTCCGCAATATTTCAGTGAAATTGAATCGAATCCGTTTAGCAATTCGCGTTAAGTGTGTGGTGGGCTGATAATCATTGTCTGTGACTATGAAACTTAATATTAAGCAGCGAGGAGCAATAGGCCTGTTGGGCATTATGACCTTATTGCTCGCGACTTTATTTGTTGCCTTGGCAGTGGATACCGGTCGCTTGCTGATGGAGCAACGGCGAATGCAGACGGTAGCGGATATGGCCGCTCTGGATGCTTCTGCTTTGGCAGGACATTGTGGAGAAGGCGATCTGGCTCAGGTACAGGCGTTGGCACAAGCCAGCGCGGCACGAAATAATCATGTTATTACGGTCGATAAAACGCTGGATGTTTCGTTAGGCCGTGTCGATACCGTTACCGCAGGATTGAGGCAGTTCACGACAACCACTGCAGACTCCGCAACGGCGGTTCAGGTCATAGCGGCAAAATCTGTTCCTGCCAGTTTTTTTGCCGGCGGTATTCTGGGACGCAGCGTGAACTTGTCCGCCAGCGCTGTTGCTGAAAGGCAGGGAGTTGCCGGTTTTGTGGCGGGCAGTTCTTTAATTGGGCTTTCTGAGCAAGCTGTTTTAAATTCGTTACTCAGTGGTATTTTAGGGTCGCCTGTTAATTTAAACGTATTGTCATATCAGGGTATCGCTGCAGCCAATATTACGCTGGCTGAATTGGCTGGCGTCTCAACCACAATCGCCAGCACCGAAGAGTTGTTGAGCAGCAACCTGAGTCTGAATGACTGGTTGAACCTGTATGCTGATGCCGTTAATGCTTCTGATGCGGCCGATGTGGGCTTATCAGCGGCGATGCAAAGTCTGGTCATGGCAAATGTGAGCGAGCTTACAGCCCGGTTTTCCGATATTGTTGCGGTCACCAGCGATGCTCCGGAGGCAGCTGCTGAAGCCAGTGTGAATCTATTCGATCTATTAATGACAACGGCATTTGTCGCCAATGGTTCTCAAGCCATCAACCTGCCGCTAAGCGTGAGTCTGCCTGGAAATTTACTCAATGTGACTAGCCAACTTAATATAACGGAGCCGCCCAAAATGGTGATTGGCCCACCGGGCAGGAATGCTGAGGGGCAATGGCGAACCTATATGGAAACCGCTCAGTTTGATTTAACAACGCTTGTTCAAAGCACGGTAGATTTGAATGTGGCAGGATTAGTCGGGACAAAAGCAGAAATTGATTTGGCATTACAAGTCGATATGGCGCAGGGCAGTGCCTGGTTGCAAACGTTGCAATGTGGACAACTTAATAATAATCGGGCGATAGCAACCATTGGTGTTCAACCCGGCACGGCAATGCTCAATTTAACGCAAGCCAGTGATCCGGATGCTGAAACAGCTAATATTGATATATCAGCCACCTTATTGCTACTTGGTCGTGTGCCGGTTGCCAATGTTGGCGTTGGTCTGGATATAGCGCTGCAAAATCCGACCTCGACCGACTTAATCTATGAAGTCAATCTGTCCGATCCGGATGATTTGCCGCAAACACAGCATGCTTCAACAGCCCCGGGATTGGCGATTTCGAATATTTCCCAAGGTATCAAAACAGATGTGACATTATTGGGGGCGATTTCTTTGCCATTACTGGATCAATTGATCGAACAGGCTTTGCTGAATCAGGTGTTAACCCCACTGCTCAGTGAAATTGGTCAGGAAACGGTTGATCCATTGTTATCGGTATTAGGCCTGGAAATTGGCGCTATGCATGTCAACCTGTTCACCGTTGAGGTGGAACGGCCGGATTTGAAAGTCTGAAATGGTGCTGGTCAGATTGACGTTTCGTCAGAACTTGCTTTGGAAAAAACCTCAGCCTGATACCAGGTAACCTGATTGCGGCCCTGTTCTTTTGAACGATACAGAGCAATATCAGCCAGTTTCAGCGGGTTGCTTGCCTCCTGATCATCGCTGGCATAAACGGTAACCCCACCCAGGCTCAGGCTGACGATTCCCAGGTCTGCATCCAGGTTTTCAATACGTAAATCCTCGACCCGTTGACGGATTTCTTCAGCCAACTGATAGGCATCATTTCGTGTGGTTTGATTGAGCAAAATAACAAATTCTTCGCCTCCGTAACGGGCGACCAAATCGGTGGCACGTTTTGCCGAGTTCGCTAAAACCCTGGCAACGGCTGTCAGGCATTTATCTCCGGCCTGGTGCCCATAGCGGTCATTAAACTTTTTAAAATAATCGATATCGATCATAAGCAGTGACAGGGGGAGGCCTGAACGGCGAGCCTGCACCCATACCTGTTCCAACGTAATATCAAAACGTCGACGGTTGGCGAGATTAGTGAGTTTGTCTTCACCAGCATCATGTTCCAGTCCGAAACGGGCAATCAAATCATCCATTAAATCGCGGCGGCGCTGTATTGCGGAGTAATAAAGTATGCCGATAATAATCAATACCGGTGGAATCAACTCCCAACCTGGTGAATCATTCACTGTGATCAACATCAGGAGTAAAGGTAAAAACAGGCCAGCCAGATAACTGCCATAGACAATAGGATAGGCACTGAGTTTAAGCAGCTCACTGGCCGCAATGGCACTTAACATCAGAATGACAAACAATCTGGTGGAAAAAGAAAGCTCGGGCAGCAGAAAAGCGGTCAGACCCAATCCAAGCCCTGCAGCAAAGGAGGCAACTTTAAATGAGGCCAGATTGTGGGATTTGAGAGTGTTGGAGATATCCTTGCCAAAGTTATTACTTATCCGCCATTGCCATAAACCACCCGTTATAGCGATCAGCACCCAAATCAAAAAGATTAGTAAAGGCAATTGTGGCGCCAGATAAAGTGCAAACAACGCAATAAAACCGCAATGTTGCAAAAAAGACATTCGTGGGTGTCTATGCAATTCACGAAATAAATGTGTGGATAATTGATGAGGATCTATCAAGCATTATTCCTGGGTTGGGTAACTCTGACGGGGTGATATCAATGAACCATCTTTCTACAGAGTTAGATTTTACTTAATCACAATCCGGTAGGCTGAAAGTGAGAGTGCTGCTGGCTGCATTAGCCATTTCATTCTCTCAGTACTCGTAAGCCATGGCAATATTATTGAGCAGATCATTTTGACAATTTGCAGTGGCATTAAATAAACCCGGTTGGGCATTGCTCTGCGGTTCAATGTCGACTATCTTTATAACGATTATTTAGAGGCGTGTATGACCTACTGTGTTGCCATTACCTTAGATGCCGGATTAGTGCTGACATCTGATTCCCGAACCAATGCCGGGATCGATCAGGTGAGTACCTATAGCAAAATGACGCGTTTTGAGACTCATGCAGATCGCTGTCTGGTGTTGATGAGTGCAGGTAATCTGGCGACAACCCAATTTGTAATTGAACAGATCCATCGCGATATTCGTGAAAGTCAGGCACGCAATTTAAATACGTTAAGTTACTTATCAGATACAGCTGATTATATTGGTGAAATACTCAGTAGCCGGATCCGCCGTTACTCTGAAAATGAAGCATCCGGTTTTGCTCCGGAAGCGACGTTATTACTTGCCGGGCAGATTCAGGGGGGGCCGCCACAGGCCTTTATGATTTACCCACAGGGAAATCACATCACCAGTTCCAGGGAAACGCCTTACCTGCAGATTGGAGAAAGCAAATATGGCAAACCGGTACTGGATCGTTTTATCCGGCCAGATACGTCTTTGCTGGATGCCGCTACCTGTTCACTGATTTCAATGGACTCGACCATGCAGAGTAATGTCAGTGTAGGGCCGCCAATTGAAGTGCTGATGTATAAAAAAGACAGTTACAACCTGAAAAATCACTATCGCTTTGGGGTGGAACACCCTTATCTGATCGAATTAAGAAAAGCCTGGGGGGATAAGCTTCGTCAAGCTTTTACTGAGATGCCCCGTTTCAGCGAGCAGTAAGGTGTCATCACGCTGTATTCCTCTGTACCAAACCACTAACGTCGGTAAAACAGTTGTCTCTGTTAGCGATGCACCAAGTCGTGAATAAACTGTAATTTTTTCTGCACCTTTGTCGACACAACAAATGGATAGGCATCGGCATTTCCGATACTTCTGTTCAACGCGTTTAACACCAGCACTAACTGCATCCACTCTGAAAGCCACACATGGAATTCACGATCAGACTCAGGTGGTCGAATGACTTCAAATTCCACTGCTGTTTCCAATGTTTCATGCATCAACAGATAATGTGCCCAGGTCTCTGCCCAATCCTCCAACGCATGTGCACTGGCATAGGCTGAAATATATTCCTGCTGAAAATCGTCGGGAGGACCTGCCTCGTAATAGGCTGACAATGCCTGCGCATAATCCACGCTATCATCCCCAAACAGCGCTTTGAAATCGTTATAAATAGGCTGATCCTTAATCAGCTTATCCCAGTAAAAATGGCCGATTTCATGACGAAAATGGCCTAGTAGCGTGCGATAAGGCTCATTCATGGCTTCACGCGTGGCTTCGCGATAACTAGTGTCAGCTTCAGAGGCATTTAAGGTAATCACCCCAGCCGCATGGCCACTAAACACTTGTTCATGACCATCAATTGGATTGCTAATCTGATCTTCGAGAAAATGAAACTGCAGTTGCCGATAATCGTTAACCGGCCATTGATCAATGGGTAAGCCAAGTCTTAACAAACCATAAAGCATTCTGCGTTTAGCGGCTTCCAAAACGGACCAGCGTTTTACATTGTAAGGATAAATTTGATTGGGGATCACGCGTGTCAGCCGACAGGACAAACATTGGGTAAAGTTATCATCGGTAGATAACAACCAGTTGCACTGCATCTGATGCTGATGATGTTCACAGCGTTTATAACGTTTTTCCGGATTCAGCACCGACCGGAACTGGCCTTTGTAGGGTTCAATGCTGATGAGTTTTTGCTGTTCAGGGTCAAAACCTAAAATACTGTTACAGCTATTGCAGTAGGTATTATCAAAAAAGATTTCTTGCCCGCAATGGCAATAAAACCGTTTCATGCAACCGATCTATCCGGATGAAACCATTGTTGACTGATTTGGCTGCTCAGCTCGGCAAGTTTGGCCTGTAAATCATCCATACGGGTATGGATCATCTCGGCCGGCAGTTCATTCAGTTTTTCAGTAAACATGTCGGACATAAGTTTTTGATGGTGTTCCAATGTGGTAGTGGACTGCGGTAAAGGCCAGACATAGCGTCCAATTGCTTTGAGCGAGAAGAATAACGAACGTGGAAAAGCTTCGTCACGGATTAAGAAGGTTAACACGCCCTCGGCATTCATGGATGAGCTATGTGTCTGAGTGTACATCTGCTGGGCACTTAATGCGCGTAATAAATGTGTCCACAGAATACCTTCGGCTGCCCGCAATGATTCACTGCGATTCTCAGCCATCAACAGTGAGGTCATTTCCAGTATGCGGCTGGTCATATCCGCACGTTCCAGATGTTTGGCGGTTTGCATAAAATGATAGGCATGATTACGACTCATATGATTGACCAATATGCCCCAGACTGTCTGACAACGTTCCATAATGGTTACCAGCAATTGCTGGCGGCGCCGCCGGTTACTGATGGCGGCCATTTCATTTTTAACCAGTAAATACAGTTCGTTCACCTGTTCCCAGGTTTCTTCCGGCAAGATATCCAAAGAGGTCCGGGCGTTTTCCCGAACAGCCGATAATGAATTGAGCAGAGAAATGGGATTGTTGGGTTCTGCCAGCAAAAATTGCATCACATTGTTTTCATTAATCTGATCAAAGTTAGCGTGATAGAACATCTCAGCATCAAAAATGGTCACCAGCGTGAACCAGTCAATTTCGACATCACGGGGTAAGTCCATCAATAACCCGGTATGCACATTAATGAGCCGGGCAGTATTTTCCACCCGTTCCAGATACCGTGCCAGCCAGTAAACCCGCTCTGCAACCCGCGAAAGCATCAGCTCAGCCCTCCAAAATAGGAATCATCAACTATCCAGGTATCTTTACTGCCACCCCCTTGCGAGGAATTGACGACCAGTGACCCTTTGACCAAAGCTACCCTTGTTAAACCGCCCGGTGTGACATAGTTATGTTTACCGGACAGGATAAACGGACGTAAATCCACATGGCGAGGTGCAATATGATCGCCACAACTGGTAGGTGATACCGAGAGTTTAAGGGTCGGTTGGGCGATATAATTATTGGGATCGGCAATTAATAACTGGCGAAATTCTTCAATTTTCTCTTCACTGGAATGCGGCCCCACCAGCATGCCATAGCCACCGGACTCATTGGCAGGTTTGACGACAAGTTCCGGCAAATGGTCGAGAACATGCTGCAATTGGTCGGGATCTCGACAAATCCAGGTGGGTACATTGGGTAATAAAGGTTCTTCATTCAGGTAATAACGGATCATCGCCGGTACATAGGCATAAATCACCTTATCGTCGGCCACCCCGCATCCTGGTGCATTGGCAATCGCTACCTTGCCTTCGCGCCAGGCTTGCATGATGCCGGGAATACCTAAAGTGGAATCCTCTCTAAACACCAGTGGATCAATAAAATCATCATCAATACGTCGATAAATGACATCGACCCGCTCCAGTCCATGAATGGTCTTCATATACACATAACCATCATCATTGACCGTCAGATCGGCACCTTCCAGCAATATCAGCCCTGCCTGTTGGGCTAGCGCGGCATGTTCAAAATAGGCTGAGTTATAGATGCCGGGTGTCAGCAACACCATATTGGGTTTGGCTATATCCGGTGCCAGTGAAGCCAGCATCGCAGAGAGATGAGAGGGATAGTCATTGACCGGGCTGATATGCAGTAATTTGAATAACTCGGGCAATACCCGTTTGGTGGTTTTACGGTTTTCCAGCATATAGGCCACACCTGAGGGTACCCGCAGATTATCTTCCAGCACATACATTGTGCCATTGTCATCACGCACTAAATCCGAGCCACAGATATGTGCCCATACACCATGCGCCGGTTGCATGCCTTTGCACTGTGGCCGGTAACCTTTGGATTGCAACACCACTTCTTCAGGTATCAGTCCATCCCGAATCATATTGCCATCATTGTAAATGTCATTGATGAACATATTTAAAGCACGGATCCGTTGCACCAGCCCCTTTTCGGTGCAATCCCATTCTCGCTTGGGAATGATGCGGGGAATAATATCGAAAGGCCAGGCACGATCAATATTGCCGGCATCGCTGTACACCGTGAAGGTGATACCACGCTCCAGAATTTCGAGTTCAGAGTCGACAATACGCTGCTCGAATGCCTCTTTACGCATGGATTTCAGATAATCCAGCAGCTTGTAACTGAAGTGTCTTGGCTGATGTTGATCGTACATCAGCTCATCGTAGAACTCCCCGGGATCATAATCACGCCACAGCTGCATCATGCTCATTTCCCTTTCGTCGGATAGTCGTGAAAGTGGGACTGCAATACTTATGCCCTAAATCCCAACAGACTCAATATTGCAGCCCACACAACAGCTTTTAGTAGTGATTAACCGCTCATTGTTGTTGCAATAAAGCAGCCCAGCCTTTTTTCTGCATACAGCCTAATAAGCCTCGGGTCACCAGACTCATATTGGCTTCGGGTGAATGTGCTTCACCTAATTCAGCCACACAAGCTTCACTATCTGCCATTAGTTTTTCCGGACCAGCCCCCATGCGCCACCACGAATTAACCTGTAATTTTTCCATGGGATCAACAGGTTGGTCGTCAACTTCAGCCATCGCATCATCTGCTACAGCGATGGTTTTACTTTCGCCACGACTGAGAGGGATAAATGGCTTATCAGGGCCAACCACTAACCAGCCTTGTTGTTGCAAACATTGATCAATCTCTTTTTCTGAGCTTGCCCCCTTTTCGCAACGTTGTTTTTCACTCTGAAAATCTTGCGCAGTCGCCCCGCGCTTATAGCTGAATTCACCTCCGCACCCTGACAGTAATGACACGCTGCTGATTAACCATAGCGCTCCAATGGTTGGAATAGATGGGTGTTTCATTTTTCCTCCTGACGATCAGTTGTTTGAAGACCTGTGATCAGAGTAACTGAAACCCTTCGCAACCCCTGTACGCAATTTGACGTATTTAAGCACCCGACCCGGCTGACTAGTATGGCTCCCGAACTTAAAGGTTGATGAGCACCGAGGCGAATTCAACGACGCTTTTTATTCTGGTGAGATTTTCGGGAGAAGAAAAATGAAAAAAATGAACAAAGTCGCATACCTGGTCGCCTTGGCCACAACCACTACATTGGCTCCGATAGCCACCACACATGCTGCTGGCACGATTACCTTTGGTGAAGATCAGTACATCAGTGTCGGATTTGGTCTGCGGGGAAGCTATAGCAGTATTGAAGATGCAGCAAATGATGGCAGTCGCTCCAATGATTTTGAACTGGACAGCGCTCGTCTATACGTCTCAGGCTCATTAAACAAATACATCAAAGGTATGTTCAACTCGGAAAAATCAGGTGGTAACGATTCTTTCCAGATTATCGATGCTGCCGGTATTTTTCAATTTACTCCCGATATGGCGATTTGGGCTGGTCGTTTCCTGTCGCCCAGTAGCCGCGCCAATATGGCTGGACCTTACTACACATCAGGTGATGGTTATTGGGCAAACATTACAGCTCGCTATGGCTGGAATGGCGGCACCATCGGCCGTGATGACGGTGTGGCATTAGTTGCGACTGCATTTGATCAACGTCTGGCCTATTCCTTTGGTGTTTTTGAAGCCGACAAGATTTTTGAATTCAGTGGGGTGGGTGACGTAACTGATAATCCCGATCAGGACGACGAATTAATGTATGCCGGTCGTTTGCAATACAGCTTCTGGGATAAAGAACCGGGTTATTACGGCACAGGTAACTACCTGGGCACCAAAGATATATTCACCATTGGTTTGGCAGGCCGCCATAAAGGTGATGGTTCTGCTTCTACCACAGAAGTCGGTGACTACTCTCAGTGGACAGTTGATTTACTCGTAGAGAAGAAACTGGCTGCAGGCGCTGTATCGCTGGAGGCCGCCTACTTCGATTATGACACGGATGATGTTTTCCTTTCAGAACAGGGTGAAGCCTATTACGTCAGTACTGGTTTTATCTTCAAGGAAAAAGTCGGCTGGGGTCAATTTATGCCATTCGTTCGTTACCAGAACTTTGATTCTGATGCCGGTGAAACCAAGCGCACAGACTTCGGCTTGAACTATTTCATTGATGGTTATAACGCCTCCATAACAGCGGTTTACCGCGATCTGGAAGTCGAGGGCAGCGATGATCAAGGTCAATTCGTCATCTCAACGCAGTTGCAATTTTAATCCAAATATTACCTATCAAAACGTTTCTTCAACGTAGGAGATACCGATGAAAACATTAGTAAAACTTGATTTAGATAAAAAGCCCTGGGAACAGGACGGTCAAATCCATAATCGCTGGCATCCTGATATTCCGATGATTGCCATGGTCAAACCGGGCGATGAATTCCGTGTGGAATGTATGGACTGGACCGGTGGCCAGATCGGAAATAACGACAGCGCCAATGACATTCGTGATGTGGACTTGTTACAGGTCCACTACCTCAGTGGCCCGATTGGCGTGGAAGGTGCCGAGCCGGGTGACCTGTTAGTGGTCGATATCCTGGATGTCGGCACCTTTGAAGATTCGCAATGGGGTTTCAACGCCTTCTTTTCTAAAGAGAATGGCGGTGGTTTTTTAACCGATCACTTCCCTGAAGCGCGTAAATCCATTTGGGATTTCCACGGCATTTACACCACCTCACGTCATGTGCCGAACGTAAAGTTCGCCGGCATCATGCATCCCGGTTTGATTGGTTGTTTACCATCGAAAGAGATGCTGGCGGAATGGAACAAACGTGAAGCTGAACTGATCGCAACGGAACCGGATCGCGTTCCACCTTTAGCACTGCCACCTAACGAGCAGGCAGCAGTCATGGGCCGTTTGAAAGGAGACGAAGCGTCTAAAGCCGCAAAAGAAGGTGCCCGTACCGTACCGCCTCGTGAACATGGTGGTAACTGCGATATCAAGGATCTGACCAAAGGTTCGAAAATCTACTTCCCGGTCTATGTGAAAGATGGTGGCCTATCAATGGGTGACCTTCACTTTTCTCAGGGTGATGGCGAAATCACTTTCTGTGGTGCTATCGAAATGGCCGGTTATCTGGATATCAAAGTCAGCCTGATTAAAGACGGTGTGAAGAAATACGGTATTAAAAATCCCCTGTTCAAAAACAGCCCGTTAACACCGACTTACAGTGACTTCCTGATGTTTGAAGGGATTTCGGTGGATGAGCAGGGCAAACAACATTATCTGGATGTGCATGTTGCCTATCGTCAGGCCTGTCTCAATGCCATCGAATATCTGAAGAAATTCGGCTACACAGGTGAGCAGGCTTTATCGATTCTAGGTACCGCCCCGGTTCAGGGTCATATTAGCGGCGTAGTGGATATTCCGAATGCCTGTGCCACGTTGTGGATTCCGACAGAAATCTTCGATTTCAATATCAACCCGACGGCAGATGGCCCAACGCAATTTGTCACCCAGGGCTTTGATTTAAGTTCGACATCATAAAACGGGACATCACATTATGCCGATATATGACTACCGATGTGAGCAGTGTGGCGATTTCAGTGCACTGCGCAAAATGAGTGAAGCCGGTAATTCAATGGAATGTGTTGAATGTGGCGAGATGGCGGTGCGGATTATTTCTGCTCCCTATCTTGCGTTGATGGACCGAAACACGCGAGTGGCTAAAGAGCGTAATGAAAAGTCGGCACATGAGCCGAAACAGTTGCGACGTTCCAGCTGTGGCTGCTCAGGTACACACACTTGTAAAACCGATACCGCACAAAAAACCAAAGCTGCAGCTCAGGCCAAAAGCAATCCCAACGGCTTGCAGATGCAGACCAAGAAAACCGCAAGACCCTGGATGCTCGGACACTGAGCCCCCAAAACAAAACCGTTCGGAACAATGCTGTTCACTCTAATTTGTTAACAGGAGATATACGATGAGCTACTTTAGTCGACGAAAATTTTTAGGCAAAACCGGTGCACTGATTAGTGCAATGGTGGCGGCTGGGTTTATTACCAGTACGGCGATAGCGGCGGATTATCCGACTGCTGAAGTCAACACCACGGGGCTTTCAGTAACCGATGACACCGTGACGGTGGGTATTTTACATTCACTGACCGGCACTATGGCGATCAGTGAAACCGGTGCTCAGGAAGCGGAAAAGCTGGCTATCAAACAGATCAACGAGAGCGGCGGTATCCTCGGCCGTCAAATCAAGATCATTCAGGAAGATGGTGCCAGTGACTGGCCAACCTTTGCCGAAAAATCCAGAAAGTTACTGGTAAACGACAAGGTTGCAGCAGTTTTCGGTTGCTGGACATCGGCGTCACGTAAAGCCGCTTTACCGGTTTTCGAAAAAGAGAACGGTTTGTTGTATTACCCGACTTTCTATGAAGGTCTGGAACAATCCAAAAACGTGATCTACACCGGTCAGGAAGCCACTCAACAGATCCTTGCCGGTCTGGACTGGGTTGCTGAAGAGAAAGGTGCCAAAACATTCTATCTGATTGGCTCGGATTACATCTGGCCACGTACTTCAATGAAAATTGCCCGTATTCATATTGAAAAAGTACTGGGCGGTAAAGTGGTCGGTGAAGAATACAAGCCTCTTGGTGATACCCAGTTTGGTTCGGTTATCAACAAAATCCGTCTGAGAAAGCCTGACGTTATCTTCGCTGCCGTAGTGGGTGGCAGTAACGTGGCCTGGTTCAAACAATTGAATGCTGCCGGCATTACGTCTGATAAGCAGACGCTGCTGACGCTGTCGGTGACAGAAGATGAAGTGCTGGGTATCGGTGGTGAAAACCTGGAAGGTTTTTACTCAGTGATGAAGTACTTCCAAAGTCTGGATAACCCTAACAATGCTGAGTTTGTTAAAGCATTCAAGGAAATGCACGGTGAAGACAGTGTCATCGGTGACGTGACGCAGGCGGCTTACCTTGGTCCATGGTTATGGAAGGCAGCCGTTGAAAAAGCAGGAAGCTTTGATGTGGACAAAATCGTAGAAGCGTCCAGAACCGGTGAAATCGAGTTGGATACAGCACCTGAAGGGTACGTGAAACTGCATCCAAATCATCACTTGTGGAGTAAAACCCGTATCGGAAAATGGAATAAAGACGGTCAGGCAACAGTGGTTTATGAGTCTGAGCTGATTGAGCCAAATCCATTCCCAGAAGGTTACCAATAGATCGACATAAACGTTCACAACAGCAGGCTGGTCCCTGACCAGCCTGCCAGTTGAAAGAAAGGCGAAAGGTTCAACAACCTTTGATTCAATGGAAAATGTTTCGGAGTATCCGTTATGGGTGAGTATTCAGTTCAGGAATTGACTTCAATTCTAGCCATGCAGGGCTTTGCCGGGATCAGTCTGTTCAGTGTGCTACTGCTGATGGCACTGGGATTGGCAATTATTTTTGGACAAATGGGTGTTATTAATATGGCCCATGGCGAATTTATGGCGATGGGAGCCTATACAACTTACCTGCTTTCTGTAATGACTCAAACGTATTTTCCTGAGTTCATGAATTATTACTTTTTACTGGCCATCGTGGCTTCTTTTCTGGTAGCGGGATTATTTGGCTACCTCACAGAATTTGTACTGATAAGGCATCTTTATAAACGTCCTCTGGATACGTTACTGGCCACCTGGGGATTGAGTCTGATTATGCAGCAGTCATTCCGCTCTATTTTCGGTGCCCGTGAAGTGAGTCCCAGCTTACCGGACTGGTTGATGGGATCGTGGATGCCGACAGACACTATTTTTATCCCGATAAACGGTATGTTTGTTTTGGGATTGACAACCGTGGTGACCATCGGCGTATTTCTCTTGATGTATCGCTCCACCTGGGGACTGAATGTGCGGGCCACCACACAGAATCGTGTCATGAGTGGTGCCGTCGGGATCAATACCAAACAGGTTGACCGGCTGACGTTTGCACTGGGTTGCGGTATTGCCGGTATTGCCGGTGCGGCGTTTACCACAATTGCTTCCACCGGGCCGACATCCGGCTCTCTCTACATTGTTGATACGTTCATGGTTGTGGTTTTTGGTGGTGCAGCCAGTCTGTTTGGCACCATTGCATCCGCATTTACCATCGCACAGGCGCAATCTATTCTGGAGTTCTTTATCAGTGGTTCCATGGCGAAAGTATTCACCTTACTGGCCCTGGTCATCATCCTGATGATGCGTCCTGAAGGTTTGTTCTCAATCAAAGTTCGTAAGTAACGAGCAGGAGATAATCATGAATTTTGTCTATGAACGATTTTTGGGTGGAAAAAGCGGAGCTCTGGCCATTGGAATACTGGCCTTACTGATTCTGGTGATATTGCCTCTGGCACTGGATCTGTTCCGGCTGAACCTGGTCGGTAAATATCTGACCTATGCGTTTGCTGCGGTCAGTCTGGTTTTACTTTGGGGATATGGCGGTATTTTAAGTCTGGGGCAGGGGATTTTCTTTGGTCTGGGCGGGTATGCGATGGCCATGTTTCTCAAGCTGGAGGCCTCTGATCCGGAAAGCACCAGCATCCAGACGACACCGGGGATTCCCGACTTTATGGACTGGAACCAGCTATATGAACTGCCATGGTTCTGGGTACCCTTTGAAAGCTTTACCTTTACCTTGATCGCCATTCTGGTGGTGCCGGCGGTATTCGCGTTTATCATCGGATACTCCATGTTCAAACGTCGGGTAGGTGGGGTGTACTTTGCGATTATCACTCAGGTTATTGCCGTGATTCTGACGGTATTAATCGTTGGTCAGCAGGGGTATACAGGTGGTATCAATGGTATTACGGATCTAAGAACGCTCAACGGCTGGGATATCCGAACGGATGAAGCAAAATATCTGTTGTATTTCCTCAATGCGATTTTGCTGCTGGGTGTCATTATGCTGGGTAAATTCATCCTGACCAGCAAGTTCGGCCAATTGCTGCTGGCAATGAAAGATAAGGAAGATCGGGTGCGTTTCTCAGGGTATGACGTGTCCAATTTCAAAATTTTTATCTTCTGTATCTCGGCAGTGATTGCGGCTATCGGCGGAGCCATGTTTACTTTGCAGGTGGGCTTTATGTCACCGTCGTTTGTCGGCATTGTGCCGTCTATTGAAATGGTTATCTTTGCTGCTGTCGGTGGGCGCATGTCATTGATTGGTGTGGTCTACGGCACCCTGCTGGTCAATTATGGCAAAACGGCTTTTTCTGAAACGTTCCCTGAATTGTGGTTATTCCTGATGGGCGGATTGTTTATTGCCGTGGTCATGTTCTTCCCGAATGGACTGGCCGGCATCTGGAATAAATACGCGCCCAAAGTCCCTTTCCTTCGGCCTTTATTAGCTGGCTCGAAAAAAGCGGAGAGCAAAACCGAACCGGCCAAAATTGAATCCGAACCGACGACTGAGGGAGCCAAATAATGACTACCACAACTGATTTTTTGCTGGCAATTGAAGATTTGACGGTATCGTTTGATGGCTTCAAGGCCGTGGATGCACTAACCATGTATATCGATAAAAATGAACTGCGGGTGATTATCGGTCCCAACGGGGCCGGTAAGACCACCCTGCTGGATTTGATTTGCGGTAAAACCAAAGCCAGTTCCGGCTCAATTCAGTTCAAAAATGCCGAAATGACCAAACAGGCCGAACATCAAATTGTTCGTGCCGGTATCGGGCGTAAGTTCCAGACGCCTTCAATCTATGAAAACCTGACGGTGTATCAGAATTTGGAAGTGTCCTATCCCGAAGGCCGTGGCGTATTCGGCAGTCTGTTTTTCAAAACCACCGAGCAAGTCATTAATCGTGTGAACGAAGTAGCCAAAGAAATTCAGCTGGATAAATTTCTGGATACCGAAGCGGCCATTCTCAGTCATGGTCAGAAACAGTGGCTGGAAATTGGCATGCTCCTGATGCAAGACCCGGAATTATTGATGCTGGATGAGCCGGTCGCCGGCATGAGTGCCAAGGAGCGGGACGAAACGGCAGAATTGCTGAATCGAATCTGTGAAAATCGGGCGGTGATTGTGATTGAGCATGATATGGAGTTCGTCAAGAAAATCGCCCGTAAGGTCACGGTTTTGCATCAGGGGAAAATCCTGGCTGAAGGTCCGATGGACAAGGTTCAGGCGGATGAAAAGGTCATTGAAGTCTATCTTGGGCATTGATTATAAGCTGGGAGATTAACCATGTTTGAAGTAGAAAATTTGCAGGTGAGTTACGGTCAAAGCCAGGTTATTCATGACATCAGCTTTAAAGCCGAACAAAATGAAACGCTGGCCATTATGGGGCGTAATGGCATGGGTAAGACGACACTGTTTAAATCGCTGATGGGGATTCTGCCCAGCCAGTCTGACAAGGTCAGTATTGGAGGAGTAGAGGTCGGTAGTATGGAGAGTCACAGCCGGGTAGCAAACGGCATCGCTTATGTTCCACAGGGACGCATGATATTTCCGACACTGACCGTTCAGGAAAATATCGAAACCGGTTTACAGGTATCGAAAATGAAACATATTCCTGATGAGATCTTTGCGTTATTTCCGGTCCTGCACGACATGCGTCATCGTAAGGGCGGTAACCTGTCAGGTGGTCAGCAACAGCAATTGGCGATTGCCAGGGCCTTGGTGACCAATCCTAAAGTGTTGCTATTGGATGAACCGACGGAAGGCATTCAACCTTCAATCATCAAAGATATTGCCAAGGTGTTAAATGAAATTCGTAAAATGCGTGAAATTACCATTATTGTCTCCGAGCAGGTATTGAGTTTCACCATGGAAATCGCTGACCGTATTATCGTGATTGAAAAAGGTAAATTCATTCATGAAGATATGCGTGCCGACGTTGATGCCGACACGATAAAGAAATATTTGACGGTTTAAGACAAATGTTATTAGGGTCTGTTGATATTTCAGGTTTTACAACAAAGGCGACTATGAAAGATCAACAGATCCAGGCAGACAAATATGCTTATCAATGTCCAACATGAAGGAGAGTGTTGGCATGAATGTGCGCTCAGAAGCAGCTTTACCGTTAACCCGACAAATTGAAAAACCTGCAATTAATCAGTTGATGACTGGCTGGGATGCCAGCCTGAAACTGATATTTGATAGCCGCTCTGCTAAAACCATCCTGGCCCGTCGTCAGCATCATGGGCCGTTGGTGATTCAAAAAATTCTCTATCCCGAAGGTAACAATCCGGCACATGGTGTCATTATTCATCCTCCCGGTGGAGTGGCGGGTGGCGATAATCTGCAGTTAACAGTCGAAATGCAATCCGAATCATCTGCTCTTTTAACCACTCCGGGTGCAACAAAATGGTATAAATCAGCCGGTCGCCGAGCCAGTCAACATATTGACATGACGTTGAGCGAAGATAGTCAGCTGGAATGGTTGCCGCAGGAAAATATCGTGTTCGATGGCGCCGATGTGGCGTTAACAACCCGGATTCAACTGAGTGATAATGCTGTGTTTGCCGGATGGGAAGTGGTTTGTCTGGGTAGACAAGCCAGTGGCGAACGCTGGAATAGTGGACGTTTCCGCCAACAATTAACCATTAAACGTGATAACAAACTGATCTGGAATGAAACCGCATTGCTGAAACCCGATAGCGCCTTATTAACATCGATTGCCGGATTACGATCTCAGGTGGTATTTGGCAGTTTTGTGGTGGCTGCGAGTAACACGCCTGCTGAGATCCTGCAGCAATGTCAGCAGATTACCCTTGATTCGTCGGCAAAATATGGTGTGTCGGCGTTGCCAGACATTTTTACCGCACGTTATATCGGGCCGTGCGCCCAGGAAGCTAAAGTTTATTTTGAAAAATTATGGCACTGCTTGCGTCCCTGGTATGGCAAACGTGATGCTGTTCGTCCCCGTATCTGGTCGACCTAGAGAGATGAATAAGGTAATAAAGCAATGGAACTGACCCCTAGAGAAAAAGATAAATTACTGATTTTTACCGCGGCACTGTTAGCTGAAAGACGAAAAAACCGTGGTGTAAAACTGAATTATCCCGAAGCGGTTGCCTATATTTCTGCTGCGATTATGGAGGGGGCACGAGATGGCCGAACGGTTGCTGAACTGATGGATTTTGGCGCGACATTGCTGACACGGGATGACGTGATGGAGGGCATTGCGGAAATGCTGCCGGAAATACAAGTCGAAGCGACATTCCCTGATGGCACCAAACTGGTGACCGTGCATAACCCGATTATCTGAGGACACTGACAATGATTCCAGGTGAAATGCGAGTAAAAGCGGGCGATTTGCAGATGAATGTAGATCGTGATCGGGTCACAATCGATGTGTCTAACAGTGGCGACCGACCGGTACAGATTGGTTCTCACTATCATTTTTTTGAAGTCAATGATGCGTTGCAATTTGATCGGCAACTGGCTTATGGATTCCGTTTGAATATTGCGCCGGGTACCGCTGTCCGGTTTGAGCCGGGCCAGACCCGCACCATTGAATTGGTGGCGTTATCCGGTTTACGTCATGTTTACGGCTTTGCCGGCCGCGTTATGGGAGCCTTGTGATGAGTCTTAAAATTGATCGGCAAGCCTATGCCGAAATGTTTGGCCCCACGGTGGGCGATAAGGTCCGACTGGCCGATACCGAGTTATGGCTTGAAGTCGAGCAGGACCTCACTACCTATGGTGAAGAGGTCAAGTTTGGCGGTGGCAAGGTCATACGTGATGGCATGGGGCAATCCCAGCTGGTCGCCAGTGAAGTCGCCGATACCGTGATTACCAATGCACTGATTATTGATGCAGTGACGGGCATTATCAAAGCCGATGTGGCGATTAAAGACGGCCATATCTGGGCCATTGGCAAAGCCGGTAATCCGGATATTCAACCCAATGTCACCATCCCGATTGGTGCCGGTACCGAAATTATTGCCGGTGAAGGCATGATCCTCACGGCTGGCGGCATTGACAGTCATATTCACTGGATCTGCCCGCAACAGATTGAAGAAGCCTTAATGTCCGGCATTACCACCATGCTGGGTGGCGGCACCGGACCGGCAACCGGAACCTATGCCACCACCTGTACACCCGGACCCTGGCATATTCACCGGATGCTGGAAGCGGCTGAAGCCTTTCCAATGAATCTGGGCTTTTTCGGTAAAGGCAATGTGTCTCAGCCACAACCCGCCAGAGAACAGGTTGAAGCCGGTGTTATCGGTCTGAAATTACATGAAGACTGGGGCACCACACCTGCGGCCATTGATAACTGTTTGTCCGTAGCGGACGAGATGGATATTCAGGTGGCAATTCATACTGATACCCTTAATGAATCGGGCTTCGTCGAAACCACCCTGGCAGCCTTCAAAGGTCGCACCATTCATACTTTCCACACTGAAGGTGCCGGTGGCGGCCATGCACCGGATATTATCAAAGCCATTGGTTCTGCCAATGTATTGCCTTCATCAACCAATCCCACTCGACCATTTACCATCAATACCCTGGATGAACATCTGGATATGCTGATGGTGTGTCATCACCTGGATCCATCCATTGCTGAAGATGTGGCATTTGCCGAATCACGTATTCGCCGTGAAACCATTGCTGCAGAAGATATTCTGCATGACACCGGTGCGTTTGCGATGATGTCATCGGATTCTCAGGCGATGGGGCGGGTTGGCGAGGTGGTGATTCGTACCTGGCAAACGGCCCATAAAATGAAAGTCCAACGTGGCACACTCAAAGAGGATGCCGAACGCGCAGAGGGTGACTGCGATAACTTCCGGATTAAACGTTACATTGCCAAATACACCATTAATCCGGCGATAACCCATGGCATTTCGCATAAAGTCGGTTCCATTGAAGCCGGTAAATTTGCTGATTTAGTGTTATGGCGTCCGGCGTTTTTTGGCGTGAAACCGACCCTGATATTAAAAGGCGGCATGATTGCCGCAGCGGCGATGGGCGATCCTAATGCGTCTATCCCGACACCACAGCCCGTACATTACCGGCCTATGTTTGGCAGTTTTGGTAAAGCCTTAAAAAGCTCATTAACCTTTGTTTCTGAAGCCGCCTTATCGAATCCGGCTGTCAAAGCACTGGATTTACAAAAGCCACTGGTTGCAGTGAAAAACTGCCGGAATATCAGCAAAAAAGATATGGTATTCAACGATGCCACACCAAAAATCGAGGTCGATCCGGAAACCTATCAGGTACTGGCCGATGGTGAATTATTAATCTGTGAACCGGCAACTGAATTGCCGATGGCACAACGTTATTTTCTGTTTTGACAGCTTATATTCAAGGACAAAAATGTTATCGATTTCGACCAAGCTGGATCATATTCACACCGATACGGTGATAGATGATGTGGTCAGTCTCAGTTTTGATTTGCGGCAGAAAAGCCGTATTCGCGTGACCTTACAATCCGGTAAAGAAGCGGCGTTATATATGCAACGTGGCACTATCCTGCGGGGTGGGGATTTTCTGCAAGCTGATAGTGGTGAAATCATTGAAGTCATTGCTGCTGATCAGTCTGTGATGAAAGTGACTACTACCACCTCAAAGTCTTTAACCCGAGCCGCTTATCATTTGGGTAATCGTCATGTTCCTCTTGAAATTGGAGACGGCTGGCTGAAGCTGGAAACAGATTCAGTGCTGAAAGCAATGTTGCTGGGGTTAGACGTTCAGGTTGAAGAACTGCAAGCGCCATTTGAACCGGAATCCGGAGCCTATGCTGGCGGTGGCGGTCATCACCATCATCATGACGATGATCACTCACATACTCATAGCCATGAGCACGGTCACAGTCACTGAGATGAGTTCTGCATCTTTATCCCGTCTGTTACAACTTGCCAGCCCGATGCTACCGGTTGGTGCCTACAGTTATTCGCAGGGCCTGGAGTGGGCGATTGAAAGCGGTGATGTGACGGATATTGAATCGTCGAAACAGTGGATTGGTGATGTGCTGTCAATCTATTACGCCAACTTCGAACTGCCGGTTTTACTGAGGCTGTTCAAAGCCTGGCAGCAAATGGATGGCTTGCAAATTCAGTATTGGGATGAATATTATCAGGCAGGACGCGATAGCAGCGAAGCGCTCGCCGAAACCCGTCAAATGGCCTACTCGTTGTTAAGACTGCAACGGGATTTAGCCACATGGCCACCACAAATCGTCTTATTAACGGGCAGCTTGCAGCAACCCGCCTTTCCGACGATCTATGCCGTCACGGCGTTGTGCTGGGAAATTTCGCTTGAGGAAATGTTGCACGCCTATGCCTGGTCATTTCTGGAAAATCAGGTCAGTGCAGTGATGAAAACCGTGCCTTTAGGGCAGGTGGCCGGGCAACGTATTCTGTCAGAGTTAGCGATGACTTTGCCTGCTTTAGTCGATCAAGCCATACAATTGCCTGATGACGATATTCAGAATTTCTGTCCGGCACTGAGCATTGCTGGCTGTAAACATGAGACCCAGTATTCCCGTTTATTTCGTTCATGAAGAAGAGAAAGACAAAATGAAAGAACCTTTACGAGTTGGCATCGGTGGTCCGGTTGGTTCCGGTAAAACCGCCTTAACGTTGGCCTTATGCAAACGATTACGTGATAAATACAATATCGCCGTGGTCACCAATGATATTTACACCAAGGAAGATGCCGAGTTCTTAACCCGCAATGAAGCTTTGTCTGCGGACCGTATTATTGGTGTTGAGACTGGCGGTTGTCCGCATACAGCCATCCGTGAAGATGCATCGATGAATCTGGAAGCCGTGGCTCAACTCAGTAAACGTTTCGATCCGTTGGACATCGTGTTTGTCGAAAGCGGTGGCGATAACCTGGCTGCGACGTTCAGTCCGGAATTGTCGGATCTGACTATCTATGTGATTGATGTGTCTGCCGGTGAAAAGATACCCCGTAAAGGCGGCCCGGGCATTACCAAGTCGGATCTGCTGGTGATCAATAAAACCGATTTAGCGCCTTTGGTGGGTGCTTCGCTGGAAGTGATGGATCGTGATTCAAAACGTATGCGTGGCGAACGGCCCTTTGTTTTCAGCAACCTGAAACAGGAAGACGGTCTGGATGAGATTGTGGCGTTTATTGAAAAACAGGGATTAATGCTGAATTAACCATTAAATCAAGAGGGAAAAGAAATGAAAAAAATGATGTTAACGCTGTTGGGTTTTTTGGCTTTTCCAGCTATTGCGTTTGCCCATCCGGGACATGATATGGCCAATTTTTCCAGCGGATTCAGCCATCCGTTTACCGGAATTGATCATTTACTGGTGATGCTGGCAGTAGGCTATTGGGCCGGACAATCCATATCAGCAACACGTTGGCAGGTGCCAATGCTGTTTGTGTTGTTTATATTGGGCGGGGTGGCATTAGGTGCCATGATTCCGGGTCTGGCATTTGTTGAAGTGGCCATTGCGGTCAGTGTTCTGGCAATGGGGCTGGTGATTTTATTAAACACTTCCATCAGCAGCATGTGGCAACTAGGGTTGACCACAGTGTTTGCGTTGCTACATGGCTTTGTTCATGGTCAGGAATTGGTTGCTGCAGGGAATGGCCTGATGGCGGTAACCGGTATGGTGTTGGCGACCATGATGCTGCTGAGTATGGGGGTCTATCTGGCAAGCTTTAAAGATCAACTTGGTATAGTGTTGCAACGTGGCTTTGCAGCGCTGTTGACGTTCAGTGGACTCTATTTGCTGGTGATGTAAAAAGCCAGAAACTCCGGTGGGGTTGCTGCAAATCCTCGCCAGACTTAGGTATGGAAAAATCAATACGTAATACTACGTAGATAAAAAATCGGTCGTCATACGTTATGATGCGATTGGGTAAGCTCTGTATCTCTCAATAATTGAGCGTGGGGATCCATCAAGCCTTGGGCTAAATTTATCGGGAAAATGCTTTGATGGAGTCATCAGAACATAACGCACCACAGCGTATTGTTAAAATCCGCCGTGATTACAATACCTGGGTGGCTAATGAAACGCTGGAAGACTATGCGCTGCGTTTCACACCACACTCGTTCAGGAAGTGGTCAATTTTCCGTGTCTCCAATACGGCATTGGGGGCCATTTCCTTTCTGGTTTTAGAGGTGATTGGCGGTGCTTTAGCCGTCAACTTCGGCTTTGTGAATGCTTTTTGGGCTATTCTGACGATTAGTCTGATTATTTTTCTGACCAGTTTGCCTATCAGCTATTATGCTGCGAAATATGGTCTGGATATGGACTTGCTGACCCGTGGTGCCGGGTTTGGCTATATCGGTTCGACTATCTCCTCGTTTGTTTACGCCACCTTTACCTTTATTCTGTTTGCGCTGGAAGCCGTGATCATGGCGTACGCCCTGAGCATGTATTTCGACTTGCCAATCTATATCTGGTATCTGATATCGGCGGTGGTAGTGATTCCACTGGTCACTCATGGGGTGACATTAATCAGCCGGATTCAGATGATCACTCAGCCGATATGGCTGTTTTTGATGGTGCTGCCCTTTATTTTTATCTTTGCCAAAGATCCGGATGCATTCAAAGGTTTGACGACATTTGCCGGTGGGTCGGGTTTTGATGGTGGATTTAACATTTACATGTTTGGCACGGCCATCGCCATCGGCATGGCATTGATTCCTCAGGTGGGTGAGCAGGTCGATTTTCTGCGATTTATGCCGGAAAAAACCAAAAACAACCGGCTTCGGTGGCATTTAGGCGTGATACTGGCGGGACCGGGCTGGATCTTCGTCGGTATGATCAAAATGTTTGCCGGCGTGTTGCTGGCCTATCTGGTGTTAATGGGAGCCAAATCCGTTGAAGAAGCCGTTAACCCTACCTACATGTATCATGTGGCCTTCAGCTATGTCTTTTCCAATGCCGATGTGTTGCTGGCGGTCACCGTATTTTTTGTGGTGCTGTCTCAAATCAAGATCAATATCACCAATGCCTATGCCGGCTCACTGGCCTGGTCCAATTTCTTTGCCCGTTTAACCCACAGCCATCCCGGTCGGGTGGTATGGTTATTATTTAATGTATTGATTGCCACCATGCTGATGCTGCTTGATGTGTTTCAGGCGCTGGAGCAGATATTGGGCTTGTATTCGAATATCGCGATTTCCTGGATCACGGCTGTGGTCGCCGATCTGGTGATCAATAAACCTCTGGGCTTAAGCCCTAAAGGGGTTGAATTCCGCCGGGCCTATTTATATGACATCAATCCGGTCGGAGTGGGGGCTATGGCCATGGCTTCCCTGTTATCGGTTTTGGCATTTGTCGGTGTGTTTGGACTGGAAGCACAGTCCTTTTCATCCTTTATCGCGATGTTTACCGCATTAATCTGTTCCCCCCTGTTCGCCTGGTGGACCAAAGGCAAATATTATCTGGCGCGTCAGCCTTATAAATTTCATCCCGGCAAGACTAAAGAAACCTGCAGTATCTGTGAGCGTGAATATGAGATTGACGACATAGCTTATTGCCCTGCTTATCAGGGCGCGATTTGTTCATTGTGCTGTTGTCTGGATGCGCGCTGCAACGATGCCTGTAAGCCGCATGCCAAACTGGATTCACAATGGCAGGCTGCCATGACAAAGCTGTTGCCGAAGTCTTTATGGGGATATATCCAGAATGGTGTAGGCCATTACATCCTGTTGATGGGCATGACGGTGCTCTTGCTGGCCTCGATCTTTGGGCTGATTTACCTGCATATCTCTTTGACTCTGACCGAGAATGCCTCGCAGATTTTGCCGGAGATCCAGATTGGGTTTCTGAAAGCCTTTGCGGCATTGGTTCTGGTCAGCGGTATTATTGTCTGGTGGCTGATTCTTACATCGCAAAGCCGTAATGTGGCACAGCAGGAGTCCAACCATCAAACCAGTTTGCTGCAACGCGAAATCATGTTGCATGAACAGACTGATGCTGAATTGCAGCGAGCCCGTCTGGTAGCCGAACAGGCCAATCAGGCCAAAAGTCGTTATATCACCGGAATCAGCCACGAATTGCGTACGCCGTTAAACAGCATTTTGGGCTATGCACAATTGATGGATAACAATACCGATGTGACGGCAGAGAATAAAAATGCCATTAAAGTCATTCTGCGTAGTGGAGAGCATTTGCTATCGCTGATTGAAGGCACACTGGATATTGCACGTATTGAAGGTGGAAAGCTGCAATTTGATGTCAAATCGCTGCGTTTTCCTGAATATATCCAGCAAATTATCAGCATGTTTGAGCTGCAGGCAATTAATAAAGGGCTGAAATTTGAGTATGAAATCAGCTCGGATTTGCCGCGTGTCGTGCGAGCTGATCACAAGCGTTTAAGTCAGATATTGATCAATATCATCGGTAATGCAGTGAAATATACCAGTGAAGGTTCAATTCATTTGCGGTTTAATCATGCCCGCGAATTTTTATCGATAGAGGTGGAAGATACCGGACCCGGTATCAGGCAGTCGGAACTGGATCATATTTTTGAGCCGTTTATACGCGGCAGCGCAGCGCAGGGAATTGGTGGCACTGGCCTGGGACTGACCATCAGCAAGTTGCTTACTGAGCTGATGGGCGGTGTTTTGCACGTTGAAAGTCAGGTGGGCAAAGGCACGACCTTTTTTGTCAGACTGTTTTTACCATCCGTTCGGGTTGAAGAGGATTTGCCGTTACTCAACACGCGCATGCCAGTGGGTTATAAGGGACCACGACGTAAATTGCTGGTGGTGGATAACGAACCAGTGGATCGTGAGTTGCTGTTAAATATCCTTGAGCCCTTGGGTTTCGAAGTCAAAGAGGCCGCATCCGGCGCGGAATGTTTACGCATTTATCCGGAATTTCAGCCGGAAATCATTTTTATGGATCTGGCGATGCCGGAAATGGATGGCTGGGAAACCTGTCATCTTATCCGTAATGTGCATAAGTCTGATGTCAAAATCGGCATTATTTCGGCCAATGCGTTTGATAAAAACCTGGAAAATTCTTCAGGTATTACCGATAAAGATTTCATTCTAAAGCCGGTCAATCTGTTTGAGCTTATTAACTGGATTGGTGAACGACTCAATTTACAATGGATAGAAAGCAAGGATGATCTGGTGATTGAAGACGCCACGATGGCGTATGTATTGCCTTCGCAAGCAGTGTTAAACGACTTATTAGAGATGATTAACATGGGATATCTGGTCGGTGTGCGTAAACTGATCAATGACATCGAGGAACAAGGTCTGGCGTGTAAACAGTTTGTGACGGACATACGCCAGATGTCTGACAGATTTCAATTAGGCACCCTGAAAACCTTTATAGAAGAGAAATTAGCTGATGTCTGAAAACCCGCTTAATGCCGTTGTGCTGGTGGTCGATGACACGCCCGATACGCTGGCATTATTACATGATGCTTTGGTGGAGTCTGGTTATACCGTATTGGTGGCTGACAATGGTGAATCGGCGCTGAAAATCAGCTTGGAAGCCACACCTGATATCGTGTTACTTGATGCACTGATGCCCGGTATGGATGGTTTTGAAGTCTGCCGGAATCTCAAAAAGGATCTGAACACCCGGCATATTCCAGTGATTTTTATGACGGGGCTAACCGAGTCTGAGCATGTGGTCGCTGGATTCTCCGCCGGGGGAATTGATTATGTGACCAAGCCGCTGAGTCCGGTGGAAGTCATTGCCCGGATCAATACCCACCTTAAGAATTCTCGATTAATCAATCAGACCCAAGGGGCGCTGGATGCCTTTGGTCAGGCCGCCATCGCTGTGTTACCCAACACCGGCAAGATCATCTGGCAAACACCGTTGGCGCGTCAATTGATTGAGAAATACATGAGCAGTGAAGATGAAACACTGATTCAGGATACGCCCAAAGCATTACAGGAATGGGTAATGCAATTGCATCAGGGGGGCGAGCGACGTTTACGTCCTCATATCGTACATAAACCCACCGGACGACTGATTTTTAATGCCGCCGATCTGCAAAGTGACGAACAGTGGCTGATTCTGTTACGTGAAGAATCCGAAACGGCTCAGATAGAAGCATTAAAAGCCGTCTTCAATCTGACCAACCGCGAGTCAGAAGTTCTGCACTGGGTCATCCTTGGCAAAACCGATAAAAGTATTGGTGAAATTCTCGGCACCAGTCCGCGCACCGTGAATAAACATATGGAACATGTGTTTACCAAACTTGGCGTTGAAACCCGCACTGCTGCGGCTTCACTGGCAGTGAATAAACTTCGCTCATTAAGTGGCAGTAACAATTTCGGCGCATCGGAATAGGGCAAGCGTAGCTTTATCCAGTCAAAAAATTGGCTAATAAATTTCGTGTATTACAACGGCGTGATCATGAAACAAAACTGAACAGGCGTTTAAAAGCCTTGGGGTATTTCAGGAGCACTCATGATTAAAGTCGGAACGGTTCAACAAATCTGGCGTTATCCGGTTAAAGGTATGGCAGGTGAAAGCCTGAGTCATTGTCATCTGGGTGATATGGGATTGCAGGGTGATCGGATATGGGCCCTGCGAGACGTTGCACGGCAGGAAATTCAAAGCTGTAAATTCAGACCGCAATTATTACGCTGTGTGGCGCGTTGCCGTCGTTCAGAGATGACCGGAGCTCATGACCAGGTAGATATTCAGTTTCCTGATGGTCGGGTAGTGGGGAGTGATGATCCGCAAATTCACAGCCTGTTGTCTGATTTGACCGGTCATGATTCGACACTGGAATCCCTGCGACCCTTGTCAGAACTGGACTTTTATCGGCGGCATAAAAAAGATGATCATACCTGGCTGGAAGAATTAAAAGCGACGTTTGATCGTGAAAAGGGGGAGCCCCTGCCCGATCTCGATTCGTTGCCACCTGCAGCAGTCGACTTTGTGTCGGTCCCGGGCACTTTTTTTCTGGTGACCCCGTTTCATTTGCTTACTACGGCTACACTGGCACATCTGCAAAAGTTAAACCCCGACGCGGATTGGGATATTCAACGTTTTCGGCCCAACCTGGTCATTGAAACCCTGCCGGGAATGGAAGGTCTGGTTGAACAGGCCTGGGTAGATAATACAATGCAAATCGGACAGGCAACCATTGAATGTAATGGCACCACACCACGTTGTGGCGCGGTGACCCGATCGCAGCAGTCACTGGAATCTGATACCAGTATTTTACGAACCATCGTACAAAAAGCCGATCAAAATCTGGGTATTTATGGTGCAATCAAACAAAGTGCGGTGATTCGTCTTGGCGATGAGGTTTTTTTGCAATCCCCCTGATGCTGATTCCCCGGCGCGAGTGCTTTATTCATTAAACGACTGTTGAGTCATCCCAAACGGCTGATGACAAATAAAGGAAATTTACCCAAAATTAGATTAATCTTGTGAGATACATTCTAATTTGATGTTGAAGGTTTAAATTGCAACGACTGGCATTATCCCTGCTTTTAAGCAGTATGCTTTATGGCTGCACCGGGTATCAGCCAAAGGATATCTTTGCGCAGTCCAAAGAGTGGATAGCAAAAACCACTGAAAGAGCGACGGCAAATTATGATGCAGAAATAGAAGCCCTGTTCGCTCAACCTTATATCGATCCACTTACAGATTATCTTAATCTTCACATTGAAGATGAGAGCCGGGCAGAAGCGCTTCGCAAAGTGAATGCAGAACGTAAAGATCGCTGCCAGAAAATTGCCGAAAATTATGCCACGCGCCCACTTACCCAGGAATCATTGACGCTTTATAAAGCCGGATACAATTATTCCTGCCCGAAAGATGTTGAAGCGTTTGCATTAAGATTGGCCAAAGCCAATGAATTAACGCAAAAAACCACTCAGGCTGAGCCCCCGCCACCTAATGAAAATGAGACAGTCGTGCTGGACGAAGCCATTGTTTCAAATGTCAATAAACAGCAATTAAATGATTGTTATTTGCTGACGAACATCAGCAATTTCCCTGAGGCCAAACAGGCATGCCTGTCGCCAGCGAATAAGGGAGATGTGCGTTCACAGTTAAATATGGCACTTATACATAAAGCCCTGGCGGAGTATACGCAGTCACGGCAATGGGCGGAAAAAGTAGAGCAACACTCTCCTCGGGCCCGTTATCTGCTCGGTGAACTCTATGCCTTGGGATTGGGGGTGAAGCAGAACGATCAAGCTGCTTTCAGTTGGTTTGAGAAAGCCGGACAGGATGATTATGCGGATGCTCAATATATGCTTGGTTTATTTTATGAGGCCGGTAAAGGCACTCAGCAGAATACTGAGCTGGCAACCAGTTGGTATCAGCGTGCAGCATTAAATAAACATGTTCCGGCAAAGCATTCGCTGGGAAGCCTGCTGGTGCAGCAAACGGCAAATCCGTCTAATGTTAAAAAAGGCGAAGCGTGGCTGATACAGGCTGCTCGTGCTGGATATGCAGACTCGTCATTATTAATGGGACGGCGGCTGCAGCAAAGCGGACTTACAGAAGATAAAGCCAAAGCCGTAGTCTGGTATGAAGTGGCCCAGCAACAGGGGGCAACTGAAGCAGAAAAACTCGCTGAAAACCTTCGCCCCCAGGTGAGTGCTAATGCCATTAATCTCGCCCGTCAGCAAATTCATCGTATTCTGGAAGGCCAGAATTAATGGGCTGTTTGTATAAAACGGCCGCTAACTGATGCTTCGCTCGCTATTAGTGGACTCTTCAAAAAAACTCATCCTGTGGATGTTGTTTATGCTGGTCATTCTGTTTATTGCCGGCATGTGGATTTTATCTTCACTGAATCTGAATTATTCGGAAGATACGATTGGCGAGGTTCGCCAGAAGCAGATTGAAGAGACTTTTTTCAATAATCTGAACCAAATTGTACAAACCCAAAGCACCTTAGAGCGTGACACCACCGATTTAGCACGTATTGGCAGTTTGTTTGCCGAGTTATTTGCCTCCCAGCGTAATTCACAGGTGTTCAATACAGAATTAAGTGTGATGTTACAGGCAAAGCTGAATGACTTTAAGAACACTTCCGCTGTGGGTATCTGGTTTTTACCCGAACACGTCAGTCAGGGTGCAAAGCCGATTTCACGCTATGCATTTCGTGATCAAACAGCCAGCATAGAAGTGTTAACGGAGTCGAACTCACAGCTTTTAAGTTTTGAGCAACAACACTGGTTCAACCTGACGGACATGGCGGCTGTAGAGGATGTTGATATCCAACGTGATGAAATCTATTGGACGCCCGCCTATTACAACGAAATAACAGACAGTGCCGTGTTAACGTTGATCAAACCTGTCTTGAACAGTCAACAGCAAGTTGTTGGTTATGCAACAACAGACTGGGAAGCAGATCAGATTGTTGATCTGGTGAGTCAGGTCAGTATCACCCCGAATACCTTTGCCTTATTAATCGATAAAAATAAACGCAAACTGTCCAGTTTGAGCAGATTGAATAATGAACGCTATGCTCAGAAAATCATCGATTCGGTAATGAGTCAGGAGTTTATTGAGCTGCAATTCAATAACGCTATTTCACGGCTTCAAACGAGTCAGCAAAAAGCACTTTTGCAAACCCATCAGTTTACGGTTGATGATAACGAATATGTACTCTATGCCGCGACCACGCCGGCACAGATGTTGTTTGCAGTGGGTGTTCCAAAAAATGAAATTGATGCGGTTATTGCACCGATGCGAGTTATTAATCAACGCATCCTGATTGCAACCAGTATTGTGATCTTGCTTTTGTCGGCTTATCTGGTTTACCGCATTGCATTGCTGATGCAGGAATTGCAGGCTTCCTATACAGACCAGCTGACAGGCTTGCCAAACCGGGCAAGATTATTATTGGATTTGGAGCATCAGCGTAAAAACACCTTAATACTGGTGAATATTGATCGATTCCGGGAGTTAAACAGTATCTTCGGTAATGATTGTGGTGATGCCGTATTGCAAAGCCTGACAGAGAGTATTGCTGCATTTTGTCGTGACTACAATCATGCCGATAACGCCAGACTTTATCGGTTATCCGGTGACGAATTTGTTCTGTTGGGTTTTGCATGGTCTAAGGAATTCCTCACCGGATTCCTGAGACAATTAAGTGACTTTCTGCAAGAACAGCACCTGCAATGGCAGGATCAGGATATCAGCATCACCGCAACCATAGGTGCTGCAAGTCAACATGATGCTGGGGCAATCAATGATAACTCACCTGATATCGTCATCAGTCATGCCACAGCGGCGTTAAAAATTGCCCGCCACACGTCACGACACTATGCGATTTATAACAGTAAGCAAGATGTTGAACGGGTGTATGAGCAAAACCTGTTCTGGGCCAGACAACTAAAACAGGCATTACAACAGGATCGTATTGTTCCCTGGTTTCAACCAATCATTGATAATCAAAATGGCCAAATAAGCAAATATGAATGCCTGATCAGAATGATTGACCCCGATAACGAAGTGATTAGTCCGGGTGTTTTTTTGCCAGTGGCCAGTAAATTACGACTGGATAGCCTGCTCACCCGGGTAATGGTGGAAAAGTCATTTCAGAAATTTGCCAAGCTCAACTACGAATTCTCCATCAATCTGTCCTATCGTGATTTACTGGATACGGAACTCATACAGTTTATTTTCGAGAAGCTCAAAACCTATCACGTTGGTGAACGATTGATTTTTGAAATCCTTGAGTCCGATGGGATCGATAACTACAACGAAGTCCGTCAGTTTATTGATAAGGCGAAAAGCTTTGGCTGCAAAATTGCCATTGATGATTTTGGCAGCGGCTACTCCAACTTCGAGCACCTGCTCCGTTTAAATGTGGATTTGATTAAAATCGACGGCAGCCTGATAAAAAACCTTAATGAAGATCAATCGGCTATCGTTGTGACCCGAGGTGTAGTGCAGTTTGCCCGTAGCCTTGGCATCAAAACCGTCGCGGAATTTGTTCACTGTGAAGCCGTACAAAATCAGGTTCAGGCGTTGGGTATCGACTTTTCTCAAGGGGCGTATTTCAGTATGCCTCAAGCAGAGTTGGTCGATAATGAAACGGTTTAGAGAACCACTTCCAGATAGTTAAAGGTAAGTTTATCGTTATTATTAAAAGCGGCATAAGCTGCATCGTGCTCATTAAGAGCATAGCACTGGATCGTGCGCTGATTTTTTTCACCGTAAACTGCAAGCATATACTCAGCCAATAGGGTTTTGACGACCATGCCGCCTTTTTCCTCTGAACAAATCAATGTCGAATCAATTTTTCGCAGCGTTACATTTTGCTGTTCTATAGAGGACATTGATTTGAAATAGGCTTCTTTGATACACCAGGTTTGATAGAAATATAACGCTGGATTTGCATGTTGGTGAAATAATTCCAGTTCATCTGGAGACATAAATAATTCAGCCATTGCAGCCATGTTGTTCCGCGGGACAATTTTTTCAATATCTACGCCAATGGCGGAATTTGAGATGGTGACCACCACTCTGTCATGACTATGGGAAAGACTTAAATAAGTGGTAACGGGAAGGTTATGAATGACGGGAAATTTACCGGCCTTTTCTTCAATATTCCAATAATCCACGGGCTGGTTATACGCATTGGATAACGCATAACGTATCAGCCATCGGCTCAATAAATATTGTCGTTGTTTGAATGTAGATTTGATTAATTTAAAGCGTTTGTATTCAGATATCGATAACAAACGTTTGCATGTCTGTTCTTGTTGTACTGACGATTCCTCAACTCTGGCGAACCAAAGTTGAGGGAATTCGGATGACTTATTCGGCAATTCTGACCACTTCACCTTGCAGAGCGACACCAGCCATAATGGCACCTGCATGACATTCATATTCGGTTTCACTGCTGACCGTATTTTTTTTGTAATAGCTGTTGATATTGATGACCGCGTTACCACCCTCGGCTTTCACTCTGTCCTGCAATGAAAGCATTGCGCTGAGCAATACCCATTCACAAGCCGCTTCATCAGACTTACCGAACGCGTTGGTTTTTTTATTGCTGACAAATTTGCCAAACGATTTTTCTATTTCCGGGTGTGGCTGATTGCCAAAATAAAAACGAATATTGGGATCGAGTTTTTCTTTAAAATCTGCCGAGTTCATTGCTGCTTCGATTGACAGCATATGTTGTGTATCCCGACTGTGAGCCTGAGTAGAAAAAATAAGAACAGATGCGGTTAATAAAATTAACAGGTGTTTCACAATGTTACCTCCATGTAGATAGTACGAAAGCGGCAAGTATAGGCGAGTCGGGTTGGGTGCTCAATGGCAGATTAGACTTGCATAAACACCTTGGCAAAGTAAAATCCCTCGTTCGATGATTTAAACTAAAAGAGCCGAGATGGATCTTGGAGCCCTGAAAATGACAGTTAATGAGTGTATGCAGTGGTAAGCCTTAATCTGGAAACCTGGTCAGCATTGGCTCCGGGACTGGATACTAAAGCGTCATGGCAAGCATGGTTTGATAGCTCATCAGATGATGGCCCTGCAGAAACTTCTCCGGCTTTAAAACAGATACCGGCTTTGCTGCGTCGGCGTTTTACCACGCTGGGTAAATATGCCGCAGCCTCCACGTTGAATGTGTTGGCAGAAAACCAATCTATGCCGGGTATTTTTGCGTCACGGCATGGTGATACCGGTTTAACGTTGTCGTTACTTGAAGAAATCGCCAGGGATCAGCCGATTTCACCCACAGGTTTCAGTTTAGCCGTGCATAACGCGGTGGCCGGAATCATTTCCATTGCCCGCAAAGATAAATCACCGATAACGGCCATTTCAGCAATGAATGGTCTGCTATTGCAAACCTTGTTTGAGGCTGCCGCACAACTTGAGAGACATGAGCGTGTTTTCTGTGTTGTTTATGATATTCCGTTACCCGCCCTGTATCAGCCCTATGAGCTGAGTGTGCCATTTCCACTGGCATTAGCCTTCGTGGTGAGTCGTTCTGATGATGCTAAGGCAAATTTAACTTTACAGCCAACGACACAAGCGTGTTCTGAGCTCAGTACTTATCAGGAGATATTTCAATTCATCAAGGTATTGATGGATGAAAAAGGCAGCCTGATGATGAACGTTAATCAGGCAAATTGGCACTTGGCGGTGGATGCCAGACAATGACAGCATTTCTTGACCGCAGCTGGCGTTTATTTGCCACAGCATTAAGTTTCTTTTTATTTGGGCTGGGCAGCGTATTTATTTCATTGCTGTTGGCGCCGATTCTGATGGTATTGCCGGGTACATCGGTGCAAAAGCAGCGTCGCGGTAAGGCATGTATTCATCATGTATTTCGATGTTATATCGGCTTAATGAAGCTGCTTGGGGTGCTCAGTTATCAGGTGCATGGTCGCGATAAGCTCCAGGGCGCTAAATTGATACTGGCCAATCATCCGTCTTTAATTGATGTGATTTTTCTGATTTCGCTGGTGCCCAATGCCAACTGTGTCGTAAAAAAGGCCTTGTTACGCAACCCGTTTACATACGGTCCCGTTAAAGCTGCGGGTTATATTCTCAATGATGATTCAGTTGATGTGGTCATTGAAGCCGCCCAGCAGGCTTTTGACAGAGGGGATGCACTGATTATTTTCCCTGAAGGTACCCGTTCCAAACCCGGACAACGACTCAGCCTGAAACGCGGTGCTGCCAACGTGGCCGTTCGTACAAAAGTGGATGTGACACCGGTCATCATTGATTGTCAGCCCCTGACATTGACTAAAGGTGAGCCGTGGTATCGCATCCCTCAACAACGGCCACATTTTGTTATCAGGATCGAGCCGCCTATGCCGATAGCAACCTATATAGATAATGTGAAACCTGCCATGGCAGCCAGAAATCTGACAGCCGATTTAACCGGTTTTTTTAATAAGGAAATTGGATTACATGAGTGATCTTAATCGTGAAATAAAACAAATGATTATCGACAGTCTTGATCTTGAAGATATTGAACTGGAAGACATTGAAGATGATGCCCCGCTGTTTGTAGATGGCTTGGGATTAGACTCTATTGATGCCTTAGAAATTGGCCTGGCCTTACAGAAGCAATACGGCATCAAGTTAAAAGCCGATTCCGAAGAAACCCGCCAATATTTTGCCAGTGTTAATGCGTTAGCCAAGCTGGTTGAATCCCACCGAACTAAATAAGTGAACGCCATGAAGAGTCAGGAAGAAATCTACAACAAGATAGTGGCCGTATTTGAAGAGTTGTTTGAGATTGATGCTAACGATATCTCGCCTGAATCCAATCTATATGAGGATTTGGATATTGATAGTATTGATGCGGTTGATCTGGTGATCGAACTGCGAAAAATGACCAGGAAAAAAATTCAGCCAGATGATTTTAAAGCCGTCAGAACTGTGCAGGACATCGTTGAACAGGTTGAGAAGTTGCTCCATTCGGCTTAATGAACTCAATGGTAAAAGCCAGTTTAATACTCTTATCTATTCTGTATCCCTTTATTGTTTATTGGGGGATACAGCATGATGCCTATGGTTGGTTACTCACGATGCTGGCAGGCTTGCTGGTATTGCGTTGGATAACAGCTTCATCCGCTCAGGAACGCTATTTTTTGTGTCTGGCCGTTATTGTTATTGGTGCTGTCGTGTGGTGGCTGGGTGAAAAAAATGGCCTGAAACTCTATCCCGTCATTATCAACTTGAGCCTGTTATTTCTGTTTGCCTCAAGCCTGCTCACGGAGATGAGTGTTGTCGAAAGACTGGCGAGAATTCGTGAACCGGAGTTGCCAGAGAAGGCCGTTCTTTATACCCGCAAGGTCACGCAGATATGGTGCCTGTTCTTTGCCTTCAATGCCACGCTGGCATTGATAACCGTGCTACTGGCAGATGATGCTTTATGGCTTTGGTATAACGGTGTGGTGGCATATTTTCTGATCGGTGGCCTGATGCTGGGCGAATGGCTGGTCAGACAACGGGTAAAAGCGGCTTAACATGCCAGTATTAACACCCTTATCAACATGGTGGCAGCGTTCGGCAGAGAGTCTGGTAGCGCTATCCGGCAACCAGCAAATCAATGCAATGGCATTTGAGCAGCGTGTTGTCAGCTGGGTGGCCGTATTGGAGAACCAGGGGGGACAACGTTGGGCGGTGTTTCATCACGATGCAGCTGAATGTCTGGCCATTATCTGTGCGTTATGGCAGCTTGGCAGAACAGCCTGTCTGACCGGGGATAACTTACCTGACACAGTGGTACGACTCACCACAGAGGTTGATGGTTTTATCGGTGAGTTTGATATTGATTCGGTACTTCCGCAGGCTGAAAGTGCAGCGATTAAGCAGCAAATAAATTGGCAGATCATTGCTGCAGATCATCCGGCTATTGAAGTCTATACCTCAGGCACTACTGGCTTGCCCAAAGCCATCAGTAAGACGATGCAGCAACTTGAAGATGAACTTGCAGCGTTGGATGTACTGATGCCGGAATCACCCGCTGCCATCGTAGCCACCACGGTTTCCCATCAGCATTTATATGGACTGACCTTTCGTCTGTTCAGACCATTCTGTTATCAGCAGGCGTTCACAGCCCGGCTGAGCCAGTATCCGGAAGATTTAATTGCGCTGGTTGAGCAGCATTCCAGTTTCAGTTTAGTTTCCAGCCCCTCGCATTTGGGACGGATGAATCGTCTTCAGGATTGGCACTTGGTTCAGCCGAAATGCAGTGAGGTCTTTTCGTCAACAGCGCCGCTTAGTTTGGACAATAGTCTCAATGTTGCAGGTTTGCTGCAGGCGCCTGTCACTGAAATTTATGGCAGTTCTGAGACTGGCGCATTGGCATGGCGTCGCCAGCAATCTGATGATGAATCCTCTTTGTGGCAGCCGTTGGCTCATGTTGAATTGAGCAAAGCGAATGACGGGAGTTTAAACGTGTTGTTCTGCCATGATGCTACACAAGTCAACCTTGCCGATCAGGTCGAGTTTTCCCCGCAGGGTCATTTTAGCCTGCAAGGCAGAAAAGATCAGATAGTGAAGGTGGAAGGTAAGCGAGTGTCGCTCAATGAAATGAATGCGCTGTTACAAGCTTCACGCCTGGTTGAACAAGCTCAAGTTTTAACCCTGGCGCGTCATAGAATAGAAATGGCCGCTGTGATTGTGCTCAGCGATGCCGGAAATGCGTTGCTGCATGAGGTCGGCAGAAAACCATTGATTACTACGTTGAAAAAACAGTTAAGCAGACATTTTGAAGCGGTGGTCATTCCCAGACGGTGGCGTTTTGTACAAGCCATGCCGATCAACTCGCAGGGCAAATTGCCAAAGCACCATTTAGTTGAACTGTTTGCCAAACCCGCGGTGAAATGGCCTGAGATCCTCAGCGTGAAAAACCAGGAGGACGAAATCATCTTAAATTGCTGTTTGCCGGAACAGTTGATCTACTTCGACGGGCACTTTGCACAACAGCCGATTTTACCCGGGGTAGTTCAGGTACATTGGGCGGAGTTCTACGGCAGAAAATATTTTCAGGTGCAGGGAAAATTCAAACAACTCGAAGCGTTAAAGTTTCAATTATTACTACTGCCGGCTCAACGGGTTTCCATCAGCCTGCGTTATGACACTGAAAAGCAAAAACTGTTTTTCAGTTATCAATCCGAAGCGGGCACTCACTCTAGCGGCAGAATCTGTTATGAATAATGCAACAACATCCCAGGCGTTTAAACCTGCCATATTGATACCCGTCTATAACCATGAACATGCGATTGGTGAAATTCTCGAAGCTATCCTGGTGTTTAGGTATCCCATCCTGCTGGTGGACGATGGCAGTGACGCTGCCTGTGAACAGACATTAATTCAACTGCAGCAAAATTATTCAGATGACGTTTCCTTAATACGCCTGCCACAGAATGGCGGTAAAGGCGCTGCAGTAAAGGCCGGTCTGATCTGGCTGAATCAGCAAGGTTGCACTCATGCTTTGCAAGTAGATGCAGATGGGCAGCATGATCTGGAGGATGTTGAATTATTCATGAACACGGCTGAACAGTTCCCACAGGCATTGGTGACAGGCTATCCGGAATACGATGCCTCCGTGCCAAAACTGCGTTTTTACAGTCGTTATCTGACCCATATCTGGATTTGGATTAATACGCTGTCGCTGCAGGTCAAGGATAGTATGTGCGGCTATCGGGTTTATCCTGTTGCGCCACTGGTTCAGTTATTGGCTGAACAAAAATGTGGAAATCGAATGGAGTTTGACCCGGAAATCATGGTGCGCTGGGTCTGGGAAAAAGGTGTGGTAAAAAACCTGCCTACGAAAGTGCATTACCCGATTGATGGTGTGTCGCATTTTAATCTGTGGAAAGATAATGTGCTCATTACCGGCATGCATACGCGCCTGTTTTTTGGCATGTTGTGGCGTTTACCGCGGCTTTTATGGCAAAAATGCCATGACTAAGCGTCATCATTGGTCCCGGATCAGCGAGTCAGGCACTGTGTTCGGTATGAAGCTGCTTTTGTTGATCTATCGATTGCTGGGGCGATGGGGCTTTCGGGTCGTTCTGTTTCCGGTGATAGCCTATTACTATCTCCGAAATCAGCCTGCCAGGCAGGCTTCACAGCAATATCTGTCGCGTGTTCAATCCTGTTTACAGGCACAAAAATCACTATCGTCGTTCAAACATTTTCTGATGTTCGGGGAAACGCTGCTCGACAAGTTTCTGGTGTGGATGGGGCAAATCACCCTGAATGATGTGCAATTTCAAACTGACGGTTTATTTGAGCAGGCGATTGAGAACAAACAGGGCGGCATTATCATCGTCTCGCATCTGGGCAATACTGAAGTCTGTAATGCGTTGGCACGGCAACAACCGGATTTGAAATTAACCTTGCTGGTCTATACCCGGCATGCTGAAAAATTTAATTCGTTGATGCAGAAGGTGAATCAACAAGCGCAGGTTGAGATGTATCAAGTCACCGAAATGTCGCCGGCTTTTGCCATGTTGATGTCTGAACGAGTTGAGGCCGGGGAGTTTCTGGTGATAGCGGGCGATCGCACGCCGGTCACCGGGGAGCAGCGGGTTTCCGAAGTGGATTTTCTGGGGGCTTCAGCACCAATGCCTCAGGGTGGATTTATTCTTGCAGGCTTGCTTGGCTGTCCGGTGTTTTTGATGTTCTGCCTGAAACATCCGGATGGTTATCATATTTATCTTGAGCAATTTGCCGAAAAATTAAGCTGGTCGCGTCGTGAGCGGCAGTTAAAGCTTGATAATGTGGTGCAGCAATATGCGAAGTGTTTACAGCATTATTGTCTTAAAGCTCCGCTACAGTGGTTCAATTTTTATCCATTCTGGTCAGCCGAAATAGACAGCAACAGGAAATCTGAATGAGACAAGCTGAAGTGTTAATTGAAGTGCCCTTTCATGATGTTGATGTGATGCGGATTGTCTGGCACGGGCACTATGTGAAGTACTTTGAAATAGCCCGCTGCGCTTTATTGGATGCCATTGACTATAACTATCCGCAGATGCATGAATCAGGCTTTGGCTGGCCGGTTATCGATTTACGCGTGCGTTATGCGCAGCCTTTGCGCTTTCAGCAGAAGATCCGGGTGATTGCCAGATTAACCGAATGGGAAAACCGCTTGAAAATTGATTATCTGATTGAAGATGCCCAGACCGGTCAACGTTTAACAAAGGGCTATACCGTTCAGGTGGCCGTTGATATGCAAACGGAAGAAATGTTGTTTGTCTCGCCGGATATTTTATTTCAAAAGCTGGGGTTGCAACCATGAAACGCTGGTTAATACTGCTGTGGTTTGTCATATCACCGGTTCATGCCGAATTGTCCTATGAATTGCTCACGCAGTTAACCGAGTCGCCAGAGCGGTTGCAGGGCGAATTCAAACAGGAAAAGTATCTGGCAGAATTTGATATCACACTGCTTTCCAGCGGGGTTTTTAACTATCAACGCAATGAATTCATTCGCTGGCAGACCTTAACACCAATTGAAAATGAATTGATCATGAAGCCAGACAGTATCACCAGCAGTCAGGGTGGTGATGATTTGATCTCACTGAAAGCCGATCACGATCCTGCGACGAAAGTTCTCACGGAAATCTTCTTTGCCGTGTTAACGGCCGACTGGTATGCCTTATCTGATTATTTCTTTGCTAATGGCGATTATCAGAATAATCGCGACTGGCAGGTCAAACTAACGCCCAGAAAGCCAACCCTCAAACAAGCCATCAATCAGGTGGAATTATCAGGCGATACATTGATGCGTAAAGTGGTTTTACATGAAAAAAACGGGGATATCACCCGGATTGATTTCCTGAATCTGCAACAATGATTTATCGTCTACTGGCGTCGAAAGTTGCCGCTATCGTCTGGGGTTTGCTGGTGATAACGCTGCTGTGTCTGGCGTGGACAAAACAACCCGCTATTGATACCAGCATGATGAGTTTGCTGCCGGAATCGCAGCAACAGCCGCTGGTTCGGGAAGCTTCGGCTCAAATGGGACAACGTTTTGCAGAGCGCTTGATTATCCTGATTTCCGGGCAGGACAAACAGCAATTGCAACAAGCCACGCAAACCATTGCAGAGCGCTATCAGCAGATCCCGGAAGTCGACTCTGTTGTGTGGCAGATAGATGATCAGCAAATTGAACAATCTCAGCACGCTTCAGATGCCTACCGTTATGTATTACTAACTGAAAAGATGCGACTAGCGTTGCAGAATAATACGGAGGCTGTTGCTAAACGTGCTTTGAGCATGATTTACAGCCCGATGCAAATGGGCGGGCAAAACCTGAAAGCCGATCCGTTTGGTTTATCATCAGCCTGGCGTAGCGCCCAGTCACCTCTGATAAATATTGAAATGGATGAGCAAGGCTATTTACGCCTCCCCGGAGATAACGGTTTTACCAACCTGTTAATCATTCAGCTTAAGGGTGATGCCTTTTCGATCAACGTTCAGCAGGCGGTGTTATCTGTTTTCGACGAATTGACCACTCGCTTTAGTGAGCAGGATATAGAGCTGCTGCCTTCGGGGTTGCTGGTGCATGCTGACGCCGGTGCTCGTCAGGCTGAAAAAGAAATCTCGACTATCGGGCTGGGGTCATTGGCAGGCATTCTTATCCTAATGTTGTGGGTGTTCCGCCGTGTGCGGCTGGTCACTGTTTTATTACTGCCGATTGTAGTGGGCTGTGCGGTAGCAACAGCTGTCGTTATGCTGGTTTTTGAACGGGTACATATTGTGACTTTTGCTTTTGGTGCCGGGCTGATTGGGGTGGCAATTGACTACGCGTTACATTTTATCTGTGAAAGACAACGCCACCAGCTGGTGTTGCCACGCATCATGCCAGGACTTTTTTTAGGACTGTTTTCCAGTGTGCTGGCTTATGCTGCCATCGCCATGACGCCTTTTCCGGGCCTAAGACAAATGGCAGTATTTTCTGCTGTTGGACTCATCGCGGCATGGCTGACAGTCGTCATCGCGTTGCCCAGGCTGACCCAAAATGACCCTCTCAAAGAGTTGAGTGCAGCCAAACGATTGCAACAGTGGCAAGCAGCCTGCCCGGCGCTTGCTAAAAATAATGGGTTCAAGTATGGGCTCGCGATACTCACCATAATGGCAATCGCCATTATCTGGACAGGGAAAACGGAAGATGACATCCGTTTGCTGCAAACCTCTCCTGCCCATTTGCTGGAGCAGGAAACCCGAATTCAGACGCGTCTGGGCTTGAATAGCAGCACACAATTTTTATTGATTCCCTGCGATCAATTGGAGCAGTGCCTGCAACAGGAAGAAGCCATTCGTCCCTGGCTGAGTCAGCTGGTTGATAACGGCAATTTGGTTCAGTTCAGCTTATTGGCCGATCGCCTGCCTTCTTTGAAAAGACAAGAAAGCAATGCCTATTTGGTGGAAACGCTTTATAACGCTGAATTAAAAAAGCTATTTACGACGCTGAATCTGACGGATGCCGCTGCGACCCAAGCAATGGAGATGATGCAGTATGGGTTGGCCAATCGATTGACAGCAGAACAGCTTCCAAACAACGGATTAGGTGGCATATTAAGTTCGCAGATCATTCATACAGATCACAATGGCCTTGCCACGATGGTCAGTCTTACCGCGAGCCAGCCCAGGCAGTTAGCACAACAGTTAAGTTTAAAAAAGCATTTCCCGGAGCTGGTACTGGTCGATCAGGTTGAGGCCATTTCCAGCTTGATGGCCGATTATCGTCAGCAGATTATGATCTGGATTGCATTGGCTTACCTGTTGCTGTTTGTGATTTTGTTTTCCCGATATAAACTAGCCGCCTGGCGAATCATCATGCCGCCGATGTTGGCATCATTATTCACGCTCAGCATCCTGATGCTGTGCCTTCCCGGAATTAATTTATTTCATATCATGGCGTTGATCCTGGTGCTTGGGATTGGGCTGGATATGGGGATTTTTCTGACAGAAACACAGCAGGCCGCCAATACCTGGCTGGCGGTGACTCTGTCGGTGATAACCAGTTTATTGGCGTTTGGTCTGCTTTCACTCAGCCAAACGCCTGTGTTGCAGCATTTTGGGCTGACCGTGTTTTTGGGGTTGGCGATGATTTGGATATTAACGACGTTATTACGTCAGCCTTCTCAGGGAGTTGAATAAGTGGCTACACAAAAAGGGATTTTCGATGTCATTGTGATTGGCGCAGGACCTTCGGGAGCAGTCGCCTCGGCATTGCTGAATAAACGGGGCTATAACGTTCTGGTGCTGGAACGATCACATTTTCCCCGTTTTTCAATAGGAGAAAGTCTGTTGCCACAAAGCATGGCATTCCTCGAACAGGCTGATATGCTCGAAGCCGTTCAGGCTGCAGGTTTTCAGTTCAAAGACGGTGCTGCATTCAGTTGCGGCGAGCGTTATGAATTTTTTAATTTTAACGAAAAATTTTCCGAAGGCTGGGGCACTACCTTTCAGGTACAGCGCGATATTTTTGATAAAGTGCTGGCGGACGAAGCGGCCAGACAAGGTGTTGATATTCGTTATGGTCAGTCAGTCACCCGGTTTGACTATGACGAAAATCTTGGTGTGGCGGCAGTTGAGGTAGTGGATGAAGCCGGACTCACTCAGCAGTTTCACGCTAAATTTGTGCTTGATGGCAGTGGGTATGGTCGCGTATTACCCAAACTGCTTAATCTGGAGAAAGCGGCCAATTTTGAACCCAGAACCTCGTTATTTACCCATGTAGAAGATGCCATCAGCGATCCGGACTACGATCGCAATAAAATTCTGATCACTGTGCATCCTCAGCATCGTGATGTCTGGTACTGGCTGATTCCATTCAGCAATGCCCGATCCTCGGTTGGAGTGGTGGCCTCAAAAACATTTATCGATGCGCTACCAGGAACGGATGAAGAGAAGTTAAAACAGTTGATTGCTGAGTCCGGCTGGATGAGCGATTTACTGGCATCGGCTACTTTTGATACACGAATAGGGTCAATGACCGGTTATGCCTGCGATGTGACGCAAATGTACGGGCCGGGCTATGCGTTGCTGGGCAATGCCGGTGAGTTTTTAGACCCGGTGTTTTCATCGGGCGTGACCATCGCGTTTAAATCTGCCAGTCTGGCGGTTGATGTATTGAGCCAGCAATTGCAGGGCGGTACACCTGATTGGCAGCAACAGTTTGTCAGGCCTTTACAACACGGGGTGAACACATTCCGGGAATTCGTTGAAGGCTGGTATGACGGCCGTTTACAGGATGTCATTTTTACCACACAGAAAAATGATCCGGTAAAACGTATGATTAGTTCAATTCTGGCTGGCTATGCCTGGGATATCAAAAATCCGTTTGTAAAAGATTCCAAGCGTTTGACGGCGTTAGCAGAGCTATGCCGAAATATATAATTGTCTTTTTACTGTTAAGCGCTGCTTTTATTAGCGGTTGCAGCCTGAATCCCTTCAGATGGAATACGCATCAGGACTTGTTTTTGCTATCACCTGCAACCGGACCGGAGTCAATTTTGTTGCAGCAGAAATTGACGTTTGTTGCCGGTGGCAAACAGCAGCAATTTCTGCTGGTAACGGATATCAAAGCGGAAAAGTTTAAGGTGCTGGTATTGATGCCTACCGGTATGACAGTACTGAAAATGTCTTATGATGGCGCGGAATTTCTGCAACAGAATATGACGGATATCACCATCCCGGCAGAACAGATCATGGCGGTGATGCAGTTTGCCTTATGGCCCGAAGCGGCGTTGATGAATCGTTATTCCGCTCCTGATGGCTGGCTTTTGGCGCTGGATAACACCTCTCGTCAGTTATCAGAAAACAACCGTTTAAAGCTGGATGTTCAATATAAAGAAGACAGTGTGTTGATTAAAAATATTCAGGATCATTACCTGGTGGTAATACAATCGCTTGATACGGGGGCGTTGTGAAGCAAAACGACGTGTTCCTTAATACAGTTGGTTTGTTATGCGCCGCTGGCAACAGTGCTGACTCGCTGAAACAAAACCTGTTGTCGGATGCGAACTTTCTCACCCTCGACGATTCTTTTGGTGCGACGCCATTGCCGCTGGGGATTTGTCATGATGACCTGCCGGTTAACCCATTAACATCGTCTCGCTGGCAAAGTCGCAATAACCAGTTCGCCTTAGCGGCTTATCTGCAAATAAAATCACAGGTTGAAGAGGCTGTTGCGCGTTTTGGTTCTGATCGCGTTGGCATTGTGATTGGCACCAGCACTTCCGGAATTGCCGATGCTGAACCGGCAATCAGAAGCGCTGTTGAGTCCGGCAATTTGCCAGACAAATATCACTACAATATCCAGGAGATGGGCAATCCGGCGCAGTTTATTGCTGAGCTAACGGGTGTCAAAGGACCGGTTTACGCGATTTCTACCGCCTGCTCTTCAGGAGCAAAGGCGCTTGCAAGCGGCAAAAGGCTGATCACCGCAGGCGTTTGTGATGTCGTTATAGCGGGTGGCGTTGATACCTTATGCCGACTCACTGTTCAGGGCTTTTCTGCATTAGAAGCTGTTAGCACCGAAGTATGTAATCCATTCAGTAAAAACCGTAACGGCATCAATATTGGTGAAGCAGCCGCGTTGTTTGTGCTTTCCAGACAGCGGCAAGGTGTGATTTTGCGAGGCATTGGTGAAAGCAGCGATGCCCACCATATTTCGGCGCCTGAACCTAATGGCGAAGGGGCGGCAAGCTGCATGAGACTGGCGATGGAAGATGCCGGGCTTGAGGCTAAACACATTGATTATATAAATTTGCATGGCACTGCCACGACGTTAAATGATCAGATGGAATCGATTGCGGTCAATCAGCTATTCGGCAATAACGTGTTATGCAGCTCCACTAAACCTTTCATCGGCCATACCTTAGGGGCTGCTGGTGCCATTGAGGCGGCTATTTGTTGGCTGATGCTGGCAGATGAGCAAGGGAGTGCCCCAATACATCGTTGGGATGGCGAGCCTGATCCGACGATTCCTAATTTGAATTTAGTCACAGCAAATCAACCCGCTAAATTTTATAAATACGTATTGAGCAATTCATTTGCCTTTGGCGGTAATAATATTGCGTTGATTCTGGAACGCGCACCATGATGGAACCATATCAGGTGGCCGATCTGGTGCCACATTCAGGCAGCATGTCATTATTAACGAGAGTGACGGCTTACGGTGAACAATGGCTGGAAGCCGAAGTGGATATTAACTTGCAAAGCATGTTTGTCGAAGAAAAGGGTGTGCCCGCCTGGATTGGTGTGGAATATTTAGCCCAGGCCATTGCGGCTTATGCCGGTTTACAACAAAGACAACAATCGCAACCGCCCAAGTTAGGTTTTCTGCTGGGTACTCGACGTTACCAGAGCAACACCGATTGGTTTGCCATGGGCCAAACCCTGTCAATCCGGGTGGAGTGTGAAATGCAGGCTGAAAATGGGCTGCATGTTTTCCGTGGCCAATTGCGTGGAGATCAGATTGCTGCATCGGCGAATCTTAATGTATACCAACCTGACGATGCCAGTCAGTTTTTAGAGGAAGCTATTCGATGAGTGAAACCATTTTAGTCACCGGGTCGAGCCGAGGGATCGGTAAAGCGATAGCGCTGCGTCTCGCCAGACAAGGTTACGATATCGTGCTGCATTGTCGAAGCAACAGAGCACAAGCTGATGCCGTCGCCGCCGAAATAACTGCACTGGGACGTCAGGTTCGGGTATTGCAATTTGATATTGCCGATCGCGAACAAACCGCGTCAATCCTGGAACAGGATGTCGAACAGCATGGTGCTTATTATGGTGTGGTGTGTAATGCCGGCATTGCCAGAGATAACGCTTTTCCAGCGATACCCGGTGATGAATGGGACCTGGTGATCAGAACCAATCTGGATGGTTTTTATAATGTGTTGCAGCCGATTATCATGCCCATGATTCGCCGCAGAAAACCTGGCAGAATCGTCACCTTATCATCAGTTTCCGGAGTGGTCGGAAATCGTGGTCAGGTCAATTACAGTGCGGCGAAAGCCGGTATTATCGGTGCAAGTAAAGCACTGGCCGTTGAGTTGGCCAAACGCAAAATAACCGTGAACTGTGTGGCGCCCGGATTGATTGATACGGAAATGACAGAAGATATTCATATGGAAGAAGCGATGAAAATGATCCCTATGCAGAGGGTCGGCACGGTAGCTGAAGTCGCTGGAACAGTGAGCTTTTTGATGAGCGAAGAAGCGGCGTATATCACCCGACAGGTGATTTCGGTCAATGGCGGTATGTGTTAATGAAGCGGGTTGTAGTAACGGGCATGAGCGGTTTTTCCCCGATTGGCAATGACTGGTCTGCGATAAAAACGCGGCTACAAAATATGCAAACCGGTATTCAGCGTATTGATGCATGGGATAAATACACCGAGCTAAATACCCGATTAGGTGCGCCAGTTGAAAACTTTGTCATGCCTGCTCATTACAAACGTAAAGATTTACGCAGCATGGGCCGTGTCGCCCAGTTGGCCGTTCGTAGCACTGAATTGGCCTTTGAAGATGCTGGCTTGTTGAATGATGAGATCCTCAGCAGTGGGGAAGTGGGCGTGGCTTATGGTTCTTCTGCTGGTGATACCGATGCGATTGCGGATTTTGGCAACATGTTGCTGAACCATACCAGCGATGGCCTCAATGCCAACTCCTATATCAAAATGATGGCGCATACCGCGCCGGTTAATATTGGTATTTATTTTGGATTACGCGGCCGGGTTTTGACGACCTCAAGTGCCTGTACTTCTGGAAGCCAGGCCATAGGCTATGCCTATGAGGCCATTAAATATGGTCATCAGACCATTATGGTGGCGGGTGGATGTGAAGCCTTATGTGCTACTGAAGCCGCTGTGTTTGACACGTTGTACGCCACCAGTATTAAAAATGACACTCCCCATTTGAGTCCCCGGCCGTTTGATAAACAGCGAGATGGTCTGGTGATCGGTGAAGGTGGTTGCACCTTGATTCTTGAAGATCTGGAGCATGCCTTAGCACGCAATGCCTTTATATATGCTGAATTGGTCGGATTTGGCACCAACTCAGATGGCAGTCATGTCACACAACCTTCAGCCGTGACCATGGAAAAAGCCATGCGGTTAGCGCTCAGTTGTGCAAACGTAAACCCGGATGAAATTGGTTATATCAGTGCACATGGCACGGCAACCGATCGCGGTGACATTGCTGAGTCGTCAGCGACAGCCGCTGTTTTTGGAAATAATACGCCGATCAGCTCATTCAAAAGTTTTACTGGACATACGCTGGGTGCCTGTGGCGCTTTGGAGTCCTGGGTGGCGATTCAGATGATGCGTGAAAACTGGTTTCATGCCACGGCGAATCTGGATGAAGTTGATCCGGCATGTGGCGATCTGGATTACATCATGCACGAACCACGACATATCGAGACGGATGTGATTATGAGTAATAACTTTGCTTTTGGTGGAATCAATACCTCACTTATTTTTAAACGATGGAAATAACTTTTAACAACGTAAGGAAACAGAAAATGAATTTAAAACAATGGGTGATTGGCGCGTCTTTTCTGGCTTTCAGTGGATTGCTGCAAGCATTTGAAACCGATGAGCAACGTATTGCACATAAGCTCAACATTCTCGAATCAGGTAGTGTTGAACAGAAAGAGCAGATGCTGGAACGCCTGCAATGGTCGGGGCTTTCTGATCCATTACTGTTTGATGGTATGGAAAAAGATTTACTGGCCGCTCAAGAGAAGAAATATTTTGAGCGTGATGAGCTGGGTGTTTTGTCTTATAAAGTCAGAGCATTGGGCTATAGCGGTAACCCTAAATATCAGCCAACATTGCAATTACTGGCGAGTAAGGCTGAAAACGCCAAATTAAAACGTCATGCTTCCAAAGCCAAAACAGATCTGGTGCAATTCCAGGCTGTGCAAAATAAACTCGCTGCGGTAAAGATAACCGATACCGACTTACCGGCCGAAGTGATTAGCTATATCAAGTTATTAGAAACAAATGATGCTTACGCTCAAAGGCTTGCTGCCAGAGCGATTTTCCATGAGCAGCGAACCGAACAGGCATTATTGGACGTTGCAGCAGCCAAACTGCAAGCCATGTATATGGATCCCAGTCTTGATAAAGTGGCACAGGATTCTGCAGCATGGCTGAGTAAGGCATTAAAGCAAGCCACAGGCTATGAAATTTTATTGCAGAAAGTGGCCTCTGATACACCGCATAAGAAAATCAGAAAATACGCGAGTTAATACTGAACCTGTTTACGCATATCCATCAGGATTGTGCGTCTGCCAGTGCCAACTGTCGGCGCACATTCTGTTGATATCCAACTCGGCTTTCCAGTTCAACGTCTTGATGGCCAGTGAGGGATCCGCAACACAACGCGCCAGATCCTTGGCCCGGCGAGCCACCATTTCAAATGGAATTTTCTGACCAGAAACCTTCTCAAAAGCGGCAATTACTTCCAATACCGAATAGCCACGGCCTGTACCAATATTCAAGGTCAAAACGTCCGAGCTGTCGAGCGCTTTTATCAGTGCTTTGACATGAGCTTTTGCTAAATCGGCCACATGAATGTAATCACGCACTCCGGTGCCATCCCTTGTCTTATAATCATTTCCATAAATAAATAGCTTATCCCGCTTGCCTGTAGCTACTTGCGAAAGGCAGGGCATCAAGTTGGTCGACGTGGCATTGGAATGCTCGCCAATCAAACCGGAGAAATGGGCTCCTACCGGATTAAAATAGCGAAGCAGGGCAATAGACCAGGCCGGATCAGCACGATGCAGGTCAGTTAATATCTGTTCAATAATTAATTTAGAGCGGCCATAAGGATTGTTTGCCGCCAGCGGAAAATCCTCGCGGATCGGCTGGTTGGATATTTCGGCATAAACGGTGGCTGATGAGCTGAAAATAAGTGTTTTACAATCAAACTCAGCCATCACATTACACAGCGTAATCGTGCCACTGACGTTGTTATCGTAATACGACATCGGTTGTGAAACCGATTCATTTAAGGTCTTCAGACCGGCAAAGTGAATGACAGCGGCAATGTTATATTGGCGAAACACCGCTTCCAGCGTTTCACGATGGCGAATATCGCCCTGCACAAAGGTTATTTTCTGCTGAATAATGCTTTCAATACGGGGCAATACTTTGGCGGATGAGTTTGACAGATTATCCAGAACAACCAGCTTATAGCCACTGTTGGCCAGCTCAACACAGGTATGCGAGCCAATATAACCTGCACCACCGGTGACCAAAATCATCTTGTCATCCATAACGTGTTGCATCTGAATCATCTTGCTGAGTTTGTCGTTGATTGACGAACAACGAAGCCGTTAACCGAAATACAGGCGGAAGGCTGAAGTGGATTCGAACTGCATCAATTCGTTGACCAGTTCCTGAATTTTAGGCTCAGCATCAATAAATTTGCCCATATTACCGCCACCACGGGTGGAGTCATAAATGGCTTCGCCATCCAAATTGCCATTATGGAAAATCTTTATTTCTGCATATGACATATAAAGCGCCAGATCCCAAGTCCATTTAGCTACATAAGTGGCAGTCCATTCACAGCTTTCAGGCACGTTTCTCTCGGAGACGACTCGGTGCTGAATGCCACGGGAAGACAGTGTGGACTTAAATTCCTTTAGAAACCCTTCACGTGTATCGGTGTTTTCGATAATGCAAAGTTCAGCTGCCTGGGGGATTTCAGCAGGTTCCACTGTTTGTTTTATCGAACACCCTGTCAACGTCACTGAGGTGAGTAAAAGCCATCCAATGTGTTTAAACATTTTCGTTCCTTGAAATTGAGCTATCTGAAGAGTTACGCACTGAACCATGCGGTTATTGATGAGACGATTAAAATTCCAGCAATAAGCAGTGCCGCAGAATTATAGGAGGAAAATTTTATCGATGAAAGGATTTATTCCAGTTTCTATGGTCAGGTTTGCTGTGATATTTTGATTTTGAGTGGGAAGGTCGCAGCTCGATTCAGCCTGCCGGTTACGCTACCCGGCATTATTTATGTAAACTGGCTTATCTCCACTATTGAGATAAGCCATCGCTATGAAATCTGTCAAAGCCGTTCTCCGCCAATATCGCCTTTTGCTGATCTCCATAGTGAGTATCGTCGTGCTTTATACCCTTATCGGTTTCTTTTTGTTGCCCTGGCAGGCAGAAAAGCAACTGGTGAAGACCATGCAGCAACGACTTGGTGTGAATGCCAGTGTTGAACAGATTCAATTTAATCCCTATACCTTCGAAGCAACAATCCGTCAGCTGCAATTAAACACTGAGCAGGATGAACCGCTGGCAGCATGGGAAAAGCTTTATCTCAATCTGCAACCGTTGCAATTATTCAGGCTCACGCTGCGAATCGAGGATATCAGCCTGGCGAATACCGAATTGAATTTCCGGCGGTATACCAATACAGACAATACGTTAACCCGATTAGCCGATAAATGGGCGGCAACGGCGGAGCCGGAAAACGATGCCGAACGAGAAGAAGTCAGCGAGCAGGGTGATTCATTATTCACGCTGGAAATCGGGGCGTTCAACTACACTGATGGCAAAATTCTTTACCGGGATGAGGTTCCTAATGAGCCTTTTGAAACGGTCTTAAGTCCAATCAATATTCATCTTGAAAATTTCTCTACCGAGGCCGGACAAACCGCCAGCCAGGATCTGGTGATTGAACTGGAAAATAACGCCACGCTGACATTAGACGGAAATCTGAGCTTGTCACCGTTACAACTGGCAGGTCAGGTTAAGCTGCAAAATTTCAGCCTGCAAACACCCTATCGTTATCTGCAGGCGCAACTGCCATTTGAATTCAAAGAAGGTCGGCTGGATCTGCAACTGGCCTATGATATTGATATGGCGGGTGAAGCGGCAGAGGTTGATATCAGTGCGATTGATATCGATCTGGCAGACTTCAGCATTCATCCTTCCGAAGCTGCAGAGGCGATATTGCAGGCGGGAACGCTGACGGTCAGCAATGGACGTTATAGCTATCCGCAAAATCAACTGATATTGGATGAAGTTTCGGTGGTCGATTTCAAGCTGGCGGCGACCCGAGACAATGAGGGCGAACTTGACTGGTTGCAGCTAATCGCTGACCTGCCCGGACAAGATTCCGAATCTGCGACAGAGGAAACCGATCAGCCAGCCGCTGAACCGACGGGTTCACCGTTCACGCTGCAAATTGGACAGTTTAGTTACAGTAATGGCACATTCCGTTATCGTGATGAAAAGCCTGATGAAGCGTTTGAGACTGTGCTCAGTCCTATTGCCATTCAGCTAGAAAATTTTTCAACAGAGGCCGGACAAACTGCCGACATAGATCTACTGATCGAGTTGGAAAATGACGCCAAACTGGCGGTAAATGGTGGTTTGAGCTTGTCACCATTACAGTTGTCAGGTCAGGCGAGCCTGAATAATTTCAGCTTACAGATGCCCTATCGCTATGTTAAGGCAGAGATCCCCGTTGAACTGAATGGCGGCCGACTGGATCTGCAAGTGACTTACGATGTTGATTTGGCGGATGAAACGCCAAAAGTAAATCTCAGCGCCATTGACCTCGCATTGGCCGAACTCAGTATTCATCAGCCTGGAGAATCTGATGCGTTACTCAAAGGTGGCACGCTAGCTATCACAAATAGCAATTACGCCTATCCGGAAAATCAGCTCAGCATGGAAAACATAGCCTTGGATGATTTCAAGCTGGCAGCAAGCCGAAACAAAGAAGGCGAACTCAACTGGGTGCAATTAATGGATTCATTGCCAAAAGCCGATCAAGACGAACCTGAGCAAACTAATCAGCCGCCCTTGCAGCTGGATATTGCCAATATTGAAATCAATAACACTGCCCTGGCTGTGGAAGACCAAATGCCAGCTACGCCTGCCAATCTGGCTTTGATGTTGTCTGCCAGTATGCAGGACTTCAGTCTCGCAGAAGATCAACAGATGCCATTTACCAGTAATATCGGTCTGCAATCCGGCGGCGATATTGAGGTTAGCGGCGATTTACAGCTATTTCCTGCTGTGTCGGTGAATGCCGAGGCGAATGTAAATCAGTTATCTCTGGTGCCTCTCCAGGCCTATTTAAGTGAATACGCCCATATTGACATTCTGGATGGCAAAATTGACGTAATCGCCAGTTTGATTAGCGATCAACAAGAACCCTTCGCCTTACAAGGCGATCTCACACTTGCAGATCTGCAACTGGATAACCAGAAACTCAATGAAAAGCTGCTTAGCCTCGACAGTTTATCCGTTAATAAAGTGGACTTTTCACTTGCAGAGCAACGCGTGGCCATCTCAGAAGTCATTGTTGATGCCTTATACAGTCGGGTATTAATCAACGAAAACGGTGACACCAATCTGGCGTTGCTGATAAAAGAGCAATCGGCAAGTGAAAATGCTGAAGCCAATACGGCAAAATCAGATGACGCAAACGGCTATGACATTTCACTGGGTCGGGTGAAGATTAATAATGCCAGTTCGCAGTTTACCGATCAGAACCTGCCCATTGTTTTTGATGCCAATATGCAGAAACTCAATGGCGAAATCAGTGGCTTTTCTTCCAGCTCGAAGCAACCTGTCAATATTGAGTTGGAAGGCCAGGTGGACGAATTTGGTCTGGTTGAAATCAATGGTGCACTGAATCCGTTGAATGTGACCGGACAGACCAATATCACGCTGGCGTTCAGCAATCTGGATTTACCCTCGATGACGCCCTATACCGTTAAGTTTGCCGGACGGGAGATCGCCGACGGTAAAGCGGATATCGATCTTAGCTATGAAATTGTGGAAAGCGACCTATCGGCATCCAATAACATTGTCATCCGTGATATTCGGTTAGGGGAACGAGTGGAATCACCCGATGCCATGGATTTGCCTTTGGATCTGGCCGTTTCATTACTCAAAAACAGTGAAGGCGTAATCGAACTCAACATCCCCGTCAGTGGTGATATAAATGACCCTGAGTTTGCCATCGGGCCGGTGATTCGGGGGGCTATTGGTAACGCCATTAGAAATATTGTCACCGCACCTTTCCGGTTCCTCGGCAGTTTGATTGGCAGTGATGATGATCCCATTGATTCGATTCGCTTTCGTGCCGGACGCAGTGATATTGCCCCACCTGAACAGGAAAAGCTGCTCAAATTGGTTGATGCCTTATCGCAGCGCCCACAACTGGCCTTACAAATACCTGCGCCATTTGATGAAACCGCGGATAAACAGGCACTGCAAGAAACAGCAGTTGAGCAACGTATTGAGAGTCTGATGAGTGAAGCAAGCTCAGATGATCAGCGTGAAACACAACGTCAAAAAATACTGGAACAACTCTATACCGCGGCAGGCTTAAGTCCCGATCTGCAAACCATCCAGCAGCAAATGACCAACATCGACGAAGAACAGTCTGAAGCCGAACTAGATGTGCTGGCCTATAACGCCGAACTCAAAAAACAGCTGATCGAAGCCGAATCGGTCTCGGATTCGCAGCTGCAAACCCTGGCCATGGAACGACAAAATGCCGTTTTTGAGTTCATCAAACAAAACGGCAAATTAAACGCTGACCAACTGCAAACCCAAGACAGCGTTTCCACTGAAACAGATGACGGTTGGTTGAAAATGAAATTTGATTTAGGAACCCTCTAACCGATTAGTTGAGTTAGCCTTTTGGCTGTGCGGTTAGATATAAACGCGAGGGAAAGCATGAAGCTGCAAGGGAAAATATCAAACTGGAATGATGATCGAGGCTTTGGTTTTGTCGAGCCCAATGGTGGTGGCGAGCGTGCTTTTGTCCATATTAAGGCCTTTAATCCACCATCCCGAAGACCAGTGAATGGCGAAGTCATTATCTATGAATTAGCTCGCGATAATGACAATCGTTATAAAGCTGAAAACATCCAATTTGCTCGTGACGTCCACAAGTCAAAAAAACGAGAAAAAGTAAAAAGCCAAAGAGACTTTGGTAGTGTCTTTACGATTATCTTTTTCATTGGACTGTTGATAGCCGTCTTCAGTGGGAAGTTGCCTTTAGTTATTGTCGGTATGTATCTACTCATGAGCCTGATTGCGTTTATCGCTTACGCGATGGATAAATCTGCGGCTCAAAATGGCCAATGGAGAATCCAAGAAAGCACCTTGCACTTACTTTCTCTAATAGGTGGTTGGCCAGGAGCCTATATCGCTCAGAAGAAATTACGCCATAAATCGATTAAGAAAGCGTTTATAAATGTTTATTGGGTAACTGTACTGTTGAATCTAGCTGGTTTGTTTTGGCTTCATACAGAGAAAGGGGCAAACTTCATGAATAATGTGGTTTTTCCATTATTTAATGGCTAATAAGCCAATCAAGTTGGCTGATCCTTTGATCGCTTTTGTTTTGGAGGAAGTTGCAACGGATGTTGGAATTTATAAAAGAAGAAAAAAGACTTATTCTCTCCTACAGCGGTGATCTTAGACCATCTAACTGGATATATTCAGAGCTAGAAGAAGGTAATGATGTGAGGCTGAGAAGAACGTTTACACTCACAAAAAATGAGTTGCAGTCTGAGGAAGATTCAAATGATAAAGGAGCCCCTGTACTATTCGAAATAGGTTCAAAAAGTGGACAATACTATTGCTTATCAAAAGCAGTGATGGGAATCGAACATAATCTCTATATCCATGAGGCAATTGAACTCACATCTAAGACATTCATTGCAGAGCGGAATATTTCTATTTTTTCCAGATTGGATAATCTTGTGGATGGAGATATTCGAATTGGTGGCGAAGACGATACATCAATACCTGAAACCGCTTTTTCGAAATTATTACAGAATTTCCCAAATTCATATGAACTAACAAGATATGCATATGCACGTGTTGGTGCCGTAATTTCATCTTACCTTACTCTAAAAGAGGACTATGAAGAAAAGTACCAAAATTACATGAATCGAAGAGCAAGCATAGAAGGTACGAATACCTATCAATTGGTCGCCATTGCTGAGATTGAAAAATATAGGCTTCTACTCGCTAAGCTAAAAGACATGCTTGCAGCGGAATCATCTTATTCTGAAGCCCAGTGGCAAGAAGAAATATTGCAAATTATCCTTCTGCTGTATCCAAAATATATACATGTATTCAAAGAAGCGCCCGTGCGCGATACCTATAATAATAAAAACAGAAGTATTGATCTTTTACTTGTAGATTCGGCTGGCAATACAGATATCATTGAAATTAAGAAACCATTTGATAAGTGTATCGTGACAGACCGCACATACCGGGACAACTACATTCCTCTTCGCGAACTATCTGGCACAGTAATGCAGTTAGAGAAATACATATACTATCTGAACAAATGTGGCAGAACAGGAGAAGAGAAACTAACATCGCACTTTCGGGAGAAATTGGAAGCGGGATTTTCCATTAGGATAACAAATCCTGGAGGAATAATAATTATGGGACGAGAGACCGGCTTATCATCGGCCCAGCGTCAAGATTTCGAGGTCATAAAGCGGAAATATAAAAATGTCATCGACATCATCACCTATGATGATCTATTGGCACGTATAGAATCAACATTAAAGCATTGGTCTGGGGATATTTAGGATCTAACCCAATTTTATATAACTAACAGGTAGATGAGTATGCAAAGAATTGGAATTCTTTTATTGATAACTTCGCTTATGGGATGTGCGGCTACTAGTAACCCACAAACTACTAAAAGCTATGTAATTAACAAGGAAGCACAGCATCATATTGGGGAAGTTACTGCTGACAGTAGGTTAGTTAAATTTAGTCTGAAAAGGCAAGGAGATATAGACCGACAAGTGACGATTAATATTGATTCGTTTCCTTACAGTGGTAAGTTTGATTTATGTAAAGAGACTGGGATTTATCAGCATCTTGTTTCGGTAACAACTAATCCCGATAAAAAACACATCCCAATTTACAGCACGAAAAAAGTAAATTGTGATTCGTGGATCCATGTACAACATTTGAAAAATGATTCTTTCATGTTTTCCTATGAAATCAAACTATTACGTGGATTCAATATTAAGCAAGTGCAAGGCTTTGATCTATATCAAGAAAATATGACGCATTTAATTCAACGTAATGTTGTGCTCAAACCTGACGAAAGTTATCCGCCTATAACAAAATCAGTTAATGGGATTTTAGTTGAATCAACAACGATTGATTTTTCATTTTAGTGAAAATCAATCGAGTATTGTCCGATGAATCGGAATAAAGTTTTTTGTGGCTGTCAGACAATGAACATATGGCGTTAAGGTTGATTAGTTGAGCGAATTATCTAACAAACACTTGTTCATGAACTGGTCGCTCCAAACTGGCCGAAAATGCGGACGTTAGACAGTATGAACAATTTTTCCTCTGATGTGTTTGAAGGATTTGATGTAACTGAAGATGAAGTGACTCACTTTAGAAATAATCATGTAGGGTTTTGTGGTGTTGATATGAATCGGCTAAGTCAATTCTTATTGATTCAACTCACCTCAATTAGTAAGCATGGAACTCACGACTCTTTTCTGATTACGGATGTTATACAAGAGTTGGAAGGTGTCGGTCGTGGTTGCAAACAGCGAGTTGACCAATTCAAACATATGCCGCTTAAAGGATTGTTCAAAGCACATTTTTCTGGTGCACAATTCTTGGTTAGAAATCTGGTAAATCACTGGGGGTTAGAATTTGAAAATAGCCCCAAATTTAATTCTCTTTGCTCTTACGTGATAGAGGAAGAACAAAAAAATCCATCAAAATTTGGCTGGCAAGGCCGGCTTGCCCACGAAATGGTAATAAGCGGATACAAGGAAAGAGCAAGGCAGAATAAACTTACCGGAGAATGGATTATTTTTGCAAAGCATAAAAATTTAAACTATTACCTTTGCATTTCTAGGCATTCAAAATCGAATCGAGGAGATCAGGAGATTTATGACTTTCTCAAGTTGTTATGTGAGCATGAGTATCCATTTCTACTATCCGACTCAGCTATTTAACTCTGGCTCAAAAGGAACGCGCCTACAGCGCGCGGCATTGCTCCAAGTTAAGTCTAATCTCAATGGATGATTTGGAAAGAGATATCAAAGAATATGGAGGCATTCAGCCTCCTCATCTTGCATTTTATTCGCAGGCCATTCGTTTTAACGTTGAAGCAGCAATGGCTTCAATTGATTTTTTGGCAAGCTTTATTGAAATGACGAATGAAACTAAAGGAAACTACGAGAAGACTGAGGAGCTGCAAGATGAAATTCTCGATCAAATCCAAAATCTACTCATTCATGCTGGCGCGTTATCTCGGTATTTTTGGCCTCCTAAACCGGGAAAGCATCGCTTACATGAATACCGAGCGGAAACATTGAAGAAACATTATGGCCTTAGCGAAGATAGCGCTCTAAAGAGCCGTACGCTCAGAAACTTACTTGAACACTTTGAGGAAAACTTAGATAAATATCTTTGGAGTAAGCCAATTGTCGGGTATGTATTACCAGCGTATGTTGGTGGCCAAATAGAGAGTGAAGGTGTTCCTGCTCATTTATTTAGGGCTTTCTACATTGATGTTGGTGTTTTCGAAACTTTAGGTGTCCGTCATGAAATCCAGCCAATCGTAGATGAAGTCTGTTATTTATACGAAAGGTTCCACAATTCGCCAAACACATAATAATTCAATCAACTTCGCCTCTGCGGTGCAGGACGCAGCCATGTTATACCTTTACTTTGTAGAAACCTTATGAACGCATCACATGAAGTCTTATTCATAGTTCGTGACCAACAGCTATTTCGAATTAGAAATGGTAAAGAAAAACTGATGTGTATAGCTTATCCAGAGCTTGTAGATATTCTTGATGAGGGCAGTAAATCTAACTCCAAGGCCATTTATCACTTTCATATTCACTCAAAGACTAATCCCAATTATGTGAATGTTTCTCTTCCAGGGGATAAGTTGGCAACTAAAACAGCTTTGTCTAACCTCATGGGCAGCAAAATTCCATTTGCCAAATTCTTGGGCAATCAAAATGATTTTGATAATTTCTTAACGCAATCTTTTAATGAGTACTTTTCGAAAATCACAAATGATTAGAGCGGTCAGCTTGTTATATTTAGGGGCAATTTCTCGTTCCCATGCTCTGCGTGGGAATGGATCACGTAATTCCCACGGAGGACCGTGGGAACCAGAAAGATGCGGATATTAAATTACCTTATTTCAACGCGGCATAACCCGAACACTCATAAGTGATTCCAAGGGTTCTGGCCGTGACAGGTAATAGCCCTGAACATAATCCACGCCAATCTGACGCAGGATATTCAGTGTTGCAGCGTCTTCAACAAATTCGGCAATGGTCTTTAGACCCATGATATGGCCGATGTTGTTAATCGAAGCCACCATGGCTTGATCTATCCGATTGTTGGCGAGCTCTTGAATGAAAATACCGTCAATTTTCAAGTAGTCGACCGGTAATTGTTTCAGATAGCCGAATGAAGACAGGCCACTACCGAAATCATCCAGAGCAAACTGGCAGCCTAAGCCTTTCAGTTCGGTAATGAAGCGTGCGGCATTGGCTGGATCAGCGATGGCGGAGGTTTCGGTGATTTCAAAGCAAATATTATTTGCGGGTACTTTACGCTTCTCCAGTTGTTCCTGAATTAATTGCAGGATGTCTTCGCGACCAATCGAGGCACCGGATAAGTTAATCGAGCAAAATACGGGCTGTTGGTTCTGACGAAGTTGATCGCCCATCCATGACAGCGTATTGCGAATCACCCACTGGTCGATCTTGGGCATTAAACCAAATCGTTCAGCCGCTGGAATAAAGGCTCCAGGCGGAATGATTTCTCCTTTTGGACCTATCATTCGAGCCAGAATTTCATAATGCGGCATGGTGTTTTCGCTGTTTTCCAGCGGAACAATTGTCTGGAAATAAAGCCGGAAAAGGTCTTTATCGAGTGCTTCCTGTAACCGACTTGCCCATTGAATTTGGCCTTGGCGCTCTTGCGCCTCAATGTCATCCGGTTGGAACAGATGCACCCGGTTACGCCCACGATCTTTGGCTGCATAACAAGCGGCATCAGCATGACTTAACACTTCATCGAGGCTGCCACTTTCCTCGGTAATACTGACCAAACCGATACTAACGCCTACTGAAAACACTTGGCCTTCCCAGGAAAAACGAAAAGCGGTAACAGTTTTTCGTAATGCTTCGGCAATGTCCTGCCCTTTTTCAATTGGACAATGCGTCAGCAGAACCCCGAATTCATCACCACCCAGCCGAGCCAAAGTATCGCTTTGACGCAGTACGGGTTTTAATAGATTTGAAAGCTGCTTTAACAGAACATCACCGGCTCTATGTCCACAGGTATCGTTTACCAATTTGAACTGGTCTAAATCCAGATAGCAGAGCAGATGCTCGGCTTTATCATGATGGGCTTCATAGATCAGCGATTCCAAACGCTTTTCAAACTCACGTCGATTGATTAGGCCAGTTAGGGTGTCATGCACCGCTTGGAAGGTAAGCATCTTCTCTAAACGGCTGTTTTGAGTAATGTCTTGTAACGCCACAACCCAGCCTATGTTTTGCCGATTGGTATCCAACAAGGGTGCACAGTTGAGTTGGACTTCAAATTCTTCACCTTTTTTGTTTTTCAAAGCAAATAGACGCTTTTGGCTGGAGTTCGGTGATTTATCTGAGTACTGCTTACACAATGTCGTGATGTTAACTGGATCTGCTTCACTGTCCTCAATCAGAATAATCTCGTCAATCGGTTTACCGAAGGCTTGCTCGGATGTCTGCCCCAGCAGTTCACTGGCCATCGGGTTTAGGTAGACGATCTTATAAGCTGCATCACAGGTGACAACCGCTTCAGTAATAGCTTCCAGCGTCACTTGAGCCAGCTCAGAATGTCGATGCAGACGATCTTCCATCTTTTTTCTTTCACTGATATCCCTCAGCATGGCGCTGTATTGCACGCCCTCTTCGGTTGGGCTGGCCGTGGTGGTGACCTCCAGTGTGAAAGGCTCACTTTTACCGTTTCTGGCGATTATTTCATAAGGCCCCGACTGTTGGCTGCTGGCCAGAGTGACAAATAATTTTTCAGGCAGAATAGCCGAAAAGGTTTGTTTATTTTGTTCATGGAGCAACACTTCAGTGGGTTGTCCCACCAATTGGTGGGCAGGCAATCCGAACAGAATTTCAGCTCCTGGATTAGCGCTAGTCACAATCCCCTGACTGGAGAAGGTGATAACACCGTCACGCATATCGCGCACAATCAATCGGGTGCGGGTCACCATACGGTTCAGGTTCGCAATAACCCGATTGTATTGAGTTGCAATCTGTCCGACTTCGGTAAAGGGTTCAACTGGTACCCGCTGTTTCAGATCACCACTGCGCTCTTGGGTTTGCATAGCAGAAAGCAGATCAGTCAGTTCGGTTTTCGCGCCATGTTCTGACACATTCAGTCCCTGCTGCTCGGCTTCGATACTGACGCGCAAAGGTATGTAACGGTTCAGCAGAAAGAGGAAGGTGATTGTCAGCGGAAAAATAAACAAGGCACAGGCGACTATGCCAAGTAATTGCACTTGCAGTTGGTCAAAGCGGCTTAAGCCGGTATCAAGCAGTTGCAAATCTCCAAAAATAGCGACGGCCAGTGTGCCCCAGATTCCGGCGACCAAGTGGACTGGCACTGCCGAAATAGCATCATCCAGCTGCATACGGTGCATCTGTTTTTCTGCCAGAAACATAACCAGCGCGCCAAGGCTTCCAATCACCGCTGCTTGTGGTGTTGAAACGACATGACAACCTGCGGTAATGGCGACTAGTCCGGCCAAAGTGCCATTAATAGTAAGAGAGGTGGTTTGGCTATTATCCTGTTGCGTTTTGGACAACAGGATTGCAGTGATTCCCCCGGCAGCGGCTGCGATGATGGTGTTGACGATGATACCGGCAATGGCGGTAGTAAAAGCTAATGTACTGCCACCATTAAAGCCAATCCAACCGATCATAAAAAACAACATTCCCAATATCGCCAGCGGCAAATTACTACCTGGAATGTTTTGTACTTGGCCGCGAATGAAACGCCCAGTTCGAGGCCCGATAACAATTACAGCGGCCAATGCTACCCAGCCACCGACACTGTGTACCACGGTGCTGCCAGCAAAAACGGTGAAACCCATCGCCTCCAACCAGCCAGGAGATTCGTTGACGGCGCTGCTCCAGACCCAGTGACCAAACACCGGATAGAGCAGCAAACTGATCAAGGCCGTGATGATGATGTAAACCACAAAGCGACTGCGTTCAGCGATGGCACCGGAGACAATCGTTGCTGCTGTGGCACAAAAGGTTAACTGGAAAAAGAAAAAACTGGCGTGCCAGAATTCATCTCTGGAAAAATCGGCAAGAAACCAATGAGTATCAAGTGTCAGGCCTTCATGGGCGCCAAACATAATGCCAAAACCAAACAACCAGAAGAGCATGGCAGCAACGATCAAATCAAACGCATTTTTAAGTGCCACGTTAATCGCATTTTTACTGCGGGTAAGCCCCGACTCCAGACACAGGAAGCCACCCTGCATGATTAGCACCAGCATCGCTGCAATTAACAACCATAGTGTATCTAGTGCACTCATATCTGACATTGGCAGTCTCCGAAAATGAAGTCAGCACTCTATCGGTGCGAGCGCTTTGCTTTCGCTGTTGATAAAGCGCCATCCTGCGTCGTGTAGAGTGTCGTTAGGTTTTCAATGAGCAGTATTTATGCCAGTTCAGCTAGGGATAATTACCTTGAAAAAAGGAGAGATTTAGAAGATTGATTTTTACCAAGTAGGATGGATTAATCAGCTTGATACGGTTTCTAGTTTTCGGATTGATTTCTATGCCAAAACTTCATTTGAGGCGCTTGATATCACGATAGAAATTTTCGTGTGAACCTAAGGCCATTAATTCCAGAACTAAGGCACCATCATCAAAACTGTAGCCAAGTAGAGTAAGTTGTTTACTCATTTTAAATTTATATACTCTCAGAAAAGCCAAATCTCCTTTCTTTTGCTCGCCAAGGTTGGGGTTGGCCATAAGTTCTCTGACGGCCGAATCGAGCTCTTTTTTCTGGTTGGGCTTAAGTTTCTTTACAGCTTTTTTGAAGTTAGGGGTCTGTAAAACACGGGAGGCTTCAACCAAAATCATAGACCTCCAGTTTGCCAGCTTCTCGCTCTGCTTTGGCGATGATAGCCTGCTTAACAAACTCGTAAGGCAAATCGGGATTATCTTCCATCATTTCGCCGATTTTGGCCCAATGCTCAATTTGCTTGGGTGGAGTTCGGTTAAGCGCTTTGGCCATAATGGTGGCCTTTTCAATCAGTTCTTGATCCAATCGTATGCTGTTAGTAGCCATATATTTTTCCTCAATGCAGTTTTAGTGATTGTAGCAATACGCTACAATTGAGGCAATCCGCTACAGATTCCGATAGTTGACTCTTTGTTAACGAGAGAACTATTGAGAGTTAAAATAAAAGCCAACTTGGTTTGTTTAAACTATACAAAAAAAGGGCCAGAGAAAATTCTCTGGCCCTTTTTTGTTACGTGTGACTGAGGTGATGGTTTATTTAATAAACAACATTTCACGGTATTTCGGCAGAGGCCATAAATCATCAGCAACTTCCGCTTCCAAAGCATCAACGTGAGCGCGTACTTTCAACATTAAGCCACGAATATCATGGGCGCAGAAATTCATGTGCGCTTCAATCGACTCAAAGTCATGTTGTTTAATAGCGCTGGAAAGTTCGGCAACTGCTGCGATCATGGCATTGGTTTCATTGGCAATCGATAGGGCAATGGCGTTATCCATTTCAATACCCAGATCGGCCATGCCACTGTTAGCCATTGATAGCTCAGCCAGATATTGCGTAGCGGCCGGGTAAATCATGGTTTTAGCCATTTCGACCACCAGTTTGGCTTCAACTTCGATCGATAAAATATATTGTTCGGCATACACTTCATAGCGGCTTTCAAGTTCAGCGGCAGAAAATACTCCTGTTGATGAAAACAGCTGACGAATTGAGTCATCACGCAGGTATGGAAGTGCATCAGCGGTGGTTGGCAGGTTTTTCAGACCACATTCTTCAACCGCTTTTTTATGCCATTCTGCCGAATAACCATCGCCACCGAATACGACATTGCCATGTTCTTCCATCAGCGTTTTTAATACGGCCAAAACAGCAGTGGTACGGGAATCGGTTTTTGCCAGTTCAGCTTCCAGTTTTCCAGCTACCCACTCTAACGAGTCCGCCAGAATGGTGTTCATTGCGACTAATGGGCCAGATACGGATTGTGATGAACCCACGGCACGGAATTCAAAGCGGTTACCGGTAAAGGCAAACGGAGATGTCCGGTTACGGTCACCCGGATCCCGTTCAAATTTGAGGATTTGTGACAGACCCAGATCCATTTCACCACCTTGTTTCGAGGTGGCGATTTTGCCGTCTTTAATGTCCTGGAACACTTTTTCCAGCTGGTCACCCAGGTAAACAGACAAAATAGCTGGCGGTGCTTCATTGGCACCTAAACGGTGGTCATTTGATGCGGATGCAATAACCGCTCTCAGCAATGGCCCAAATTTATGTACACCACGAATCACCGCACCACAGAACAACAGGAAGTTGAGGTTATCGTGTGGTGTGCTGCCGGGATCCAGTAAGTTACCTTGTGTAGCATTCCCGACAGACCAGTTGACGTGTTTGCCGGAACCGTTGACGCCAGCGAATGGTTTTTCATGCAACAGGCACATAAAACCGTGTTTTTTTGCCGTGCTTTTCATCAACGTCATCATCAACTGCTGGTGGTCGGCAGCGATGTTGGCAGACTCGTAATACGGGGCAATTTCAAACTGGCCCGGAGCCACTTCGTTATGATGCGTTTTGGCAGGGATACCCAGACGATACAGCTGATCTTCAAAATCCTGCATGAAGATTTGTACTCGCTCTGGAATCGCACCAAAGTAATGATCATCAAATTGCTGACCTTTTGCTGGTGAAGCACCAAACAAGGTACGACCCGCTAACAATAAATCAGGGCGGGCATTAGCGAAATTGATATCGACCAAGAAGTATTCCTGCTCGGCACCACAGCTTGAACTTAAGGTAGCGACGTCGGTTTCGCCCATTAACTTCAGTACTTTCTGAGCGGCTTTATCCAAGGCGGCATTGGAGCGTAGTAACGGAATCTTCTTATCCAGCGCTTCACCGGTCCATGACATAAACACGCTTGGAATCATCAGCGTTGAACCATTTTCGGTATGCATGATGAACGCCGGGCTGGTTGGATCCCATGCGGTATAACCGCGTGCGGCATTGGTCATGCGCAGGCTACCGTTCGGGAATGATGAACCATCCGGTTCACCTTTAATCAATAAGCTGCCTGAGAATTCGGTAATCGCGTTCCCTTCAGAATTGGTCACAATAAAACCGTCATGTTTTTCAGCGGTGATATTGGTCATGGGATAGAAAATATGAGAAAAGAACTTCACGCCTTTGGATAAAGCCCAGTTCTTCATCGCTGCAGCGACAACATCGGCGACTGCCGGTGAGAGTGGTGCACCTGTTTGCACGGTTTGTTTAACCGCTTTAAATGCTGATTTATTCAATGCCTGTTCCATAGTGGCCAGGTTGAATACATCCGTTGCCCAAATCTTATCTAACGATTCAGGGGTTTTTACAGCGATCTTTTCGCGGTTGGTGATTTGTGAAATTGCTGCTAGGCGCGACTCATTTCCACTCATTTCAATATCCTTTATGCGGTGATTGTTAATTCATGTTTAAGTTTGTAAGAAGCTTAATTTCGTAAAGATTGATCATGAGTAGAGCGACGAAACAGAACACGACCATTAAGTTCTTTTGTCCAACCACAGTCATAAGCAATAAGCTGTCCAATTATCATAGAAAATGCAAAATTCAGCAAAACAAGCACAGACCTGTGTTACTGAGTTTATAAAGGGCTGACGGTGTGGCGGAGTCATGCTGGCTGCGAGCGAAGAAGGTGCGTGACGCACCAAAATGACGCATACAAATACAGCCAGATGCTCCAATAACTGACGCTGTTTCGCGGCGTATTTACATAGGCCGGTTTTTCCAGCCTGGTAAACGGACCTTAAGTATGAAGCAAACGCAACTTTTTGAGCATTTGAACAGGGATATTTCAAATATCGGAAATAATTCACGGTTTTTCCAGTGAATAAGGCGGATAAGTAGACATAACAGAAGATTCTTCTGGTCGTTGACGTTGTCTCTCTCGTTGTCTTTTGTCAGGCTTTTGCCTGACATCTTTTTATCTGCCACTGAAAATTTCACCACAGAGCCTGATTTACTGAGTGGCAAGTGTTGCCGGAAATGATCTGGGTCAATGACACACACTGCTAAAAGATCTAGGCTGCTTCTATTGCTCTCTTTACAAGAGAGCCTGATAGGCATTTACGAGGAGTAGTGTTATGGCAAACATGATGAAAGCAGCTATTTTTATTGAGCCTGGCCGGATCGAGATTGACGATAAACCTATCCCGGAGATTGGCGACAATGATGCCCTTGTCAAAATCACCACGACAACTATCTGTGGCACGGATGTGCATATTCTGAAAGGCGAGTATCCCGTTGAAAAAGGTCTGACGATTGGTCATGAACCCGTCGGTATTATTGAAAAGCTGGGCAAAAATGTTCACGGCTACCATGAAGGACAGCGGGTAATAGCCGGTGCAATCTGTCCCAGCTATACGTCCTATGCCTGTCAGGATGGTTGCTCGGCACAGGATGGTGGAACACACTCTCATGGCTACAAGCCCATGGGCGGCTGGCGGTTTGGTAATACGATTGATGGAGCACAGGCCGAATACCTTCTGGTCCCCGATGCCCAGGCAAATTTATCCCCCGTCCCAGATAATTTAACCGATGAACAGGTGCTGATGTGTCCGGATATTATGTCGACCGGATTTGCCGGTGCGGAATCTGGCAATATTAAAATTGGCGATATTGTGGCGGTATTTGCTCAAGGCCCGATTGGCTTGTGTGCCACAGCCGGGGCGCGATTAAAGGGTGCCAGTTTTATCATTGCGGTGGATGGGGTGGATGAACGTCTGGCTATCTCAAAACAAATGGGCGCAGATGTCACACTGGATTACCGAAAAGATGATGTGGTTGCCGAAATACTCAAACTCACGGGCGGACGGGGTGTCGATGTGTCGATTGAAGCCCTCGGACAACAGAGCACTTTTGAAGCCGCGCTGCGCGTCTTGAAACCCGGTGGCACATTATCGAGTCTTGGCGTGTATTCATCGGATTTGACGATTCCGTTAGGCGCATTTGCTGCAGGACTAGGCGACCATAAAATCATCACTTCCTTATGCCCCGGCGGTAAGGAACGCATGCGACGTCTGATGGATGTTATTTCCCACGGCAGACTGGATTTAAGTCCCATGGTGACGCACCGGTACAAACTGGAAAACATCACCGAAGCCTATGATTTGTTTTCGCATCAGCGAGACGGGGTATTAAAAGTGGCTATTGAAGCCTGAATAGACTCTGCACATAAAGCAAAATCCTGAGCCGGGACAAGCAAATCCCCTTATGGCAATTTTGTGTGTCGGCGTAATATGAGAACCGTAAGACAAACAAAACAACCAACGAGGTGATTATCATGTGGACTAAACCAGAATATTCGGACATGCGTTTCGGTTTCGAAGTAACGATGTACATCTGCAATCGTTAAGATTTGAAATAATGCAAAACAAGAAGCCCCCGAAAGGGGGCTTTTTTGTGGGTGAGTTTTCCGTATTCAAGCAGGCAATCGCATTTTAAATCTCAAATTTCAGACATAAAAAAAGCACTCATAAATACGTGCCAGTTTTATTCAGTATCGTGGCCATAATCTAACGTGTATGGCCGAAAAAAAGATGTGTTTTAAGTGTTTTTAAGCATAATGTATGTTTCAGTTTTACTTTTGAATATTCTGAAAAGCTTTTGCAAGCAGTAAGGGGGCAGACTTTCCAGACAATTTCCTTGGTTTTCTTCCAAATCGACGGCTCATTTCTAACTCATGTTGTTCTTGCGCATCTAATTCATTGATCAGTCGATCCAATTCAGCCTGACTATGGATTATGGCGTGCTCTGATACGCTACTTCTTCGGGGTTTAACAGTCATTTTAACGATTCCATTACTGGTAAATAACTTCAGAGTACGATCTATTAAAAAAGTTCAACGTTATCCGATAGATAGTGAGTCTATTGTTTGCCAGGGTTTTCGACTTGATCAACAGATATAAAAAAGACACTTAAAATAAGTGCCTTTTTTTATGGAACTGGGAGGAATCTTCGTTAAGAACCGTGGATTTAACGCTAATCATTATTTGCTCAATGGCGTTCTCCAGTGTTTTGGTCAAGCCATCTGATCGTGGAATTACATGCTTTCTGCTTCAGATATAGCCTTTCTGACCAAACGCCCAGCGCCGCCAGTCACATCGGCATTTTTAATCTGTTCGAGATTCACTGGGTCACCTACGATGATCACACCGCCCATACCTGTACCAATATGTGGTGTGCATTTGTATACGTAAATACCTTCCTCGGTGAAGGTCCGTTGGTAATTTTCACTCATCGGTGAGTTCCATTTCTCGGCACCTTCCGGAATCAAGCCATCAATGGATTCTGAGTTATGTGTACTCATATTGCGCCAGGACACAGAGTCACCAGGATTAATTTTGACGACCAGCGGATTAAATACCATGCCTTGTGCCGTCACGAAGTGGGTTTCTGCTCCTTCGCTTTTTGGCTCATCGGTTTGAGCGGTTGTATCATCTGGTGTTCCAGTGAGGTTATTTTCTTCAGTCACCACGGTGGTATCAGTCTGATCAAGTTCAGCGGCAGGTTCGTTTTCAATCACCACTTGAGCTTCCGGTGCGCTCGGTGGGGTTTCTTCAATCGCTTCTATGTTGCTCTGATTTTCGGAGCTCATTTCCGTTTCAGGGGTTGGAATGGTGTCAGAATTGTCATCGCTACCACAGGCCGTAAACAACGTAGCGGCTGCGAACGTCATAGTCAGTGCAAGGGTGATTCTTTTCGTCTGTGTTAACGTCGAAGTTGCCTTAAACATGTTTTGTACTCTCCTGATAAAAAATTCTCGTTCCAGATTAGGACACTGACAAACTTTGTCCGTTCGAAATAACGCTAAACCTCTAATTTGAATTCCCCTTTAAGGACTTAAAGCAAAATCCTGAATCCGGACAAGCAAATCCCCTTATGGCATTTTTAAAAGTCGGCGTAATATTTGAATTGTAAGTTAACGAAATAACCGGGAGGTGATTAACATGTGGACTAAACCAGAATATTCAGACATGCGTTTCGGTTTCGAAGTAACGATGTACATCTGCAATCGTTAAGATTTGAAACCACGCAAAACAAGAAGCCCCCGAAAGGGGGCTTTTTTGTGGGTGTAATTTAGATATGGGGTTTAACGACATTTAGCTTGAGGAATGGAGCATATTAATAAATCGATAAAATCTATACATATAGGTTTTCTCATGTATAGATTATGGAAAAATTTATGCATAATCCAAGTCATCATGGTTTCAATAATTAGTTATTACGCCATCGCGTTTGATAAGCGATTTTAGAAATGGCTGATAAGTGTCTAGACAATGATGGTGATCCCCCGCTTGCGGTGAATAATACACTTAATCACCGCATAAAATGCGGTAAATAAGCTTGTTGTTACAGAAAACAACTAACGAACGTCCGATCACGAACGGCAACGAGATATTATCAATCGCATGTTGGATGATAACTTTGAAGGCCATATGAATACCTCCAAATATGCCAAGCTGGCGAAATGCTCTACTGACAAAGCCTTACGTGATATTCAGGATCTGGTGACAAGAGGTATATTTATACAAAACCTCGGTGGTGGTCGAAATACTAGCTACCGATTAACGGAGCAGGTCGAAGAGTGAGTTGAATTTCAAAAAAATCGGGTCGCTTGATTGAATAAGTCACAAAGTGGGGTGGTGGCTGTGAAGCTGTAATACCAGTTCAAACAAGCCATTAGAATGAAAGGAAAATTATGCAGCAGGTCGGAATTTATGAGCAGCTTATTACGCAGCTCATCGAAAGCAGGATAGACCGTGAGCGCTTTTACGTTGGTGAGCGTGAGTTAAATGGCAATGAAGCATCTGTTTGGTTATCACGCTTTTTATCACACATTCTGGAATATGCAATTGAATCGGTACCCGCAAGTGATGACCGCTTACAACAGCAAATTTCACTATCTAACCAACTATTACTTTGGTTAAAGACGCAAATTCAAGATAAAGATTTTATTGAAGATAATTTACTCACGAGCCAAGGCAAAATTCTTACCGCGTTATACGATTTAGAAAACCCTGTTTCTGCCGACCTAAAAAACTATATTAATGACATATTTCCCCTCACTGGTTTGACCCAAAGCGAGTTATTTTGTGGCAGCAATGCAGGGCTATCGCTTGAATCTGAACTAAAAAGAGAAATTTTATCGGCCGATAAAATTTATTGGCTTGTATCATTTATTAAGTGGGCAGGGATCCGAATTTTCCGTAAAGAGCTTGAGGCATTCACTTCGAGCGGCCGAGAGTTAAAAATCATCACCACTTCTTATATGGGAGCAACCGATGCTAAAGCTGTCGAATATCTGGCAAGCCTACCTAATACAGAAGTAAGGCTGAGCTATAACACTAAACGTGAGAGGCTACACGCCAAAAGCTATCTATTTTTGCGCGATACTAGCTACCATACAGGCTATATTGGTTCGTCAAACCTGTCTCATTCTGCATTGACCAATGGGTTAGAATGGAACTTAAAAATCACTTCTCAAGAAATTCCACACATCATCAATAAGTCTCTTAGCACCTTTGAAACCTATTGGGCATCAAATGATTTTGAGCAATTTAATAACGATGAGATCAGTAGTGAAAAACTTAACAGAGCACTAAGACAACAACGCGGTGATTATGAGCAAAGCTCAACGCATTTTTTCGATATCACGCCTTTTCCTCACCAAAACGAGATACTAGAGCAGCTTGCGGTTGAGCGCAGTGTTCATAGTCGTTTTCGTAATTTGGTAGTGGCAGCAACAGGAACTGGTAAGACCCTGATTTCCGCCTTCGACTTTGCCCGTTTTCACAAAACAAAACCGGATGCAAAATTTTTATTTGTAGCTCACCGCGAAGAAATTTTAAAGCAAGCTAGAGCAGCTTATCGTGGCGTCTTACGCAATGGCGCTTTTGGTGAGCTCTGGGTGGGAGGTCATACACCAGAGCATTACCGTCAACTCTTTGTATCTATTCAAACGCTGAATAATCAGCTTGGCCAACTTAATCTCACCACTGATTATTATGACTATATTGTAATTGATGAAGTGCATCACATTGCCGCGAGTAGTTATCGTTCGGTATTAGCACATTTTGCTCCTTCAATATTACTAGGGCTGACAGCAACACCAGAACGTCACGATGGAGGCGATATTTTGGCTGATTTTGGTGGCGTTATTGCTGCCGAAATTCGATTGCCAGAAGCCATTAATCGACGTCATCTCTGCCCATTTCAATATTTCGGTATTGATGATGATACCGACCTGCGCACTATTTCTTGGAGTCGAGGGCGTTATGACGTTTCTCAATTAACCAATCTGTATACCCATAACCAGGTGCGTTTCGATAAGATTTTATTGAGTCTGCAGGAAATCATTACTGATTTAGGCAAAATGAAGGCCTTAGCTTTTTGTGTTAGCCGAGAACATGCGCAATACATGGTTCAAAAGCTATTACTCAAAGGGATTAAAGCGGATGTCTTGACCAGTGATAACAGCCAAGAGCGGCAGCAAAAGCAACAAGCCATTCGTACTGGTTTAATCAATGTACTGTGTGTGGTTGATATTTTTAATGAAGGTGTGGATATCCCTGAAGTGGACACCTTACTGTTTTTACGTCCAACAGAGAGTTTGACAATCTTCTTGCAACAGCTTGGACGCGGCTTGCGTTTAGCTGAAGATAAACAGTGCTGTACGGTATTAGATTTCGTCGGCAACTCACGTCCTGAGTATGACTTCGCAAATAAATTCAGAGCGCTAGTAGGTAAAAGCTCAAGAGCGATCAGCGAAGAGATCAAGCAAGGCTTTCCTCATGCGCCGCTTGGTTGCCGTATTGAGTTGACGAAGCAAACTCAAGAAATGGTGCTGACCAATATTCGGCAAGCGTCACTGACGTTGAATCGACTAGTTGCCATGATTCGTCAATTTCCACAGCATTCAAACCTTCCGTTAAACCTAACTAACTTCTTAGGACAGCATCCCCACATTGATCTGAATGAGCTTTATAAACGTGGCTGTTGGGCGGAATTAGTCGCAAAAGCACAAGATCAGGTCAAAGAACGTACTGAGAATGAAGCTGCGCTAAAAACGATCAGAAATGCTATTCACAATCGAATTTTGACCTGTGATGATCACGCTTACTTGAACTTTTTAAAACAGCTTTGCCAAACAAGTTTTGTGTTATCAGATATTAGCAACCGATATGCACTGATGTGCCACTACGATTTTTGGCAGAAAACAGGGCCAGAGTTAGGGTTTAATTCCATTTCGCAAAGTCTTACTAATTTGGATCAGCTTGGCGTTGCGGGGGAATTGTTGGACGTATTAAATTGGCAAATAGCGCAAACCAAACATGAGCAAAAATTGATGGGGAATTTGCCTGATGTAACACTTAGGCTTCATGCCCGTTATGCTCGTGAGCAGATATTAGCGGCGTTTGGGGCCACCACATTTGAGCGTCAACCTCCCTCGCGTGAAGGTTTGTTTGTTATTCAAGAGCAAAATATTGAACTGATGTTTGTCACTTTAGATAAAAATGAAAAGCAGTTCTCTCCTACCACTATGTACCATGACTATGCGATCAATGAGCATATTTTCCATTGGCAATCGCAAAACAGTGCAAGACCTGATCGTGGGCGTGGTAAGGACTATATTCAGCACCGAGAAATCGGTAAGCGTTTGTTTTTATTTGTGCGCGAGCAAACAAAAGATGAATACGGACGTACAATGGGATTTGTAAATTACGGTGAAGTTGAATATCTCTCTCATATCGGCTCCCAGCCCATGAGCATAAATTGGCAACTTAAAACACCGATGCCTAACTTTATGTGGCAACAAGCAGCAAAATTGGCGGTTGGATAATTTTAGCCGTGAACTTAAAAGAAATTGATGCAGTTTACTCGTTGTGGTGCTTTAGTTTGCTGGTAAACCCATCATGAACAAAGCCGAGGAAAAGAAGTTCGATTGGCTGCCTGGCCCCAATTGAAATGCTTAACCAATAAACGAACTAAGATTCTTCTTCAAGATTGGTATAAAGAGCGTCAAACATGCCATTCAGTTCGGGATGAAGTAGTGCTGGTATTGGATGAATTTTTATCATCTAGAATTGTAAATAACGTGAGTAGTAGAAAACACAAAGCCCCAACACTTTTTTCAGTATTGAGGCTTTCTGTATTCTTAATGGTGCCGGGGCGGGAATCGAACCGGCACGACCGCAAAGTCGAGGGATTTTAAGTCGTAACAGGTAAAACAGTATATTTTATAAATCAACAGCTTAATGACGTTCGCCACGTTTGAAAACTGCCTTTCCCTACTTCAATATCAACGGTTGCGGTACAACAATGTCACAAAATTTACACATGTGTGATTGATTATTGTTTTAGCGTTAACCAAGCATATTCAATATATGGATTCTTAAACAGAAAAGAGGTAAAAATCATCAATTTGCCATTTCTGCTAAAAACAGCCCCCTAAATTTGATCACATTTCCCATATTTGACGATATTTTTGATTTTTCGCTGATTTTTTAGTTGCGTAAGCTACTTCCCAATCTTTAAAGAGCTTAGTGCTGACTGCTCGCACCTATATTGCAGTTTACATTATATGTGTTGAGCTTCATTGCCGTGTTTGCGAGCTTATCATTTACCCAGCATTACCAGTTAATCAATAGCCATACATGTAAAAGAGGCTAGTAGGTCCAATCAAAGTTGATTAACAATACGATAGTGGCAAAGCCATGCCGATTATTGCTAATGCTTAATAAGTTACAGGACTAAAATCACAGACTCTATTTAAATAATTTGGAGATTTATATGCGATTTTACTTACTGTTACCTTTAGCAATTGCTTTCCTTCCAACGGTAGCTGCAGCAGATAATTGTGAAGTGTCTATCAGTGCAGGGGATGGTATGGCTTTCAATACCCGATCCATGGATATTCCATTGAGCTGTGAAGAGTTCACTGTAAACTTTGCGCATACTGGTCGTTTACCAAAAGGTGGTATGGGGCATAACTGGGTATTAGCTCAAACATCTGATGTCCCTGAAATCGTTAAAGTGGGAACTCCTGCAGGTCTTGCGAATAATTATCTTCCTGAAAATGACGCTCGAGTTATTGCCGCTACCCCGATACTTGGTGGAGGAGAAAATGCCTCTGTTACATTTGATACTGGCGCACTAAGTGCTGACAGTTCTTATACTTTTTTCTGCTCATTCCCTGGACATTCATCAATGATGCGTGGAAGTGTTAATTTGGTTGATTAGTTGGTCTTGGAAAGGTTGGCGAAACCCCGTCAACCTCTTTCTTATTTATAGTCACTATTTTTTTGTCACAATGGGAATGTTTTTAAATGATCGTCTGTGACCTAAATCCATTTTCATAGAAAGCACACCAGCTGAGCATTTATCCAGACATGCCCCACAGCGTGTGCAGTCACCCGACGTAACTTTATTTCCCTTTTGAGACACCACTGGAGCTAACACATGTGGTTCAGGGCATACTTTCATACATGCTGAGCAAGCGGAACCGGCACAGGACTCTGCTTTGTTGGCGGTGACTCGCATACGTCCGAATTGTCCGAGAAATCCGTAAAAAGCTCCAACAGGGCAAAGATGGCCACACCATCCTCGGCGGCTAACCAGCAAATCGAAGAAAAACAAACCTAACAAAAACATTGCCCCTGACATTGATGCCCACATTAACTCTCTTTGAAAGAGCGTTATTGGATTGATTATTTCCCATGCAAGTGTTCCCGCAGAAAAAGAAAGTAATAAAGCGAGCAACAAAATGGCTTTTCTGAGTTCTTTCGAAATGGATAAGTTACTCTTTATGTTAAAGCGTTGACGAAGCCAATAGGCAACATCAGTAAGCATGTTTATAGGGCATACCCAGCTACAGTATATTCGTCCTCCAAAAAGGGCATAAAACACTGCTAGGATTAATGCACCAATCAAGGCCGGATAGGCGAGTGATGAACCTGCTAAAAATGATTGCAACAGGATAAAGGGATCGGTCAGTGGAATTGTGCCAAACCATTCACTGGAAGATAAGTTGCCTGTGGCGATGTCACCAACAAATGGAAAAGAGAACAAAAAAGCCAGCAGGATAAAAAGTTGTACGGTTCGGCGTGAAATCAACCATCGTTTACGATAGATTGCAGTACAAATAATTCTGATAACTTTAATCATACTTTGTCGCGACCAGCAGCATTTCTTCCAGGACGTCCCAGACCAAGTTTGCGTGGTAAAACACGTATCGCTGTTTCAGATAGCACACAGTGTTTTTCACAGGTACCACAGCCCGTGCATTTATCCGAATGAACCGTTGGAATTTGCAATATACCCTTGGCATTTTGAATAGGTTCGAGCGTTATTGCTTCATCACGAATCGGGCATACTCTCCAGCAGATACTACAAGACATTCCCTTATAGTTAAGACATGTTTCATGTCCAACCAGCACAGCTACGCCCATATCTGCTTTACGAATATCTGTTAATAAAGGGTCAAGTGCACCTGTCGGGCAAGCTCGGGCACATGGAATATCCGGACACATCCTGCACGGATCTTCTCTGGCTACAAAAAAAGGTGTGCCAACAGGTGCTTCATCTGTCCAGCTTGCTAACTTGAGAATATCGTAGGGACAATCTTCTACGCATAGGCCACAGCGAATACAGGTTGAGTCAAATGCAGGTTCAGGTATTGCGCCAGGTGGACGGATAATTTCAGCAGAGATAGCTGGACGAGAACGTAATATGGCATGTCCTGCCAATGTGCCGACAACAGCAACACCAAAACGCCGAAATATCTGTTTGAAAGCTGTTCTTCTCTCGGGTTCAGCGTTGTCGGGATTATGTTCAGTATTATTTTTTTTCATCTCCCACCTCTATTGCTTTAGCCGCCTTTTAATCTATAGGTTCTGAAATAAGCAACGTGGCGTGAATGACCGGATGTATCCAGCAGCGCAGGAGGAACTCACCGGACTCTGGAACTTTCCACCTTACTGAAACGCCTGGTGTTTGCACATAAAGCTTTTCATCGATATTAATGATTTTTTCATCAGGTGTTTCTATGTAAACACTATGAGAAATATCTGACTGATTAATGATTTCTATGATGTCGCCTGGTGATGCTGTATAGAAATCAAATTCAAAATCGTGATGCAGTAAATAGACTTTATGAATTTTGGTTTCAGCTTCTTTTTGGACCTCAGCATGAAGCGGTATTGAGTAAAAACTTGTAATAACGCTGGCTGCAATAACTATGTTCAAGATTGATATGTGGACCACATTGAAAAAGAGTTTGTTGAGACGTTCTAATTCGAGAATCTTCATTTTCATTTGATGTAGTTTATTAATGATGTTGTGATATTCATTCAGGAATATCAGGAAATCTAATACCGAGTACTGGACCCGTCAGTGTTTTGATAAAAGCGATGAGATCATCTCGCTCGGTTTCAGTCAGCTTAAAAGGCTTCATTTCAGGAGAAAGACTTTCTCGTTGGATGCCGCCATTTTCGTAATGCTTGATTACTTCTTCCAATGTATTCATTGAAGCATCATGCATAAAGGGACCATTTTCAGGTAAATCACGAAGTGAAGGGGTTTTGAAGGCGTGTTGCATAATGATTATTTGAGGCGGCACTAGTGCACCTTTACCAAGATCATTACTTTCAAGACCAATGTCATGAAAACTGTCATCGGTAAATCGCCACGATGTATGACAGGCTGCACATTGTGCCTTTTCATTGAATAGTGCAAAACCTCTTTTGGCACTTTCACTAATTGCATTTTTGTCACCTTCTACCCATTTATCAAACTGGGATGGTGCAGAAACCAGGGTTCTTTGAAAGCTGGCCAAAGCTTCACTAATACGTTGTTGAGTGATATTTTCATCACCAAAAGCTGCTTTAAATATAGGGTAATATCCTTTGACATCTTGCAGGCGAGTGGTCAGCTCTGACATGTCATAATTCATTTCATGTTGAGTTGTTATTGGTAAAATGGCTTGCGACTCTAGTGAATCAGCCCGCCCATCCCACATTAGTGTTGTAAGCCATGCGCTGTTTAAAACAGTGGGGGTTCGGCGAGGATTCGAAAGACTTTCCGCACCAAGTGGAATCTTGCGCCCATCACTCCACCTTTTATCTGGAGCATGACACGTGGCACAGGACATTTCCTGGTTTCTGGATAGACGAGGATCAAAAAACAGGGATTTTCCGAGCGCCGCCTTTTCCACGGTAAGTGGATTGGTTGATGGCGCCGGAATTCCCTCTGGGCGCTTGAAAGCTTCCAGTTCAGAGGCAAAAGAGTCAGCAGCCTGAATTGCCAGGACAACTGATAAAAATACAAACAAGCTGCTGATTCTCATGCTAGGTAATGCCTATATACCTTAGCTGGCCTTACCAACAACAGGTGAGATAGTGCAGTGATAGGTCATTGCATCATTATTGGCACCAAAACACCATACAATATCGTTGGAGAACTCAGGACGATAAACCGGCAGTTCACCTTCAGTATTAAGGCAATTACAACGTCCACAAGTCTGTTTACCACAGCAGTCGCGATAGGCAATCAGATAGGTCTGCTGATCTCCAGGGTTGTAACAGCTTGCAACCCAAGAGCTTGGTGACAGTTCGGTTCCCGGAGGACATGAGGTTAACGTACCGCCACAGCAATCACAGAGGTTGCCGTCGATAGAACAGTGACGCCAGTAATCACAGGCTTGAGTATCTTGATCCTGGGGTTGAAAACCACTTCTGTCCATGGTGCCAGTTGTGGCCGCATTAGCTTCTTTCATTCGTCCACGGCGGTCCACCGGCAGTAGGGGCAGTAATCCTGCACCGACAATAAACCCACCGAGTTTGCCGATAAAACCACGACGGCCTGTTTTACTGGCAGTGCCTCTGGCCAGCTTCTCCATAGTAGAGTCAAAACCTTTATTTTTTTTCATTTCTATTCTCTCCGTTAGTTCTTAATAACTGTTGATTCACCGGTTAATGTACGTGTGTTTCTTTGCCTAAGCTTGCTGCAGGGGCTGCTGTGCCTTCTTGCATGAAGCTCTGTAATGAAGAGTGACCAAGACGAATGGCTTCAAACAAACTTTCTACATGTTCACGGGTGTTACAAAGACCTTTAGATTGAATGACGCCATCTTGGTCAAGCAGGACGCCGTAAGGTACTTTGGAAACTTGATAACGCATGCCAATTTCGGCAGATACAACGTAGCGCTCACCTTGAAGTGGATGATTCTTCAAAAACTCCCGATGCTCGGCTTGGGTGCCATCACTTATCAAAATGACATCTGTTCCTTCAGCTGCTGCTACTGAGCGAATAATGGGCAATAATTTCGCGCAGACTGGACAAGATGGGCCTGTAAACATTAATAAGCTCGCACGCCCGGGAGTGATAGCACGACCGACCAGTAATGGTTTCTCGTCAATGGTTGTTACATTAAAGACGGGGGAACGCTCACCAATATCAGGACCATGATCGATCATCATCGCGCCTAATGGAGCTGACCTTTCATGTAGTAGCCCTATCTGACGAATGACACCAAGCATAAGTGCAGCTAGTGCTAAAAAAGCTCCCCAAAGCAGAACATTTGATGCAATAAGAAATTCAACATTCATTTCAGTATTTCCTTAAATTAAGTCTAAAGTTTGTTAGTGCGAGTAGCTGGAAGACCAACAATTAAATCGGCTGCCAAATAAAGAAGGGTGAGCATCACTGCTGCAGCCAATCCCATCACCCAGGATGCAATTGAAACACTGGCCAACTGTACAGGGACTAATGCGGCATAAAGGCTTACACCAGCCAGACTGAGTGCTCTTAGTACATGAAACATCCCAATACGACTGACACTGGTTGGACGTCGAACACAACCGCAATCAATATGCGTTCTTCCGCGGCCTACATTGATAGCGATAGCCACTGCAAACATGATAAAAAGCCCAGTTGCTGTCCATGCTGCCATTTCTCGAGCTGGTGTTATTTGAAGTGCTACTGCACATACCAGTTCAACTAGAGGAAGCAATCTTGCAAAGGGTGTTACCAAAAAAGATGGCAACAACCGATAGTTTGTTACAACACCCTGAAACTCGTCAGGGTGTCGTAACTTGGGAATCGCTGCGGCTGCTAATACCAGCCCAAGAAAAAGCGAGGCTAGAACTGCGACAGAAGCGTCATTAATTACCAAGTTCATAATTTCCTCACTTTATTCCGGTAAGTAAATTAATACAGGCGCTCTTCCAAGCTCATCGATTTTGCCTAGTTCCTCACCAGAGATTGCGTCGAAGGTGTAAAGAGTTTGTTCTCCTGGAGAAGAAGCAAAAAGATAAGGTTCAGCATCTTGACTTACGCCTATACCATTTATTTCATGGCCCATATCGATACGACGTAATTGTTTACCCGTTGTACCGTCAATTACGAACACATAACGGCTTGTCAGCTTATGCGTCCATTTGTCTCGTTGATCAGCTAACAGATATATTTCATTACGATCATTGTGATAACTGACTGGTTGCCAGCCACCTGGAGCCCACTTGTCTGCTTTCTGTTCTTTAGTGAAAGCATCGAATGGTTGCATAAACTCAGCACCCGAAGCAGTTAGCTTGGCTTGGAAGATACGACCATTTGTACTTGGCCACACAAGGTGTCCGGTTTTGTTTGAGTAGGCAGGGTTATTAAAGAGGTAATCCTCTTCACCATGAAAAACCTTAGTGTTTTTCTGTTGCGTGTTCCCTTCACTGTCATAGCTCACTTCGAGAAGAGAGCCATCACGACAATGCATAAAGAACTTTTGATCCGGTACTGGGAACAAGTGGTAACAGTCTGGAATTGGCATCATCTTAACGAAAGATTCCTTTTCCAAATCAACAAGACCTACTGCTGGTGAAGGTGAAAACTGTTGGAACAAGATATGTTTTTCATCTGCACTTAAACTCGCCATGCGTTGCATTACACCTGTCAGGAAACGACCCTCCGGAATATCAATATCTGCTATTGGCCTGTGCGTTTTTGAGTCAATAATTTCGATATAATCATCACGCGTACCCCGAGCAACACGTGAATACATGGTGCTGGCAATAGCCATGAAGTTACCGTTATCGCCAAGCATCATATGAGGCAACTTACCTGCATCAGTCATACCGAGCAGTTTGTTGTTATTGCCATCAATGGTGTAATAAGTTGACGTCATATGAAAAGCACCCGCGTCGAGCACATAGACTCGTTTGGCATCACTTGGTGGTGCATCAAGAATGACTGGTGTATCCATTAGTTCTAAGGTCGCTTCTGACCCCAATTGTTGAGGTACAGCTCCCCCTGCTATAGCGGCTTGAGTGCCACCGGCCAGTATCGCAGCAAAAGCCACACTGACTGCGAGACGCTTGGATTGTTTTGTTTGTCCAGCTCTAATTTCACTATGTTTTATGGTCATATCTCTCCTCCAACCATTAATTGTTGTTAATGTTTTTGTTACTAAATTTTTCAAACAAGATTCATCCTGCTTCAAAGAATAAGAAGCATTAAGGCTGCTGATCCAATTGAAAGTAGAAGGAATCCATCTATTTCAACAGCACGTTCCTGCCAACGAGCCAGCCAGGCTTGGACTGATTGGTTACTAATCGGTAGGAAGTTAATGGCAACTGGTAAACAGCGTCCGATGTTGAATATGGCAATAACGGCAATTGCCGTTGTAACGTTGCCGCTGAGTAAGGCAACGCCAGTAACGATGTAAAGAATAGGGGTTTGAACATAGGTCAGATAGTTCATACCCAGTGCATAGCCATACAAAAGACCGATAGTGGATGAACGAAAACGGAATCTTGCATCGTGAGGAACTTGTGCCCGGCGTTGCGGGTATGGCATTTTCATAAAACCAAGCTGATGTGCACCGTAACCTAACGCTAGTATTGCTATACCACTGGCCATGTAAGTGAATGGTAAGGCGCTAAACAATGCCCAACTGATCAGTCCCAGCATGCCGCCTAACATCAAGGCTCCTAAAGCATAACCCAGTGCATGGGTGATAAAAGTCGGTGCCCAGCGGATGACCGAACTAAATGAATACTTTCCGGCTGGTCGAAGCAGACTTAGGCTTGAGTAGCCGCATGGTGACCATGTGGAAAGAAAACCACCGATTAGAGCGAGTACAATAAACATCCATTGCAAAGCGCCTGTACTTGCACCTTGTGTACTTAATAGACCGCCCCCGCCTATTCCGATCATGACTGCAATAACCATCGTGGCAAATCGAGCTTTAGTTGAACTCGACTTAGAAAAATCTATTGCATCTGGAACGGAAGTATTCATTTGGGGTTGCTGATGATAAGTTTCAGCACCAAGATTCATTCTCATTTCTCCTCCTATGACCAAGACTGGCCCACCGTTGTTGTAAAATTGCAACGGGATAACTATAGCGAGTTAAAATTTTATGCCGTAGCAAAAATCGGCATGATCCCGAGAGGTTTTTCCCGATTTGGGTAAGTCTTGCCGATTTTTGCTAGTCAGGCTGTTGAAACCAGTTTTGATGCCTGCAAGAGGAGGGTTTTATTATCTGCAACGTCGCCAAAGCCACCTAAGTGACGTGAACTCAGAAGCCTTTCTACAGGCGTCGTTATGAGACTGAAGTTTGTCAATAATACTGAGGCGCTCTAGGAGCCGAGCAGTCATCTAAGAGTATGATTGAAAGACAAGCCATTAAGTCAGATGAAAATGCATTTGAAGTATGGCTAAACAGGGTCTATTCCGCTTGATCTGTTTCCAAATGAGAGCTTCATCAAATCTTGATTGTGAGTGTTGCCGTTTATTGCTACCCGTAGCTCTTACTATTTGCCTAGAGTTGTGTCTATAGTCTGAAACTCCTAAAAAAGCCAAATAGCATAAAACAATAAGGAGAGAGGATTTTTTTCGATAAGGCATATTTTAAGTGCCGGACCTTGATGTCCACGGAAAAAACGAGCGAGGAGAGAGCATGATGAATTTTAGAGAAGCGCTTTTAAAAAATAGGAATCCTGTTGGCACCAGAAAAATACATTTTGTTGAGCGGACATCACGGGATGTTTTGGAACAAGCCGATGCATTGCCATTCTGGTCACAGGATTACACTCAGTTAGACAGAGGTTCTTTTACAGGATCTATTATGAGTGTCACTGGGCGTAATATGCAGATTTTTCGCGAGAGCATGAACCGTGCAGTTGATCAGATAGCAAGTGCACCAGAAGATACATATGTAATAGGCATACCTACGATTATTGAGGGTGATGCTTCATGGGGTGGTGTACAGGTTAAATCTGACTCATTGATAACCTTGGACAAAAACGGAGAACTGCTATTCAGGACTTCTCATTTTTCAGAAATAACCGCAGCGGTAATTTCGGCTGAACACCTGGAAGAATATGCCGGAAAGGTTGAAGGTATTGATCTTCGTAAGCTTATGGATAATGTTAATCCAGTTGAAATAATTCCTACGGATGTTGCACAAAGATTGCTGTCAGCTTTGAATAGCAGCACCAACTATATTTCTAAAAGTAGTGGTGATCCAAATATCCAACACATACTGCGTCACTTTGAAGATAATTTGTTGGATACATGTCTTCAGGCGCTCCTGCATGCAAGCGACTGTAAGGAAAGACACTATGATCAACGTATTCATCGATATATTGTCAGCCGTGTACGCGACTTAACTTTATCGATAGATGGAGATTGCCTAACCATAGGTGAGATCTGTATCAACCTACGTATTAGTCGACGTACTTTAAATCACGCCTTTTCACGAGTTCTAGGTATCACACCTGTTGAATACATGCGGAATCTGCGTCTTCATCGTGTTCGCTCGGAACTGCAATCATCTCCCTATGAAACCACCATTGCAAATATAGCAGCCAAATGGGGTTTCTGGCATATGAGTCTTTTTTCGCGTTATTACAGAGAATTATTTGGTGAAAGTCCTAGTGAGACACTGCTGCTTTCAAAAGAATTAGATAAATAAACGATTCAATTAGAAGTTAGTTGCGTAAATTTTTAAATACCACCTTGGTAGGTATGGTTTTTACCGAGACATAATTAACGGGAGAGAGAAATGGGGGCTTTTAGTATTTGGCATTGGGTTATTGTTTTAGTGATTGTCGCTTTAGTTTTTGGCACCAAAAAACTCCGTAATTTTGGTGGTGATCTTGGTGGTGCTGTTAAGGGGTTCAAGGAGGCGATCAATGAGGAAAATCCTTCAGTTACTTTGAAAAGCACCGACGAAAATCACACAGTGGAAAGCAAAGTTCACCAAAATGAAACTCAGTAAGCAAGAGTTAGAGTGGAAAACTTATGTTTAATATTGCCTTCCCGGAACTGCTTATTATTGGTGTTGTAGCACTTATCGTAATCGGTCCTGATAAGCTGCCTGCGGTTGCAAGGACTGCCGGAATACTTTTTGGGCGTATGCAGCGATTCACAATGAATATAAAGTCAGAAATTGATAAAGAGCTGCATTCGGCAGATCTAAAGCGATTAGAAAGTGAATTAAGAAATCATGACTTAGGGTTGAGTGAAGAACTACGCCAAGGTATGCAGCCTGTAGAATTAGTTATTAAGCAAAACCAGCCTTCCAATGAACTTCCTGTAGATCAAAAAAACAGCTCCAACAAAGTAAACTCATCGAAAGATAATATCGATGATACCGAGCCAAATCCTCTCAATCGAGGTATATCCAATTGAACGCCAAGGAAACCGTCTTCTCACATTTAGTTGAGTTGCGTGATCGCCTATTACGAATAGTTATTGGTATTGTTTTAATGAGCTTAGCATTATTTCCATTTGCAAATGATATTTACCATTTACTCGCGACACCCTTACTGAATAGCCTCCCGGAAGGAGGACAAATGATTGCAACTGAAGTCGCAACGCCATTTTTAGTACCTATGAAAATGGTGCTGCTGGTTGCATTTTTGTTGTCATCGCCCCATTCGCTTTATCAACTTTGGGCCTTTATCGCTCCAGGCTTATATACCAAAGAACGCAATTTAATTGGACCTCTGGTTCTTTCCAGCGTGTTACTTCTGTTGTGTGGAATGGCATTTGCCTATTTTTTGGTCTTTCCAGTTGTCTTTGGGTTTCTTGCAAGTACAGCGCCCGAAGGGGTGGCGATAATGACAGACATAAGCAGATATTTAGACTTTGCTATCAGTTTGTTCATCGCATTCGGTTTCGCATTTGAAACACCTATTGTTGTGGTTTTATTGGTGAAATCAGGTGTAGTAAGTGTAAAAGCTCTTCGAGGTGCCAGAGCTTACGTCATTGTTGGGGCCTTTGTGCTGGGAGCCGTCCTAACACCTCCGGACATTATTTCTCAATTTATGCTGGCAATACCGATGTGGTTATTGTATGAATTAGGGATTTTAGTGGCCAATATAACTAGCACCAAAGTCCAGGAAATAGACCAAATTCAATATTAGAAGCTGACCATATAATAAAAAAAATAATTTTAATTTAGCGAATCGTCATTTGAGCAAAAAAAACTACACTTTGAGTAATAAATTTACCTTATCTAGTTTAAATTTTTATTTTTCCGTGAAATGGTCTGAGATTTAAAAGTCGAGTTTAAACATTGGAAAAATAATGTGTAACTGACTTCACTTTATGGCTATTCTCGTGGCGGATTCTGAATTGAAACACATATCGTTAATTCATTATGGTATTCATTAAATGGAGTAAAAAAACAAGCCACATCATGATTCGTCGAAACGGTGGCTTTAGTAGAATCTATAGTTATATGTTTGTCTTATTTCTAGGTTGTCGTCAGCGCCCCTACAAAGCTGATAGTAGAAATTAGCAATATATACATGATGTTGTAATATTCGCACTTTCTTATAAACTGACGAGTGTTATACTAATCAGAAGGTCTATTCAGGCCTTATATATTCCTTATTTTATTTTAGCCAGAATGTAGAGTACAGCTGCGTTCTGGTTTTTTTATGTATGTTGAGGTTATTAGCATGACAATTCAGCCCGATATAATCATTTCGTCAGTAGACCTTGAGAGGCTAGAGGTCTTGCTCGGCTTTAGATCATATTCTGACGCTCTCTGTAAGCTCAACTTGGAAGGTGAGTTAAAGAGGGCAAAGGTTGTGGATTCACGACATCTTCCTGAAAACGTCGTTTCTATGAACTCAACGGTCCAGCTATCTATATCCTCTTCTGAGGCTCCTTTTTATGTAACTCTGGTATATCCCAAAGACATCAGGGAAGATGGCTCTACCTTGTCAATATTTTCACCAATTGGAACAGCTCTTTTGGGCATGAAGCAGGGTGATGAGATCTATTGGCCTAATCCAAGTGGAAAGAACATCAAAGTCAGGGTTGAAAATATCCTTTATCAACCGGAACGTGCAGGTGAATATCACAGATAGATATAAACCAATGAATCGCCACTAAAAAACTAGACACCTTTCAGCCAAAGTATTGCACTAAGCCATAAACAAAAAAGCCCCAACACTTTTCAGTATTGAGGCTTTGATATTTCTGATGGTGCCCGGGGCCGGAATCGAACCGGCACGACCGCAAAGTCGAGGGATTTTAAGTCCCTTGTGTCTACCAATTTCACCACCCGGGCAGCAAGCGGAACATTATAAACAAGATTGCACAATTGTTCACACCCAATTCACTTATTTTTTACTGGAAGAGGGTAATTGGTAATGGCTTTCGATCATTTCCCGGGTCAAAATCCCATAAATCCGGTCAATCATCGGGGTGCTCTGACGACTGACGTACAGCGCCTCTACTTCATATTTGTTAAGTGCCTGATAGGCTTCATGCAGGCTGGTATGCAATGAGATTTTATGGACATTCCTTCTGGTTGCAGGTATTTGCATCAGATCGATTTCTGTCTCATCTTCGTCTTCTTTAACGCTCACCGCTCTGGCCAGGTCGCTGGCGGGCATCAGGGCAATCGGATTGCGTTCTTTGGTGATTAATATCCATTCCGGGTTGTTTTCGAGTGTGTGCAGAGCCAGATCAGGATTGATTGTCTGATTCAACACGGCGATATTGCGTTGCATCGCGGCACCGACACTGATTTTGCGAAGCGTTTGTGAGATGGGGTCATTACGAAAATCCAAACCTTTTACTCGCATCAAGTTGACGAACATGGGTTCCTGTTTGAAATAATCGTGCGTAATCAGGCTGGAAAAGACGATAGCAAGCATACCGGGCAGAATGATTTCCGGGTTGCCGGTGAGTTCGAGCATGGCCATTAATGCGGCAAGCGGCGCTTTTAATGTGGCCGACATCATGGCGCACATGCCTAACACGGCATAAAAGGTCATTGATGACGCATAGTCGGGCAAGATGATTTGTCCGAAGTAACCTAATATTGCGCCGGCACAGGCGCCGACGACCATGGTCGGCCCAATGATTCCGGCCGGGATGCCTAAACCGACTGTGGCGGATGATAACAGCAGTTTCATCACCATAATGATCACCAGCGTGCCAATAGCGATATCATTGGCGGAAATACTGCCAATAATGCCGTATCCCATGCCCATGACTTCCGGCACCATCATGCCGCACAGGCCCATTAAAATACCGGCGTAAACCGGACGTAACCATGATGGATGATTGGTGTAAAGATTGGTAAATAGCGTCAGTGTTTTTAATGCGATGGTGGCTAGGCCGCCGATAACGAGACCCAGAAAAATAATATAAGGCAGTTCCCACAGTGACTGCATCTGGGCACTGAGATTGATAAAAACAGTGTCATCGCCAAAGGTCAGTCGACACACTACCGCGCCAGTGACGGAAGCGAGGATGACCGGAATAAAACTGGCGATGTAATATTCCATCATGATGACTTCCATGGCGAAAATCACCCCAGCGATGGGGGTATTGAATGAGGCGGCGATGGCGGCGGCAGTACCGGATGCGACCAGAATCCGAACACTGTTATTAGGTAATTCCAGACCATTGGCTAATAAGCTGCCACTGGCGGCACCCAGATGCACGCCGGGTCCTTCACGACCCACAGAGTGACCGGTAATAATGGCAATACTGGTGCCGAGAAACTGCCGAACCGCATTTTGCCAGGGCAGACGGCCTTCATAGGCCGAAAGGCGTTCGATCACATGCAGGATACCGGTGGTGCGTTGTTCCTGATTTAACCCAAGAAACAATAAACCGATAAGCAGGCCGCCGAGAATAGGCAGACCTAACAGGCCCCACCAGGGCAGGCTGGCAAAGCCTTCGACTTCGCCGGAGGGTAATAACAGCATTTGACCGTGTTCAATGGTAAGTCTGAGCAGGATGATGGCAAGGCTGGCTAATAATCCGGTGATAACGGCAAGCACATAAAGCTTTACGCCTAATCGACCAAATATGAAGTACTGTCGGATTTTTTCCAGCATCAGCCCTATATAACTTTGGAAAATCGCTGTTTTGCCTGTTGACTGTATTTATCAAACGCCATGCAGATATTACGGATTAACAAGCGCCCAGCGGGTAAGACCACTATGGATTTCCAGTTATACTGCAACAGGCCGTCTTCGGCAAATTGTTCGAGCTGAAGGTAGGCATCGGCAAAATAGTCTTTAAATTGAATGTCGTACTCTTGTTCAAGTTCCGCAATATTCAGTTCAAAATCACAGATTAAACGGGTAATGATGTTGCGGCGCAGTTTGTCATCCTCGCTCAGGCTGATGCCTCGCATTAAAGGCAGTTGGTTTTGTTTGAGCAGCGTATCGTATTCGAGCAGGGTCTTAACGTTTTGAGCATAGGCGTCACCAATATTGCCAATCGAAGTGATGCCAAAACCAATCAGGTCGCATTCGGCATGGGTGGCATAACCCTGAAAGTTTCGATGCAAACGATTCTGTTGCTGGGCCAGGCTCAGTTCATCATCCGGTTTGGCAAAATGATCCATGCCGATATATTGGTAGCCCGCATGGGTCAATTTCTCAATTGAAAGCTGCAATATGCTCAGTTTTTGCTCGGCGGTCGGTAAGTCTTCACTTTTAATCTGCCGCTGTGTTTTAAACAGTTTTGGCATATGGGCGTAATTAAATAATGAGATACGATCAGGATCGGCGGCAATGATTTTATCGAGTGTCGTATTAAAGCCTGACAGTGTTTGCAGCGGTAGCCCATAAATCAAATCAATGCTGATGGAGCGAAACTGATGCTGACGTGCTGCATCAATTACCGCCAGTGTTTCAGCTTCAGACTGAATCCGGTTAACGGCTTTTTGCACGGCTGGATCAAAATCCTGTACCCCCAGACTGATACGGTTAAAGCCTAATTTTTTTAACAGGGCAATGGTCTGACCATTGGCTTCGCGAGGATCAATTTCAATCGAGATATCAGCATCATCGGCAATATGAAAATGACGACGGGTTTCATCCATCAGCTCCTGCATTTGCTGTTCGCTGATAAATGTCGGTGTGCCACCGCCCCAGTGCAATTGTGTTACCGGTCTGTTGCTATCAATTAATTCGGCTTTGAGCGCGAGTTCTTTAGAGATGTTTTCAAGGTAGGGCGCGGCATGATCACGATTTTTGGTGATGATTTTGTTGCAGGCACAGTAAAAACAGACGGTATCGCAAAACGGCAGATGGAAATACAAAGACAGCGGTCCGCCACGCTGATTGGAAAGTTCAGCATGCTGCAGAAACTCCTTTGCCTTGAAGGTTTCATCAAATTCCAGCGCGGTCGGATAAGAGGTATATCTGGGGCCGGCTGTGTCGTATTTCTGAATAAGCTGGCGGTTCACGATCAGCTGATTTTGCATAACAAACGCCTTGTAACACGGTGGCAAATGATTATAAACAGCTGATTTTTATCCCGAATGGCTAATGCACGATTTCTTGATCCAGATCAGACAGAAAAACGCTGATCATCTTCCGGGTGGGCACCGAGATCGGCAAAATGTTTTTCAATAATGGGCAGCACTTCTTCGGGGGTATCCACCAGGTGGAAGATATTCAGATCTTCCTGTTGAATACAGCCGATACGCATTACTTCAGCCTGAAGCCAGTCAATCAGTCCTTTCCAGTATTCCGATCCATATAAAACGACAGGGAAATGACGAATTTTGCGGCTCTGGATCAGTGTTAACGCTTCAAAAAACTCATCCAGCGTACCGAAGCCACCCGGAAACACCACATAACCCATTGAGGATTTAACAAACATCAGTTTGCGGACAAAAAAGTAACGGAAACTCAGGCTAATATCCTGATTCGGATTAGGTTGCTGTTCCATCGGTAATTCAATATTGAGGCCAACCGAGTGGGCGCCCTGTTTAAATGCCCCGGCATTGGCGGCATGCATAATGCCTGGCCCACCACCGGTAATCACCGAAAATTTTGCTTGTGAAAGTGACTGAGCAACCTGTTTGGCCGCTTGATAATACGGTGAATCCTCTCGCAGGCAGGCACTGCCAAAAATGGATACGGCGGGGCCCAGTCCGTTAAGGGTTTCGATGCCATCAATTAATTCGGATTGAATACGAAAAACTCGCCAGGCTTCTGATGTTTTTAAATCTTCCACAATATTTTCCTGAGCTCTGTTTATCTCTCATCGCCACCACGGTTGGAGTCTGGATATCACAATAATCAAAAGCCGCCACAGTTACAATCTGTGTCCGGGGCTGCTGATCTTTCATCGGTGCCTCTGTTGTGACTCTGAAAGATCAACTGACCCTAATGCTGGCTGCGATCAAACGGGTATAGCCATCTATTAATATTTGGTTATACAGACATCTACGGTATCATTGGCCGTTTCTTTTAGCAGGTATGGCAACAACATAATGAAAGTTCTGGTCATTGGTAGTGGCGGTCGTGAGCATGCGCTGGCTTGGAAACTTAAACAATCACCGCGTTGCAGTGAAGTTTTTGTCGCGCCGGGCAATCCGGGAACCGCAAATGAAGAAGGTGTCAGCAATGTCGCCATTGCGGTAGATGATATTGATGCGCTGGTTACCTTTGCGCAGAACAATGATATCGGCTTAACCGTTGTCGGCCCTGAGATCCCATTGGTTCAAGGCGTCGTTGATGCCTTTGAAAAAGCCGGTTTACGTTGTTTCGGTCCGAGTAAGGAAGCCGCCCAACTGGAAGCCTCTAAATCCTTCACTAAAGATTTTCTTGCCCGTCATCAAATCCCTACTGCCGCCTATCAGGTTTTTACCAATATCTCCAATGCGATTGAGTACATTCTGGAACGTGGTGCGCCCATCGTTGTAAAAGCAGATGGTCTGGCGGCCGGTAAAGGCGTTATCGTGGCGCAGACCGTTGAAGAAGCGATTGCGGCGGTTGAAGACATGCTATCGGGTAATGCCTTTGGTGAAGCGGGCCACCGTGTGGTCATCGAAGAATTTATGACCGGTGAAGAAGCCAGCTTTATTGTTATGGTGGATGGTGAGCATATTCTGCCTTTGGCAACGTCTCAGGATCATAAAGCCCGCGATAACGGTGATAAAGGGCCGAATACTGGTGGCATGGGTGCGTATTCTCCAGCGCCTGTCGTCACTGATACGGTATTTGATCGGGTGATGCGTGAAGTGATCGAACCTACTGTAAAAGGTATGGCGGCAGATGGCCGTCCATACACCGGTTTTTTATATGCCGGTCTGATGATCGATGAAATGGGCGCACCACGAGTGGTGGAATATAACTGCCGGTTTGGTGACCCGGAAACCCAGCCAATCCTGATGCGTCTGCTGTCTGATTTAGTCGAATTGTGTGAAGCCGCTTTGGATAAACGTCTGGATGAGGTCACTGCTGAATGGGATCCACGTGCTGCCGTAGGGGTGGTGATGGCCGCTGGTGGTTATCCTGACAGCTATAAAAAAGGCGATGTGATTAGCGGACTGGATGTTGTGGATACCGCAGATACCCGCGTATTCCATGCCGGAACGGCTTTTGATCAGGACAATGTCGTTACCGCGGGTGGCCGCGTGTTATGTGTGACGGCTCTTGGTCACGGTGTTGCCGCTGCTCAGCAACAGGCTTATGCTGGGGTGGCAAAAATTCATTGGCAGGATGCCTACTACCGGACCGATATTGCTTACCGTGCAGTTGCCCGCGAAAAACACCAGAACTGATAGCTTACGACTTTAAGGAGAAGGCGGAATGTCTGTGTCCCATCCGATCATTGCGGTAACTGGTTCATCTGGTGCTGGAACATCAACGGTAAAACAGGCATTTGAGGATGTTTTTCGTCGTACTAACGTTAAACCGGTTGTCGTTGAAGGTGACAGTTTTCATCGATACAACCGTGAAGAGATGCGAGCTGCTGTGGCCAGGGCTGAAGCAGAAGGACGTGCACTGACGCATTTTGGACCGGAAGCCAATCATCTCGATAGACTGGAAAGATTATTTCAGACCTATTCAGAAACCGGTCGTGGCGAAAAACGCTATTACATTCATGATGAATCTGAAGCGGTTAAATTCAATCAACCTCCGGGTACGTTTACCGAATGGGAAGAGCTGGATACTGACAGCGATTTATTGTTTTATGAAGGATTGCATGGCGGCATCGTCACAGATGAAGTCAATATCGCCCAGCACACCGACTTATTGATTGGTGTGGTGCCGGTTATCAATATCGAGTGGATTCAGAAGATCAAACGTGATTGTGCCAACCGTGGCTATTCGCAGGATGCCGTGGTCGACATTATCCTGAAGCGTATGCCGGATTATATTCACCATATTACACCGCAGTTTTCACGTACCCACATTAACTTTCAGCGGGTGCCGTTGATTGATACCTCCAACCCATTTGTGATGCGCGAAATACCTACAGCAGATGAAAGTCTGTGTGTGATTCGCTTTAAGGATCCAAAGATGGCTGATTTTCCCTATTACCTGTCGATGCTGAAAGATTCGTTTATGTCACGGCCAAATAACATGGTGGTTCCTGGAGTAAAAATGGGTCTGGCCATGGAAATAATTCTGATGCCATTTATTGAAGAAATGATGCATAAAAAACGCCAACGTGGTTAATCAGGTATCGAAAAGAAGCGAAATGAGTCGAATATGAGTTTTTCAGATTGGCAGTTACGACAGGCATGCCATGCTTTACAGGAGGATGGTGTCATTGCCTATCCGACTGAAGCGATATTTGGTGTTGGCTGTGACCCGTGGAGTGAAACAGCCATTATCAAATTGCTGGCGCTGAAACGCCGACCATTGGAAAAGGGGCTAATTCTGATCGCAGCTGATTTCAATCAATTGCAGGATTTCATTCAACCTTTATCCGCCGAACTTCTGGCGAAGGTAAACCAAACCTGGCCTGGCCCGACGACCTGGTTACTGCCTGTTCGTGAGTCGATTTCCCCTTTATTAACCGGTGGTCGTCAGACATTGGCGGTCCGGGTCACGGCACATCCTTTAGCGGCAGAGTTATCACGTCGATTTGGCGGGCCTCTGGTTTCAAGCAGCGCAAATATTACCGGTCTGCGCCCCGCCAGAAATGTGCATCAGGTGCATTGGCAGTTACCTGAGCTGGATTATGTGCTGCCCGGTGCATTGGGCGGTGCCACTAAGCCATCAACCATTCGTGATGCATTAACTGACGAGGTGCTGCGATGAGTGCACCTGATATAAATGCGGTACGTGAGTATTTACTCTCACTGCAAGATACTATCTGTAATGAAGTTGAAATTACCGATGGCAAAGAGAAATTTGCCGAAGATGCCTGGCAGCGTCCGGCTGGCGGTGGGGGCCGGACCCGCGTCTTAAACAACGGTGCTGTATTCGAACAGGCCGGGGTCAATTTTTCTGAAGTCAGTGGTGATAATTTACCGCCCTCAGCAACAGCCAGCCGTCCTGAATTAGCCGGACGCAGCTTTCAGGCGATGGGCGTTTCACTGGTGATCCATCCGCATAATCCTTATGTGCCTACCTCCCATGCTAATGTGCGTTTTTTTGTGGCTGAGAAAGCGGGTGAAGAACCTATCTGGTGGTTTGGTGGCGGTTATGATCTGACACCGTATTACACCTTTGATGAAGACGTAATTCACTGGCATCAAACCGCTAAAAGCGCTTGTGATCCTTTTGGTGACAGTGTTTATGAAGCGTACAAAAAATGGTGCGATGACTATTTCTTTATCAAGCATCGCAACGAGCCGCGAGGCGTTGGCGGTTTATTTTTTGATGATTTGAATGAGCCGAATTTTAGCCACTGTTTTGCTTTGTTGCGCAATGTTGGCGACAGTTACACCGCAGCCTATTTACCGATTGTCGAACGTCGTAAGGATATGCCTTATACCGAAGCGCAGCGTGATTTTCAGTTATATCGTCGTGGTCGCTACGTAGAGTTTAATCTGGTGTATGACCGCGGAACACTTTTTGGCTTGCAATCCGGCGGTCGCACCGAGTCGATTCTGATGTCACTGCCACCCCTGGTGAAATGGCGCTATAACTGGCAACCTGAACCGGGTTCTGCTGAAGCCCGGCTATATGATCATTATCTGCAGCCTCAGGATTGGCTGACGTTAAAAGCGAAATAGGGCTTAGGAGTCTTTCGAGAGTAACGCCAACTGATCGGCCTGATATTCGCTGATTAATGGATCAATTACCTGATCCAGCTGACCCGACATGACTTCATCCAGTTTATACAGCGTCAGATTGATCCGATGATCGGTAATACGCCCCTGAGGGTAGTTATAGGTACGGATGCGTTCACTGCGATCGCCACTGCCCACTAATAACCGCCGGGTTTCCGCCTGCTCTGATGCTTGTTTTTCTTCCTTGGCAGCCATGATGCGCGACTGTAAAACCGACATCGCTTTGGCGCGGTTTTTATGTTGTGAACGTTCTTCCTGGCACTCAACAATAATGCCTGTTGGAATATGCGTAATACGTACGGCTGAATCAGTGGTGTTAACGTGCTGACCACCGGCACCGGAGGAACGGAACGTATCCATTTTGATATCAGCAGGGTTGATTTCAATCTGATCGATTTCATCGGCTTCCGGCAAAATAGCTACTGTGCAGGCTGAGGTATGAATACGGCCCTGCGATTCGGTTTCCGGAACCCGTTGCACACGATGCGCGCCGGATTCAAACTTCAGCCGTGAATAGGCTCCCTCGCCGACAATACGGGCGATAATTTCTTTATATCCGCCATGTTCACCTTCCTGAGCGTTGAGTATTTCGACCTGCCAGCGGCGGGACTCTGCGTAGCGGGTGTACATACGGAACAAATCACCGGAAAAAATGGCGGCTTCATCACCGCCGGTGCCAGCACGAACCTCGAGAAAGATATTACGTTGATCATTGGGATCTTTAGGTAACAGCAGTTTTTGCAAGTCAATCGCCAGCTGTTCCTGTTTTTCCTCAGCGATGGCTAACTCTTCTCTGGCCATTTCACGCAGCTCAGGATCTTTTTCCTGCAGCATTGTCTGAGCATCTTTCAAATCACTTAATGTCTGCAAATACATGCCAAAGTGTTTTACAACAGGCTCTAGCTGCGCATATTCCTGCGATAAGGTGCGAAATTTATTCTGATTGGCCATGGTTTCCGGATCGGAAAGCAGGCCACTGATCTCTTCATGGCGATCAACTAAGGCTTCAAGTTTATGCCTGATGGAATCTTTCACAGATCAATCCTTAATATTAAATAAACGACGGGCAGCATCAATCATGGGATTATTTTCATCTGATTCAAATGCCGATTGTCGCAGTTGTCTACTGGGTTCGTGTAATAGTTTGTTGGTTAATGTGCGGGCCAGTTCGGTCATGACTATTTCGGCACTCATGCCCTGTTCCAGCTGGCGTAACGCTTTATCAACAGCCTGGGTGCTCAGCATTTGTCCCTGATCACGTATCGCTCTGATCACCGGAACAGCATCCTGACTCCGCATCCAGCCGGCAAAATGATCGGCCTGAGTATCAATAATTTCCTCAGCCTGCTTGGCGGCGTCACGGCGGGACTGTAAATTCTCTTCAATAATGTCGTGCAGATCATCAACGGTATAAAGATAGATATCTTCCAGCTGGCCGACTTCGGCTTCAATATCACGGGGCACGGCAATATCCACCATAAAAATGGGCCGCCGTTTGCGTTGTTTCAACGCGCTTTCGACAGTCCCTTTTCCTAAAATAGGTAATTGACTGGCGGTCGAGCTGATCACGATATCGGCTTCAGCAAGGTGGGCCGGGATTTCACTTAAACTGATGGCGTAGCCATTCACCGACGTTGCCAGCATATGTGCTCTTTCAACGGTACGGTTAGCGATAATCAAACGTTTAATGCCATTATCAAATAAGTGACGTGCCACCAGTTCAATGGTTTCTCCGGCACCGATTAATAACGCGGTTGATTCCGCCAGATTACTGAAAATCTGCTTTGCCAGACTGACAGCAGCGAAGGCGACTGAAACCGGACTGTTACCAATGGCGGTATCCGTGCGTACTTGTTTGGCAACGGCAAAGGCATGCTGGAACAGACGACCTAATGATTTTCCCAGCGCTTTTGCATTCAGGGCCTGAGTGTAAGCTGTTTTTAGCTGACCGAGAATCTGCGGCTCACCTAACACTAACGAATCCAGACCACTGGCGACACGAAATAAATGCCTGACTGCATCCGCACCTTCATAGTGATAAAGGTAGGACTGTAACGCAGTGGCATCCTGTTGCTGAAAGTTATGCAACCATAACAGGACGCTATTGTCATAATCCTCGTCCAGGTGACAGTATATTTCGGTGCGATTGCAGGTTGATACAATGACTGCTTCAATGACGCTGTCATTTAACATCAGTGACGCTAAAGCCAAAGGTAATTTATCAGCATCAAAGCTAAGCTTCTCGCGCACAGCAACCGGAGCGGTTGTGTGATTAATGCCGTAAGTGACAAGATGCATAATTAAGGAGTCGTGTTGTATGCTGTTAAACTTTACAGCCTTCAGCTAAGTTGTCTGATATTTCGGTCTGGATAAGACTAATTCGCCATTCTATCAAACTCAATCAGTCAGGTCGTTGAATTATGGATTTATTGCAACAGTTACACTGTCATTCCAAACAGTTTGCCGCTTCGGCAACTTGGTTGATGATACCTATTTTACTGTTTGGATGCGCTGCTACTGCTCAGCAATCAGACGAAAGCGCTACACTGCAACCGATTGACTTAAACAAACCTGAAGTGGTCGATACTGCGCAACCTGCAATGGATTTGCCACTTACGCCGGAACTGGTTTATTACGTACTTGCCGCTGAAATTGCCGGGCAACGCGGACAACTGGACATTGCGGTGGATTTATACAATCAGGCAGCAGAAATAACCGACTCGCCCAATCTGGCAGGTCGTTCCGCGCGAATATCCACTTTTTCCCGGGATCCCAAACGCATCAATCGGGCATTGACTCGCTGGCAGGAAGTTTCACCGGACGAAGCCGAAGTCTATGTGATGCGGGTGCCGTTTTTGTTAATGGAAGATAACTACCCTGAAGTGGTTAAAAACATGAACAAGGCATTTGCTCTGGAGCCGGAAAATAAAGAAAGATATCTGGAAAGTCTGGCTGCCAATTTAAGTGAAAAAGGCGATCCGGAAAGAGGTTTACAGACCATTCTGGAATTGGATATCTATAAAAATGACGATCCGGCAGCACGTTTTACTTACGCCCGGCTGGCGGCATATTTCCAGCGATTTGATGTTGCCGAAATGACCGTGGATGAATTGCTCGAGGAAGAGCCACGCAACGAAGCGTATCTGGCATTAAAAGCGGATTTACTGCAAACATTCAACAAAAGTGACGAAGCATTAAAACTTATTGCCAAAGCGGCAGAGCAGGAAGGGGCCAGTGAATCCTTACGCTTTACCTATGGCAAATTATTAGGGGAAAGCGGTCAATCGGAAAAAGCCAAACGGGTTTTTGAAGAATTGAATCTGGAAAACCCGGATAATCCGGACGTCATTTTTGCACTGGGGCTATTGGCGTTAGAGCGTGAAGATGGACAAACCGCCAAGACCTTTTTCAGTCAGTTATTACAAATGGGTGATGCCGGAGGCCAGGCCAGTTATTTTATGGGCCTTGCAGAAGAAATGAATGACAATATTGATTCTGCGCTGGTGTGGTTTGCTTCTGTACCTGTAGACAGCCAACGATTTGAAATGGCGCAAACCCGGTATATCAATCTGCTTGCTGAACAAGGTGACATTGATAAAGCACGGAAACATTTGCAATTACTGCGTCAGGAACGTCCACAGCAGGCGATTGATTTTTATTTGTTTGAGTCTGCTTTCTTACGCGACCAAGGCATGCCGGAAGAGTCTGTTAATGTGTTAAGTGAAGCATTGGTTAATTATCCGGGCAATCTGGATTTGCTGTACAGCCGAGCCATGGTGGCAGAATCGATAGATAACCTGGAAATGCTGGAAACCGATTTACGAACCATGTTGCAAATCGATCCGAATAATTCTCAGGCTTTAAATGCATTGGGTTATACCCTGACAGATCGCACTGACCGTCATGAAGAAGCGTTAGAGCTGATTAATAAGGCTCTGGAGTTGCGTCCCAATGATCCGTATTACCTGGATAGTCTGGGCTGGGTATATTACCGAATGGGTGATTTGGAAAAAGCGGAATATTATTTGCGGGAAGCAGTCGCTATTCAGGCTGATGTGGAATTCCTGGCGCATCTCGGGGAAGTTCTCTGGGTGCAGAATAAAAAATCAGAGGCCAGAAAATACTGGAGTGAAGCGTCAAAACTGGATGCTGAAAACAAAGTGCTTCAGGAAACATTGCAACGGTTGACCAAATGAAACAACTGTTGGTGATTTTGGCGGTCAGTTTGCTGACCGCCTGTACTCCGATTTGGCAAACAAAACCACTCGCCCCTGCAGAAGTTCTGTGGGAAAACCATCAAACATCATTAAAGCAGTTAAACGACTGGTCATTTCGTGGCCGGACAGTGATAAGACAGGACAAAGAAGGCTGGAATGTCGGCGTGACCTGGCAGCAACACCAGGATGATTTCACTATTCGTCTGATAGGTCCGTTTTCTCAGGGAGCCGTTGAATTAAAAGGTGACGATGAGCTGGTCACAATGACGTTTTCCGATGGCCAAACCTATTCTGCTACTACTCCTGAGCAGCTTCTGGCAGAAGTGATGGGTTGGTTGCTACCCGTTAGCGCCCTGCGCGACTGGGTGAGAGGCTTACCGTATTCAGCGATAAAGATCGACGGCAAAACACTGGATGACAAAGGCCGATTGATGACGCTATCTCAAGCTGGCTGGGAAGTTGAGTTTATCGATTATGTACCGTTGGAAGGTAATGATGTGCCGGCCAAAATATTCATTGAGCATCCCGAGTTAAGTATCCGATTGGTAATGAATGGCTGGAAAGTTGGCAAATGAATGAATGGTGGCCTGCGCCGGCAAAAATAAATTTGTTTTTACATATCACCGGCAGGCGATCAGATGGATATCATGAATTGCAGACGGCATTTCAGTTTCTCGATCAGGGAGACAAGCTAAAATTTACTGTCACCGATGATGCACAAATTAGCTTAAAAGCGGATCTGCCAGATATTGCTGATCAGGATAATCTGATTGTTCGTGCAGCCAGGTTTCTACAGGCAACTGCAAAAATCACCTCGGGCGCCATTATTCAACTTGAAAAAAACCTGCCAATGGGGGGTGGTCTGGGGGGCGGCAGTTCAGATGCTGCAACCACATTAATTGCGCTGAACAAACTCTGGCAATGTGGTTTAACTGAGGACCAGTTGGCCGCTCTGGGATTGCAACTGGGCGCAGATGTACCGGTTTTTATCCGCGGTCATGCCGCATGGGCTGAGGGGGTGGGGGAAATATTTACCAGGATTGATCCACCTGAACCTTGGTATTTAGTTATCTTTCCCGATTGTGCCGTCTCTACAGCAGAAATATTTTCCGCAACTGAATTGACACGCGATTGTGAACCCATCACAATAGCGGGCTTCCTTGCGGGGGAAGGCAGTAACATTTGCGAATCGGTGGTAAAAAAATTATATCCACCAGTTGCACAAGCACTGGCATGGTTGGCACAATATGCAGCCATTCCACGAATGACCGGAACGGGTTCTTGTGTATTTGCCCGCTTTGATTCAGCCGCTGAGGCTGAAAATGTTTTACAAAATGTGCCGGAACATTGGCATGCTTTTACTGCCAAAGGCTGCAACGAATCACCGTTGAGTCTTTGTGCAAAAGACTTCGATAGAAGTCTGAATGTAACTGCAAATTGATAGAGTTGAGTAAAAACAGTTGGGGTATCGCCAAGCGGTAAGGCAACGGGTTTTGATCCCGTCATTCCCAGGTTCGAATCCTGGTACCCCAGCCACTCTTTTTGTTTATTGAACGAACTCGGCATCTCAATAGTGACTCAAAACCGACTCCTCCAGTTACAACAGCGTACCGCAGACGGCAATATGATGGTCTTTACCGGTAATGCTAATCGTAAACTGTCAGAAAGTATCGCCAATTTTCTGAATATCAGCCTGGGTAAAGCCACCGTTGAAAAATTCAGTGATGGCGAGATCATGGTTGAAATTCTTGATAATGTCCGCGGTAAAGACGTTTTCATCGTCCAGCCTACCTGCATGCCAACCAATGATAATCTGATGGAACTCATGGTAATGACCGACGCTATCCGTCGAGCATCCGCCAAACGAATTACTCTGGTTGTTCCTTATTTTGGTTATTCCCGTCAGGATCGCCGTCCCCGCTCAGCACGAGTTGCTATCACTGCAAAAGTAGTAGCGAATATGTTGACTGGCGTTGGTGCCGATCGGGTGTTAACCGTCGATTTGCATGCGGATCAGATTCAGGGCTTTTTTGATTGCCCGGTAGATAACGTTTATGCCTCCCCGGTGTTATTGGGGGATATCTGGAAACATAAATACCAGGATTTGGTCGTGGTTTCTCCGGATGTGGGGGGGGTAGTACGTGCTCGGGCATTGGCCAAACATTTAGATGTTGAACTGGCGATTATCGATAAACGTCGCCCACGCGCCAATGTGGCCAAAGTGATGAACATCATTGGTGATGTTGATGGCCGGACCTGTGTAATGGTTGATGATATGGTCGATACTGCCGGCACCTTGTGTGCTGCGGCAGCCGCGTTAAAAGAACATGGTGCGACCAATGTGGTTGCTTACTGTACACATCCGGTTTTGTCGGGTGCAGCCGTGTCCAATATTAATAAATCTTTGTTAAATGAATTAGTCATCACTGACACGATTCCATTGCAGCCCGAGGCGGCCGCATGTGACAAAATCCGCGTGTTGAGCATTGCGGAAATGCTCGCAGAAGCAATGTACCGAATTAGTAATGAAGAGTCTGTAAGCTCTTTGTATATGGATTAACCAGAAGTCAGTCTTTTGGTTGTATGTGCTGAACCTGGTCGCGGGGGAGGCGAAAAGCCGTAAAACGGCATATTTAACGGACTCCGTGTCCGTTTTTTAGTCTTGGAGAAGAAGATGGAAAATTTATTTGAAGTACATGCTGAAGCGCGTACTGACCAGGGGAAAGGTGCGAGCCGCCGCCTACGTCATGCGGGCAAAGTACCAGCAGTAGTCTATGGCGCTGAAAAAGAACCAGTCTCAATTTCAGTTAACCATAACCAGTTCATTCGCCATTTGGCAGAAGAAGCGTTTTACGCACACATTCTGACATTGGTTATTGATGGCAAGAAAAATCAGGTTGTATTGAAAGATCTGCAACGCCACCCAGCCAATGACAACAAAATCATTCATGCTGATTTCCTGCGCGTTGATGCCAAGCATGCAATGACAATGACCATTCCATTGCATTTCCTCAATGAAGAAAAAGCGGTTGGTGTTAAAGCCGGCGGTTTGATCTCACATCTGATGACAGAGGTTGAAATCTCTTGCCTGCCTAAAGATCTGCCGGAATACATTGAAGTTGATGTTGCAAAACTGGCAATGGATGAAGCAATCCATTTATCAGAACTGAAACTGCCTAAAGGCGTCACTTTGACGGCCTTGACGCATACACAGGATGAGCAGCTGGAAGAAGGTGAACGTTCTTCTTACGATCAAGCGGTTGTTAATATTCATGAGCCACGTGTTGCTAAAGTGGATCTTGAAGAAGATACCGAAGCTGATGAGGAAGCGACTGAAGAGTAATTCAGTCGTCGGGAACTGTTATGACAAACTGGATTATCGCCGGTCTGGGCAATCCCGGTTCCCAATATGAACAAACCCGACATAACGTCGGGTTTTGGTGGTTGGATCAGTTGGCTAAGGATTTGGGGCTGAGTTTTAAAACAGAATCCCGATTTCATGGTCAACTGGTCCAATACACAACTCCGGAACATAAAGTCTGGCTAATTAAACCTCTTACGTTTATGAATCGCAGCGGACAGTCTGTTGCTGCACTGGCCAATTTTTATAAAGTCCTCCCAGAAAATATTCTTGTTATTCACGATGAACTGGATTTACCTGCTGGCACAGTTCGCCTGAAAAGTGGCGGCGGCCATGGCGGTCACAATGGTTTGCGTGACATCGTAAGTCAACTGGGCAGTAAAGAATTTTTACGTTGCCGGATTGGCATTGACCATCCTGGTAATAGCAAGCAAGTCGCTGATTATGTCCTGAGTAAACCCTCACCAGCAGATCGGGAAAATATTCTGACAAGTATCGATAACAGCTTGCGGGTTTTACCTGAAGTACTTTCAGGCAATCTGGAAAAAGCCATGAACTGGCTGCACTCACAATAAGAACAGCTTGGTTTTTTAACTCAGTTTATTGTGATCTGCATAGGCAACGGTTTAAGGTGCGAGTAATTTTTAATCATTCATATATAAATAACCCCTAAGGATTTCTCATGGGATTTAAATGCGGTATTGTCGGTTTACCTAATGTAGGCAAATCCACTTTATTTAATGCGCTGACGCAAGCCGGAATCGAAGCACAAAACTACCCGTTCTGTACTATCGAGCCGAATGTTGGCATCGTGCCGGTACCGGATCCGCGGATGGATAAGCTGGCAGCCATTGTAAAACCGCAACGCGTTTTGCCTACGACCATGGAATTTGTCGATATTGCCGGTTTAGTGGCCGGTGCATCGAAAGGTGAGGGGTTAGGTAATAAATTTCTGGCCAATATTCGTGAAACCGATGCTATCGCACATGTCGTACGTTGTTTTGAAGATGAAAACGTCGTGCATGTTTCGGGTAAGGTCTCACCACTGGATGATATTGAAGTCATTAATACCGAACTGGCATTAGCCGATCTCGAATCGGTGGAAAAAGCCATAACCAAAACCACCAAGGATGCCAAAGGTGGTGACAAAACAGCCAAAGCACGATTGGATTTACTGGTAAAGATTCGTGAGCATCTGGATCAAGGCTTACCTGTCAGGGCAATGAACCTTGATGAAGATCAGCTGGGATTATTAACAGGTTTGCATTTACTGACGATTAAACCCACGATGTATATTGCCAATGTTGCTGAAGATGGCTTTGAAAATAATCCGGCTCTGGATGCCGTCAAATCACTGGCTGAAAAAGAGAATGCGATTGTGGTGGCCATTTGTGCTGCTATCGAATCAGAGATTGCCGATCTGGCGGATGAAGATAAAGCAGAGTTTCTTGAGGAACTGGGACAGGATGAACCGGGTCTGAATCGGGTGATCCGCAGTGGTTATCAACTGCTGGGATTACATACCTATTTTACTGCTGGTGTTAAGGAAGTTCGCGCCTGGACCGTTGAAGTCGGCGCGACTGCACCGGAAGGCGCCGGGGTGATCCATACTGATTTCCAAAAAGGTTTTATTCGCGCAGAAGTCATCGGCTACGAAGATTTCGTACAGTTCAATGGCGAACAAGGCGCAAAAGATGCCGGAAAATGGCGCCTTGAAGGTAAAGAATATGTCATCAAAGACGGCGATGTAATGCATTTCAGGTTTAACGTTTAGACCAAATACTGCCTCTGCCATGTAAGTTCGACAAGGCACTCTGAAAACAAAGGAAGCGTCATGAAAAGATGGTTTGTCGGGGTGCTGTTGGCACCATTTTTCGCCAATGTAGCCTATGCAGATCAGGCAATGGATGCATGCATACTTTCCAAAATGGCTACATCGGACGATAGTGTAACCGTTGGAAATATTCGCGAAATCTGTTCTGCCGATATTGCTGCAGAAAAAAAAGAGCAGGAACAACCGGCATATCTTTCTGAAATGAATGATGAGCAGCTGGAAGCTATTTCAATTGATGAGAATGAAGGCACAATTGAAACGGCAGATGGATCAGCCTTATCACGCCGTTTAGTACTGGAAAAAACGCAATCAAATAATCCCTTTGCCTTTTTACCACATCGTCCGAATTACTTTATCTTCAGTAACAATGTAGGTTCAGCAAATGAGGCGCCTTTCGATGCAGCGGATCCGGATCGTGACTATGATTTTCAACCATGGGAAAGCAAATTTCAGATCAGCTTAAAATTGCCCGTTGTTCGTGGGTTGTTTGATGGTCGTGCCGATGCGTTTATTGCCTATACCAACCGTTCTTTCTGGCAAATGTTCAATAGTGATAGCTCGGCAGCATTTCGCGATTCAAACCATGAACCTGAAGCATGGCTGTCTTTTGCAAATGATACAGAGTTGCTGGGATTCAAGAACTCTCTGATTAATGTGGGTATCAATCATCAATCGAACGGCCAGAGTGGAGAGCTTTCCCGAAGCTGGAATCGTGTGTTTGCCGAGTTTGTTGTCGAAAAAGGGGATTTCTATTTCTCCGCCCGTCCGTGGTATCGCATCCCGGAGCGCAGCAGTTCGGATGATAATCCGGATATTGAAAAATATTTGGGTAATTTCGATTTCACCTCGGTTTATAAATATGGTGACCACAGCTTTGATCTGATGATACGTAATAACCTTCGCGGTAATAATAAAGGTGCAACGCAACTGGGCTGGAGCTTTCCTCTGTATAAAAACTTCAGAGGTTATGTGCAATGGTTTAATGGGTATGGTGAAAGTTTGATTGATTACGATCACCGTACCAATAGCATTGGTTTTGGTATTCAATTCAGTGATTGGTTGTAACCCTATCGCTAAATTGTTGATATTTACTGCCCAGACAAGTAAAATGCTCGGCTTCGTGGCTACATAGCTCAGTTGGTTAGAGCACATCACTCATAATGATGGGGTCCCTAGTTCGAATCTAGGTGTAGCCACCACAAATTCAAAAACCTGCTTCGGCAGGTTTTTTTATGTCTGAAATTTTCGCCTTAATTTTATTCTTTCAGTTAACCCAGTGAATTGCGTAAAGCATTGGCTAATATCAACAATGTTTTCCTGAAGGTTATAGGGAAAATGACCTCAATGTTGGGGCGGGAGAAACTTTGAAATTTACCCTCTAGTCTGCAGTAGATTCGTCTAACTTATATTACTCAGGAGCAAATTCATGTCCATTAAGCCGGTGTCTGTCGCGTTGTTTGCTTGTTTTGCCGGAATACTTTTATCAGCCAATAGTTTAGTGGCAGCCGAAGACGATGCCAGCCGCTTTATTGAGTTCTATGAAGAAGCGGATGAGGATTGTGAAAAGAAAGGTGGTGCACGGATTTTTGTAAAAAATACGCATGAAAAACAAATCATTGACTTGCATCTGGACCGCTATTTTTATGATGTGCGACAGGGCGGGCGATCTATGTTTCCCATAAAACCCTCCGCTTCTCAGGCATTAGGGTGTAGCAGGGTGTTTGATGCTGAGCAGCGTTGGGAGTTGGTTTCAGCGACCTTTATAAGCGAAGCCGGGGTAAACGAACGATACGGAGATCAACAGTAATACACAGCATGATTTGATCAGCAAAAAATCGGTGATTGTTTACAAACTTAATAGGGTGAAACACTAAAGGAGCAGACTAATGGAAAGATCAGTCCATGGCGTAATAATTAAGCGTTTATTGATCGTCTTTTCTGTTTCTTTAAGTTTCATGGCAATAAGTGGCTGTGAAGATAATGAAGTGCAACAGTCTCAAGAGTTTGATGAACAACCTTCATATGCTGTTATCAAGCCGGTTCCGCAAAATTTACAGCAAGGAATGCCTGAAGCTAAACCCGTTGAAATGTTATCGGTTGCCGATCCTACTCCACCTGAGCAATGGTTGTTAACCCTTTATCAAGCTAAGCCAGGTGCTGATAAAACACGCGATACCAACTATTACCAGAGACTTCTATCGTCTATTAAGCCCCATGTGCATGAACAACCTCGTGTGATAGCCAATCGTACTGTGCAAACCACCCGCCAATTACAGGAAATGGGCATTGCAGCAGACGAAGATCAAATGCTTGAGGATTTTGCAGCTCAACTTCAAACCGTAAATGGGCGTTTTGTTTATGGTGAACTTTGTGCGAATTACAGTAATTTAAGACAACAAAAACTGAGTCATCAGGAAGCGATACTGGAGCTCTTTGAATCGCTTTAATTTCGGCATTTTATCCCACATGACTTTGTCAGCATTGGAGCAATAGACATGCAGGAGCTAATAAACGGTTTGTTAGTTTGGGCAGTTACGTTAACCGGGTATCAACAGCCTGTTGATTTGCCGGTGGTTGAAGCGGTGAGCCATCAACAATTGGTTAAAACATTATGTGAAGATCAATTCTGTACCGCTGTAGCCTATTACGACACAGATACACAAATTATTTACTACGATGAGCGGATGCAATTAGAGCAGGATCAAAGTGCCAGAGGCTTTATTATTCACGAAATGGTGCATTATCTGCAGGACTTAAATGGTGAGTTAGTGCCGTCGGAAATGAGCTGTGAACAACGCATTGAAAAAGAGCAAGAAGCCTATCGAGTACAACAGTATTTTCTTCAAGAGCACAAAGAACCTACTTTCCAGATTGATTTGGCTGTCGCCGTATTATCAAACGTTTGTAAAACAAATAATGTGGTGGAATAAGTTGGTCAGTTAATTGGCAAATCAATATAGTCATCGTTGATTTCGACGGCTTCTACCGGAATGCTAGTGACCGAGGTGGCTTTTTCGTTATCTTGAACATCATCACATCCGGTTTGGTATTGCTCAAGGCTGAATTGATCTGGAGCGGTTTTATCAAAACTAATACGAAAGAAATTTCGTTCACTACGCTCACTCATTGTTGCACAGTTGTTCTGAATCAGAGGAAATCTACCTTTTAATATCGTTGAATCGTTAGCCAACGAAATAACACTTAAACTGGTTTCATTACTACCACCCATGCCAAAACTACTAACCAGTGCTAATTCATCCAGCCCATCATCATTAATATCAGCAACGGGAAATAAATGATGAGTGCCTCCAGCAAATACGATGTTGCGAACAAGCTGCTGATTTTCAACGATGGCGAGTCCCATATTGCTGCAACAGCGTGGCCATAAGCTCAGTAAATATAATACGGCGGTTTGCTCGCTAGCTGATCGGGTGAAGTTGCCCTGAGCACTATCCATGATTCGAAAATCTTCTTCATACACAGCGTTATGCCGGAGCCAGTATTCTCTGGACTGACTACTCGACTGAAGAATAGCTGGATGGTTTAGCCAGTAACTTTGATCAGTGGCTGCCGATGGCAAGCGACCATCGGCAATCACATATATCTCTTCTGTTTGCTGGGCCAGACTGACATGTGATATGCCGATACATATCAATAAGACAATTGAATAATTTCTCATTACCCAGCCCCCCATTCTTTATACCGATCCACTCGTTCTGGTTTACCAGATATTACTCCGGTTTTTGGGTCTCGATATCCACACCTTCAAAACTGACGGTCGGTTCTTTACGTGTCGTATGTTTAGGTTTTTCAGCGACTGTTTCAGGGTTGATAACCAGTGGTTCTTTACGCTCAGTTTTATTTTTTTGTGTAATGACTGGCGCTTCATCCATGACAACGGGATCCTGGCGACGGACTTTATTGGGTCTGGCCGCTTCGAGCCCGGTTTTCATCCCTTTGGGAAGTTCATCAAAGAATAATGGATCAAGCCGGCCATTTATATATTTCAATGGTTGGGAAAGTTTTTGCTGCTGGCAATAACGAATTACCCCCATCAATACTTGCCGAACAGCTTCCAAATCATCCAGGCTGCCCCGCTTATCCTCTGCAAAATAGGCGGCCATAAAACTGAAACGGTTATCAATGGAAAAGGGCAATATCTGACGCCACAAACTATAGATATCCTCAACTTTAATTAATTCGCCTGCTACAGCACGATCCAGGCTGCGGAACCAGAACAGAATTTCATCCAGCACACTGGCGGTCAGTAAATCATCCTGATCAGTGATAACTGCCATGCGGTCACCCATATGCCATGACGTCTTAATATTTTGCGGGGTATACCAGCTTACTTCAGGTGTCAGAGCCAATGCGAATTCATAGACCACTTTGGCATCAAATGTTGATCGATTGGTTAACCATAACGCCGGTTGATTGCTGATAGACAGAAATTGGCTTTCCAGGTCCTGTAACAGGCGTTGTCGTTCCAGTTCTTTATTTGTCTGTGAACCATCATTGGCTCGTCGTTTGACTATCCATAACAGAAATACTGCAATCAGCAGAATGCCTGCCAGAGTCAGCAGGATAGTCGAAAAATACAACGCTAACTGTGATGAGAGTTGCTCCAATTGTTCCGCTGATAGTGCAGTAGCGTCGTCAGCGTTCACAATATTGCTGATAATTTCTTCAATGCGTTTTTGAAAAAAACCAATTGCCATAAATAGCCTTATACATTTGTCGAAGAATGAGAAAGTGTTTACTTACATAAAGACACTTCTATTGTCCGCTAATTTTCCAAAGAAAAATTTTTTATGTCATATATTCTAAACTGCTGATATAAAAGACGTAAAAATGCGTTTTGTCAGGAAGTTTGTTCAAGTCAAAAGGAGAGTGTTTATGAGCATGGTACAAGAATTCAAAAAGTTTGCGATGCGCGGTAATGTGGTTGATATGGCAGTTGGTATCATTATCGGTGTGGCATTTGGCAAGATTGTTTCATCGTTTGTTTCCGATGTCATTATGCCGCCACTCGGTTTGTTAATGGGTGGGGTCGATTTCAAAGATCTGGCGATAGTCCTCAAAGAAGCGGTTGGAGATACGCCGGCAGTCGTTATTGCCTATGGGCAGTTTATTCAAACGATTGTTGATTTTGTGATTATTGCCTTTGCGATTTTTATAGCCATCAAGGTCATGAACTCATTGAAAGCGAAAGAAGAGGCGGCTCCTGAGGCACCACCTGCGCCGACAAAAGAAGAAATTCTGTTAACCGAAATTCGCGACATTTTGAAACAGAAATAAATCTGGTTGGGCCGGATACCTGTCTGGTGTCCGGTTTTTTCTGTTTCTGCCATGATGCCATTATTTGCCAGAGTAGCTGTTAGCCTTATCGTGGCGATATTGCTGGTTTCGATGTTATTTTACGGCTATCTGGCTGGTTTTATCGGCAGTCCGTCAAGGTATGCAAAATGGCTGGTTCCGGTATTTTTCTATACGGGCGTTATATTGTGCCTGACCGGAGTGATTTTCACCTTAGTTGAACAATTTGTCTGGGTTCGCTGGTCATTTATTTCTGCAGTATTCAATAACCCAGCTGGATTGTGATGATCGATATCAAGTACATCTCAGCAAAATTGAACAACGCCCGGCTGAGGTGGTGTTATTTCAGAAAGGTAATTTCTCCCAATCCATTCAACGCCTGGCGGGATGGGATAAATCCGCTTCAATGAATGATTGCCGATTTATTGAAAACACCTATTCCCTCGGCACACAGAGACGCTTTCTCAGTCAATGCCACAATCAGCAGCAAACTTCGGTGGTGGATTTGATTGATCAGGCTAAACGTCTGGGGTGCCAGCAAGGATAGCACTGTCATGCGTCAATAAATGTTCGATTTCCTGTTCACCTTCCTGTTGCAGATAATCCAGAAATGTCTGTGCGGCCAGTGACAATCGTTTGCCTTGACGATGCACAGCATACCAGCGGCGGCGTAATGGAAAGTTTTCCACATCCAGTATTACAATTTTATTAGCAGCTAATTCCAGTCGCAGACTATGTAATGACAACACTGCCACCCCCAGGCCAGCCATCACCCCATGCTTGATTTCATCTGCCCCACTTAGCTCCATATAGGGCGAGACCTTGAGTCCTGATTTGGCAAATAATTCTTCAACTGCTTTGCGTGTGCCGGAACCGGGCTCCCGGCCAATCAGACGTTGTTCCGCAATGGCTTTTAACGGAATGTTTTTTTGTGTAGCCAATGGATGATCAGGCCGGGCGACAATGACCAGGACATTTTCCAGAAACGGATATTCAACTACGGGCAGATCCTCGGGCACCTGACCCATGATATAAAGATGATCTTCATTGGCATCCAGACGCTCCAATAACCGTGCTCGATTGGTTACCCGGAGTCTTGGTTCGACTTTGGGATAGCGTTTTATGAAATTACCCAGGAGATAGGGCAGAAAATATTTGGCGGAGCTGACCACCACCAGATTGACCGGCCCGGCGACTTCACCCTGTAAATCAGCCAGAGCGGCATCGAGATCTGCCAGCCGCTCTAATACATCGCGACAGGCATCATAGAGTTCATGGCCCGCAACCGTCAGGTGCAATTTTCGGCCTACCGTTTCGAAGAGTGGCATGCCGACAGACTCTTCCAGTTTTTTCATCTGAATCGACACGGCCGGTTGTGTTAAATGTTTTTCTTCTGCGGCGCGGGTAATACTCATCAATCGAGCCGTCGCTTCGAATAAACGTAATTGTTGTAAGGATGCATGCAGCATATATAACTTTAATTTATGTTAAGGATAAAAATTATTAACTTGTTTTAATGGTTAAAGTCAACTATTTTTGTCACAGACATAAAATTGTCGCTGAAGTAAACTTACCTCGGCAAAAAAACAGTTTGATTAATCTGCTTGCGCATAATCCTGGAGAGAACACCATGGCAAAGACTTACCAAGCGGGTGTAAAAGAGTATCGCGAAACATACTGGATGCCTGATTACACTCCGAAAGACACTGATTTCCTGGCCTGCTTCAAGGTCATCCCGCAAGAAGGTGTGCCTCGTGAAGAAGCGGCTGCGGCGGTTGCGGCGGAATCATCGACTGGCACCTGGACCACTGTCTGGACTGATTTGCTGACAGACCTGGATTACTATAAAGGTCGCGCTTACGCTATTGAGGATGTTCCAGGCAACGATGAGGCGTTCTATGCCTTTATTGCATACCCCATCGATTTGTTTGAAGAAGGTTCAGTCGTAAACGTGCTGACTTCTCTGGTGGGTAACGTTTTCGGTTTTAAAGCAGTGCGTTCATTACGTCTGGAAGACGTGCGAATTCCTGTTGCGTACGTAATGACTTGTGGTGGTCCTCCTCATGGTATCCAGGTTGAGCGTGACATCATGAACAAATATGGTCGTCCATTGCTGGGCTGCACCATCAAGCCAAAGCTGGGTCTCTCTGCCAAAAACTACGGTCGTGCCGTATATGAATGTTTGCGTGGCGGTCTGGATTTTACCAAAGACGATGAAAACGTTAACTCACAACCATTTATGCGCTGGAGACAACGTTTTGACTTTGTTATGGAGGCGATCGACAAAGCTGAAATCGAAACGGGTGAACGTAAAGGTCATTATCTGAACGTTACAGCGCCAACCCCTGAAGAAATGTACAAACGTGCTGAGTATGCCAAAGAACTGGGTGCACCCATTATCATGCATGACTACCTGACGGGTGGATTCACGGCCAACACAGGTCTGGCCAACTGGTGTCGTGATAACGGTATGTTGCTGCATATTCACCGTGCAATGCATGCGGTACTGGATCGCAATCCGAACCATGGTATCCATTTCCGTGTATTAACCAAAATGCTGCGTCTGTCAGGTGGTGATCACCTGCATTCAGGTACTGTGGTTGGTAAATTGGAAGGCGACCGTGCTGCAACACTGGGCTGGATCGATATTATGCGTGACTCTTATATCAAAGAAGATCGCAGCCGCGGCATTATGTTTGATCAGGATTGGGCATCCATGCCTGGTGTTATGCCGGTCGCTTCCGGTGGTATTCACGTATGGCATATGCCTGCACTGGTCAGCATCTTTGGTGATGATTCGGTATTACAGTTTGGTGGCGGTACATTGGGTCATCCATGGGGTAATGCGGCGGGTGCAGCAGCCAACCGTGTGGCATTGGAAGCTTGCGTAGAAGCACGTAACCACGGCAGAGAGCTGGAAAAAGAAGGGAAAGAAATCCTGACCGCTGCTGCTGAGCATAGCCCTGAGCTGAAGATCGCAATGGAAACCTGGAAAGAAATCAAATTCGAATTCGATACCGTCGATAAATTAGACGTTGCCCATAAATAAGCGATGCTGGTCGGCACTGCTGACCATGGTTTACTGATATCGAATTTGACATTATTTGAGGAAATGACAATGAGTGAAATGCAAGATTACGCTTCAAGCCTTGCCGATGCATCAAGCCGTAAGTTTGAAACCTTCTCATATTTGCCGGAAATGGATGCTGCACGTATCCGTAAACAGGTTGAATACATCGTCAGTAAAGGCTGGAACCCTGCAGTAGAACACACTGAACCAGAAAATGCATTTGGTCACTACTGGTATATGTGGAAACTGCCTTTATTCGGGGAAACCGATGTGGATCGCATTCTGGCTGAAGCCGAAGCCTGCCACAAAGCACATCCGAAAAACCATGTGCGTTTGGTGGGTTATGATAATTATGCTCAATCTAAAGGCGCAGAAATGGTCGTGTTCCGCGGTCAGTCGGTATAACATCAAATCGAATCAGTCCCTGACCACAGTGTCAGGGGCTTTTTCAAATACGTACCACCAAACTTTCCAACGAATACCCTGAGGTTACTGCGATGAGCGAGAAAATTGCTGAACAGTATAAAGTCAAAACAGAACCTTTTTACCGTCCGGTCAGTAATGAAGTGGAGCTGTATCAAGCCGCTTACGCGCGCCGTATGCCGGTAATGCTTAAAGGTCCGACCGGTTGTGGTAAATCCCGTTTTGTCGAATATATGGCCTGGAAACTGGGCCGCCCGTTGATCACAGTTGCCTGTAATGAAGACATGACCGCCTCCGATCTGGTTGGGCGGTTTCTGCTCGATAAAGATGGTACCAAGTGGCAGGATGGTCCATTGACCACGGCTGCCCGTATCGGTGCTATCTGTTATCTGGATGAAGTAGTGGAAGCACGTCAGGATACAACCGTCGTTATCCATCCCTTAACCGATCACCGTCGCAGCCTGCCGCTGGATAAAAAAGGTGAATTGGTCGAAGCCCATAAAGATTTTCAACTGGTGATTTCCTACAATCCCGGTTATCAGAGCTTGATGAAAGATCTCAAGCAATCCACCAAGCAACGTTTCGGTGCAATGAATTTTGATTATCCTGACGCCGAGCTGGAGGCCGAAATTGTCGCCAGGGAAACCGGTGTCGATGCTGAGATAGCCAAAAAACTGGTACAGATTGCGCATCGTGCCCGCAACCTGAAAGGTCATGGCCTGGATGAAGGTATTTCCACCCGTCTTCTGGTCTATGCAGGGCAAATGATTGCAGAAGGTGTTGAGCCTTTGGCTGCCTGCCAGATGACGTTAGTCACACCATTGACTGATGATCCGGATATGCGTGAAACGCTGGAAGCCGCTGTTCATACCTTCTTTGTTAGTTGATAAAGGCCGACCCGGTTTCTCCGGTTTGGATATCACATCATGAGCGTCAATCTAAACGATTACCGCGAACAGCTTGAAAAAATAGCGCCAGAACTGGTGCATACCTTGGACAGTACTTTTCAGGATGCAGCCAGAATCATGTCGCCTGCCGGTTTGCAGGAATATATGGAAGGCGCCAAAGGCTTGGCAGAGCTGGGTCGGGGTAAAGAGCTGGTGGTTGCCTTTCTGGAAGATATTCCACAAGTTGTCAAAGAATGTGGTGAAGATGTCATTCGTGATTGCATCAATGCGGCGATGAAATTATCGTCAATGACCTCAGGTGAGGTCATTGCACTGATGATTCATAGTCTGCCAATTGCTGCCCGGCGATTGGGTGACCCAGAATTATTACGCGGTTATTTAAACCTGATTCATCAGCTGTCAGCCAAATCTTCCCGTGGCTTAAGACCTATGCTGGGTATTATGGATGAATTATTGTCCAAACTTACTTTGTCCGGTTTACGTCGCTGGGCCAACTTTGGTGCCGAGGCTTACCGTCGCGATTTGAACAGCCTGGTCAAATACTTTGCCCTGGAAACCGCTGACAGCAAGAAAATGCTGCAGAAGGAGCGTCGCGGTACGTTGTTTATTGATACTCAACGCAAACTGAATTTTTATCTGCGGGCATTATGGGGCAGGGATTTTTTTCTGCGACCCACCGCAGCAGATTACGAAGGATTCAAACCTTATATCGACCATTTTGTGATGCATCTTCCGGATGCTGTGGATGATATTGAAGGTGTCAGTGGTCTGGCGCTCTATCGGGCTCAGGCCGCCCATCTGGCAGCCCATATTCAATATACCCGAGCACCGATTTCCGCCGAACAACTCAGCCCGGCGCAGCTGTTTTTTATCGGACTGGTGGAAGATGCCCGCGTTGAATATCTGGCGATACAGGATTTCCCCGGTCTGCAGAAGCTCTGGGGCAACCTGTTAAATGTTGAACAAAGTCAGAATGTGGAACATGCTGGCCTGTTAAAACTCGAACAATTCGCCCGTTGCCTGCATGATGCATCACTTAAAAATGATGATGAGCAATTGGATGCTTTAGCGGTCAGGTTTCATGAAAACATTGCAACTCAATCTCAGAATAACCAGTTCAGCTGGGATCTGGGAATGGAGCTGTTTCATGTGTTTGCCGAAAAGCGCGAGGTGCCCAGTTTACGAATATTAGAATCCATTCGTTTGCCTTATCGCGACGATAACCGTTTTGTCTGGGAGTTTGAAGAATTCGATTTTCTGGCGCACGGGGCTGAATATATTCCGGCCAGCCAGCGGCAGGTTCGCAGATATGTCAGCGCCGTTGAAATGGCCAATGAAGTGGATTGTGAGCTGGCCGGCGATGATGCCCAGGAAATCTGGATCTGCTCAACCAAATTCATGCCATATGAAGATGCCGGTGAAGCCACGGTCAGCTTTAATGAGATGTGGGGTAAAGATCCCGTCTCCGGACCCTATCATTATCAGGAATGGGATTATCAGGTACAGCTTTATCGTCCGGATTGGAGCACGGTATATGAATATCGTCCCAAGAAAGGTGATCCAGAAGACATTGATAATATCCTCAAAGAATATAAACCGGTGGCACATCGTATCCGGCAGATCATCGACTTATTGACACCGGCCGGGGTGCAGCGAGTTCGCAATATGGAAGATGGCGACGAAATTGATATCAATGCTGCGGTTGATGCAATGATTGCCATCCGTATGGGCGAGCAACCCAATACACGTATCACCATGCGTAATGTGATAAAAAATCGGGATTTAGCCGTAACGGTGTTACTGGATTTATCGGAATCCACCAATGATGTTATCGAAGGCAGTGAGAAGACGGTTCTGGATTTGACGCGTGAAGCAGCAACCCTGGTGGCTACAGCCATCAATGGCATCGGTGATCCCTTTGCGATTCATGGCTTTGCCTCGGATGGCCGGCATGATGTGCAATATTTCCGCTTTAAAAATTTCAATCAGCCTTTTGATGATGAAGCAAAATCACGGCTGGCGGGGATGAAGGGTGGTTTATCGACACGAATGGGCGCCGCGATGCGTCACGCGGCACAACACCTGCTAAAACAACCGGAACGCCGCAAATTATTATTGCTGGTCACCGATGGTGAACCTTCGGATATAGATGAGCGCGATCCACAACATTTACGACATGATACCCGCAAAGCCGTGGATGAATTATGGAGCCGCGGTGTGATGACCTATTGTCTGACGCTTGATGCGAATGCTGATAGTTACGTTAAACGAATTTTTGGTGAAAATAACTACACGATCATCGATCATGTTGATCGTTTACCGGAAAAATTGCCTACTTTATTTGCCAGCCTGACCCGTT
>CEPI01002932.1_pt1 | contig 153165 bp, 138 predicted proteins | sample 530491 | NCBI WGS metagenome assembly CEPI01 (sample SAMEA2620210, study PRJEB7988) | marine metagenome | isolation source: saline water (ENVO:00002010), including | reverse complement strand
CTTGTTGGACGAAAAAATAGCCTCCAGCAGTGGTGGCTCTGAAAGATAAACAAGCCCTAGTGCCAAGTCTGGCATCTTTGTTGTGGTTATTTTTCAATCCTATCTTGTTCAAAAAACCGAAATCTACCAAAAACTGGGCATCAAAAGCCGTTCTGGGCGAGCGCGTTTATTTAAACCGGGATACGGTTCCAATACCGGATCGGCATACCATTCCATTACATGGTTTTCTTAATGGTATTTCCTTCAGAGGCTTGCTGTTAGCGGTCTGGGCTACTGTCTATTTTTCTGTCTGGGGCGCGATTCTGGGTGTGTCTTTGGCCTATCTTGGTAAAAGCTGGTTCCTGGATCGAATGGTCTGGCTTTACGAGGATATGAAGGAAGCGAACGAACTTTATCGCAGCTGGGAGTATTAGCAGAGCCAATAAAAGGTATCCAGCACAAACAAGGTGTCGAGTTCAGGGGAGCCGATCACGCTATCCTGTGTTGCCATGAAAAAGTCGTTACGACTTGAACCATAAATTTTGTTTATGCCGTCCATAAATATTTATGTCTTTTATTTATTGCGTTGCTGGTCTAGATTAAAAAACCATAAATAACGGGTCATCAGTGACACGCTTTTCCGCCGATGGAATTGCAAATCGAAAGGATGAATATTTTGGCATTACTAGATCTGGCAACAGCATGTAAAAACATTTCTTTTACGGTTGATCGAGGCGCCATTACTGGCATGTTGGGCGCCTCGAACTCAACCAATGTAAAGGGTAAACCCCAACTTCAGCGTGATATCATTACTAATGACATCCTGGTCGATTCCTTCTCGTGGACTGGCTACCTAGCCCGGAAATTGTACTCGTAACAAAGTCAAATCCGCCTCCCAATGTTCACCATCAAGGAGAAGGCTTAAATGTCTATTTCCCACCCGATTATTGCCGTTACCGGCTCTTCAGGAGCCGGTACTTCAACCGTAAAACATGCTTTTGAAGATATTTTTCGCCGGGCAAATATCAAACCCGTCGTTATTGAGGGCGATAGCTTTCACAAATACACCCGTGAAGAAATGCGCGCTGAAGTCATCAATGCTGAAGCAGAAGGTCGCTCGCTGACCCACTTTGGGCCGGAGGCAAACTGCCTGGATAGATTGGAAAAACTGTTCCAAACTTACTCTGAAACGGGGCGTGGCGAAAAGCGTCACTACATTCATGATCAGTGTGAAGCCACCAGATATAACCAACCACCAGGCACATTTACCAGGTGGCAAGAAATCGATAATGACAGTGATTTACTGTTTTATGAGGGGTTGCATGGTGGGGTGGTCACCGATGAAGTCAATATTGCCCAGTATGCCGATCTGTTGATTGGTGTGGTCCCGGTTATCAATATCGAATGGATTCAGAAAATCAAACGTGACTGCGCCAATCGTGGCTATTCCCAGGATGCCGTGGTGGACGTCATCCTCAAACGGATGCCGGATTATATTCACCATATAACACCACAATTTTCCCGTACCCATATCAATTTCCAGCGGGTGCCACTCATCGATACTTCTAACCCGTTTGTGATGCGTGAAATCCCGACGGCGGATGAAAGTCTCTGTGTCATCCGTTTCAAAAACCCAGAAGTAGCGGATTTTCCTTATTACCTGTCAATGTTGAAAGACTCATTCATGTCGCGTCCCAACAATATTGTGGTGCCAGGCGTCAAGATGGGCCTGGCGATGGAAATCATTCTGACACCGTTCGTCGATAGGATAATGGAGAAACGCAAGCGTGGTTAAAGTCCTTGTAAAGGTCGATCAAGAGAGCGTTTCAGTCAGGAAGATTTGGATTAAGAAACGTTATGAATTTTTATCGACTTAAAATTTACACACCAAAAAAACGATAGAAATAACGTAGTTTTTCCTGAGCTTCTTCCAGCGAAATCTGTGTAAATCTCACTTCGGTATTGGCTTGCTGTTGCGCCAGTAAAAAAGCATCGAGCACAAACAAGGTACCCAGTTTGGGATAGCCGCCCATGGTCTGGCGATCTTTGAGCAGGATAATTGGCTGACCATCCGGGGGCAGCTGAATAGTGCCATAGGCAATGCCTTCGGAAATAATACCTTGTACATTGGGAATAATCGGTTCGCCTTCAAGCCGGATCCCCATGTTATTACTGTGCATCGAAATGCGATAGGTCCAGTGATAGAGCTTTTCCTGTTCTGCTATATCAAAGTGATCGGTTTGGTCGGTGGGAATCACACTGAGAATTAAAGGTTGTTGATAATCCGGGATAAATAACGGCGGAACATGGGTTTTTAATCTGGGTCGGTTTTGACTGCACGGTAAAAAGTCATCTGCTTTTAAGGGATTACCATCGCCATCAATGCCACCCATTTTTTCGCGCATCACCGTGGCAACAGACCCGAAGCATGGCTCAAACTGAAAACCATCCTGTATCGCCAGATAGCTGCGGATACCTGATTTGGCATGAGCAAAGCTGAGTATATCGCCGGTGCTTATTGGGTGTGTTTGCCAGTTTTCCAAAGGCTCGCCATTAATGCTGGCCTGCATATCAGCGCCGGTGATGGCGATATTGGTATTGGTTAATGCTTCAAGTTGCAAGCCACCAAAGCAAATTTCCAGCGCTGGGTGATTGGGCCGGTTATCCAATAAGCGATTGGCCCATAAAAACGCATGTTCATCAGCTGCACCGCCGGGGGAGAGGCCAATATGTTGATAGGCAAAGCGGCCCAAGTCCTGCACCAGCGTCAGGATGCCGGGTTTGAGGACTTTTAAACCCTGCTGCTTCATTCCAGCTGACCGCCTGCCAGCAGAAATTCAGCCTTACTGACCGGGATAAATTGCACTCGATCACCTGGTAACACAGGGCATAATTTTGGACTTTGCCGATCAAACATTTTCATGGTGGTACGCCCCAGAATGTTCCAACCGCCGGGTGTGTTAATGGGGTATACCGCTGTTTGTTGATCGGCAATCGCTACCGAACCAGCAACGACATTGGGGCGGGGCGTTTTCAGTCTTGGTGTAGCGAGTTGATTGGAGACATTGCCCATATAAGCAAATCCCGGTGCAAAACCGATGGCAAAAATTTGATAGATGGTGTCACTATGGCGTTGAATGACTTCATCAATGCTGATCTGATGAAAGTCGGCCACATGGTGCAAATCAGGTCCGACATCAGGGTGATACCAAACCGGAATTTCAATCAATTTGCCCATTTCAGCATGGTTGGTATTCAAGTTTGAAAGGTGTTGCTGAATTTTATCCTGGATGCCTGGAAAGTCATTTTTCCGTGGGTCGTAACAGAGCATTAACGTAGTATAGCTCGGTACAAGGCCCCGAATTTCTTCCTGTAATTCTTTATGCAGCCGTTTAGTCGCGGCGCGAATCACGGGCACCAGATCGGTGTTTATCTGTTCACCAAAGCGAATCAATACTGCGTCAGGGCCTGCCTGTTCAATCTGAAACATGATCAGCAGCGGTATAGTTTGTTGAACGTATTACGGATATGTCGAACGGCCTTAACGGATTCGGCATTATCGCCATGGACGCATAGCGTATCGGCATCGAGCTTCAATCGCTGACCATTGCGGCTGATGACGCTGCCTTCGGTGGCCAGTAATAACGCCTGTTCAAGGATTTGCTGCTCCGAACGAAACACAGCGCCTTCCTGATTTCGCGGACGTAACAGACCGTTATTTTCATAAGCCCGATCAGCAAAGGCTTCGAATAGTAATTTGATACCAAACTCGGCCGCAATGGATTCGGTTTTGCGATTATCAGTTGATGCCAGAACCATTAAGGGCAGATTGCTATCGTAGGACGCTATCGCCTCCAATACTGCTCGCAGAATATCGGCATCACGCATCATATCGTTGTAGAGCGCACCATGCGGTTTGACGTAACTTACATGGCTGTCATGTGCCCTGCAAATACCATCCAGTGCACCAATCTGATATTGCACCATCGAGATAATTTCCAGAGGTGTGCATTGCATACTGCGACGGCCAAAACCAATCAGATCCGGATAACTTGGATGGGCGCCAATCTGAGTTTGGGATTGTTTTGCTAACAGCACCGTCCGCGTCATGGTAAGCGGATCGGAAGCATGAAAACCACAGGCGATATTGGCCATGTCCACCAAGGGCATCACCTGTTCATCCATCCCCATTGACCACGGTCCAAGACTTTCGCCCATATCACAATTAAGCAGCAGTTTTTTGATTGGGGGCTGGCGTTGGTTCATGGCTTGGCATGTTCAGCAAATTAAACGGTAGGTAAAGGATACACGCTTATTTTAGTGACAGAAATTAAGTCTTGGTTAGAAATAACATTTAATAGGTGGTTTGCTTATTTAGCGAGGTAATTCCTGCGGCATGAACTTATAAAAAAACCGATTTGTCACAGGTTTATTCGCTTGGCGTCAGCATCATAAAAAACTGAACAAGTGTGATTAATATCAAGCCAAGCGTTTGCCAGGAGAGAGTAGCTAACGTCAAAACGATGGGCTGTTTTCTGTTCGAAAATAATTAATTGATAACAATCAAGGGCAGGTGCTTATGGTATCCAACGATCTAAATAATAGTTCGACGCCTAACTGGGCCAGTATTCTTGGCGTAGTGGCGATCATGCTAGGCGTCTTTCTGACGGCGATGCATGGTACAGAGTTAATGAAACAATCTGTTATGACCTCAAATATGCCGGTTTCGGGGGTAATGCCTGAAGCCGATTGTCCTTTAGGTGAGCTTGATGAAGAAGGTATCACGCTAGAGCAGTGTGAATTTCTTGTTGATTATGTTCAAGGTATTGCACAGTCTACCCCCGACTGGTTTCCCGACACGATGATGAAACTGGCTTTAGTCGGTACATTACTTGCGTTTGCCTCAGTCATCATTGGTGGGGCATTAGTGAATTACACCCCGTGGTCTACGACGGCCGCCATCGCAGTGTTTATCGGACTGGCGGCAGTTGATTTGCTGCAGTTTGCTGCTGTGGTGATGACAGGGCCTTTATTGCGGGATATGTACCTGTGGAGCATCCTGCTGTGGTTCCTTCTGCACTTAATGTTACTGGTCGGCGCTATTGCAGGTCGGCATACCGAAGCGGCACGCATCCAACGCGACGTTGCCTGATTCTCACAAATAATTAATTGGAAGATAATTATGCAAAGACAAGGTTTTAACAGAGCGGTCGTTGTCCTTCACTGGTTGCTGGCCGTTTCAATATTTTTTCTCTTTATTTCCAGCTGGTGGATGATGGGCCTGCCATTACCCTCTGAAGAGCTGCAGTTCCGGGCATTCCCGTTCCAATTGCACAAGAACATCGGCTTGACGCTGGTAGTACTGTTGATCGTAATGCTTTACATGCGATTTAAATATCCACCTGCACCACCGTCGGCACAGGATATGACACCGTGGATGCATAAGTCAGCGATACTGGCGCACATTGCCATTTACGGGCTTATCTTTTTTGTCTGTATCAGTGGTTATCTCTCTTCGGCACATACCAAGTGGGATACAACTGTTTGGTGGTTATTTACGCTGCCACGCATTGCTGAAGCCAACGAAGATATGAATGAGTTCTGGGGTGAATTACATACCTATTCAGCATGGATTCTGCTGGCATTGATTGCGGTGCATGTCAGCGGGGCGATTTACCATTCCTACCGGAATGACGGCATTATCAGACGCATGATGCGGTGGTAATAAGCACGACTCGTGAAACAGAAAGGGCCGCTAAGCGGCCCTTTTTTTATCGGACAAGCTCAATCGAAATTTTCAAGGTTGTTGCAAATGTTCAATCAACGCCTGATGAAATCGATCCGGATCCTGGATTTGGGGTGAATGGCCTAAATCCTCAAACGTGACTAAAGTGGCATCCGGAATTCTGTCTGCAACTTCCCGGCTGATTTTAGAATAGTTACCAAGTGCAGATCGCTTATCCTCCGGGGCCAGGTTTTTACCGACCGCCGTATTATCTTTTTCGCCAATCAGCAGCAGAGTGGGCACTGGCAGATTCCCGAATTCATAAAATACCGGCTGAGTCAGTACCATGTCGTAGGTCAGCGCTGAATTCCAAGCGACACTTTCCTGCCCCGGGCCTTGAAATAGTCCGGCCTGCATATTAACCCAGCGATCATATCCCGGTTCCCAGGTTCCGGCGTAATAAGTACTTTTCTGGTATTGGCGAATGCCGTCGGCATTGGTTGTTAATTCACCTTGATACCAGTCATCAATTTCACGGTAGGGCACACCTTTGGCCAGCCAGTCTTCCAGACCGATAGGATTGACCATAACCAATTGTTCAACCTTTTCAGGATTAAGTAATGCATGACGGGTTGCCAGCATGCCACCCATCGAATGGCCCATGATGATGTAGTTGTCAATATCCAGTTGAGCAAGTAAGGCGCTGGTATTGGCAGAGAGTTGATGAAAACTGAACTGATAATGTTCGGGCTTGCTGGATTTACAAAAACCGATCTGATCCGGTGCGATAACACGGTAGCCATTGTCTGTCAGAAAGTGAATAGTCTCTTCCCAGGTGGCGGCGCAGAAGTTTTTACCATGCAGTAACACGACGGTACTTCCACTAGGTTTTTCAGGTTGAATATCCATGTAAGCCATTTCATGTTGCTGGCCCTGAGAGGCCAGTCGAAATATTTTTACCGGAAAAGGATAGTTAAACCCCTCCAGCTGGGGACCGTAGGTTTTCTGTTCAGCCAGAACAGGAAAGGCAACCACGAAAAACACTATGTAAATAAAACGGGACATTGCTGTTTTCTCCCAAAAATTCAATAGACCCTTGTGAGCCCGAGAGTTCGATGCAAATAGCAAAATGCCCGCGAGGCGGGCATTTTAAATGGAAGCTGACTGAGAACTTAGCGTTGTTGCAGTAACTGCACAACCTCACTGCCCATAGTACGGGCTGAGTTCGGGTTTTGGCCTGTTACCAGACGCTCATCAACACTGACTTTTTCCATAAATGGAATCCATGACTTGCTGACATTAGCTCCGCGTTGTTCCAGGCGGGTTTCCAGTAAAAATGGCATATCACTGTAGAGTCTGACGATGCGTTCTTCAATATTGGTAAAGGTGCTGACCTCACGATTGGCAACCAGGTACTCGCCATCCGACAAGGTGACATTCACCAACGCTGCCGGACCATGACAAACCGCTGCCACAACACCATTATTTTCATATATTTCTCTGGTCAGACGTTGAATATCGGCATTGTCCGGAAAGTCCCACATGGTGCCGTGCCCACCGGCAAACACAATCGCAGCATAGTCGTCTGATTTGATCTCTTCCAGTCGCAATGATGTTTCCATTTTGCCCCAGTCTTCGGGCGTTTCCATAAAGCGTTTGTTGTCATCATCCGATAATTTATAGCTACCGGGATCCATTGGCGGTAATCCCCCTTCAGGGCTGGCAATATCAATCTCAAAACCGGCCGCTTTTAATTCGTAATACGGGTGCGTGACTTCAGACAGGAAGTAACCGGTATCCTTTTTACTGGAGGCTTCATCTTCACCAATATAGCCATGGCTGGTGACGACGATAAGTACTTTATCGCTGGCCATGGCTGTCAGAGACAGCATACCTAACACGATAAACAGCAAGGGCTTAAAAAAACGATAGATGGTATTTGTCATGATATGTTCTCTCTCTGGTTGAGTATAAGCCGCTTTATCGTTGTTATTAAATGAAATCAGGTCGCGGCAAAACAGTTACTACTTATAACAAAATACGTTCATGGTTTAGTTATTGATTGCGGATATCAGCAGTCCGATGATCCAGCTGATGAATACAATCAGTAGAACCAGAATGCCCAGTAATAATCCAATAAACAAGATGTTTTGAATCAATGATTTGCGGTAAACCTGTTTGGGTTGTTGCTGATAATCGTCCAGTAAGACGACATTACGCTTGTTGGCTTTCCAGACAAAGTCAAATACATCACCAGCAACAGGAATAGCACCCAATACCGTGTCGATCACCATATTGATAATCATTCTGCCCAATATCATTCGTGGCACACCCAGTTGGTGAGCTTTGTAAATAATGACGCTGGATAACAGTCCACCAATAAAATCGCCGATACCCGGTATCAGACCAATAAAACCATCCAGACCGATTCTATAGCCACCGGGCAGGGGGATACTCTCATCCAGAAACCAACTTAAACGTTCGATAAAGCGACTTTTTGTTTTCATGACCCGCTATCCCTTTCCATTGGCATCACCTCATTCAAGCCTTGACGATAAAACTGATAACGCAATGGTGACTGAGGTTTCCTAATTCACCTTTGAGTGATAGTTAACCATTTTTTACCGGAATGTTTTTTAATTTCAGTCAGCATGAATTTTAATACGATTTAAGTACTTGTCTTTTATGGATAAATACCTTAAAAGTAAATTTGTTTATTCACTAGGAATGGCATGGGGGGCGTGGGATGAAACAGCTCAAAAAAGTAATGTTCGGCTTTTTTTGTTTTAGTTTTATGACAACAGCAATCGCCGACGATTTTGATATTGTAGGTCTTAAATTAGGGATGAGTTTTGATGAAGTGCAACAGACGCTATTAACGCACGGAGCAAAACCGGAAAGTATCCAGCAGCAACATCAATATTTTCAGTACCACGACGGAGCAGAGGTCCATAAAACAGAGTCCTTCCTGCATAGCGTGACGGCCGGAAAAGATGTGATGGGAGAAAAAGGGCGGGACCAGGAGAGTTTCAATGTGTTTTTTTCACCCCCGCCTGAACAGTCAAGAGTCGTGGCGATTATCCGGACCATTAATACGCGTAATAATCCCACCACAAAAGGCCAATACATGACGGCCCTTAATGAGAAATATGGTGAACCCCAGACTATCGGCAGTCGACTGGTCTGGTGGTTTCCAGAGGGAAAACAGAGTTGTTATGCCGCTACCAATCTGGTGATGATGCCGGATATTGATCAGATTATGAATGGTATCTTTTTGTCGAGTGGTAAACGTTATTTTCTGGATCGGTTTCAAAATACCAAGCTCACCAGTATTGATGATTGTGCTGGATATCTGGTCTATGACATGGGCATGTTGCAACCTGATTCACCCGCAAATAGAGTCACTGCCACCATGATAGATGCCCCGACCTGGGTGAAAGCCAACCTGAAATCCATGGAGTGGGTTGAACAGCTGCAAACGGAAGCGACTGAAGCCAGACTTGCTGGCAGTAGTAAACCTACTTTATAAGGAATAAGCAGATGAAAAAAATACTTATTATTAGCCTGTTTTCTCTCTGGCTGACAGCCTGCGGCTCAGGGCTTGAAGGCACTTATACCGATGACCTTGGCATCTATCACTTCACGTTTGAACCGTATGGCAAAGTCATGATTCGTGAAAAAGGTCAGATGCAGGAATATGAATATAGAGTTGATGGTGACGAGGTGTTAATTGAGTTGAGTGAAGAGGACGAAGAGGTCTTGGTCATTAACGAGGATGGTTCTCTGTCACCTAAAGGGTTGAAAAATGTTTATTTGATCAAGCAGGAATGAATTCGGTAATTTAAAATTGCACTTTTGAAAAGGCGCTTTCTGCGCCTTTATCTTTAAATATCAATGAAGTTTATGAATATCACAGTAGTGACATTGCTCGGTTTCATGCTTCTAAGTTGCCCAAATTGATATTGAATTTCAAGGGGACTGACTGACCATTATTTGTTAAATAAACACCATCAGTATTCGATTCTGCCGAAATTACTGACAGGCTGTTGCCAATAGACGATATCACGTCCCACTGCCTCGGCCAGACCGGAGAGAATCAGTGGTATGGTCGACACATTAACAATCAGTTCGTATTGAGAACGCTTGCGCCTCCCCGAGACCTGCTCTGCCACGCTAAGCCCATGCTGCTGACCATGTCCGTACACGGTGTATGAGCTAAAGCCCACAATCTGCTCAATGGAAAGCAGGTATTCAACCAGATCTTCCTCAAGCTCCGGTGCAATGTTGAGCATCAGTATGCAGATTTCCTCGGCGGTTTGTTCATGCGTTGACGTGTTCATACACTGTCTCCAGAGCTGTTGAGGGGACGATGAAATGCCTTATAAATGATCGGAAGCATAAAAAGTGTCAGCAGTGTGGAGCTTATCAGTCCACTGATCACTACGATCGCCAGTGGTCGCTGAATCTCCGATCCTGGGCCGGTAGCCAGTAACAGTGGCACCAGTCCGAACGCACAGATTGTGGCTGTCATCATCACTGGACGCAGCCGACGAAGTGCTCCCTCGGTTACTACTGTGGCAATATCCAGACCTTTGGCTCGTAACTGATTGAAGTAAGTCATCATTACCACGCCGTTCAATACTGCAATACCCAGCAGGGCGATGAATCCCACCGAAGCTGGCACAGATAGAAACTCACCGGTCAGCCACAAACCGATTAGTCCGCCTGTCAGGGCAAAAGGAATGTTAGACAGAATGATTAGCGTCTGTTTAATGGAATGGAACGTCAAAAATAGCAACAGTGCGATCAATGCAAGTGCAAGTGGCACCACGAGCATTAGACGTGCGGCGGCGCGCTGTTGATTTTCGAACTCACCGCCCCATTCCAAACGATATCCATCCGGCATCTCGACATTATCTGCGATCAGCTTCTGTGCCTCTTCTACAAAGCCCACCAGATCACGTTCTGCTACGTCAGTGCGGATCACGCTGAAGCGCTGGCCGGATTCACGGGAGATAATAATTGGGCCTTCGACACGGGCAACGGTTGCTATCTCTGACAGCGGAATCTTGCCACCATCAGGCAAGTCAATAAAGCTGTCGCTAAGATGCGTCAGGCCATCACCTTCAATAGCTTCGTAGCGCAACATCAGGGGAACACGCGCGCTGCCCTCAATTACATTGCCCACGTTGACGCCTTCAATCTCCGCACGCAGACGGGTCTGCAGTGCATCAGCATCCAGTCCCAGCCGCCCGGCCATGATGCGATCGATACTCACTTGCAGATATTGAGCGCCCTCATTAAGTGTTGCAAAGGTATCAATAGCACCGGGAATAGCTTCCACTTGCGTGGCGATCTGCTGTGCGATGGAGTTTAGGGTGTCCAGGTCTGGACCGAACAGTTTGATAGCAACATCACCACGCGAGCCGGTGAGCATCTCCGATACACGCATGTCGATCGGCTGTGTAAATCCATAGTTAAGCCCAACGAAACGATCCATGACCTCGCGAAGATGCTGTTCAAGTTCTGTCTTGGTCGCGACACGCCATTCTTCGACGGGACGCAACTGCAGGAAAATATCAGTCTCGTTTAGTCCCATCGGATCCATGCCCATCTCATCTGAACCGATACGTGAGACGATGCGTGCTACTTCCGGAACCTCATCAAGAATCGCACGTTCTACCTGAAGCACGATACGAGTGTTTGCCTCGAGACTGATCGAAGGAATTGTTTCCAGCTGGATGAGAATGTCACCCTCATCCATAGTAGGCATGAAGGTCTTGCCAACCAGTGGAAACACCACAAAGCTGGCAGCCAGCAATACTCCTGCGGCTCCTAAAACCAGGGCAGGATGCAGCAATGCCTTGCGCAGCAAAGGTTCATAAGTTTTTGCCAGGGTCCGGCTCAGCCATGGTTCGGCATGAGCATCGGAGCGGACAAGGAATGACGCAATGACGGGAATCAATGTCAGGGATAACAGCAGCGATCCCAGCAGTGCGAAGACGATGGTTAACGTTACCGGGCCGAAAAGCTTGCCTTCAAGCCCTTCCAGTGTCAGTAGCGGCAGGAACACGATGACGATGATAATGATGCCGGAGGTCACAGGTGCTGCCACATCACGCACCGCACGGTAGATAATATGCAGATGTGGCAATCGTCGTATGCCGCGCTGGTGCGCAAGTGAGGAGACAATGTTTTCGACGATTACGATAGACGAATCCACCAGCATACCGATGGCGATAACCAAGCCCCCCAGGCTCATCAAATTGGCCGACATCCCCATATTTCCCATCATGAGAAATGTGAACAAGGCTGATAAGGGCAGGATGATAGCCACAGTGAGTGCGGCACGCACATTGCCAAGGAACAGACCAAGCAGAATAATAACCAAAACCACAGCTTCCAGAAGGGCAGAGGATACCGTACCTACGGCACTTTCAATTAGTACCGTACGGTCATAAAAAACTCTGATCTGTGTGCCTTCTGGTAAGGTGTCTTGCAACGCCTGAAGCCTGGATTTAACGCCTTGCACAACTTCACGGGAATTGGCGCCACGCAGCCCGATCACCAGGCCCTGCACTGCTTCTGCTCCACCATCCGCCGTAACTGCGCCGTAGCGCTCCATACTCCCCGTGGTGATATGTGCCACTTCGGCTAGCGGAATGCGATCACCCTCAGCGTTTACGACATAGGTATTGCTGATGTCTTCAAAGCCGTTAATCGCACCTTCTACGCGAACCAGAATGACTTCCTCTCCCTGATCAATCCGTCCAGCACCATCATTTTTGTTGTTGGCGCTGAGTGCGTCGGCGATATCCTGCAAGTTAACGCCCATTGCCCTCATGGCTTCACGAAGAGGTTTGACTTCATAGGTGCGAACAAAGCCGCCGAGCGAGTTCACATCAGCAACCCCAGGCACGTTACGCAGCGCCGGACGAATGGTCCAGTCCAGCAGGAAGCGCTTTTCCTCCAGGGTCATGGATGGATTGTCGATGGTGAACATAAACATGTCGCCCAGTGGTGTGCTCATCGGCGCTAGTCCACCGCTGATGCCGCCGGGTAGATTGTCCCAGACATTGCTGAGTCGTTCGGTGACCTGTTGGCGAGCCCAGTAGATGTCGGTACCGTCCTCAAAATCCAATGTGATGGAGGTCAGTGCGTACTTGGAGATGGAGCGCAGCATGGTTTGGAACGGGATGCCCAGCAATTCCACTTCAACAGGTTGCGTAATAAGCGATTCTACTTCTTCCGGGGTCATTCCCGGCGCCTTGATGATGATCTTTACTTGTGTCGGCGAAATATCGGGGAAGGCATCAATAGGTATATTGAGCAGTGCTCGACCACCAAAACCAATCAACAATATTGACAGCAATAAGACCAGCAGACGCTGGCTGAGGGACCATTGAATCAGTGAAGACAGCATTACTCAGTCCCACCCAATCCGAGTTGAATACCCTTGAGAACAGCCGTGCCCTGAATGGCGATCTCCTCGCCAACCGCAATGCCTTCGGAGGCCAGATAGTCATCCCCGATAGATTGCAGTTCCAGAGCACGTGCTTCAATCCCTGCGGCCGTTCGCACATAAATTATCGTCTCACCGCCAGTATGCACGACCGCACGGTCAGGGATGAGCACACCCTTACCGACCGGTGGCAGCACAATAGATAAGACCTGCCCCGTGGTGAAGGAAGTATCGGCGTTAAACTCCGCCAGCAACTTAATTGTCTGATTACTGCTGTCGATGACCAGATCCTTCTGGCGCAAGGTCAACGTCTCGCCACTGTTAGCAATACTCAGCTGATGGCCAATCTCCAATGCGTCTGCTGCTTTGGCAGGAATATGAGTGCTGGCCCAACGGCGAGTGCCTGCATTCAGCCTAGCGATGATTTGCCCAGCCTCTACATAGCTGCCGATGTTATACATGCGCTGTGACAGGACGCCATCCTCCTGCGCAACCAAATAGAATTCTCCCAGGCCTGATCCATGCTTTCGCAGCACCTCGAGTTTTGCTGTATCGAAACCGCCTTGTGCCAGATGTGATCGCGCAGTGCGTTCAGCGAACACCGCCTGTTGTTTTAGCAGACGGGTTTTTGTCAGACGCTGTTTCGAGATAACGCCCTCAGTGTATAGAGACTCGTCTTTGCGCAGTTCGAAGTCGGCTCCTTCCAGAGCAGAGACGGCATCGATCCAGGTGTTTTGCAGTGGCAAGATGGAAGGGCTACTGAAAGTGGCGAGAATAGTGCCCGCACTTGCACTCTGTCCGGGTATAAGAGCCCATGAAACCAGTGTACCTGCCCAGGGCGTTGTCACACTTGCGGCGCTGTCTGGTGAGTTGACGACTGTCGCGGCATATCGTGCGCCGGTGCTTGTGTCTACTGGGATAGCCGGAGCAAAGACAATCCCCATCCTGGTTACATCTTCGCTGTTAATGGGCACGATTTCCTGAGCATTGAGGGATGCGGAAAAAATTGCCAAAACAGCCACAACGAATTTCTTGCGGGAAAAAAAGCTCATGGCAGGACTCCAACGATTTGGTTAAATTCAGTAATCAGGCGGGTTTGTCGCAGAGTAATCACTTCAAGATCACGGGCGCTCCGGCGCTTCTGCTGCAAGGCGATGACTACCTGACTTATATCGGTCTCGCCGGAAACGAAAGCGGTTTTTGCCATCTCCCACTGCTGACGTGCCAGCTGGGCCTGCTCCTTGCTGAGTGGCAGAGATTCATTCAAGGTGAAAAGCTCGTGTGCAACTTCGTGAAGTTGCAGGTTCAATTCACGGTAAGTATTGAGGTAGCGCACATCAGCGTCGACCTTATTGCGGCGCGCCGAACTGGTGGATGCATTGACATGAGCGCGACCACCAAAGGGGATGGTTACTGAGAGTGCCAAGGCATCTTGATAATCGTTCTGATTACCCGCTCTTTGTCGACGTGAGCCAATGCTGATAGTGGGGTTACCTAGTGCCTCCAATTCTGTCTTGTTGATTTCGGCGGCTGCCAGATCGATATCGCTTCTTAACAGTCGCAATAGAGGATGTTCTGGGCTAACCTCTTCAGTCGTTTGAAGGGTTTCGATATGCGGCTTTTCTGGTCGGATATTCAGACCAGTCAGCATCTGGTATTTACGTTCAGCATCAACACGGGCTGCCTCTGCTGCCAGTTCATTTCGTTGCTGGGCCAGCAGCAATGTTTGAGCCTGCAAAACATCACGCCGTGCAGTTTCGCCCGCAGAGTGCAAGGACTCAGCAATTGACAGTAATTGCCGGGCATCTGCTGTAGCGTGTTGTTCTGTTGCCAACAGAGAATCTGCATCCTGCATGTCTGCCAGTACCTGGCGTAGTCGTCCTGCCATCGTCAGAGTAAAAGCTTCTTGCCACGCTGCTACCTGGACATTGTATTGTTGTCCCCGGGCTTGCATGGTGTTCCTCTCACCAGATCGCCACAGGGGTAAAGTGATGCCATAAGTGAGCTCGCGTTCACCGAGGTTACTGAGCATTTGATCGTCGATATAGTCTAGTTGCGCGCTTGGCCGGCCAGCAATCCAGCTTTCACCAACATCTACCATGGCCTGCGCCTGCTCTGTCCGTACTTCGGTTTCCAAAGCTTCAGGGGCATGTGCCAACGTCTGTTCCAGCAGGGTAGTAAAATTTAAATCTTGAGTCGTGATAAGTGGTGCATGATCGAGTTCCTGAGCGTGGAGATTTGGCGTGGCCAAGAACGCAACTAAAATGGTTAGGGTTGTAAGGCGTTGTATGTGTGTTTTTTTCACTTTGTAAAGTTTCCCTTTATCAGTTGGGATAGGGTGAAAGCTTTTACGTCAGCCTAAGTCAGAAGTTGTAAATAAATTGTCAACCCGTTGAGTTGACTTTTTTTTGACATGGGCCGATTGACACTGACAAAGTTATTGATTGGTGTAAGGAGGTGGCAGTGAAAGTGCTGGTAATCGAAGACAATCGCGACATCGCAGCAAACATTGCTGACTATCTGGAGCCCAAGGGGCATGTGCTCGATTTTGCTGCGACTGGACCACATGGTTTGAAGCTCGCGCTGAGCGAGCGTTATGACGTGATTGTCCTTGACATTATGTTGCCAGGACTTAATGGAATGGAGGTATGCAGACGTCTGCGGAATGAAGGCAGCAACGATGTGCCGGTGCTGATGCTGACAGCGCGTGATCAGCTTGACGATAAATTAGAGGGATTTCAGGCGGGGGCCGATGATTATCTTGTGAAACCTTTTTCCGTGAAGGAGCTCGAAGTGCGGCTGCAGGCACTCATAAAACGTGGCAGCTCTCACACACCACGGACATTGATAGTGGGCGATTTACACTACGATCCCCAGACTCTTGCTGCTACAAGAGCTGGTCAGCTGTTGGAACTCAATCCAGTGCAACGCAAAGTGCTGGAGCTGTTGATGAGAAATACGCATCGTGTTGTCACCCGTGAAGAACTGGAGCAGCACATCTGGGGAGATATGCTGCCCGATAATGATGTGTTGCGCATGCATATCTATAGCCTGCGCAATGTGGTTGATAAACCGTTCGCCACCAAACTGATTCACACTATTCATGGAGCGGGCTACCGACTGGTTGCCGAGCCATCACTTCCATGAATTCTAAAGCATCCCTTAAATTTCGAATACTCACTGCACTTGTACTCATCGTCAGCGTCACTAGTTTTTTGTTTGCAGGAGGCGTGTTGCTCATCAAGTCACAACTGGAGGCAAGAGTTTTCGGTGACATGGTCGCTGAGCAGTTGCGGGTGCTAACGGCGCAACTGGATGATGGCACTTATCATGAAAATGCATTATTCACCGGCTGGGAATTTCTTATTGGTGGTAAAAACACAAATATTGCCCCAGAGTTCGCTGAGTTGGAGCCAGGATCACATCACACGGTCTCGATGGGAGGTTCGGTTTATCAGGTTGAAGTGGGCGAATGGAATGGGAGTCCTGTTTATTTGACCTACGATATTACCGAATGGGAAGCACAGGAACATGCTGTATTACGTATGCTTCTCTATGGCCTTTTTCTGGTATTGATCGTGGCAATTGCCATGGGTTTGAGTGCTACACGGGCTATATTGGCACCGGTGCAGAATCTGTCGCGGCGACTCACCGATATTGAGCCGGGACAAACCGGCTTACGTATTGCTGATGATTATGTCGGCACGGAGATCGGTCAGATTGCATCTTCGTTTGATAAATATCAGGAACGTTTGGAGAAATTTGTCGAGAGGGAACGCTCGTTTACTGCTGCGGCTAGTCACGAGCTACGTACGCCGCTGACCGTGATGATGGGCGCCCTGGATGTACTCTCGGCCGATACTCATAGCCCGGCATCGCAGCGAGCGTTGGAACGTATAAACCGAGCCTGTACAGAAATGCTTGCCTTCATCGAAGCGACGCTTCTTTTATCACGCGAAGAAAGCAGCCAGATCTATCAGGACAGCTCAATAGACCTCGCGGCTCTGGTAGAGCAATGTCTGGAAGATTATGCCGGACAGATCGCTGACCAATCATTGTTGATTGAACGTAATTATTTGGGTTCACCACAATTATTTCTGCCCGTTAATCTGGTGCTGATAACCGTTAGCAATCTACTGCGAAATGCTATCGAGCATACTCAGGGAGGAATCATACGGATTCACATTAGCGACAATGAATTTTCGATCAGCGACACGGGTGAAGGTATCCCAGCTGACAAGCTAACTCAGGTGTTTGAACGTAGTTACAGTACCAAGGTTGGTGGAACAGGGCTGGGACTAAATCTCGTCAAAAGGATATGTGATCGATTGCACTGGACTATTAACTTAGATAGCACCCTTGGTCACGGAACAGTAGTCACAGTGGTTTTCCAACAAAAAGAAAAGGAAATCCCTAATCCACTTTAAGGTTTTTTTTCGGCAGGACAGCTTAAGAATCGCGTCCCAGAAGGATCTCAAACTCCAAAAAAATGACCAACCAAAGCCGTCAGTCCCATTGCCAATGCCCCCCAAAACACAACACGTGAGACGGCTTTTGTAACGGATGCTCCCCCAATCATTGCTGATAATGCGCCCAAAATCGCTAATGCTATTAAAGCACTGATGGAAACACTTATTATCAATCGATTACTTGAGACCAAAAGCACCACCATCAAGGGTAATAACGCGCCAACCGTAAAGGTAGCCGCGGATGAAAATGCTGCCTGGACTGGTTTTGCGGTGAAGTCTTCTGATATGCCAAGCTCATCTCGAGTATGAGCAACTAACGCATCTTTATCCATCAGTTGTTTTGCTACTTGTTGAGCAAGCGATTTATCCAGACCGCGATGAATGTAAATCGTGGTCAATTCTTCGTACTCATGAAGCGGATCAGTTGCTAACTCCATGCGTTCACGCTCAATATCGGCTTTTTCAGTATCAGCCTGAGAACTAACTGATACATATTCTCCTGCCGCCATGGACATGGCACCGGCAACCAAGCCTGCTACGCCAGTCATAAAGATGATCTCCGTTGATGCACCTGACGCAGCTACACCCACAATAAGGCTGGCTGTAGAAACAATGCCATCATTTGCCCCCATTACTGCGGCACGAAGCCAACCAACATGTTGCGTTTTATGAGCTTCAGTATGTTTTTTCATTATGATTTTCCGATTTTATTTTCAGGTGTGTGGTTATTAAATCAGCAGACTCTTTACGGATAACGTTATGTTTTAAAGAGGTTATTCAGCGAGATTGTTGATAGGAAAAATCACTACAGTATTCATTTTCTTGCTTTTTAATGTATCTAAATAAACTTAAGTTTCCCTTAAGCATGAAGACTGACAATGCCACTTCCTTTCCTTATCAGAGTGAGCATGTCATAGATGTCAAACCTGGATACCAATCAACTTGAATTTTCAGAAAAATATAATGAACTTCATGCCAAAGCCTACTTTTATAAGCATGCAGATGGTTTAGCAAGAAAATTGTCAAATTGGCGAGATCAGCAGATCGCCAGAAAAGCCTTAAAAATTGCGGGTGATCCACTTAGCGTGCTCGATGTACCTTGTGGAACAGGACGCTTTTGGAAGGTACTGACTGAAAACCCTGAAAGAATTGTCTTCGCCAGCGATAACAGTCAGAAGATGATTGATATCGGGTTACAGTATCGTGAAAAACAACTCTCAAAGAAAGTACATACCTTTAAAGCGTCTGCTTTTTCATTACCGGTAAGTGACGGTTATGTAGATAATATTTTCTGCATCCGTTTATTACACCATATTGGTCAATCCGAAGACCGTCTTAAGCTGTTAAAAGAATTTCATCGTGTCAGCAAATCAACTGTGATTGTTTCATTGTGGGTGGATGGAAATTTTAAAGCATGGCGGCGAAAAAAACTCGAGTCCAACAGGGCAAATCGAGATTATCAAAACCGATTTGTCATTCCAAAAAACATTATTGAAAAAGAATTTACGCAAGCGGGTTTTCGTATAAAAGCCCATCTGGATTTTCTGCCGAAATACGCGATGTGGCGGACTTATATTCTCGAAAAAGACGAGAACCTGTGATGCCAAATAACATGAGTCTATCAGGCTTTGCCGCAGGCCAGAACAGCGATACTTTCGATGCCTTTTGGCGTAATAACTCACCTTGGTTTGAAGCACCCAATATTCGTCGTGGAGGCTGGAGTGGTGTTGTGAAATGTGTGGTTGATAGCTTCGGTCAACCGCAAAAAGTCTTTATCAAAAGACAAGAAAATCATGTGACGAAAACGCTAATGCACCCGATTAAAGGCATTCCAACGTTTTTGCGTGAATACCGCAATATTCAATTACTTAATGCTAAAAACATCCCAACTTTGGATGTTTTATATTTTGAAACAAAAGCATCCAAAGCTGTTCTGGTTACCAAAGCGTTAGAAGGCTATGTCAGCCTGGATAAAATTGATTTTCAGCTGTTACCTTCGTGTGACAGAAAAGCTCTGCTAACAAGCACTGCCAAATTGATCCATCATCTGCACCAATACCACTATCAGCATAATTGTCTCTATCCAAAACATATTATGGTTCGTCAGCTAGCCAACGAATGGGATGTAAAACTTATCGATCTTGAGAAATTAAAATATCGGTTATTTAAAAAACGTGCTGCGATCCATGATTTAACAACCTTTATTCGGCATTTGAATGGTCTATGGAGTGCCAAGGATATAGTGGTGTTTTTCCAAGCTTATTTCGGCCAACCTAAAATATCGCTCCATTCAAAAAAAATTATTCATAAGATGTGCAAAAAAATCCATCGTAAAGCTCAAGCCAAACAACATGTCCAGTCAGTGTTTACCTCTTGATGACGGTAACAAAAACAGATTTGCCCCGTGCGGATGCGTTTTACAATAAACTTCTGATACTGGGTGCAAAGATAATGGTTTCTGCCTGATATCTTGTAATCAACATTATACTTTCAATAAATGGCGCTTTGGCGCCTTTTTCATGTTTATCTGATGAAGGTACTTTTATGAACCGCGTAGCGCTGATTTTTATTCTTTGTGGCTTATTCTTATCTGCAAATACATTCGCTGAAGTGGATACAGAAGTTCGGCCAGACTGGCAGACAATTTTTGATAACCATGCTGCACAAGGCACGATAGTTGTGTTGGATCAGCGCATGGGGAATTCAAAACTAATGGTGTTTAATGAGCCGAGATCTCAACAGCGTTTGCCACCGGCATCGACATTCAAAATTCCCCATGCTTTGTTTGCCCTTGATGCGGGTATCATCAAAGATGAATTTCAGATATTTCCATGGGATGGTGTGGAGCGTAGTTTTGCCCCGCATAATCAGGATCAGGATTTGCGTTCATCAATGCGCAATTCTGCTGTGTGGGTCTATGAGCAATTTGGTGAACAGATCGGTGAGGAAAAGGCGCGTGACTATCTGACCAGAATTGATTATGGCAATGCTGATCCAACTGGAGACACCAGTACTTACTGGATTGATGGTAATTTGCGAATTACCGCTGAAGAGCAGATCCAATTTCTCAACAAGCTTTATTTAAATGAATTGCCGTTTGATGAAGCTGACCAACGATTAGTTAAAGACCTTATGATTGTTGAAGCCGGACGAGAGTGGATACTTCGGGCAAAGACGGGGTGGGAAGGACAAATCGGCTGGTGGGTAGGCTGGGTTGAATGGCCAACCGGACCGGTGTTTTTTGCCTTGAACATTGATACACCAAACCGGCTTGAGGACTTATACAAACGCGAAGCAATCACTCGCAAAGTGCTGCAAATCATCGAAGCATTACCCCGAACTTAATTAAGCAGATAAATAATGTCGCCTGAACATAAAACAGATACTAACCTCAACAGTATCACAGACTTTTTTCTTGAATTAGATGCGCTTAAGCATGTGGAGCGGCGTAGTTTTATTACTGGTGGTAAACGCCGTGAAAACTCGGCAGAACATTCCTGGCATCTGGCAATGGCCTGCTGGTCAATCGCTAGTCATTTTAAGCTTCAGCTCAATATGGAAACGCTATTAAAGCTGGCTCTGGTACATGATTTGGGTGAAATTGATGCGGGCGATACCTTTTTGTATGCCAGGGATCGCAGTGCAGCCCACCATGCCGAACGCACTTGTCTACAAAGGTTAAGCGATCATCCGGGAAACAGCATTAACGGTCTGACTGATTTATGGGAAGAGCAGGAGTTGGGTAACAGCAGGGAGGCAATGTTACTTAAGGTTGTTGATCGAATACTGCCATTTTTATTGAATATTAATAATGATGGCAAACCGTGGAAGGAGCACAAAGTAAGAAAGTCGCAGGTCGCAGGAGCACATGCTTTTATTGCAGAGTTGTTTCCAGAGATTCATCAATGGATAACGCACAATATCGAACAGGCAGTGGCAAAAGGCTGGTTACTCGATCATTGACCAAGCATAATGAAGCAGATATGACTTATTTTTCGCTCACTATTCTCTTGTGAATAACCCATTTTGTTCAATGTGGCGAACGCGTAATGATTGAGTTTTCAGCACAATTCCATCTTCAGCTTTGGATTAAGGGAAACAAAACATGCTGAATGTGATCTACAGCAATTCGATGTCGCAACTGGCTGCACATCTGGCTGAGAGTCAACAACACGAACCCTTGCCACCACTTCAGGCTGAAACCGTGATGGTGCAGAGTAATGAGCTGGCCCGCTGGCTCAATCTGTATCTGGCTTCCAATCAATCGATTGCTGCGCATATTGAATTTCCGTTTCCATCGGCCTGGTTATGGAAGCTTTTCCGCCAGGTTTGGCCGGAAATTCCCCGCGAGTCGCCGTATTCAACCGATGCGATGAGCCTGAAAATCTTCGAACTGCTGCCAACGATCAGAAAACAGCCGGAATTTGAAGCGATCAGTCGTTATCTTGGCGAAACTGATGACGCTCGAAAAATGCTGGATCTGGCACAACGTATTGCCGATAGTTTTGACCAGTATCTGATGTATCGTCCGGACTGGATTGCCCAATGGGAAGCGGGTAAAACCAACAATTGGCAGGGCGCTTTATGGCAGTTGTTGACCCAGAATGATTCTGAACCAATGCACCGGGCGCGGCTGTTACAGAAGATGCAACAGGCGCTGAAAAACAAACAGTTTCCAAGCTCAATCTTACCGCCACGGATTGCCATTTTCGGTCTGACAGCCATGCCACCGATCTATTTGGATTTGCTGGCCGAAATCGCTGAATTTACTGACGTCTCGATTTATTTTCTGTCACCCAGCGAGGGCTATTGGGGCGATTTGCTGAATCAAAAATCTCAGGCCAAACAACGCCTGTTATTTGATGATGAAGATGACTTCGCTGATAATGGCCATCCTTTACTGGCCAGTCTGGGCAAGCTGGGTCAGACCTTCTTTGAACAATTACAGGCCCTTCCGCATGAAGCGGAAATGCTCTACCTGCAACCACAAGCCAGCGATTTACTGAGTCAGCTAAAGCAGGATATTTATCAGCTCGACAGTGATAACCAAAAGTTTACCGTTTCTGCCGATGACGACTCAGTGCAGATCCACAGTTGCCACAGCGCGATGCGTGAAGCGGAAGTGTTACACGATCAATTATTGGATCTGTTTGAAAAACATGCTGATTTGTCTCCGACCGATGTGGTGGTGATGACACCGGATATCGAAAAATATGCGCCGGTGATAGAAGCGGTGTTCAGCAGCCAGCCCGCCGAGCGCTTTATTCCATTCAGCATTGCCAGTCGCGGTGATGCCCAGCAGCAAACGCTTATTTCGGCCTTTACTGATTTGCTGGCTTTGCCACAATCACGATTTGATGCTGAAACCATTATGCGTCTGCTGGAATGTGCCGCTATCCAGCGTCAGTTCCGACTGGATCATACTGATCTCGACACCATCCGTGGCTGGTTACGTGAAACCCATATACGTTGGGGACTGGACGGTCAGGATAAACAAAAACTTGGCCTGGCAGCGTTGGATGCCAATACCTGGCGTGCCGGACTTGACCGCTTATTGCTGGGCTATGCCTTGCCACCGGCAGAACGTGATCAATGGCAGTTATTTAATAACCAACTGCCGATCAGCGGGATCTCCGGTGAACGTGCCCAGTTAATGGCACAACTGAATGCCTTTATTGATCAGCTCAGTCAATTACGCGATGTGTTAAACAGACCGCGTAGTCCAGCTGACTGGCAAATTGTGTTGGCGGATTGGCTTCGCAGGTTGTTTAAAATTGGTGACGAAAACGAACAGCTGCAATTGGATGCCGTTTTAAAAGGCATCAATTCATTGACCGAATCTGCCCAACAGGTCGGCTTTGAACAAACTTTATCGATTGATGTGGTGCGCGACTGGCTGGATTTGCATATTGAATTGCCCGGCGCCGAACATCAGTTTATGGGCCGTGGCCTCACATTCTGCGACATGGTGCCGATGCGCAGTATACCGTTTGACGTGGTTTGCCTGATTGGTATGAATGACAACAGCTATCCACGTCGCCAACCCAAACCAGGTTTTGATTTGCTTTCCAATGATTACCGGCGGGGTGATCGCTCACGTCGCGATGATGATCGTTATCTGTTTCTCGAGGCGATTCTGTCGGCTAACCGGCATCTGTATATCAGCTATGTCGGGGCCAGCATTCATGATAATGCGGTAATTCCACCTTCGGTGTTGGTCAGTGACTTTAACGATGTACTGAGCAGACGCTTTCAGACAGAGCAGGGTGGCGAGATCTGGGAGCAGTTACTCACACGGCATCCATTGCAGGCCCTCAGTCCACGATATTTTTCTGCTGAAGATAACAAACTGTTCAGCTTTAACGCCGATGCCTGTCCGCCACCACAAAAACAGGCTGAAACCGAAAGCTGGTTTACTCATAAACTGCCGGATGCCGATGACAGCTGGCGCTTTGTCAGTCTCAAGCAACTGATACAGTTTTTCAGTCATCCGGCAAAGTTTCTGGCACAACATCGTCTGGGCATTTTTTATGAGAATGAGGATGCCACGCTGGAAATTCGCGAGCCTTTTGCACTGGATGGACTGGAAGCCTGGTCAATGCGTCAGCAAATGCTCGATGGCCGTTTAGCGACAATAGACCAGAGTCAGATTCAGCCAGTAATCAACGCCAGCGGCGTATTACCGCATGGCCATTTTGGTGAACTGCTATTTGAACAGCAGCTTGAAACCGTTGATGCCTTTACTGATAAATTACAGCCATTGAGAACCGCCGAACCGATACCGCCACTGGCATTTGAGTTTGACTGTGAGGATTTTACGCTTACCGGCCAGCTTGAAGGGCTTTCAAAATCAGGACTTTTGCATTACCGGCTGGCGAAAATGAAAGCCAAGGATTTATTAGGGTTGTGGTGTTCACATCTGGTATTGAACTGCTTGCAACCGGAAGGCGTGGCCTTACAAAGTCAGCTGCAATGTGAAGATAATTATCTGATGTTGCAGCCAGTTGAAAATCCACAACAACTTCTGGCTGAGTTATTGGATATTTATTGGCAAGGTTTGCATCAACCCATCCCATTTTTACCAAAAACCAGTCTGGCTTATGCTGCAGCGGAGCTCAATGCTGGCAAGGCGGACTCGGAAAAAGAAGCTTATAAGGCATGGACGTCAGGTTTTACTGCAGGTGAAGATGCTGATCCTTACCATCAATTACTGTTTCAACAGTCGCCATTAACGGATGAGTTCCAGAGTTTGAGCTTGCGGGTTTATCAACCCATTTGGGATGCCATGGAAGGAGACAAACTATGAAGCAGTTTGATCTCGATACCACCCCGTTACATGACGTCAATCTGATTGAAGCCAGTGCTGGTACTGGCAAAACCTTTACGTTGGCCGGATTGTATCTGCGTCTGATTCTGGAACATCAGCTGAATGTCGATCAGATTCTGGTGGTGACCTATACCCGTGCGGCGACTCAGGAGTTACGCGATCGGTTACGCAAAAAACTCAGTGATGAACGCAAGCTGATTCTGGATAAACAACCAGAGCGCACTGCGGATTTAAAACGATTGGATGTAGCGATTCAAAGCTTTGATGAAGCGGCGATTTTTACCATTCACAGTTTTTGTCAGCAGGTATTGAAAGACTTTGCTTTTGAGTCCGGCAGTCCGTTTGAAATGGATTTGATTGGCGATGACCGTGAGTTATTACTTTCTGTTACCGATGATTTCTGGCGTAAAAATGTGGTGCAGGCCGATAACGATTTCAGCGCTTATTTATTAGCCAAAAAACAGACACCGGAAACGCTGCTGCAGTCGATTCGCAATCTGGTAGGCAAACCGTATCTGCAGATTCAGGATTTGCCTGAAGTGGATACTCACGCGGCAAAACAGGCTGCCAGCCAAAGCTTTGAGAATGTTAAACGACTCTGGCAACAACATCGTGATGATTATATTGCGATGCTGAACAATAAAAAGATCCTTAGCGGCAAAAAATATCGTGCCGATTGGGTCAAATCCTGGGTTCAAATGCTGGAAAACCTGCTCAATGAAACCAGTTTGCCTTCCATGGTGTTTGAGCAGTTTGACCGGTTTACCGTTAGTCGACTTGAAGAGGCTTTGGTTGACGGACAGGATTTACCCTATGCCGAGTTCTGGCAGGCTTGCCAGGATTTTCATCAGGCCTTTAGCGATTATCAGAATCAAAATGCACTGGCGCTGCAACATTTAAGATTGCAGTTGCTGACGTTTATCCGTGAGCATTTACCCCAGCAGAAAACCCAGCAGCAAGTGCAGTCTTATGATGATCTGTTAATTAATCTGTCGCAGGCTTTGCAGGGTCCACAAGGAGAGTGGCTGGTCACCAGATTGCGGGAACAGTTCAAAGCCGCGTTGATTGATGAGTTTCAGGATACCGATCCGGTGCAATACGATAATTTCCGCCGGGTATTTGCTGCCAGCGGTTTGCCGGTGTTTTTTGTTGGCGATCCCAAACAGGCGATTTACAGTTTCCGTGGCGCAGATATTTTCACCTATCTGCAGGCTAAACAGGATGCTCAGCAAACTTACACATTAGGCAAAAACTGGCGCTCATATATCTCGCTGGTTGAAGCAGTGAATAGCCTGTTTATGCAAAAGCCAGCGCCTTTTATCTACCAACAAATTCCGTTTGTCGAAGTGGATGCCTCACGTAATGAACAGCCAGCATTGCAAGTGGATGAAGGCGACCAAGCAGCTTTGCAGTTCTGTTATGTAGACAGTGATAAACCACTGACCAAAGAGGCGATGACTTCAGTCGCCGTTGAACACACGACCAATGAAATAGCCCGCTTATTAAATCTGGCTGCCAATAACAAAGCCCGGTTGCAGGATGAAGACACGAAACAAACCCGACCGTTAACCGGTGGTGATATTGCCGTGTTAGTGCCTAATCACCGGCAAGCCCAGTTAATTCAACAGGCCTTGCGATTACGGGGCATTAACAGTGTGCAGCAGGGCAAGGAAAATGTGTTTGCCTCCAAACAGGCGGCGGATATTTTTTGTTTATTGCTGGCGTTGGCGCAACCGGATCATCAGCAACGTCTCAGCACGTTATTAGCCGGACCCTTATTTCAATATTCTGCTGACGCGCTGTATGCCATTCAGCAGGACGAATTACGTTGGAATGAATTAATGGATCAGTTGCAGCTGTTGCAGCAACGTTGGCAGCAATCCGGTTTTATGGCGATGTTCCGTGCTTTATTGCAGCTTGATAATGGTCTGCAACGTTTGCTTAAACAGGCAGATGGTGAACGGCAATTGACCAACTTCCTGCATCTGGCCGAACTGATTCAGGCAGAGTCCGCCCGGCAGAATCATCATATCGAGTCAGTGATTCAGTGGTTTGCCAGACAGCAGGAAGCCAGTGCAGCAGAAGATGAAACCGCACAGTTACGTTTGGAAAGTGATGCGGCGCTGGTCAAAATCATGACCATTCATTCGAGTAAAGGACTGGAATATCCCATCGTGTTCTGTCCGTTCAGCTGGACTGCCAGAACCGCCAAAAACAAAACCGATATTGTGGAATTTCATGATCCGAAAAATCAGTATCAACCCAGTGTCGCATTGGCTGACCCTCTATTATCTGAAGCCCAGTTAGTTGCTGAAGAGGAACAGCAGGCAGAGTCTCTGCGCCTGTTGTATGTGGCCTTAACACGTGCCAGAGAGCGCTGCATTATTGTCTGGGGCAATGTTAAGGAGATACAGCAATCCGCGTTGTATCAGCTATTACACTCAGAAAACGCTGCCGGTATGCGAGAGGATTTACAGTCTTTATCAGCCAGAAGTGCAGGCAACATTGCCATGACCGATTATCAGCCGCAAACACCGCTGGTTTATCAGGGCGATCAATCCACAACAACGGTTTATCAAGCCAGAAGTTTTGAAGGCATGATCCATAAACCGTGGCGCATTGGCAGTTTTTCATTATTAAGCCGCGGTCATGTTTCTGAACAACCGGACTATGATGCCGAACTGGTCACAGCTGATATTGAAACGCTTAGTAAACGGAATGTGAAAGATCGTTTTGCCTTTGAGCGTGGCCGGCAGGCGGGTAATTTCCTGCATAAATGTCTGGAAAATATTGAGTTCGATACGGCAAACCCTCAGCAGATATCACAAACCGTTGAAAGATTATTGCCCCAGTTTGGCCTTGATATCCAATGGACAGAGGTTGTCAGTCAATGGCTGCAGGACGTATTGAAAACCCCACTGGATGCTGACAATAAGCTGCGCCTGTGTGATTTACCAGCCAGCCAGCGCATTAATGAAATGGCGTTTTATTTTCCGGTGGCCGGCTTGACTATGCCAGCGCTGAAAAAAGTCCTGCAGCAAACCGCCAGGGATTCGGTCTGGCAGAAACTGGCAAACGATCTGACTTTTCAGGATCTGACCGGTTTTATGAAAGGCTTTATTGATTTGGTGTTTGAGTCTGAAGGTCGCTTTTATATTGCCGATTACAAATCCAATCATTTGGGAGCTGACCCATCTCAATATCAAGGTGAAGCATTGCAAAATGCCATGCTCAGTCACAGTTATCCGTTGCAGTATCTGATTTACAGTCTGGCGCTGCACCGGCATTTAAAACAGCGTCTGCCGGATTATGATCCGGAGCTGCATTTTGGTGGTGTGTATTACCTGTTTTTACGCGGTATGCAACCGGAGTGGTCACAAACCGGGGTGTATTTTGATCGGCTGGATCGGCAGTTACTGGAAGCACTGGATAAGCTGATGGCAGGTGACGTATGAGTGCGTTGAAACTGCTGCGGGAAGCAGGCTTTTCTGAGCTCGCTTACCAGTTTGCGGCTTATATTTGTCGTCAACAGCAAACAGAAGATCCATTGGTGACTTTAACCGCAGGATTGCTCAGCGAAACTATCAGCGAAGGTCATGTGTGCCTGAATCTGCATGACTTTTATTCACTGACTCCGGCTATCCAGGAGGCGTTACCTGAGTCTTCACAATGGTTAAAACAGCTGAAAAACAGTGAGGTGGTGGGGCAGTCGGGGGAATTCAAACCGTTGATTCTGACCGCAGATGGCTTGCTGTATTTATATCGTTACTGGCAGTCTGAGCAGCAGGTGGCCAAGGCAATACAGCAACGACTGACAACAACAGATGTGCTTCCGGAAACAGCAAAGCTGCAGGTATTTATGGCAGATTGGCAGAATAATCTGCCTGATATTGACTGGCAGAAAGTGGCGGTATTAAGTGCTTTGCAACGCCAGTTGTGTGTCATTTCCGGTGGTCCCGGCACCGGTAAAACCACCGTGGTGTTAAAGGTGTTGCAGTGTCTGCAATTACTGGAGTCCACACCGCGTATTGCGTTGGCAGCGCCTACCGGTAAAGCCGCAGCACGTTTGCAGCAGGCCATCAGTCAACATACTGGCGAACAATACGCCGCCAAAACCCTGCATCGTTTACTGGGCATCAGTGCCCGTTTTGACCAAGGACGTTATTCAGCAGAAAGGCCATTACCGGTGGATGTATTGATTGTTGATGAAGCGTCGATGATTGATATCAATCTGATGGCGATTACCTTGAAAGCCTTACCGTTACATGCACGATTGATTTTATTGGGGGACAGCGATCAGTTAGCCTCAGTTGAATCCGGCGCAGTGCTCGCTAACTTATGTGCCGATCAGCCGAGCTTTTCTGCTGAGTTCAGCTCATGGGTAAAACACATCAGCCAGATTGATTTACCCCCTGCAAGCAACATAAATCCTTTGCAGGATAGTCTGGTCAAATTACAGCACAGCTATCGTTTTGCTGCGGGCGGGCAGGTTGGTCAATTAGCTTTGGCCGTCAATCAAGGCGATGCGGCTCAGGTCACGGATTTATTGATCAATCAAGCTCCTTCTGCTTTGCTTGAGCCCACCACAGAACATATCCATACGCAGTTAATAAGTGGCTATCAGTCTTACATCAGTGCGATTGAACAGCGTGCTGATACCGTCAGTTGTATTCAGGCATTTGAACAGTTTCGGGTGTTATGCGCAGTTAAACAGGGAGGCCAGTCGGTTTATGCAGTCAATCAGATGATGATGAATTTGCTGGCGAAACGGGGCTGGCGAACAGCACAGCCGTTTTATCCCGGCAGACCGATTATGATCACGCAGAATCATTATCGGCAGAATCTGTTTAATGGCGATATCGGGCTGATATTGCCCAATGTCGATGGCGAATTGCAGGCTTGTTTCCTGTTTGGTGAGGAATTACGTTGGTTGCCACTCAGCCGCTTACCGGCACATGAAACCGTCTTTGCGATGACGGTACATAAAAGTCAGGGATCAGAATTTGATCATATTGCTTTGTTGTTACCGGAAGAAGATTCAGTCGTATTGAGCCGGGAGCTGGTGTATACCGCGCTCACCAGAGCGCGGCAAACCGTGCAGATTTTGTCGACACAGCCTGTATTACAGCAGGCTGTGCAACGTCGACATCAGCGTGAAAGTGGTTTGGCGAAGTTACTTATGGAAAACAATTAATAGTCTTTTAAGGCTGCTTTAGCCTTGAGTTTTTCTTCATGCAGTTTCAGATCTTCAGTCAGCTCGGGTACGACGTGCTTATTTGCATCGGGACCATCTAACAAAGCACCGGCACGATCCGGTAACACTTTGTGTTCAGTGAAATTACCCAATTTGTCATAGCCTTCCGTCAGATGATCGAACATCTCTTTGTAGGGCGCTGCAATGGAGACAAATAAATTTGCAGTTTTCTCATGATAAGCATGTACTTCTTCCTGATAGGCATCCAGTTCAGCCTGAACCTGCGATAATTGACGTTCATGTGCCTGGGTCAGTTGCTTCAACTGTTCAGGGCTGCCAACAGGCTGGCGGCGCCCCACCAGAAACCCCACAATCCCTGCGATAACAACTGCAACAATGCCGATGGCCCATAATTCAATTGATGTCATGACAAATCCCTAATGATATCTTTGCAAAAAAGCTTATTATTAAACGTTACGGTGAGGCGGATAACCCGCTTTGATAGATACAGCATAGCTTGCATCATAATAGTCCGCAAACAGATAACGTGTTTGCAGGACAATAAAGTTGACCATATTTTGCTGTTGAATATCCCACCCAATAGAGACTGATGATAAGGAGAGCACATGGCGCAACCAATGTTTGTAGGACAGGCTGACCAAGCAGTTTTTTTACTGCCACAAATGGCCAATCGCCACGGACTGGTAGCGGGCGCAACCGGTACCGGTAAAACAGTGACCTTGCAGGGGCTTGCAGAAGGTTTCAGTAATATTGGTGTGCCGGTGTTTGCGGCGGATATCAAAGGTGACCTGTCCGGCATCAGTCAACCCGGTAAAACGCATCCTAAAATCACTGAGCGCGTTAATTTGATGCAGCTGGATGATTTTCAGTTTTCAGGTTTCCCGACAACGTTCTGGGATATGTTTGGAGAGCAGGGTCATCCGGTTCGCACCACCATATCGGATATGGGGCCTTTACTGTTGTCACGGCTGATGAATCTCAATGACACTCAGCAGGGTGTATTAACGCTGATTTTCCGTGTAGCCGATGACAACGGCTGGCTGGTGCTGGATCTGAAAGATTTACGTGCCATGCTGCAGTTTGTTGCAGAAAATGCCAGCGAATTTCAGACGTTATACGGCAATATTTCAGCGGCCAGTGTCGGAGCCATCCAACGTCGTCTTCTGGTACTGGAAGATCAGGGAGCAGACAAACTGTTTGCCGAACCGGTTCTGAATCTGGACGATCTGTTGCAAACCGATGCACAGGGCAAAGGCATCATCAATTTACTTGCTGCTGATAAATTAATGCAGTCTCCGCAGTTATACAGTACGTTTTTACTATGGCTGATGGCTGAGTTATTTGACCAGTTACCGGAAGTGGGTGATCCGGAGAAACCCAAACTGGTGTTGTTTTTCGATGAAGCGCATTTGTTATTTGATGATGCACCAAAGGCCCTGCTGGATAAGATTGAACAGGTCGTGCGTCTGATTCGCTCCAAAGGCGTTGGCGTTTATTTTGTGACCCAGAATCCGACCGATATTCCTGACAGCGTGCTGGGACAATTAGGTAATCGTATTCAACATGCACTTCGGGCTTATACCGCCAAAGATCAGAAAGCGGTTAAAGCCGCCGCTGAAACTTTTCGTGACAATCCAGCCTTTTCGACCACGGAAGTCATCACCGAAATGGGTGTGGGTGAAGCGCTGGTTTCCATGCTGGATGAAAAAGGTCGTCCACAGATTGTGCAGCGAACCATGATTAAACCACCACAGGGACAGATTGGCCCCATCACACCACAACAACGTCAGCAATTAATGCAAAGCTCTTTGGTGGCGGGTGTTTATGAAAAAATGCTGGATCGTGAATCAGCCCATGAAATTCTTGCCGAACGCGCTGAAAAAATGCAAAAGGCAGCACTGGCCGAACAAACTGAAGCGGCAAAAGAATCGGTCAAACCGGCTCGTAAAAGTAATCGCGAGTCAGTATTCGAAGCGTTTGCCAAAAGTGCGATGCGCTCGGTGGGCAGTCAGATTGGCAGACGTTTGGTGCGGGGAATATTCGGGTCGTTATTAAACGGAAAATGATTTTTTTTCAGTTTGGGGCAGTTAATTGGTTAAAAACGATTTTACTTTTTGTAGCGTTTTTTATTTGTAACTTTCGCCATAATTTTTTGGATCTGGGTGAAAGCTTTTCTTCCTGCTGATAAGTTCGGAAAAAAAATATTCGATCTTTCTCGGACCAGTTTCCAACAGAGTGGCGATACAGCGTAATCAGATCGCGATGAATGGCCCTGGTTTTAAACAGTTGCCATTTAAGTTTTTCCAGATCAATAAAACGAACCCGCCATTCACCATTCACGTATTTAACAAAAATATGCTTTGGATAAAGACAGTTATGCTGGAAATGATACTGATGCATCAGCCTTAAATTTTTGGCTACCTGGGTGAGTAAGGCTCGTTTCTGCAGACGATCCAGTTTCCGTGATGCGATATCCAAAGGTTGATAATCATTAAGCGCTTTAGTCACTAAGATGGCTTTCATACCTTGTTGTTCAAAGAACAATGGCTTGAGCGTCGGAATGTTCTTTTTGGTCAACCTCAGGATATTGCGATATTCCTTGGAGAACGTCGCTTCTCCCTTGAAGGGGTGAAGCCATGTTTTACTCAGGTGATTTTCCTGGCGCTTTATAAAAGCATCAACGGCACCGGTATTTGTATTGACAGCTTGCCTGATGACGCCACTCCAGCCACCCCGACGAATATTGGGGGCTTCAAACCAATTAGTGTAAAGATGCCAAAGTGATTCAAAATCAAGTACACCCTCACAGGATTGGTTTTCGGTCAGCCGTTCTGATTTTGCCTGCGTCATCATTATCAATAAGTTGAATAGATGGGGTGAGAATATTCCAAACCTTTATTGTTATTCAAGTTATTTGTAATATTTTTGTCATATTTGAACTTTTATCTCTGAACCATGCAATTATTTATGCAAATTTTTGCCTGAAGTAAGTCTGAACTTGGAAGTTTTTCAGCTACCCGTCCAGCAGCAAAATTTCAGTAAGTTTTCCTTTCCCGTAGAATAGACAATGAAACATAAACAGACCCCTGGACTCTAGATCAAAGGAACCAACATGATTGATCCGAAAAAACTTGATGAAATTGCCGACACCATTACCCGTGCCTTGCCACCCGGCTTGTTGCAGATGCGGGATGATGCCGAAAAGAACATTCGTGCTGCGATGACCTCCACGTTCAATAAACTGGACTTAGTCACCCGTGAAGAATTTGAAGTGCAATCGCAGGTTTTATTGCGTACTCGTGAAAAACTCGAAGCGTTGGAAAAACGTGTCGAAGAGCTGGAGCAGTTAACCAATAAATAAAAGCTTTACCATAACTAAATAAGGAAGTTAGAGAGAGATGAAAAAAACAGCTATTCTGATTCCATCAGCCCTGTTGATGTTAACCATGCCAATGATAGCAACTGTGCAGGCAGATACGTCTTCACAATCAGCGACCACCATCAGTCAAAACCAGCAGCAGAATTTGCAGGGACACTGGGTGGATACGTCCGGTCGTGGTGTTTTAACATTTGATAACGGCATCGCTTTTTTATCACCGACCGGTGAAGCTGATCCGCAAAATACTTATCAGGTGGAATTATCCGGCGATGGTCAGTTAACCATGACTCCGGCTGAAGGCAGCAAAGCCTCAAACAAAACCATCGAGACGCAGGTGGATTGGCAAAAACAAAGCTTCAGTTTCAATAACGGACTTTATAACTTTGTGCGTCCACCACAGATTAGCGAACAGGAACTGGACGGCTACTGGCATGAAGAAGCCGATATGCAGGGCGCAAAACATATTCGTGCCATGGAATATAAAAACAATGCTTCCAGCTATGATTATCACTGGTGGCGCGTGACGCCCGCGTTGGGTACTTTCCAGAAAGGTGTGGATCGTGATGTGTCATTAAAAATGCAGCATGGTTTTGTCTTTACCGATCCTAAATCAAGCAGCCCTTATGTGCATTACGCTATCAAAAAAGACGGCGATACGATTCATTATGTCGATCGTAACGGTGCCACCTGGTCAGAAACCAAAACCGACAGTCTGTATGTCTATGAAGTACCTAAAGGGTATAAAGAGATGAAAGACTGGATGACAGCCCGCTAACTCAGGCGTATATTCCTTCAAATTTTTACCAGAGAGAGCCGTATGTCTACATTCGAAAATGTCACGGTGACCCGTGAAGCCAATATCTATTTCGATGGCAAAGTAACCAGCCGCAAAGTGACATTTGAGGATGGCAGTTATAAGACCCTTGGCATCATGATGCCGGGCGAATATAAATTTGGTACCGAGAAAGCCGAGTTAATGGAAATTCTTGCCGGACAATTGCGCTACCGTCTGGATGGTGACACGGATTGGACGCCGATTACCTACGGTCAGTCATTTAATGTACCGGCCAATTCATCGTTTGATATTGAGATTACTGAGTTAGTCGATTATTGCTGCAGCTATCTCGATTAAGTTTTCACTTAATCTAAGTGATAAAAAACCGCCGTCTGTTATGGACTGGCGGTTTTTTTATGTCGACAGGTCAGTCACCTGTCATCAAATGGTCATCTAACCTTCATTTGCCAGTCATATTTAAACCTTAGCATTCCATTGTGAACCGCAATACTGCGGTGCTTAATATTGCGAAAGGTGATGATATGACGTCTAAAAAAACACCTCAGCCGATTCTCTCGATTGAGAATCTCGGGATTACCTATCCCGGTGGAATCGAAGCATTACGTTCAACCTCAGTTGAGTTTCAACGTGGCGAATTCAATGTGCTGCTCGGGCTCTCCGGTGCCGGAAAATCTTCATTATTACGCGCGCTTAATCATTTAGTGAAGCCCACTTCAGGCAAGGTAACTTCAGCCGAATTCGGTGTGCTGGATAGTCAGCGTACTTTACGTCGACATCGGCGTAAAACGGCCATGGTGTTTCAGCATCATCAACTGATCCTGCGTCACACCGCTTTGCAGAATGTACTGATGGGCCGTCTTGGATATCACTCTTTTTTGCGAAGCCTGTTGCCGATGCCTCACGCTGATTTGGAGCTGGCATTACATTGTCTGGATCGCGTCGGACTAGCCGACAAAGCCTTGTCTCGTGTCGATCAATTATCCGGTGGACAGCAACAACGTGTTGGTATTGCCAGGGCTTTGGCACAGCAGCCAACCATCATTCTGGCGGATGAACCGGTCGCCAGCCTGGATCCTTCTACCTCTGAAAAAGTCCTGTCCCAGTTAAAACAAATCTGTGCTGAAGATGGCATCACCACCATCGTTTCCTTGCATCAGCTGGAATATGCCAAACGCTTTGCAGACCGCATTATCGGCCTGGCGAATGCACAGGTTGTATTTGATGCCGCACCGGATCAATTGGACGACACACAACTGGCATTGATTTATCAGCAACCGTCTACGCTTAAAAACGATAAATCAGCCAAAGACAAACCCCGCTTATCTGCCCAACAAAACTTACCCACTAAAACTGCAACACAACTGGAGATTGCCTGATGAAACTGTTTAAACAATTACTGTTAGCCACATCCATGCTAGTGACAGCTATAGCACCAAGTATGGCTGCAGACGCTGATCCGGATACCCTGAAAGTCGCTTTACTTCCCGATGAAAATGCGTCAGAACTCATCAAGCGTAATCAACCTTTAAAAGATTATCTTGAAACGACGCTGAATAAAAAAGTAGAACTGATAGTCACCACCGATTATTCCTCAATGATTGAAGCCATGCGTTTTGGACGTATTGATTTGGCGTACTTTGGTCCGCTTTCTTATGTCATGGCCAAATCAAAAAGTGATATCGAGCCGTTCGCCGCGATGGTGATTGATGGTGTACCGACGTATCGATCAATCATTATTGCCAATGCCGACTCGGGCATTGAATCTTATGCCGATATCAAGGGTAAAAAAATGGCTTATGGCGATCGTGCTTCAACCTCCAGTCACTTGATACCTAAAACGGTATTAATTGAACAAGGCGGCATCGAAGCCGACACCGATTATGAACAGCATTTTGTCGGTACTCACGATGCGGTTGCCGTGAATGTCGCTAACGGTAATGCCGATGCCGGTGGTTTGTCTGAAGTGATTTTCAACTTCGTGGTGGAACGCAAGCTGATTGATCCGGCCAGGGTAAAAGTGTTGGGACACAGCAAACCTTATCCGCAGTACCCATGGGCAATGCGCTCTAATCTGAATGATGATTTGAAAGCTAACATCAGAGATGCGTTTGTCAGTCTGGATGATGAAGAAGTGCTGAAGAACTTTAAAGCCGAAGGGTTTGCACCGATTACCGACGCTGATTATGACGTGATTCGCGATATGGGCAAATTACTCAATCTTGATTTTTCCACGATGTAAGGACGTTTTATGAGTACGCAAGTCATTACACATCAAGATGCACTGAAACGTTACAGCCAGCGCTGGAAAAAACAAACTCTGCAGGTGATGGCCTTACTGGCCATCATTCTGCTGGCTGCCTGGTATGTGAATGTACTTAACTTTGAATTACTGGCAAATGGTCTGCCAGCGATTGGCACCCTGGCTGGTGAGTCGTTTCCCCCTGACTTTACCAATATCCGTAACTGGTTTTCCCCATTGTTAGATACGCTGGCAATGAGTATTGCCGGAACGGCAATAGCTGTGATGTTTTCGGTTCCGATGGCGTTTCTGGCCGCACGCAATACAGCGCCACATGGTTTGGTATTTCAGCTGTCACGTATTGTGTTAAATGCACTGCGATCGGTGCCTGAACTGATCATGGGGATTATTTTCGTGGCCGCAGTGGGGTTTGGTGCGTTGCCGGGTGTATTGGCATTGGCATTACATTCAATTGGTATGGTCGGTAAATTTTTTGCCGAAGCGATTGAACATGTGGATGAAGCTCCGGTTGAAGCCGCCCGTGCAGCCGGTGCATCGCCGATGCAGGTGTTATATCACGCGATTCTGCCACAGGTGATGCCGCAGTTTGCCGATGTGGCGATTTACCGCTGGGAATATAACTTCCGTGCTTCCACAGTCATGGGCATGGTCGGTGCCGGTGGTATCGGCTTTGAGCTGATGGGCTCATTACGCATCATGCAATATCAGGAAGTATTTGCGATCCTGCTGGTGATTCTGCTGATGGTCACATTAGTTGACGCGTTAAGCGGTGTGTTACGCAAAAAATTCAAGTAAGGGATGACAATGAAACCCAAACTGGTGATTACCCATAAAGTACACGATGAAGTGCTGCAAATGCTGGCGCCGCATTGTGATTTGATAACCAATCAGACGACTTTCAGTTTGTCCCGAAACGATACTATGCAACTGGCACATGATGCTGACGCACTGATGGTGTTTATGCCGGATAGAGTGGATGCAGACTTCCTGAAAGCCTGTCCGAATCTGAAAGTGATTGGTGCGGCATTAAAAGGCTATGACAACTTTGATGTCGATGCCTGCACTGCAAATGATGTCTGGCTGACCTTTGTACCGGATTTGCTGACAGTTCCTACTGCCGAACTGACCATCGGTCTGATGGTTGGCCTGATTCGACATATCCGGGCAGCAGACGAGCATGTTCGAAGCGGCTATTTTAAAGGCTGGCGCCCACAGTTTTACGGACTGGGTGTGGAAGGTTCAACCATTGCCATTATCGGCATGGGTGCCATTGGGCAGGCCATCGCCCAACGGCTTAATGGTTGGGACGCTAAGCTGGTTTATACCGATCAACAAGCTTTAGCTGCTGAAAAGCAGGCTGCATTAAATCTTGAGTTTATGACTCTGGATGAGGCGCTTGCTCAGGCTGATATTGTGATTATGGCATTGCCCTTAAATTCGCAAACTCAGCATCTGATGAATCAGCAGCGTTTACAGCAGATGCAGCCGGGATCGTTTCTGGTGAATCCATGTCGTGGATCGGTGGTTGATGAGGCTGCCATTTTACGATTGCTGGAGAGTGGTCACTTAGCCGGCTATGCCAGTGATGTGTTTGAAATGGAAGATTGGGCCCGTGACGATCGACCCAATGAGATCGATCCCAACTTCTTAGCACATCCCAATACGTTGTTTACGGCACATATCGGTTCGGCGGTAAGTGATGTTCGTCTGGCCATTGAAAAACGTGCTGCTGAAAATATTCTCAGGGTATTGCATGACGGGCAGCCATTGGATCCAGCCAATCAAATACGCATAGAAAGGAAACAATCATGCTCAATCTAGTCTGGCTGAAAAGTTTGATAGCGGTGATTGAACAACACAGTTTTCAGGCGGCTGCTATTGAATTGGGATTGGCGCAACCGACGGTAACTCAGCACATTCAAAAATTGGAAGACATGTTGTCAGTATCATTGATTCAACGTGGCCGAAGCGGATGTCAGCCAACCGAGCACGCATTGCGTCTGTTGCCTTATGCGGAGAGCATGTTACGCCTCCACGATCGGGCTTTGCAAGCGATGCTGACGACACCATCTGTAAAAGTAGGGGCCAGTTCCAACATCGGTATTTATCTGTTGCAACCCTATTTGCAGGATTACCTCAGCAGTCAATCACTGGAGCAGGAAAAACTGGATCTGCTGATTGATGCGAATCCAAGCATTGCCGAAAAACTGGAAAATGCTGAAATTGATATGGCATTGATGGAGTGGTGGTCACCTAAAGCCGGATTTGAATCGCATATCTGGAAAACCGAACCGTTGGTGTTGATTGCACCACCCACACATCCGTTGGCAAAGCTGCCGGTTATCACGAAATCCATGCTGGCAGGGTTGAATTTAATTGGCGGTGAATCCGGCAGTGGCACCGGTCGTTTACTGAAAAACTATCTGCATGAATTTCAGCAGATGCCCAGCATCACGATGCAGTTGGGCAGCACTGAGGCAGTCAAACAGGCGGTCAGAGCCGGTTTAGGCATCTCACTGGTATTTGCTTCTGCGGTAGTGGATGAAGTCAGACATGGAAGTTTAACGGCCATCCCTCTGGAGGATAATACGCTGCAAAAGTCTATTCAGCTGGTCTGGCGTCAACACCCGACCGTTCAGTATAAACGGCCGGGGTTTGTTGAACATTTACTGCAAAACGCGATGGTACAAAATACGCTGAGTTAATCCCAGTCATACACCAGATTCAGCCGATAGTTGGTATCCGTTGTTTCAGCATCTAATGCAGGTTGGCTGTTGTACTGGCTTCTCAGGCTTGCCCGTAACTTCCAGGCTTCGTCATTGGTAATCGGCATTTCAGCACCAAAATTAGTGACCAATAAATAGTTTTGGCCTGGGCTGCTGAAGGATGGATAGTAGGTCAAATCGTGAAACAGATTTAAACGGCTATTGAGGTTATAGTTGGTCTCATAGCCGAGAACACCGGTTGGATCTTTTTCGGTGGTGCCATCAGAGTAACTTTCAAAACGATAACCGACACCCGCAAAGCCTTTGAAGATTAAATCCGGTTCACGAATAAAAAATCGCCCCAGACTGGCTGTGGTAATCGCACGTAAATCCAGCTCTTCAAAATCATCAATCTCAAAATCAGCACTGCCACGGGCAAAATAGTTTTCACTGATATCACGTTCCAGTTTGATTCCGGCCAGTTTTTCATTTTCGGTCTGCTCGTCATCTTCCTTGGCGTAGTTGATTTCCAGATACATGCCCAGTCTTTCATTTGCTGTTTCCCGATGCAGTTCCCCTCGGCCAGTGACCGCCATTCTGTCAGTGTTACCACTGGCACCTTGTACACCAAATGCCAGACTTCCACTCCACGGATCCAGCAAGGCTTCACGTTCTGCCCGAAGTTGCTGCACTTCGGCTGTGTAAGTTTCTTCCAGTTCCGCTTTCTCCTGCGCCTGAGCGGTTTTGATTTGCTCAATTTCCTGCTGATATTGCTGTTCCATTGCCGCAGTTTGCGGTTGCACCGCATCGGTTTCCCACAGTGTATTAATGCGTTTCGGATCAATATCCACTGTGCCAAACGCTGTACCAGTCAATTGATGCTGGCCCTGTTCATTAACCGTCAGCTGACCCAGAACCCGGTCACTGCTATCCAGTTCAATCAGGTGTTTCTGATCGGTACTGATTTGCGTTACCCGACTGAAATCGACGGTGACTTCATCGGCAAAAGCGGTATCCATAATGACTTTGCCTTCAGAAATCTGTTTGATAGACCCTTTAAGAATACTGCCATCATCAAGCAGAATCTGATCCGCTGCGAGGCTGGTGGAAGTGAGAAGAAGAATGGTGGAAATAGCGCTGCTCAATCGACGTTGAAGCATGATTTCTCCGTGTTTTATTAAGGTCTTCCGTGAATCTATGCTGATTGTGTGATGGATAACCTTTGGTTCAAAAATGCTTTACCAAGGATGCGAAACGGCAACGATATAAAACGACTTTAGGAAAAATTAGCTAGACGATTTATTCGCGGTTTGGAAAAACGACTTTGAAAGACCATAAAAAATAAAACGTGAAAATAGTGTGAAGGTGAAAACAGGTTTAATTAATGTTTTAACTAAAAAACAATAAATTTGTATATAGTCTTGATGTATATATTGTATTATATATACAATAACTCTATACATTTTAGAGGGCAATTTATGGCTACAGGATCAGTATTCGAAAACAATAAAACTCAAGCAGTGAGGCTGCCTGCAGAAACACGATTCCCAGAAGGAATTAAACGAGTTACGGTTCGGGTGTTAGGTTCAGAAAGGGTGTTGTCGCCGGTCGATAATACGTGGGATAGCTTTTTCCTGGCACAACAGACTGTGACGGATGACTTTATGACTGAACGAGCAGACCAGCATCAAACTGAACGGGAATCGTTTGATGATTAAATATATGCTCGACACCAATATCGTGATTTATGTCATAAAGCGTAGGCCAATTGAAGTTTTAGATATTTTTAATCGGCATGCAGGACAAATGTGTATCAGCAGCATCACTATGGCTGAATTGCTGCATGGTGCAGAAAAAAGTGAACGAACTGAGCATAATCTAAAAGTGGTCGAAGACTTTGTTTCGCGTTTGGAAGTAATGGAATACGGTATTAAAGCGGCGTCACATTACGGCGATATTAGGGCTGAATTGGAAAGTAAAGGTACGCCCATAGGCGTGAACGATATACATATTGCGGGTCATGCTCGAAGCGAAGGACTGACCTTAGTCACTAACAATATCCGCGAATTTGAACGAGTTGAAGCATTGAGGTTGGAAAACTGGCTGATAACCAAATAAACATTTCGATAGAAACTGATAACCCGTTTTGATTAAGCCAGGATTGAACTTCATCCTCTGGCTTATATCCGCTAGAATCAATTTAAACTAATTTTCCAGGGAAGGAATATGAGTATTGCCACGGTTTACAGTCGTGCTTTGACCGGTATTTATGCTCAGGCAGTGACGGTTGAAGTGCATCTTTCCAATGGTCTGCCCAGTCTGTCGATTGTGGGTATGGCGGAAACGGCGGTCAAGGAAAGCAAGGATCGCGTTCGTTCGGCGTTGATAAACTCTCAGTTCAATTTTCCTCAGCAACGCATCACCATCAACCTGGCTCCAGCCGATTTACCCAAAGAGGGCGGGCGATTTGATTTACCGATTGCGTTGGGCATTCTGGCGGCTTCCAATCAAATTCCGGTGCAATCCTTAAGCAACATGGAGTTTATCGGTGAGTTGGGTCTGACCGGTGAATTACGTGCGGTTAGGGGTGTGTTACCTACTGCGTTAGCGACGTCTGACGCCAACCGACAATTAATGGTGCCGTTTGAGAATGCGGAAGAGGCGGCGCTTACTGAACAGGGTGAGAGTTTTGCTGCGAAGACTTTATTGGAAGTCTGTGCACATTTGCATGATCAATTACGTTTATCGCCCAATCTGAATAAACAACAGCAAAGTCAAAATAACTATGCTGATTTAGCCGATGTGCGTGGTCAGGCATCAGCAAGGCGGGCATTGGAAATTGCGGCTGCTGGCTCGCATAGCCTACTTTTCGCTGGACCTCCCGGTACGGGTAAAACTATGCTGGCCAGTCGTTTACCGGGCATTCTGCCGCCGATGAGTGAGCAGGAAGCGATTGAAACGGCAACCATTCATTCAATCTCTTCAGCTGGTTTTCAGGTGGAAAACTGGATGCAGCGCCCTTTTCGGGCACCGCATCACACAACTTCGGCGGTAGCTTTGGTTGGTGGTGGCAGTCAGCCTAAACCGGGTGAAATTTCTTTAGCAAACAACGGTGTCTTATTTCTTGATGAATTGCCGGAATATGACCGTAAAGTATTGGAAGTATTAAGAGAACCAATTGAATCCGGAAAAATAACGATATCCCGTGCTGCCAATCAGGCGGAATTTCCGTCTAAATTTCAATTGGTTGCCGCAATGAATCCCTGTCCGTGCGGTTATCTGGGGCAGGCAAGATGTCATTGCACAGAAGAGCAAGTCAGACGCTACCGTGGTAAGATCTCCGGCCCGTTATTGGATCGCATTGATATGTTGATGGAGGTGCCGGCAGTGGATAAAAAACTGTTGCGGCCTCAGCCTGATGATGTTCCTCCTGAGTCCAGTGAAAAGGTTCGTCAGCGGGTGATTCAGGCACGGCAGATTCAACTTGATCGTGCCAACAAAGCCAATGCGTCCCTGCAACATAAAGAACTAGAGGTTTTTTGCACCTTGTCAGATCAGGATTTTCAACTAGTAGAAAAAGCCATCAGTCGTTTTGGTCTGTCGGCCCGTGCCTATCATCGTATTTTAAAAGTGGCCCGTACCATTGCTGATTTGGCCGGTTCACCCGACATTCAAACAGTCCATTTAACAGAAGCCATCGGCTATCGACGCCTCGACACAGCGAATTAATATTTAGTGAAAGATCTCAATCCGCAACAGCGGGAAGCTGTGCGTTACATCGATGGACCGTTGTTAGTGTTAGCCGGTGCCGGCAGTGGCAAGACGCGGGTGATTACCCGCAAGATTGCCTATCTGATCGAGCAATGCGGTATGAAAGCCAGCAATATCGCCGCCGTAACCTTTACCAACAAAGCCGCTCGTGAGATGAAGGAGCGGGTTGCTGATTTGATGTCTACCCGACAAGCCTCAGCGCGAGGTTTGATGGTATCCACATTCCATACGCTTGGTTTGAATATCCTGCGGCGTGATGGAAAATCACTAGGCTATCGTCCCGGCTTTTCCATTTTTGATGCCCAGGATTCACTGGCGGTTTTTCGCGATCTGATGGGACGTGATTTTGCGGCTGACAGCGATCATGCACAGGAAGTGCAAAACCTGATTTCAAACTGGAAAAACCAATTAATTTTGCCCGAGCAGGCGGCCCAGATTGCCGACGGTGCTCAGGAAGAATTCGCTGCCAGGGTTTACCCACGTTATGTGCAGGCATTGCAGGCCTATAACGCCGTAGATTTTGATGATCTGATTTTAAAACCGGTGATTCTGTTCCGAGAACATCGTGATGTGTTACAAAAATGGCAGGCCAAAATTCACTATCTGCTGGTGGATGAATATCAGGATACCAACGGTTGTCAGTATGAACTGGTCAAGCAATTGGTCGGCATTCGTGAAAAGCTCACCGTGGTAGGGGACGATGATCAATCGGTGTATTCCTGGCGTGGCGCACGCCCAGAAAATCTGGTGCAACTGCAAACTGACTTTCCAAGATTAAAGCTGATTAAACTGGAACAGAATTATCGGTCGATGGGCCGTATCTTACGAGTCGCCAATACATTGATAAGTCATAACCCCCATATTTTTGAAAAGAAACTGTGGAGTGCGATGGGCGAGGGCGATGCGATTCGGGTGATTGGCTGTCGTGATGACGAACATGAATCAGAAAAAGTTATTTCCGAGCTGCTTTATCACAAGCTCAAACACCAGGCCAGTTTCAAGGACTATGCGATTCTGTATCGCAGTAATCATCAATCCCGTTCGCTGGAAAAAGTGTTACGTGAACATAACGTGCCGTATTTTCTGACCGGTGGCACCTCGTTTTTCTCGCGGGTTGAAGTCAAAGACATCATGGCCTATCTGCGCCTGCTGGCCAATCAGGATGATGATAATGCCTTTTTACGAGTCATTAACACGCCACGTCGAGGTATCGGTTCATCTACCTTACAGGCGCTTGGAGAATATGCTGCCAAACGGAACACCAGCATGTTTGGCGCCTGTTTTGAAATGGGACTGGCTGAAAGTCTGCCAGCTAAATCAGTGCAGAACCTGGAAGTCTTTACCCGCTGGCTGATTGATATTTCCGATCGTGCTGCCCGTGGCAATCTGCTGGATGCGATCAAGGATATGATCGAGGAGATCAATTACCGCGGCTGGCTGGAAGAAGTCAGTGGCGATCCGAATAAAGCCAATCGACGTATGGAAAATGTCGATGAACTGGTCAGCTGGATCGAGCGAATGATTGATCAGGACACCGAAGAAAAATCGATTGGCGATATTGCGGCACGTTTAACGTTGATGGATATCATGGACCGGCAGGCTGATGAAAATCAGGCCGATGCGGTGCATCTGATGACATTGCATGCGGCGAAAGGGCTGGAATTTCCGCATGTATTCATTGTCGGAATGGAAGAAGAAATCCTGCCGCATCGAACCAGTATTGAAGAGGATTCCATCGAGGAAGAACGGCGTCTGGCCTACGTTGGCATCACAAGGGCACAACGCAGTCTGGTGATGACGCTGGCCAATACCCGTAAACGTTACGGTGAAAAGGTGGACTGTGAAGAAAGTCGTTTTCTTCGCGAGTTACCGCCAGAAGATTTGATCTGGATGACCGAAAAAACCCAGGTTGATCCGGAAGAACGAAAAGAGCGTGGCAAAGCGCATTTATCCAATATTCGGGATATGCTTAAGTAATACCACTCGGATAAAACAAAACGGGTGCTAACCCACAATGGAAATCAGGTTGGAAAAATGATGAAAAATAAACTTTTGTGCTTGGCGATGTTGATACCCGGTTTGGCTAATGCTCAAGTGTTTCTCGAGCAGACTCAGGCGGAAAGTGGCAGTTATTACAAGGGCGTCCTGGCAGTAACCGCGGGTTGTGATGGATCGGGGACTACCCGCATCACGGTTGATATTCCGGAAGGTCTGCAATTTGTGCAACCCATGCCCAAAGCGGGCTGGCAGCTGGAAGTCGTCAAAAAGCCGGTTGAACGCCCATTCTTTAAGGATGGGGTTGAGATAACCGAAGCTGTTCGGCAGATTACCTGGTCAGGTAATACCTTAAGTGATATTCATTTTGATGAATTTATTTTCCGTGGGCGGATTGGTGTGGGTGCCACCAGCGTGCTGACTTTTCCGGTCACGCAGAAATGCGAATCAGGCGAATTACATTGGGATCAAATTGCCGAAGCAACCGTCGAAACCCGGGGACAAGTGCAGGGTCAATATCGTGAAATGGATTTTGAAGAAGATGAATTACATCAACAACATGATGAGATGGATCAGCAAACAGATCCATCAGGTGATCACAGTCAGCATAAAGCGCATCAGCATCAACACCAGCATGGCCAAACTAAGGGTGAATCTGAGCATTCCGTGGATCATAGTCAACATAAAAGCCATCAGCATCAACATGGTCAGGCTAAAGATGAAACCGATCACTCAGCCCATCAACACCACCATGATCCTCAGATGGATATGACTGAGGAAGATAGTGAAATGGATCATTCAGCTCATGCTGGCCACGGCGGCCATGGTCAATCCACTCTGCAATATCCAGCACCGTATGTGACCGTGGTGGATGGCACGGGTGATCATCATCACCATTAATGCTCTAGCAGCATAAAAAAGGCCTCGTTTTTAATACAAACGGGGCCTTTTTTTATGCATTCCTGTTGACTAGGTGCTCATGGCGGAGTGGGAGGCTGCGGCATAGGTGGAGCCTCTTCGGCCTCTTTCTGTTTATCATCATCCGGGTCATCTGCCGGCTGATAAGTGCCTTCGGAAGGATCAGGAACCTGAGGCGATTTTTCATCTTCAGACTTTTCAGAAGCGGCGATAATCGTCGAAATGCTAGCTGATCTTTCTTGATTTATTTGCTGTAGTGTCATGATGTGGATTCCTTAAGGTTATTAAAGAGGACATCTATCTTGCTGTAATAGCAGAGTGAAACGCTTTGATTAGTGGATTTTAGTCACAACAGATGCGGTTCAATAACCACGCGCTTGTATCTCAACAAGTAAATGCTTTTTCAATTAGACGTTACTACAAATCAATAGAGTTACAGTTAATCTGCATCAATATGGTCAATATCTGACAAGTTTATGAAAGTAGTGATACGGTAAACATTTCTATGTTTAGCGTATAAATTGAGAATAAAGACGTCCACCAAAGATTTGACCCATATCAACAGTTTGTATGTCTAACCCCAGTAAACTGTACTCTAGCTAAAAACAGTATTTGTCAGACAAGGATCACACGCATATGAAACTTCGATTTCTCGGTGGTACCAGCACAGTAACCGGTTCCCGTTACCTGCTTTCTGATGATAATCACCGATTGCTGGTGGATTGTGGCTTGTATCAAGGGGTGAAAACCTTGCGGCGACGGAACTGGGCACCGTTTCCGGTCGATCCTTCAACCATCAATGCCGTGGTACTGACGCATGCTCATATCGATCATTCCGGCTATCTGCCAGCACTGGTCAAAAACGGCTTTAAAGGCAAAATCTACTGCACCAAGGCCACCCATGAGTTATGTAATGTGCTGTTGCCCGATGCCGGTTATCTGCAGGAAGAAGATGCCAAATATGCTTTTCGCAAGAAGTTCTCAAAACACGAGAGCCCGGAACCATTATTTACCGAAAAAGATGCCAGAGAAGCGTTAAAACATTTCGAATCTCTGCATTACCACGAGACATTTGAGCCAGTAAAAGGCTTTGAAGTCAGCTTCACACCAGCTGGGCATATTCTGGGCTCATCCTGTGTGCATGTTCATCACAAAGGTTCAGATCGCACAGTAGTCTTTACAGGTGATGTGGGACGACAAAACGACATTATCATGCGTCCGCCGGAACCACTGCAGCACGCTGATGTACTGGTATGCGAGTCCACCTACGGCGACCGTCTCCATGGTGATTCAGATCCGGAAGCTGAACTCGCTGATATCATTACTAAAACTTCTGGCCGCGGCGGTATCACGCTGATGCCAGCCTTTGCCGTTGGCCGGGCACAAATGCTGCTTTATGTGGTGCATAAACTGATGGAAGAAGGCAGAATCCCCGAAATGCCGGTCTACCTGAACAGCCCGATGGCGATTAAGGCCACTGAGGCTTTCATCAAACACCACAAAGAACATAAGCTGGACCAAAGCCAGTGCGCGCTGATTGACGATCAAACTCAGTACATCCGTACCGTAGATGAATCTATCGAACTGGATGCCATGCGTTATCCCTGCGTGATTGTATCGGCAAGTGGTATGGCCTCCGGTGGTCGGGTATTACATCATCTTAAAACCTTATTACCGAATCCACGAAACAGTATTGTATTCGCAGGCTTCCAGGCCCCGGGCACTCGTGGGGATGCATTGGTAAATGGTGCTCAATCCGTCAAAATCCACGGTGCGTACTGGCCGGTAAAAGCCGAAATTCATAACCTGGATTCCATGTCCGCTCATGGTGACTACAACGAAATTTTGAGTTGGTTAGAGCAGGGCAACCTCAAGCCCGATAAGGTTTACGTCACCCACGGCGAAGTCGTTGCCAGCGACACCATGCGTAAATACATCACCGAAAAATTCGGCTGGGATGCTGAAGTGCCAGAACTGTTTGAGGAAGTGGATATTTGAAATAAGGTCATTCATCAAATCTGGCCCAATAAAACTGGCTCAGTTTTTAACTAAAACTGAGCCTTTTTTTGTCCGAGATTTGATAATCTCATCAGCCTTAAAAATTAACCACAGAGACACAGAGAATAATTTTGAATTGTTATTTCGCTCTTTATTGGCAGCTAAAGAAATCAGATGCAGAAATTCATATCTTCGATTAATCGTTAATATCTCAAATAAATCAAAGGTTTGTTTTAATTTTAAAAACCGTATAAATTGTGATACATCTCTCATTTTGAGGCCGATATGGATATTCAGCTCGCATCAACCTACTCCCAAGCCTGTTCAGGCAGAAAATTGATCCTGAATCTTTCACGATTAATGAATTCAGTAAAATCTTACCTGGAAAAAATTAGATATTTCAATTGGTTAATTCGTGTTGGTAGGGTTTGTCAAATTTATAAACCATCCACGCTAATAATTATTATGAGGTCGCAGATCTCATTAACAGACTGTTAGCCATGAAAAGCGGAATACCACGTCATGAAGTCTGGAGACAGGCATATCGCAAGCAAAGATACTGTCGTCACCTCACGCAACAAGAGTTGAATCAGCGAGTACGGGATGTATTTGTGAATAACTTGCGACTTACTCCGCAAGCAAAAATAGGTCTGCCACAGATGGATCTTGAAGGCGTAAGGGGTATGGAATTGTGGACGCATGTACTTGAAGAGATGGTGCTGCGTCATGGGCCATATCCAAACGGATTCACAAGAGATATTTTACATTCAGAGCCGTTCCCCGATTTTGTCGGTGATCTAGGAAAAAAATCCTCTCAGGTTCTTTCGTCAAGAGGACTTAAAGAGGGCCAGGTATTTATCAAATTTGGCGAAGCCAAGCACATGACAAGTTTGTACGAGCGAGGTGAATTACGCGTACAAGCAGCGAGTTACTACGCAACACCTGATCATAATGGCGCTGTTCGTGACGATGAACTCTTCTTGCCTCTCTCGCTCTCGCTAACTCGCGATGATGTTCTTAAATTCGTTCTTAACCCTCAAGATGTCCCTGAGGACTTAAAAGACCACCGGCTAGATATTAATTATGACGCGGGTACTGACTATTGGTTATATTGCTTGACTACAACTGTCGAGCCTAGATTGTTTGTTGATTTTCAAGCGGATGCTTGTGTAATTATTCATGACAAAAACCGATTCCGTGAATTACTGATTCAACAAAGCACAGCGGGCTTTTCCGACGCAACATTTCAGGAAGGCAATGCCGTCTATGTCGATCCACTGTTGCCAAAGGCTGCTGCAATAGATGTCCCGATGTCGAAGCACTTCAGGTACGAGTATCAGAAAGAGTACCGATTTATATGGAAGCCAAGGAAGCTGGCATCAGGTCTTCCCTATATCGATATCGCTGTTGGTAGTTTAGAAAGCATCGCTGAACTGGTGGTGCTATAGAGTGAAAAAATGGCTAACAAGGCAAATTAACACGGACCGCAAAAACCGCTGCGCGCTTTTTACTTCCAGTTATTTGCGGCGTTAGAAGCCAAAGGAAGATATGAGCATGAAAAAAGTCTCTTGGGGGCCGATAAGATCCTCGCTTACGGAAAACTTTTCCTTTGGTGATATAAAGCAAATCGTTGGGTATGCTGATATTGATATGTCAAGACTTGCACACTTGGAACAAAAAACACAGGGAGGCGCATCAAAGTCGCAATTGCTGAGTGCAATTGATATACAGATTGGCTCAATGGATGCTGAGTCAGTTGGTGTCGTTGCTTCAATTTGCTGTGAAGAGATGCTGCGGCGGAAACCAAGCCTAATATCAGAGTTAGAACGAGTTCTATCCAGGGTGGGCTGGAAGTTTTCGGGATCTGAGATATTGCCGATAGAAATATTTGATGTATCAGAGCTAAAGGACATACCTGATAACGCGCATGAGGATATTCTAAAAGCCGCAAGCAGATTGAGAGACGGTGATTTAAGTGGATCACTCTCAGCTTCTTGCGGAGCGCTAGATTCCGTTACCGGCTCAATATATCAAGAGTTTGGCCTTGGCGATCCGAATAAAGCATCATTCCAAGAAAGGATTAAGAAATCTATTGATGCCATTGGTGCCAAGGATCAGCTAATTAAAGAGCTTCAAGAAATTGGATGGAGTGAACCGGATTTTAAGCCATTGTTTTCTAGTTTGGAGGGCTCCCTGAACCAAGCGGCATTTGTAATGCAGAAATTGAGATCAAACATGGGTGACGTACATGGGACAAAGCCAGTAATTTCCGCGCTTGTCTATGATTCCATAAAATGGTCTCTGTTGTTGCTAAGAGTTTTGGTGACTCGTAATGGCTTCTAACAATTTGCTGCACACGGAAAAATTACTCGCTGCGCTCGCAATTTTCCAGTGAGCAAGGCGTTAGAAGATTCCAGATAAAGGCGCATAGATGGACATTGAAAGTGAATTAACGGGATTTCTGCAAAGCAACATCAAAGATGGACAAAATAAGACTAGAGACATCGAAATTATAAAGTTCTACTACGGGCTAGATGAATCGCCTTGGCCTACTTATGAAGAAACTGCGAGCCGGTTTGGTGGTGTCACCAGGCAAAGAATTGAACAATTAATAAAGTCTAAGTTTAAAGATAAAGTCAACAAAAACTCCATCCCTTCTCTAAGGGAATTCATAGATATATTAGAGTCTAGAGATTATTGGCTGGTCTCAGAATTTGAAGAGGAAATCTATACTTCAGGTCTAATGGGTAGGGAAAGCCATATAAAGGGGGGGCTCAACCTTATCAATGATGTCAAAATTGATTGTGAGTTCGAATTTTTCACGCCAGAGTTAAATCGAGCCACGAGGAATTCAATTTTAACTAGCAAAAATATATTCTTGATTAGGAAGTCTAGTGTCAAGAATATAGAAAAGATGCTTAAAAAAGCACAGGGCCTGCCGGGTCGTTGTGGCATTGCGAATTTGAAGTATCTATATGAAGAGCTTGGCGAATACTATTCGCTCGTTTCGTTGTTAATTGAGAACTCGCCTACGTCTTGGGTTAGAGTGAGTGACGATGATTACTGGTATATTTTTGAAAATCGAGATAACACCATTATTAATTACTGCGAAAAGGTTTTTGGTGTTATCGATTATTGTGATTCTGCAAAGCTTGCAGCGACATTTAGAAATGCCTTAGATGGGAGGACCTATAAGTATCCATACCCACCAGAAGAGATAATCGAGGAATACTTAAGAAGTTCTGTCTACATGATTAACATTGGTTCTGGTTTAAAGTTTGTAGGACAAACTACGGAGCTAAATGAAATTGAAAAAGACTTAATATCTTTCATTGATTCCGGTAGGGCTGTATCGTTTCCTGAGTTTCGAGATTATTTGTCAGAAAAAGGCTATGGAAGCGCCCATATACAAAAAACCACAAATTCCTCACCATTGGTGCATGTAGATAAGACAAATGGCCGGATGCATTATATTTATAGTCTTATCGGTGATCGGATTTTATCCGATGATGACATGCCAGTTATAGATGCATATGAATTTTACCTCCGAAGATTAAGAGCTCTTCTTGATGCTGGGACGGATGAGACAAGAGAACAAACAGCAAGAAAAGAGCAGTACATATTAAAAGAATGGTTATTTAAAGATAAAATCCATGAAAATTGTGCTATTTGCGGGCAAGAGTTCAATGTGAAAACTTTGGTTACTGCACATAAGAAACCTAGATCAGACTGTAATGATGCAGAGCGCTTAGATCCCTATATTGTGATGCCTGTGTGTTTGATGGGGTGCGATTATCTTTATGAAAATATGTATATCTATATCGATGGTGGTGGGATTGAGAGAGGTCTTTCTTTTCCGAACGCAAGGGCTGAATCTAGCTTTATTGAACACCTTGTTGGACGGGGAGTTGATAAAAAATGGCTTTTAGGTGATCAGTCTTACTTTCGTTCGCCTAACAAAGCATTGCAGCGGACAAGCCGCTGAATCCGCCGTTAGAAAAGGCTATTGAGCAATGATGCAACGTTATCAGTCACTCGACGATTTGTGGTGCGAATGGGGTTCAGCCACCACTGCAATCATGAAGCATATTGAAAGCAACGAACCAATAGATAATCAGACAGGCTGGAATTTCGTCCAAGCAATGGTTGTGAGCCATCACCAAGAAGGATATGTCGTCACTATTGTCCACACAGCCTATGATCCGAGTATCAGTGGATATGTTTTGCTTTCAGTTCAGGCTAAGGTATGTGATTCGGGTGAGATCAACGTTACTACAGTCAAAAGGGCGCTGGTAGATCAAGCAGTGCAGTGGTAAATGTGCCGTTCTTACCAGTGCATCAAATACGTTACGGGCCAATGACGCTCCACCGAATCAAGGGGGCAGCAAACTTGATATGAGACCAACGTTATTTGGATATGAAAAAAAACAATCATCCTATCTTCACCATGCCATTTGCAAAGGTTTATCCGCTGTATATTCAAAAGGCTGAACGCAAAAATCGAACGAAAGCGGAAGTTGATCAAATCATTTGCTGGCTGACTGGTTATGACCGAGCGAGCTTAAAACAGCAAATCGAATTGGAAAATGATTTTGAAACCTTTTTTGCCCAAGCCCCAGCCATTCATCCAAATAGCTCTTTGATTAAAGGCGTGGTATGTGGTGTTCGGGTTGAAGAAGTCGACGATCCATTGATGCAGAAAATCCGTTATCTGGACAAGCTGATTGATGAGCTGGCTAAAGGTAACTCAATGGAAAAGATTCTTCGGCAATAAAACCAGCTATCAATAAACTAGATACCTAATCAATTAAGTTGTTGGCTCAGGATGAGGCCGATGATCTTCTACCCATTGTTCGTCCATGCGTGGATCCATTTCTGCAAGCACATCGCCGGATGTGGCTGGAACGGCAACATAGACATTCATATGGTCTTCTGAGATACGCTCGCTCTGCAATGCGTAATATCCTAACGCCAAGGCAAACAATGTCAGTACGGTAAAGAATGCGATCGCGGAAAATCCCAGTACAAACCCTAACAATAACGGTGCGATGAATGACCCTAAGCCATACGAAAACAATAAGGTTCGGCTAATCTCGACCAGGTCTGTGTTTTCATCAAACACATCATTGGCACGCGCTACACTCAACGGATAAATGCTGAACAAACTGACACCAAGCAAAAAGCCCACTGTATAAAGCAACGTCACGCTTTCACGCCAGATCAAAGGCAAAACCAGCATTAATAGAAAAACACCCGCACCGAAAAATCCAGACCAGGCCAGCATTTTCCGGCGTCCTATTCGATCCGATAACATGCCCACAGGTAATTGCGACATTAGCCCACCCAGAATGGTAATTGCCATAAACAAGGAGACCACTTTGGGTTGGTCAAACACATTTAAAACATACAGCGGTAGCATGGTATAAAACGCGCCAATAAATACTCCGCCAATAAAACTCCCAACTAATGCCAACGGTGCTATCGATAACAGTTTTGGCATGCTGTATCGTTCAAAGGGTTTTAAAACCGGTTGTGAGACACGGGTGATGGCGACAAAAATTAGCGACCAGAGCACCAGAATGGAACCCAGAATGAAAATGGTATTGGCTGGCATTTCCAGCATAAGCAGCAGTTGTCCGAAGGCTAACGCCAGGAAGAAAACGATGGTGTAAATCGCCAGAATTTTGCCGCGGTCTTCGGTGGAGCTTTTTTCATTAAGCCAGCTTTCTAAGACGATCAACATGGCATAAAAGGCAAAACCGGATACCAAACGCAATGTGGCCCAAAACCAGGGATCGAACCATAAGGCGTGCCCCAAAAATGCCATGACCATAATTGCAGAAAAAGCCGAAAAACTACGTGCATGACCTACTGTGACAATCAGTTTTTGACTGAAAACAGCGGCCAACATTGCGCCCAGGAAAAATGCAGAATTGATTAAGCCGATGACGCCCTCAGTAAGGCCTTCCTGTTTCAGGAATATGCCGATGAATGTCATCAATAAGCCGTAACCCGTTGCCAATAGCGAAATCGAGAAGAACAACGATGAAATCGGTAATAGGGCTCTTTTAAAAAACATGGGGATTCCTGAAACGAAAATAGCTTGCTGCGTGTAAACACAGCAAGCCACTATTCTGATTATTTTCTACACAAATTCAAGGCAGGATACAGCAAACTGGATTTGGATGAATTATGTTCAGCCGCTAACCGTGATAAAACTCAACCTTTTGCTACAACCACTTATCCAGTTGAATACCACACGCTTGTTGGCCAAGTTTAAAAAAGCAAAAGGACAGATTTATTCTTTTTCATTTATGCAGAAAGCCCCGGCAGTGATGGCTGCCGGGGTGTGTTGAGATGTCAGAAGTCCAGCTGTGCTCCCAGTTTGATCGTGCGTGGTGCGCCCTGAGCGATGCTTGAGCTGCCTGCAGAGGTCAGCCAATAAGCTTTATCGGTCAGGTTTTCAACATTTAATCGTAATGTCAGCAATTGTTTGTTGAGGTCAATTTCATAGCGTGCGCCCAAATCAAACAACGTTACCGAGTCCACTTGCCACTGGTTGAAATTATCCAACGGTATGCTGCTGGTGTATTGCGCGCCACCCGTGAGTGTCAACCGGGTATTTGGAACCTGATATTCACTGTATAAACGGAACTGTCTGTCAGCGACGCCTTGTATCGATTCGCCTTCCAGACTCTCATCAGTAGTTTTTCGGTTGGTGGCATCCAGCCACATTGCACTGGCACCGACAAGCCATTGTTCATTGAGTTTGCCTCGGGTGGAGATCTCAAGTCCTTCGTAGCGGGCTTCACCATCCTGACTGAAGACATCATTCCCATCCGTGTAGGTGAGACCTTTTTGCAGCTGAAATACCGCCATATTGGCTGACCAGTTATCATGCTCTATCTTAACGCCGGTCTCGACCTGTTTGCTGATTAATGGTTCAAACACTTCGCCGGCATTGGCTGCAGTATTGGGTGCAGTGGCACCTTGTTCAAAGGCTTCTACGTAACTGGCGTAAATTGAAAGCCATTCGACTGGCCGATAAATAGCTGCGACCGAAGGTGTGATTTCACTTTCTTTGTAATCACCATATTTATCTTCAAGACTGCCGTAACGTGCGCCGAGAATAAAATCCCAGCTATCGCCCACATTCAGGGTATCCGAGATAAATGCTTCTTTCCGGGTGATTCTGGAATACTCGTTAAAGCTGGCATCACTTTTATCCAGATGGCTCACCGGACGGTCGAATTCAACCGGGGAAGATAAATTGCCCGACCCCAGCGGAATCGCCAGTGTGCCAATACCAGAGCTATTGGATGAAATGGTACGGGTATGCGATAAACCCAAAGCCACATTGTGGGTGACAGGGCCGGTTTCGATGATGCCACTCAGCACATTCTGTGTCTGATAGCTTTTGAACAGATTGTTGTAATTGTAGAGCGTAGCGGAATAGTTGCCATCGCCATCGACATACAAAATGGGCATCAGCGGATTACGATAGCTGGTGGAGTAACGGTACGACAGTTTATTGTTCCAGTTATCGTTAACCTGCCAGATTAAATCACTACCCGTGGTAATGTGTTCCGATTCATAGCGGGTCCAGTCCGGGACCAGGCGTTTATCACCGTCAATCGGGCTGACAATGTTGCTGACTGTGCGATCAGTAAATGAACCGTCCGAGTTGGGTGAAATAGAAAAATAGCCGCCATAGCTTTTACGCTCAGATACCAGTGCATCTGCCTGCCAGGTGAGATCCGGTGTGATACGTAAATCAACTGCGACAGAAGCCGATTTACGATAGGCCTTAGCGTCATCGACATAGGTGTCACCGCCTTCTTTAACGACATTGACGCGATAACCAAACATATCCTCTGGACCGACACGCCCACCGATATCGCCATGGGCCATGAGCAACCCACTATCCATTAATTGGGTGGATACACTGGCCTTGAATTCGTCAGTCGGGCGTTTAAGCACATAATTGATAATGCCGCCTGGCGCTGCGAAACCATAAAGGAAACCACCGGCACCTTTGAGGATCTCAACCCGCTCAAGATGTTCCAGCGGCAGGTCTTTGGCACGGCTGCGGAAATTCATTCCGTCAAGTTTCTGTCCGGTATCAAAATCCGGGCTGATACCACGAATGGAAAAAGCATTATTTTCTGTGATCAGATTATTGCCTGATAAGCTGATAGCCGCATCAAATTTGGTTAACTCGCCCAGTGAACGTGCCTGCAGATTGGCTATGTAATCTTCAGAGTAGGTTTCAATGGTAAACGGTGTATTTTGCTTTGACAGGTTTCCCAGCGCACCAGCGAAAACATCGCCAACCCGATAGGCATTGGCGGCAGAACCATTCATTCCCAGCCCCTGAACCTTCATCGTAGATAACGTAACACTTTGACCTTGTTCATTGATTTCCTGCAAAGCGTAACTATTGTCGCCCTGAGCTACGGCCACCAGACCGCTGTCGGTGAGAATCCGGCCAAGGGCATTTTCAACTGTATAAGTGCCTTGCAAACCTTCACTGCTTTTGCCACTGGCTAACTCTGATGCACCGACAAGATAGATGCCGGCCTGTGCCGATAAACGGGCCAGTACCTGACTCAGTGATCCGGCAGGGATATTAAACTGTTGCGTGGCTTGAGCCGCAGCCTGACTTGTTTCTGCCTGTGCAGCAGGAAGCCATCCCAGTGTCCCCATGCTGGAAACAGCAACAATATGTATTGAAAGCGCCAGGGGTTTGAGCCGGTTTTTAGCTGGTTGTTTGTGGTGGTGTTGTTTCACCATTCGTATTACCTCATCTATTTTTGTGTTTACACAGATAGAAACGGGTGAGGTGTCCAAATCCGGAACCATTATTTGAAAAATAATTGAAATAATTGCAAGATGTTGATTTTATTTATAATTTAACTTCGGCTTGGTTCCAGTTTAATCCACCCTGGAAAAACCTGACGCACCTGGATGGGTAAAACTCTGGTCAGCATAACCAGTACGCGATCCGTATCACTGAGCGGGAAACTGCCATAGACTTTCAGCTGAGCAATCTCATCAGAGATATTGATATAGCGGTGTTGATAACGATTGAGTTCGGCAATCAGCTCTTTCAGCGTCATATCTTCAGCCACTAAAAGACCTTGTCGCCAGGCTTGTCGGGCTGTGATGACAGGTTGTTTTGGCTGAATCTGGTGGGTACTGAAACGGGTTGTTTCACCCTGCTGAAGTTTTGCTTGCTGATCATTATGAGTCTGAACGGATACCGCACCTTGATAGACAGCGAGTTCGATATCTTTCTGATGGTTCAATACATTAAATTGTGTGCCAAGAGCGGTTAACCGGCCATGCGTTGTGTCCACGATGAAGGAACGGTTGAGGTCTTTTGCTGTTTCAATATAGATCTCGCCATGAAGTAACTGAATACGTCTTTGCTGTTCAGAGAAGTCCACATTGATCGCGGTAGCCGTGTTCAGCCAGATTTGGCTGCCATCTGCCAGGGTGATATTTCGCTGTTGGCCGACACCTGTGTGATAATCAGTCGCCAGAGCCATGACGCTGTTGGGGAGCCATTTTTTATTCCAGCTGAGTTGGCCGAGAAAACCAATGACAGCAATACTCATCATGCCACTCAGAAGACGCCGCCGTTGGCGTAGTCGTTGGTTGGCACTGTATAGATTGTCTGCGGTGGCATGCGGATCCGGGGTTTGTTGCAACGCTTCGAAATTGTGGCTGATTTTTTCCACGAACCCCCAGGCCTTTTTATTCTCAGGCTTGGCATCAAGCCATTTACGCCAACTGGACTTATGTTCATCACTGGCTTGGCCATCACGAAGTATGGCATACCATTCAGCAGCCTCTTCAAGTGTTTTGTGAGAGGGCTCAGCCATATAAACGTGGCTCGGAAATGAGCTCACGGGTGGTTTGGGATGCCTGTAATGTCAGACAGGCCAACATGGCCTTTGCCACGTATTTACGCACCATGCGATCTGAAACACCCAATTGAATCGCTGTTTCAGCATCCGTCATCTGGCAGACCACGGCTAACAGAAAGGCTTTGGCTGCTTTGGTCGGTAACTCACTTAACATCAGGTTAATTTCTTCCAGAGCTTCCAGCACTGCCGCCTGGCGTTCTGCTGATGGGGCTGTTTCTTCGGGATAACTTGAGAGCGTATCGTGCCAGGCTTTTTCAATTTCCTTTCGACGCCAGAGATCAATACAGAGATTTTTCGCGGTAGCACATAAAAAATTGCGAGCATGTTCATTGCTGGAAAAGTGACGTGACGCAGGCAAACCGAGCAGACGAAGAAATGTATCCTGGGTCAGATCGGCGGCTTCTGCACTGTTACCTAATCGTTGATATAGCCAGGATTTCAGCCAGTTATGATGTTCGCTGTACAGCACCTGCACGTTAAAGTGGCTGACAGAGTGGGCACTGCTCACAAAAGGCTCCTGAATGTTATTTGGTAATGAGAATCAATAGCATTCTATTGCTTTAAGTCAAACCTCGCAAGCGAGCTTTTGCGGTAAGCTGATTCAAGAGTTGGGTTATCGTGGCTTATGCGTTGTGGAAGGATAGGGAGCAAAAAGTAAGAGGGATAAAATAGGGATGGGTTGAACCGGGCGGCAGTTACTTATGGTGATCGTCTTTAGTCACTAGAAACTCGAGCCCGGCACCGATATCTTCTTCACCGCAAGCAGCCATGTCATCAGGGCTGGCAGCCTGTGCTTCTTTATGTGTCAGAATCAAATCACGACGTTCTTTAAACGGGTCATTATTTTCATCACTTGATTTGTTGCTGACATCAACTGAGTTTTCAGGGATTATCTGGCTGTCGTCAGTACTGGCAATGGGGACGTTAAGATTCTTTGTCTGAGAACGTTTGGATTTATTCATGGTGTTTTACCTTTAGCGCCTCTGTGATTAAGACTATGGGTAAACCGGATTTAATTTGGATTATAAACCCAATAGACAAGACTGCATAACAGGTTCAGCTCAACGCCTGGCTTTCTGTAACCACTTATCCAGCTGATTGCCAAAGGCCTGCCGGTCGCGTTGATTAAAGGCTGGCGGGCCACCCATTTGTTCGCCGCTGCTGCGCATGGTTTCCATAAAGTTACGCATGGTGAGGCGGGCACTGATGGTATCGGTGGTGTAGAGTTCGCCTCTGGGGTTGAGGGCTAAGGCCCCTTTTTCAATCGCCTCGGCGGCGAGGGGAATATCTGCGGTGATGACCAAATCACCTTTCATCAGACGTTCGACAATTTCATTATCGGCTACATCATAACCGGATTGCACTTGCTGGAATTTGAGAAACGGTGAGGGCGGTAAACGTAAACTGTGATTGGCAATAAAAGTGGTGTGAGTCTCTGTGCGGGTGGCAGCGCGGTAGAGAATTTCTTTAATCACTACCGGACAGGCATCGGCATCGACCCAGATTTGGGGCTTGCGTATTTCCGACACGTTAATCTTCAAGCTGGCGGGTACGTTCCACCTGTTTGACTTTAATATGAATGGCCGCTTTAGCCATCAGATGGGCACTTACCGGGGCAGTGATAAACAGGAATAAAGTCACCAGAATTTCATGCAGACTGACTCCATCTGTTTTCAGACTGAAATGAATCGCTGAGGCAATCAGAATCGCTCCAACGCCCAGGGTACTGGCTTTGGTCGGGCCATGTAAGCGCATATAAAAATCAGGTAGTTTGAATAAACCAATCGAACCGACCAGCGTAAAAAACGCCCCGACTATAATCAAAATCGCTAATATCCACTCAAGCATAATCGTCTCTATTCCATTATGTCGCCGCGCAGCAAATATTTGCTCAGCGCCAGCGTTCCCATAAAACCCATGACAGCGATCAATAATGCTGCTTCAAAATACAGGGCACTCTGCAGGTTAATTCCCAGCAGAATCAGCAGGGCAATGGTATTGATATACAAAGTATCCAACGCCAGGATTCTGTCCGGCACACTGGGACCGATAATCAGCCGGATAAAACTCAGCAGGATCGCAATCGCGACCATAACAAATGCGATTGATAAGGCCAGATTCAGCATGCGACAAATATCTCCAGCAATGGCTTCTCAAATTTTCGATGAATTTCAGCTTTGATCTCGGCTACATCATCAATATGCAAAGCATGAATCAGTAAATACCGACGATCTTTACTGAGATCACAACTGACTGTGCCCGGTGTTAATGAAATAGTATTGGCTAACAGGCTGATGCCCACCGGACTGGTTAATTGCAGTTCATAGTGCAGGAAGCCGGGGTTAAGCCTTTTTTGCGGACCGAGAATCAATTTAGCGACCACCGCGTTAGCGACCAGAATTTCATACAGGACTTTCAGAATATAAAGCACCAACATCCATGGATGACGGATGATGATTTGTTCCGGCCAGTAACTTGACGTCAACCAGGGTATAAAAATCGCCAGAGCAGCACCCAGCACAATATGACCCGGATCCATGCTGTTATTCAGTAATAACCAGATAGCCCATAAAATCAGGGTGAGTAAAGGATGGGGAAATACGCGCCGAAACATCATTTGCCGGTTTCTCCATGAGAAAGCGTGTCTAATACTGCATTAATATAAGCCTGTTGATCGTACAACTGTGCAGCGATTTGAGCACTCATATTGTTCAATGGCTTAGCGAATATCACCATTAACGGGCTGACCAGCATCAGCATCACCACAGCAATAAACGCTGATTTATTCAAAGGTGAAGTCTGTTGCGATTTATCCTTCTGCACACTGTAAAACAGTAAAGAACCTGAACGACATACCGCGATGATCATGATTAATCCGCCAATCAATACCACACTTAAAATAGCGGCAAACCAGGGGTGAGCCAGAGCGGAATTCAGAATCATCACTTTACCGAAAAAGCCTGAGAGCGGTGGCATACCGGTTAAGGCAATCCCCAGCAGCATAAACACCGAACCAACTAACACTGGACGATCAACCGGAATGGCTTTGGTAAACGAATCGGCATAGATACCGCGTCCTCTCAGAATCACGTCGGCGATTAAAAACATAGCTGCACCGAGCAGAGTCGAGTGAATAAGATAATAGAATGTTGCGGTTAATGCGGCTTCGCTATTAATGCCGATAGCAATCATCAACGTCGCCACCGACGCTAATATCAAATAGGCGACCTGACGGCGTAATGCTCTGGCTGCCAGTACACCTAATGCGGCTAATGTCAGGGTGATTAAACCCAGTAACAATACCCATTGAATATGCACAAACGCTAAATCGCCAGCGGCTTCACCAAACACAGTCCCGTGAACACGGATAATCGAATACAAACCGACTTTGGTCATGATGGCAAACAAAGCAGCCACCGGGGCTGAGGTGTAGGCATAGGCACCGGGCAACCACAGATAAAGTGGAAACATCGCTGCTTTAATACCGAAGACGACCAGAAGTAAAACGGCCGCTGTGGCGACAATGCCCTGATCTTCTGCAGAGACGTTTTGCACCGCAATGGCCATATCGGCAATATTCAGCGTGCCTAGAATGCCGTAAAGCGTACCGACAGCGAACAGGAACAGCGTCGATCCCACCAGATTGATGACCACATAATGCAGACCGGCGCGGGTACGCAGACGTCCACCGCCGTGAAGTAATAAACCGTAAGAGGCGAGCAGTAATACTTCGAAGAAGACAAACAGATTAAATACGTCGCCGGTCATAAACGCACCGTTCAGACCGAACAGCTGTAACTGGAACAAAACATGGAAATGCTGTCCCTGCTTATCGGTATCGGTGCGTATGGCATACCATAATGCGGCTAAAGCCAGTAGGGAGGTCAGTAGCAGCATCATTGCCGATAATCGATCCAGCACAATGACGATACCAAACGGCGCCTGCCAGTTACCGAGTAAAACCACTTGCATGACATCAGTGCTTGCCAGTTTAAAGCTGACCAGACTGACGCCAACCAGCAAGCTGATTAATATCAGGCTTAAAATGCGTTGTGTCTGAATACCGGCTGGACGTGCCATCAACAGCAAGATGCCACCAATCAATGGTAATAACACCGGCAGAATAGTAAACGGACTCATGATGTACTCCGTTCAGAATCAGATTTTGCTGAGTTGTGCTTGGTGGCTTTAAGTTCATCGTCGGATCGGTGCAGCCCGTCGACATGATCATTGCCTAATTCGCTACGGGCTTTTAATGCCAATACGATAAGAAATGCGGTCATACCGAAGGCAATCACGATAGCGGTTAATACCAGGGCTTGTGGTAAAGGATCGGTGTATCCAGCGGCGGCCGGATCGATCACGGCCGGAAAGCCGATTTGCAAACGCCCCATGGTAAATAAAAAAACATTTACTGCGTAAGCGAGCATGGTTAATCCCAGTACTACCGGGAAGGTTCTGGCTCTTAGCGTAAGATACACGCCGCAACCGGTCATCACGGCTATGACGCTGGCAATTAGCCATTCCATTAGTTAACTTCCTCATGTTTGACGTGATGCGAAGCGTGACTGAGTTTGCCCAGTTCGACCAGAATCATTACCGTGGCCCCCACGACGACCAGGAATACACCTAAATCAAAGGCAATGGCGCTGGCCACTTCAAATTTACCGACAACCGGCCAGGTTAAATAAGTAAAGGCGGTTGTCAGGAACGGATAACCGATCAACATAGAGACAACACCGGTCAGTGTGGCAACCAGCAAGCCAATCCAGATCACCCGATGCATATCTATCCGCAGGCGTTCATTGGTCCAGTCGATACCGTTGGCAAGATATTGCGAGATAAGAGCAACCGAAGCGATCAGGCCGGCAATAAATCCACCGCCCGGAAGGTTGTGACCGCGCAGGAAGATAAACACTGCCACCATCAGCATCAGTGGAAACAGTAAGCGGGTAAGGGTCTGCATAATCGGTGGATGCGGATCATGACTCCAGACCAGACCATCAACATCTTTTGCTGGAGCCGCAAGCTTCAGGCCTTCCAGCATGGCAAAGACACATATACCTGCCAATGCCAGCACGACGATTTCTCCTAAAGTATCAAAGCCACGGAAATCGACCAGAATCACATTGACCACATTTGTGCCGCCACCACCGGGTTTGGCGTTATCAATAAAGAAGCCGGATATCGGTGAATAATCACGACTTAGTACGGCCATAGTCAAAAAGAATACCGACACTGCAGCCGCTACAGAAATCACGCCATCCCGCGTGAAACGAATATAGCTACGCTCCTGTGGCGTGTGTTGTGGCAAAAAGAATAAGGCTAATAACAACAGGACAATGGTGACCACTTCAACGGATAACTGGGTCAGCGCCAAATCCGGTGCTGAAAACTTCACAAAGCCTAAAGCCACCACCAGACCGACAACCCCGATAGCAATCAGCGAAACCAGCCGTTTATGGTGAAGCATTACTGTCAGGATACTGGCAATAATCAGTACTGCCGACATTAAAAAGGTAATGACATCGGCTTCCATCAAAACCCGATCGCCAAGTAAAGGTGAGTTGAACTGGAAGAAGGTGATGATACTCAGCATCAATGCGCCACCAATAACCCAGGTCACGGCGGGTTGTAAGGTGGTTTGATCAAATGCATCAGTAATTTTTTTCGATAGACGAATGATTTTCCACAGTACCCAGTCAAAAACCGCTTTACCGTCGAGGCCATGCAGACATCTGTCGTGCCAGGCAAATAAGCGATGGCGCATGCTGTAAACGGCCACACCTAATACCAAAGCAATGAAACTCATCATTAACGGCAGGTTGAATCCATGCCAGATAGCCAGACTGAATTCAGGCGCTGCCGTTTGCAGACTTGAAGCTACGGCAACGGTCAGTATTGGGCTGATCAAAAACATGGGCGCAACGCCGACCAGTAAACATAACACCACCAGAATATCGACCGGAATTTTCATAAACCTGGGGGGCTCATGGGGTGTTTTTGGCAAATCAATCGGTTCGCCGTTGAAGAAAACATCATGAATAAACCGTAGTGAATAAGCGACTGAGAAAATGGCGGCCAAGGTCACTAATACCGGAATGGTCCAGGCGGCTAATGTGGTTCCCGATGCACTGATGGCCTGTTCAAAAAACATCTCTTTGCTGAGGAATCCATTTAACAGCGGTACACCGGCCATCGCAGCAGCAGCAATCATCGCCAGCATCGCAGTATGCGGCATCATTTTGAACAGACCATTGAGTTTACGCATATCACGGGTGCCGGATTCATGATCAATAATGCCGGCAACCATAAACAGTGAACCTTTGAAAGTAGCATGATTGATGATATGGAAAATCGCGGCAACCAGTGCCAGCTCACTGCTGAAGCCGAACAAAAGGGTAATGAGGCCAAGATGACTCAAGGTCGAATAAGCCAGCAGACCCTTTAAATCATGTTTGAATAAAGCGACGTAGGCACCGAGGAGCAGCGTGATCATCCCTGCTGTGCCTACCATCCACATCCATTCTGGTGTACCGGAGAGCGCCGGGAAAAATCGTGCCAGTAAAAAAATACCGGCTTTCACCATAGTGGCGGAATGCAGATAGGCCGAAACCGGAGTTGGAGCTGCCATGGCATGGGGCAACCAGAAATGAAACGGAAACTGGGCCGATTTGGTGAATACACCAAGCAGAATCAACACTAAAGTTGGCAGATATAAATCATGCCCTTTGATTAACTCCCCGGAAGCCAGTACATCGCTTAATTGATAACTGCCAACAATGTGCCCGAGTAATAACACACCACCTAGCAATGCCAGACCACCAGCACCTGTTACGGCAAGTGCCATGCGGGCACCCTGGCGTGCATCCTGACGATGCTGCCAGTAGCTGATCAGCAGAAACGAGGTGATTGAGGTGAGTTCCCAGAACACCACCAGTTGTAACAGATTTTCGGATAATACAATGCCCAGCATAGAGCCCATGAACATCAACATATAGGCGTAAAAACGCCCCATGGAATCTTTTGCCGACAGGTAATATCGGGCATAAAAGATGATCAGCAGACCAATCAGCAGGATCAGTAAGGCAAACAGCAGAGCCAGACCATCCAGACGAAAAGCGAGATTAAACCCAATTGAAGGCAGCCAGGACCATTGTTGAATGAGGGTTTCGCCAGCAAAGATAAACTGCATGGAGGGAAACAAGATGGCCAGCGTCAGCAAGGTTGTTAACCCAGCAATCCAGGCAGAGGCTAATCGGTTGTACCGCGTGGCCCAAGCGGCAAAAGGCGCTGCAGCAAAAGGCAATAAGGCAACTATTGGAAGATTAAAACTGAGTAAGCTCATGGCGGCTGGTGTGATCCCTGTCAATGCTAGACGATAATCGGTTCAGCATAAGGCTTAATGACTACAAAAATTCTTTTGCTATGTATCTCAACAAGTTAAGCCGGAAATGACCGGCTTAACTTGTTGGCTATGAAATGATTAATTCAGTCGGCAGATGAAATCATATAATCGACAGCCGCTTTGACTTCATCATCGCTCAATTTTGGATTACCACCCCGAGCAGGCATCATGTTAAAGCCGTTAATTGCATGTTCGTAAAGGGTATCCATGCCTTTTTCGATGCGTGGAGCCCAGTCGGCAGCATTGCCGATTTTCGGTGAGTTCATCATGCCAGTGCCATGACAAACAGCACAAACCTGTGTTGTTACTTGCTTGCCAACGCTATTTTCATCAGCGCTGCCTGCAGTATCTTCAGTTTCATCAGCAACAGGAGCCTCTGCAATCTGTTCTTCACCAATGTTTTCCCGTGCTACTGGCTTTAATCTTTCAGCAATCGCTTCAGCATCCATGGGTTCAGGCTCGACGACTCCATCAGCAATAGCCAGCATATTGGACAAAATCAGGTTAGCGATGACGAACAGTACTGCGACAACAATTAAACTGCCGATCAGGTACTTAGGTGAATTAGATGATTGCATGGTTTACCTCTGACTCCATAATAGTGGTACTAATTATACGGGCATATGCTCAGCCGCGCTACGCATCAGACAGCGGCCCGAGCGTGATTTTTCCGATTGTTTTTCCATGGCTGACTAAATCATGAGCCTGTTCAAGTGTTTGAGGTGTCAGATTGTCAAAATGTTGTAGCGATACTGGATATAACTGGTTTAAATCAGCCATTTCAGCAATACGTTTAAGAATCAGTCCTTGTTGGCTGATATCTGTCGTTTTTAAATGGGGACGGGTGAACATGAATTCCCAGACCAGCCCGGCACTTTTGGTTTTCAGCAGATTCAAATCCACAGGTTGCTGAAAGCTGACCACCAGGGCTATCAGGCCTTGTGGCGCAATCAGTTCAACCATTTGCGGATAGTAATAATCACTGTCATTCAGACACAGAATATAATCCGGCGCTGGCAGGTTTGCTTGCTGATAATTGTGGGTTAAGGAGCCTTGATGGCTGACCACGGCATCAGCCCCCAGTATTTCACACCATTCTGTGGTTTCCGGGCGCGAAGCGGTCGCTATGACCCTGAGATGGGTGAGCTGTTTAGCCAGCTGAATTGCCATTGACCCCACACCACCTGCAGCACCGATAATTAACAGGGTTTTACCCAGATCCTTCTCCACATTAATTCTGAGTCGATCAAACAGACTTTCCCATGCGGTCAGACTGGTTAACGGTAAGGCGGCTGATTGATGTATCTCAAGTGATTGCGGCGCTTTGGCAATAATGCGTGAATCCACCAGTTGGTGAGAGGCAAAACAGCCATCACGGCCAACATCTCCGGCGTAGAAAACTTTATCTCCGGCCTGAAAATCATGACATTTTTCGCCTACTTCTACGATGGTGCCTGCGGCATCCCAACCAAGAATCTTGCCAGTCGATTCAGCATCAATGGTTGATTTAACTTTCAGATCGACCGGATTTACGGCGACGGCTTCCACGGCAACTAATACATCATGACCGGTTGGTTTCGGCGTCGGTTGATGGATCAGTTGAGACATAGGCTGAGCATGCTGAAACTGTAATGCCTGCATGTTTACTTCTCCGCTAAATGTTTAAGGGCTCTGAGATAGGCGGTTTCTGAGGGTGGTTGTTGTTGCTGCTGAGCCAGCCAAAGTTGCTCTGCCAGACAATCAATCATTAAATGCTCTGCAGCGTGTGGGTCAGCCGTTTTAGCCATTAATTTTTGATGAGCGATCACAATACCAGCCGGGCGATCGGTGGAAATCTGTTCATGCACCGCGATATGCAGGCCCATATGCAGATAGGGATTGGTCTCACCGTTTTCCACAAAATACTCCTGGCCTGATTGAATCGGGGAGGAGAGTAACTGGTGGTATTCAGGATGCAAAACAATGACATCTGCAATCATTTGTTCCAAAGCACTGAGTATTTGACCGGATTGCATTTTTTGCCAGACATCATGATATTGCTGGCGCAGTGCATCACGATCCTGACTGAAAACTGCCATCAGGCGGTTTTCCTGGAGGTGGCTTGCATGCGACGAAATTCATCGCACAGGTCGGTCACAATACATTGATCGCAATGCGGTTTTCTGGCGGTACAAACGTAACGGCCATGCAGGATCAGCCAGTGATGTGCATCCAGTTTGAATTCGTTGGGGATCACTTTCATCAAGCGATCTTCGACTTCACGGACATTTTTACCTTTAGCCAGACCGGTGCGATTCGCCAGGCGGAAAATATGCGTATCCACCGCCATAACGGGGTGCTTGAAAACGGTATTGAGAATAACATTGGCGGTTTTACGACCGACACCAGGCAGGGCTTCCAGCGCTTCCCGATTATCTGGAACTTGACCATTATGTTTGTCGATTAGCTGCTGGCAGGTTTTGATAACGTTTTCGGCTTTGCTGTTAAACAGGCCGATGGTTTTGATATAGCTTTTCAGTCCAGCAATACCTAAATCGAGAATCGCCTGTGGTGTATTCGCCACCGGATACAGCTTGTCGGTGGCTTTGTTAACACCGACATCAGTTGCCTGAGCGGAGAGAATCACGGCGATCAGTAATTCAAACGGTGAGTTGTAATTCAACTCGGTTGTTGGCGCCGGATTGTGAGCGCGCAGTCTGCTGAAAAACTGTTGCCGCTGCGTTTGATTCATCGTTAACCTGTCGTGGTTTGCGGTGTCAGCGCTTCAACTTCCACTTTCACTGCACGATTGGCAACACGGGCATCGATGACATTTTTCAGTGCCACGATGAGTCCCAGACCGATAAAGGCACCCGGTGGCAAAATGGCGATAAGAAAACCACGGTAATCATCAATTACAGTGATTTCCAGACCACGCGCAGCTTCACCGAACATCAGATGTGCCTGGCTCAGCAAGGTGCCCTGACCAATTAATTCACGCATTCCGCCCAGCAGGACCAGCACGGCGGTAAAACCAATACCCATCATCAGACCATCCAATAACGAAGGGGTGACCGGATTTCGCGCTGCAAAGGCTTCAGCACGGGCAATGATTGAACAGTTGGTGACGATTAACGGAATGAAGATGCCAAGGATCAGATACAGTTCATGAAACCAGGCATTCATTGATAATTCGATAGCGGTCACAATCGAAGCAATGATCAATACAAATACCGGTAACCGCGCTTCATCAGGAATCTGATGGCGCAACATGGAAATAATGCCGTTTGACGCAACCAGAGTCAGAATAGTCGCCAGCCCCAGCCCAAGCCCATTAATCAGGGTATTAGTGACCGCCAGTAAAGGACACAAACCTAACAATTGCACTAACGCGGGATTATTTTTCCACAGACCTTCTTTAATAATCTGATTGTAGATTGTCATGTGTTTTCCTCTGCAGGGATAAACAGCTTATCCTGATTGGCTTCAAAAAATTCCAATGTGCGTTTGATGGCATTGACCACTGCTCGTGCAGTAATCGTTGCCCCGGTAAATTGATCAAAATCACCGCCATCTTTTTTAACTTTCCAGCGTGATTTGTCCGGTGATGATAGCGACAGACCAGCAAATTGCAGGATCCAGTCATCGCGCTGAGCATCAATCTTATCACCAAGCCCCGGTGTTTCTTTATGGCTGATAACCCGCACACCTGACAGACTGCCATCGGCATAAACAGCTATCAGAATTTTGATACTGCCACTGTAACCATCTGGTGCCACACTGGTTAATACGGCCGCCACCGGTTCATTATTTTTTCTTGCACGGAACACCGTTGTGGGTTCTTCAGTCCCTAATTGCGGGGTAGGTGGCAGTACAATTGTGTCATTCAGAATAGCATTGTCATAAGCCTGTTTGGGCACCAGAGTATTTATGGCTTCCAGTAACGCCAGACGTTCATTTTCTTTAATCTGAGCGCGAGTACTTTCTTCAGTAAAGGCCACCAAAGTGGTCGCTACAATCGCAAACAGCGCCAGCATCAGGCCAACCCGAAAAGCTGGTTGATTCCATAATGCTTTCATCGTGCTGCACCACCATAGATCCGTGGTTGCGTGTAATAATCAATCAATGGCACCAACATATTCATCAGAATAACGGCAAATGCCACGCCATCCGGATAGCCACCCCAGATACGAATCACATAGGTCAGAATTCCGACTCCGGCACCAAACACGATACGGCCTTTTAATGTAGTGGAACCTGAGACCGGATCAGTGGCAATGAAGAATGCCCCCAGCATGGTGCCGCCACTTAACAAATGAAACAGTGGTGAACCGGAAACAGTCGGATCAATCAGGGTGGTGATACTGCTGATTATCAGCAACGCCAGAAGCATCGCGACCGGCACATGCCAGCTGATAATTTTACGATAAATCAGCCAGATACCACCCAGGGCAAACCAGATATTGATCCACTCCCAGCCCAGGCCACCGGCCATGCCGAACAGTGGCTGGCTACTGATAAACTCTGGATGTTGCTGCAGTACAATTTGCGTTTTCATGACATCAAGCGGAGTTGCACCGGAATAGGCATCAATACCCAGACCATTAAACTGACCGGTGAAAATCAATTGCAGTGCGCTCATCCAACCCATCGGCTGCTCCGCCATTGATTGCACAGGCAACCAGGTCGTCATTTCCAGAGGAAAAGAAATCAATAGCAAAACATAACCGACCATGGCGGGATTGAACGGGTTATAGCCCAGACCACCATACAAATGCTTGGCAAACACGATGGCAAAGGTCACCCCGATAACGGTCATCCACCAGGGAGAGAGAGGGGGGATTGCTAAAGCCAGCAATACGGCTGTAACGGCAGCACTGCCATCACTCAGAAAAGGCTTTAATGGACGGTCACGCAGTTTCAGCATCACTGCTTCAGTGATTAATGCCACTAACACGGCCAGCGCTACATTAATCAAAACTCCCGGACCAAAAAAGTAAGTCATGGCGATGACTGCCGGGATTAATGCAATAATCACTTGCAGCATTTGCAATGTGACGCGGTTTGCGCCAGCAAGAAACGGTGGGCTCAGCCGAAAAATAGGCATCAGGCTTTTTCCTCAGTGACCGAATCTGCAGATTCTGATGTTTTGGTGGATTCTTCTTCCTTGGCTTTTGCCGCTTTGGAGGCTGCCAATGCTGCCTTACGCTGGCGCTGACGTTCTTCTTTTTCCTGCTGCTCACGCTCGAGGCGCGCCAGACGGCTTTCATGGCGTTCACGCGCAAGATCGGATTTATGCCGCTCACGTTCCTGATTCATGATTTCTGTTTTGGCAAAACGAAAATAGGAAACCAGCGGAATTTTGCTGGGGCAAACATAATCGCAGCAACCACATTCGATACAATCAAATAAGTTGTAATCACGGGTTTGGTCAAAATCCTTGGCACGTGAATACCAGTAAAGCTGTTGAGGCAATAAACTGGCAGGACAGACATCGGCACAATCACCACAACGAATACACGGTAATGGCTGTGCCGGTGGCGCGACATCGTCTACTCCTACCAGAATACAGTTGGCGGTTTTGGTGATTGGTAAATCGTCACCGGCCAGGCTGTACCCCATCATCGGACCACCCTGAATAAAGGGTTCATCAGGTTGACGCCTTGTCTCACAAAACTCCAGTAAGTCTTTGATCGGCGTGCCAAACAAGGTTTCAAAGTTACCGGCATGCGTCACATCGGTACCCGTAACCGTGACCACCCTTGATATTAATGGCTCACCATGCAAAATGGCCCGGCCCACGGCATAGGCGGTGCCCGGGTTGTGACAGACAATGCCGATGTCAATCGGTAATTTATTAGTGGGTACCTGTTTGCCGGTGACAACCTGGATTAACTGTTTTTCACCACCGGTTGGATAACGTGTCGGTACCACCACAATCTCGGTCTGTGTCAGATGAGTTCTGGCAGAGAGCGCGAAGCGCATCGCCGCAATGGCTTCAGGTTTGTTATCTTCAATTGCCAGAATGCAACGCGCGGCCCGCAAAGCAAATAACATGATCTCAACACCATCAAGAATGCCTTCTGCGCGTTCGCGCATCAGCATGTCATCACAGGTGATATAGGGTTCGCACTCAGCACCGTTAATTAACAGGGTTTCAACAGTGTGATGAACACCCGGATTGAGTTTGATAAAGCTGGGAAAACCTGCGCCACCTAAACCGACAATGCCGGCGTCACGAATGATTTGGCGTAATTCATGGGCTGAATGCTGACGGAAATCCGCTATCTGCTGGCGCTCAGCCCATTGATCTTCACCATCGGTTTCGATGGTAATGCAGGGGGCTGAAAGACCGGATGGATGAGGTATTGCATGATCACCGATAGCGGTTATCACTCCGGAACTTGGGGCGTGCAGGCATACCGATACATGACCTTCGGCACGTGCAATACGTTGTCCCTTAAGTACTTTTTCACCAACATCAACAATCGGTACTGCTGCAGCACCGATATGTTGCTGTAAAGGCAACACCAATTGTTTGCTGAGCGGTGTTTTTCGAATCGGTCCCTGAGTGGAACGTTTTTTATGCCCTGGCAGTTTGAGGCCGCCGGGGAAATCACTTAACGGCGCACTCATGATCCGGTTCTCCGTTGCAAATCAACATGTGACGGATCCGGCCAGCGCCACGTATGCGGATTCGGCTGTGTTTCGACCATATCAATACAATCTACCGGACAAGGTTCAACGCATAATTCACAGCCAGTACATTCATCAGCAATGACGGTATGCATATGTTTGGCGGCGCCGAGAATGGCATCTACCGGACAGGCTTGAATACACAACGTGCAACCAATGCAACGGTCTTCATCAATGACGGCCAGCATTTTAGGTTTTTCAACGCCGCATTCTTCATCCAGCGGTTTGGGTTCTACATCAAGTAAATCGGCCAAAGCCTGAATAGTGGTTTCGCCGCCGGGGGGGCAACGGTTAATATCGACTTCTCCGGCCGCAATGGCTTCTGCATAAGGTCGGCAACCGGCAAAACTGCATTGGCCGCATTGTGTCTGCGGCAGTATTTTATCGATTTGATCGACAATCGGATCACCCTCGACTTTGAAACGGATGGAAGCAAATCCGAGCACAAGTCCGAGAATCAACGCGAGCAGCGTGATGGCGATAATGGCTGTTAACATAACTTAGACCTTAACCAACCCGGCAAAGCCCATAAAGGCCATCGACATCAGTCCGGCAGTTATCAAGCCAATCGCAGCGCCCTGAAAGGGAACTGGCACATCAGCCGCCGCCAGGCGCTCACGCATTCCGGCAAAAATGATTAACACCATCGAGAAGCCAACAGCAGCACCAAAACCGTATAAAGCTGATTCAAGAAAGCCGTGTTTTTCCTGCACGTTCAATAAGGCAACACCCAGTACAGCACAGTTGGTGGTGATTAATGGCAGAAAAATGCCAAGCACCTGATAAAGCAAAGGACTGGTCTTATGCACCACCATTTCGGTGAATTGTACGACCACGGCAATGACAAAAATAAAGCTGATGGTGCGCAGGAATTCCAGGCCCAGTGGAGACAGCAGGTATTCGTTGATCAGATAGCTGCTGATAGAAGATAAGGTCAATACAAAGGTAGTTGCCAGCGCCATGCCCATGGCTGTTTCCAGCTTGCGAGAAACACCCATGAATGGACACAGGCCGAGGAATTTCACCAGCACAATGTTGTTCACCAGAATGGTGCTTATCAAAATTAGGGCATAGTCAGCCATGTAATAACCTACTGATTTTCTCAGGAATTCAGTTAAATTAGCGCTTAAAACTGATCCAAATACAAATTATGAACCGAATATTATAGCTTAATAACGCTTTTTATGTAGCGTTGCGATAGAGGTTAAGGCTTGGTGGTGAAGGTCTTAGGGCCTGTTGAGTTTATATCACCACCGCTACTGGATGTTCATTTCGTTTAACTGGGTCTCGTATCATTGCAACGAGTTGGCAATCTGACTATGGGAATGGTCGGAAATTCCATAACGCTTTATCAGACGGTGGACGAAGTCTCGCGGCGCTGTCTGACGGCTGCAGCCAAGTCACGTAATAACGGTTCGCTGTTTTCCCAGGCCATGCATGCGTCAGTGATACTTTGACCGTAAACCAGTTCTTTATCGGCTTCGACATTCTGTCTGCCAGCAACCAGATTACTTTCCAGCATCAAACCGATAATGCGTTTGTCACCTGCAGCAATTTGCTCAGCCAACAGACGGCCAACCACTTCCTGTTGCAAGTGATCCTTGCCACTGTTGGCATGACTGCAATCCACCATAATACGAACGGATTGGCCGCTACGACCAATGACTTCAGCCGCTTCATCAATACTGGTTTTATCGTAATTAGGCTTTTTGCCTCCACGCAGAATCACATGACAATCCGGATTACCGGTGGTGGAAAAAATTGCAGAATGCCCATTTTTGGTCAGTGACATGAAATGATGCGGTTTAGAAGCAGACAGGCAGGCATCGACGGCAATCTGCAAACCACCATCAGTTGCGTTTTTGAAACCGACCGGGCAGGACAAACCGGACGCCAGTTCACGATGCGCCTGACTTTCTGTGGTGCGTGCACCGATTGCGCCCCAGGAGATTAAATCGGCGATGTATTGCGGACTGATCAGGTCCAGATATTCAGTTGCTGCCGGAACCCCCATTTCAGCGAGATCCAGCAACAATTTTCTGGCAATATGCAGCCCGTCATTGATTTTGAAACTACCGTCCAGGTAGGGGTCATTAATCAAACCCTTCCAGCCGACGACCGAACGCGGTTTTTCAAAATAGACGCGCATAATGATATGCAGATCATCAGCCAGCTCTCTGATTAACGGTTGTAAACGACTGGCATAGTCACGTGCTGCATTTGGGTCATGGATGGAGCAGGGTCCGATAATGACTATCAGCCGATCATCACGCTGATGCAAGATGTCCTGACAGGCTGTACGTGCATTAAACACAGTTTCAGATGCCGCATCCGAGATGGGTAATTGTTCATGCAATTGCGCTGGAGGCAAAACTTCCTGAATACCAACGATGCGTAAATCATCTGTGTTGTAACGCATTATCACCCTGGTTTGTGTTCAAAAAAATAATCGGCAATTGTAATACTTCGGGGCCGTTTTCGCTATTTCAAGTTGTTTGGGCCTGTTGATCTGTCATCTTCTGTGGTAATGATGACCCAAAAAATAAACAGACCCTACGGCAATGCAATGGAAAATAAATCAGCATTCAGCCAGAGATGTACCCAGATACTGGCGATGTAGCCAAGTGCAATGGCCCAAATCCATTTCAAATGAGCAACAAAGGTATAAATACCACGGGCTTGCCCCATTACAGCGACACCGGCAGCTGAGCCGATAGAGAGTAATGAACCACCCACGCCTGCCGTTAAGGTCGCCAGTAGCCATTGTCCATGACTCATGTCAGGCATCATTGATAACACAGCAAACATGACAGGAATGTTATCGATAACTGCGGAAATCAGGCCAACCAGGATATTGGCAGTGGTCGCGCCTAACTGACCGTATAAAAACTCAGATCCCACGCTCAAATAACCAATGGTGCCTAATCCCCCCACACACAAAATAATGCCGTAGAAAAACATTAGGGTGTCCCATTCCGCGCGTTGCAATTGGTCGAAAATGTTGAACGGCACTTTCTGCTGGGTTTCATCCTGGATATTAAATGCAGTCTGTCCATCATTCTCGCGTTTATCGAGCAGGCGTTTGTCACGCATTTTCAAAACATATCCGTGAAGTTTAAGTAAACCAAGGCCCGTCATCATGCCTAACACAGGTGGTAAGTGCAGAAAGTGATGACTGCTGGCTGCCATCGCAATTGTCAGAATAAATAAACCGACGACAACCCGAGCTCCGGATTTAAGCGGGGCATATTCGTGCATTGGAATTGAAGCGACATTTTTGATTGCCAGTGATAATAAAACGGCCGGTATTAACCAGTTGACCAGTGAAGGAACAAACAACGCGAAAAACTCATGAAATGCCAGTACACCTTTCTGCCAGACCATCAAAGTTGTGATATCACCAAACGGACTGAAAGCCCCACCAGCATTGGCTGCGACAACAATATTGATACAGGCGACAGCAATAAATTTATGATTATTACCGGCGACAGCCATTACCACAGTGGCCATCAATAACGCTGTAGTGAGGTTGTCTGCGACTGGCGAGATGAAAAACGCCATTAAACCGGTCAGCCAGAAAATGGTTCTTAACGTAAAGCCTTTATTGACCAACCAGGCCCGAATGGCATCAAAGATGCCACGTTCGCCCATGGTGTTAATGTAGGTCATGGCAGCCAGCAGGAATAAAAATAACTCAGCATATTCCAGCAGGTTGTGACGAATCATAATGCCGGCAGTTTCGTGAAATACCGGATCAGTTTGCTGGGCGTACATAAACGCAATGAGGCCCCAAATCAGACCGGCTGCCACAATGACCGGCTTGGACTTGCGCATGTGTATTTGCTCTTCGGCAATGACTAATGCATAAGCAAGGAAGAATATGGCTAAAGCTGCAAAACCTACCCAGTGGCGAGTGAGATCAAGTAATGCCACATTCTCTGCTGCCCAGATTTCCGGAGAGAAAAATGCGATCAAGACAAATAGTGACCAGCCAGAAAAAGACTTGGATAGGCCTGATATGGGCATAGTTGCTTCCTGAGATGGGGATCAAAAAAGCCTAGATGATACCCCTCATCTCAGGAATGACAACCGTTATTTTAGGTTCTTGTCGATATTACCTGCCTGCTTCCGTTGTGACAGAAAAATAGACCTATTTAGGTCCCAGAACAGTTTTATAGAAACCTTCAGCAGCATCAGTGACTAAATCAAATACATGATTAAAGCCATTTTCCCCACCGTAGTAGGGATCCGGTACATCCGTTTCGTCACGGCCATCGGCATAATCAAGAAACAACTTAACTTTGTGTTGATATTCGACAGGGCAGGCTTGCTGCAGAATATCCAGATTGTCCTGATCCATTGCCAGAATATGATCAAAATGCCCAAAGTCTTCATGGCGAAACTTACGGGCTCTGATAAAGGATAAATCGATACCACGCTGTTTCGCGGTATGCTGAGCACGTGCATCAGGCGGTTCACCGACATGGTAGGCATGCGTTCCGGCCGAGTCCACCAGAAACTTTTCACTGGTGCCTCTTTCTTTTAATAGACTGATAAAAACACCCTCAGCGGTAGGGGAACGACATATATTGCCCATGCAGACAAATAACACTTTGATTTGACTCATTCTTAGCTAGCTCCGTAGCTCGGCCAATAGTTGTGAAATCATGGCATCGGCCTGACCGAGATAGCCGCCGCCAAACAGATTAAGATGATTGATAATATGATATAGGTTGTAAAGAGTTTTGCGTGTACTGTAGCCCGGATCGACCGGACGAACATGACGGTAGGCTGCATGGAAATCACCGCCAAAGCCGCCGAACAGTTCTGTCATCGCCAAATCGGTTTCGGCATCGCCGTAATAACAGGCGGGATCAAATATCACCGGATTACCATGCTCATCCCCGGCAGCATTGCCTCCCCACAGGTCACCATGTAATAACGAGGCTTGGGGCTGATAATCGGTAAAGAAGGCCGGTAATTCGTCAATGAGCCGTTCGCCGTTTTTTTGCAGACTGCCTCTAAAACCATTGCGAGCAGCAAATTCCAGTTGTTTACCTAACCGTTGCTGCTGCCAGAATTCTACCCAATTGTCAGAACGATCATTCAACTGTGGTGTACTGCCAATGGTGTTATCCATATGCCAGCCAAAATACGGTTGTGGGTGCTGGTGTAACATTGCCAGTTGCTCACCGAGTCTGCCATTGGCTCCACCGCGCATACTGCCTAATGTTATATATTCCAATACCAGATAACTGTGGCCATCTGCTGTGCCAAAACAGACTACCTCCGGTACGCGCACGGCATTAAGAGCCGCCATTTCCTGCAATCCCTGAGCCTCTGCCTCAAACATCTCCAGTAGATCTGGACGATTAACCTTGATAAAAAATTGTTTGTTCGGCGTTTTCAGTTGATAGGCAGTATTGATGCAGCCACCACCGACCGTGGAGAGTTGATTTGGTTGGCAGCTGAGTCCGGTGACACTTTCAATTTGCTGGATGATTTCATTGAGTTGGGCCATGTTTTTCTCCATGAAAGGTGAGCAGACAGTTTAACCATGCTAAGCTGAAACGACTATTTTGCCAAAACATTCAAGGAGTTTGTCAATGACCAATACTACTGAGGCAAATCCGCCGAATCCCAAGCAACAGGTGGCGATTAAAGCTGCTGAAATTGTCGATAACGGCATGATTGTGGGGTTAGGTACAGGGTCAACCGCGAACCTTTTTATTGATGAACTGGCTCGTCGGCAACAAGAGCAGCAACTGGATATCCAGGTGGTTGCCAGTTCGGTTATCAGCCGGGTTAAAGCACAACAAGCTGGTCTGAACGTGTTATCTATTGAGTATTTAACCCATCTGGATATGTATGTGGATGGGGCGGATGAAGTGACTATAGACATGGTTTTATTAAAGGGACGTGGTCAGGATCTGGTTTGTGAAAAGCTATTAGCCAGTCATGCCACCGCTTTTTATGTCCTGGTAGATGACAGCAAGATGGTCAAGCAGATTGGCGATAAAAATCCTATTCCGATTGAAGTGATGCCCAATGCCGCCTCGCTGGTGCTGAATCGCCTGGCGAAATTGCAGGCGAAAGGCAGTTTAAGACTGAACGCAGCAGGTGATAACGTGGCTTACAGTGCGGCGGGAAATCTGATTCTGGATATGCAGTTTTCCGGATTGGAAACGGCGCAGATAAATGCCTTATTAACGGTTATGCCCGGTGTAGTTGAGCATGGTATTTTTGCTGATATTGCCAAAGCAGTACTGGTCGGGTCAGCTGACGGGGTCAAGCTATTGCAGGCCTGAATTAAAAAGGGGCAGTGAGAAACCTGCCCCATCCATAAAGATAATAAACTCGCGTACGATTATTTTTTTAATTCTTCGAGAATGGTTTCGGCTTTGGATTTACCAAACTCACCGGAACCCTCAACACCAATATATTTCACTTCGCCGTCGGTAATGATCATCGCAGCCCGGAATGCACGAACCCCCATTCCACCACCGGTTAAATCACGATCCAGACCTAATGCCTTGGTGTATTCAGCACTGCCATCTGCCATCATGCGTACTTTACCATTGGCTTTTTGTTCACGCCCCCATGCCGCCATAACAAATGCATCATTGACTGCCAAACACCAGATCTCATCTGCGCCGGCGGCTTTCAGTGCATCAGCATGTTCGACAAAACCAGGTAAATGTTGAGAAGAACAGAGCGGAGTAAATGCACCCGGTACAGTAAACAGTACAATGGTTTTGCCTTTCGCCATTTCACGCACATCCATCGGTGAAGGATTCATCGGGCAGCCATTCTGAGGATCAAACTCCACACATTCGGTGAGTTTGCCGTCTGGTATCTGTTGTCCAACTTCAATCGTCATAACACGGTCCTCTTAGATGAATTTAACAAACTGACTGATAAGCATAAGCTATCTGTCAGCAGATAAAAACACTGATTAATGCAGGGACTTTCAAGTTTGGTGCTGTTCACTTTAATCGTTATGATGAGCAACACATTGAGATTTAGTGGAGAAAAAAATGGCAGCAGAAAAAACGATTCTTAACTGGGGTATCCTCGGCGCAGCACGAGTCACCGAAAAATTAATTCCCGCCATTATTGAAGCCAATAACGCGCAGTTAATTGCTGTTGCCAGTCGTCGTACAGGTGCTGCGGCAGAGGTTTTGGCAAAACTGGCACCACAGAATAGTGCTATTCAGGCGCTGGATGATCCAGAAAGCTTATTAACCCATCCCGATATTGATGTTATCCATTTGCCAATGGCCAATGAAGAACATGCTGAATGGGCCTTAAAAGCGATAGCCAATGGTAAACATCTATTAATTGAAAAACCGATGGCGTTAACGGTTGAAGATATTGATGCCATCACGCAAGCGGCAAAAGAGAAGGGCGTTAAAGTCATGGAAGGCTTTATGTATCGCTTTCATCCACAGCATGATGCAGTTCGGGAAATCATTGAGTCCGGTGTGATCGGCGAAGTCAGAACTGTCAGTACCCGTTTTGCGTTTCCAATGAAACCGGCACGTTTATATCGGGTAAACCGGCCGATTGAAAACGGTGGTGGGGCGATGTGGGATATCGGCCCCTATGCTGTTCATACCGCCAGATTATGGTTTGAAGATGAACCCAAAGCAGTTACCGCGGTGGCTAAACTGAATGAACATGGCGCGGACCTTAGTTTAACCGGCATTTTTGATTATGGTGATGGTCGCTTTGCCCAGTTTGAAATGAGTTTTGAACACGCCCGTCGCAGTGTTTATGAAATCATTGGCACACTTGGCGGCGTCACCTGTCATACCACCTGGCAATCGGCAGATGAAAAAGCCGTTATTTCCTGGTGGACCGAAGCCGGGCAACATGAAACGGTAGAAGTGCCGGCATCTGACCAGTTTGTGAATGAAATCGAGCACTTTTCCAATTGTGTACTGAACAACACCGATCCGTTACTCAGCCTGAAGGATGCACGGGCAAACTGCCAAGCCATAGTAGCGGCTTTGCAGTCGGTAAAAGAGGGTAAGACCATACAATTGCGGTAAAACCAGCGAAAAAGCCGCTCAACTTGAGCGGCTTTGGTATGGTCAGAGCTAACTGGCCGTTTTAAATTTACTGATGGATTGTTGCAGCATTTCTGCCAATTGATTCAGTTCAGTACTGAGTGATGAGATCGACTGTGAACCGGCTTCGGCTTTGTCAGAAACATCTGTAATCCTGCGGAAGTTATTGTTAATTTCTTCAGCCACCGCCGATTGTTGCTCGGCCACACTGGCAATCTGGGCATTCATATCATTGATGGCCGTGACTGAACGACTGATAACGGCTAATGATTCCCCGGCATGCTCTGCTTGCGTCACACATTGATGCGCTTTGTTTCGGCCTTCTTCCATAACTTTTACGGCAATTAAAGTACGGCTTTGGGTTTTTTCGATTAAGTCTTTAATATTTAATGTTGACTCTTTAGTTCGACTGGCTAAGCCACGCACTTCGTCGGCAACGACGGCAAAGCCCCGGCCATGCTCACCGGCACGGGCGGCTTCAATCGCCGCATTTAATGCCAGTAGATTGGTTTGTTCGGTAATGTCAGCAATGACCTGGACTACGGTACCAATCTTTTTGCTGTCCTCAGACAATTCATCAATGACACGGGCGGCTTCCTCCACTTTGGTGGCCAGCTCTGCGATGCTGGCAAGTGTTTTCGACACTTCCTGATTACCATTAATGGTTTCTTTATCAGCCGTTTGTGCCTGCATCGCGGCCTCACTGGTCAGACGGGCAATTTCCTGTACAGAAGTCGAAATTTCACTGATGGCATTGGCACCATCCAACGTTTGTTGTTTTTGATCGATAACTAAACTTTGATTCTCTGCTGAGGTGGTATTCATCACCTTGGCCGCATCCGATACCTGGCCTGCCGAAGAACTGATGGCTTTCATAATCTGCGATAGTTCGCTGGACATGGTGCTCAATGCGCCGACAATACTTCTGGGAAAACGTGTTTGAGCCTGTTGAGTCAGGTCACCTGAGGCAAATACTCTGATTAACTGAGCTGCCGAATCTGGCTCACCACCTATGGTTGAATAGAGACGACCAATCAGGCGATAGCTGACAAAAATGGCAATGATGATGGCAATCAAAGTGACGGTAATCATCAACGCCATAAAACCACCCGTTTGCTGCCGAATATAGTCAACCTGATCGCTGATGGTTACTTCCTGATAATCGATAAACTGATTTACGGCAGCTAACCACTGAGTGTAAGCCGGAGAAGTGTTTTGCAGCAGATAATCTCGGGCATCAGCATTTCTGCCCTGATTAATCAGTCTGATGGTCTCAGCGGTGTGGGTCAGCGTTTGTTGTTCAATAGTTTTTATATTGTCTAACAGCGTTTTTTCCTGGGTGGTAAATTGCTGTGGATTACTGGTCATGGCTTCAAGGTTGATGGCTGACTCTGCATAAAATTGTTCCAGACGTTCAATATCTTGCAAATGCTGCTGTCGCTCAACGCTGTTTTCACTGAGTACCACATCCCGTATGGAAATCGCACGATCATGTACGCTGCCACGAAAGTTAATCGCTGCGCGTTGTTTGACGCTATCGACTTCATTGATTTTACTCATGGTCCGATCAATTTTGCTGACCTCATTTACACCAATAATGGCAATCAACACCATTAATCCCAAGACGATGCCAAAACCGAGTTGAAGCCTGTTTTTGATAGTCACTGAATATTCCTGAATAATTTGAAAACATGCGCATCATCCAGCATGGCACGTGATTTTTATGTCAAAGCCGCATTATGAATACTCGTTTGACTTATAGAATCAGGAATTTTCTGTAATTGATTAGGAAAAGCGGACCTCAGGTGATAAACCCAGATTTCTTGTACACAGAATTTTAGTATTAAAACAAACGCATTTGGCTGCCTGGAGCCTGAAACAAATCACATCGTAATGGCGTTATGGAGCATTCAAGTTGCGTTCTTTTGTGAATATTTCGAAACCGTTGTTCTAATAGATCAGCAAAAATACCTTCACCACGAAGCCGGTGACTAAAACGGGGATCATTATTTTTACCACCGCGTAAATCATGAATGCGGTTAAGAATATGTTGAGCCTGATTAGGGCGGTAAGTCTGCAGCCATTTTTCAAATAGCGGGCTGACTTCCAGTGGTAATCTAAGCAGAATGTAATTGACATCCAATGCGCCCGCCCGCGTGACGGCTTTGACAATATCCTCCAGTTCGGCATCCGTTAATACCGGAATCACTGGCGCAATCAATACGGTGACTGGAATGCCTGCTGCACGCAAGGTTTGAATAGTTTGCAAGCGACGTTTAGGTGCACTGGCTCTGGGTTCCATCACCCGCGATAAGGCCGGATCCAATGTGGTAATGGAAAGATGGACCCGTACTAAATCCTGTGATGCCATTTGTTGCAGAATATCGATATCACGTTCCACCATGGCCGACTTGGTCACGATATGACAGGGATGCCGGGTTTCATTAAGAACCTGCAGAATTTGTCGGGTGATTTGATAGTCACGCTCTATCGGTTGGTAGGGATCGGTATTCGCGCCCAGTGATATTGGCGAACATTGATAATTTTTCGCGGCTAACTCTTTTTTTAATAATTTTGCAGCATCGGGTTTTGCCGTCAGTCTGGTTTCAAAGTCCAGACCCGGGGAGAGTCCTAAATAGGCGTGGGAGGGACGGGCATAACAATAGATACAGCCATGTTCACAGCCACGATAGGGGTTAATGGATTGGCTAAATGGCAGATCGGGGGATTGATTGCGGGTAATGATGGTTTTCGGTGTTTCAATTTGCACCGTGGTTTTAGGGGGATTATCAGGTTCCTGAAACCAGCCATCCTCGACATTTTCACGTTGAAAAGTGTTATAACGTCCATCTATTTGAGTCGCGGTTCCTCGCCCTTTAATTGGAGATTCGCCAGCCACGCTTAATCTGACAAGTAGTATTCCACAGTAGAAACCACCCGAACTTTCTTTATATGTGGATTGTTTTTGTCACGGGCGGTGATACTGAACTGTCCTTGAGAAGCCCTGCGGATCTTGCCCAAATCACTGTCCGAATCCTGTGCGAATTTCTCGGCGACTTCGCGGGCATTTTCAGTGGCTTCTTCAATCATTTCCGGCTTGATTTCATTAAGCCGGGTAAACAGATATTCAGTCTGTGCCATATAGTTATCACCAGCCAGTACCAGACCTTGTTTGCCCAGATCGGCCAAGGCTGTCATTGCCTGACGAACGGCTTCAATATTTTCTGAATAAACCGTTATGGTTTGGTTTGCCGTATAGCGAAACTCTGCCCGCGGACCGCCACCATATTGTTGAGCTGATTTATCGATAATACTGGGTGAGTTAAAAGTGATTTCAGCTTCATTGATGCCACGCTGACGCAGAAACTCGCGTACTTTATTGCTGTTATCTTCTACCACTTTGTACAATTCGGGCAGATCATTGTTGGCTTCGATGAACTGGATCGGCCAAATCACCACATCGGCAGGATAGTCACGTTCAGATAACCCTTTAACGGTGACACTGCGTTCCAGCTGTTTAAAATCAATCAATGCTTTACCGAGTTGGAAGCCCAGCAAGGTTAACCCCAGAAATAATGCCCCACCCAGAATCAGTGCAGTTGATTTAGTTTGATTAGCCATCTTTTCGGACTCCTGTTAAATCAGTGACGATCAGTAAAGTGTTCCCTTGCATAAGCGACGCGATCAGCAACGCTCATTCTTTTCTTGTGACTGAGACTCTCTATTTGTCGAAGGCGTGGCAATAAGCCTTTGCCATTGGCAATCTGGATGGTAAGACCCGGACGGGCATTTAATTCCAGTAACATAGGGCCTTTAAAACGGTCCAGTACAATGTCAGTACCCAGATATCCCAGTCCCGACATTTCATAACACGATACGGCAAGATTTAACACTTCTTCCCAATGCGGTACTTTCAGCGTCATCATATTCAAACCGGTATCCGGATGTAACAGAATCGGTTTATCGAACTGTACCGCACGCAACGCATGTCCATCACCAATATCAAGACCTACGCCAACAGCACCCTGATGTAAATTGGCTTTGCCGTTTGAGTCAGCGGTTGATAGCCGCATCATTGCCATTACTGGGAAACCGCGAAAGACAATTACCCGCGTATCAGGCACGCCCTCATAGCTGAAACCACTAAAGCAATCATCAAAGTGGATCAAATCTTCAATAATCGCGACGTCGGCCCGGCCGCCCAGAGAAAACAAACCTGCCAGAATATTACTAACATGCCGTTCCAGATCGCTAATGGTGGCAAACTGGCCGTTGGATTTACGGTAACCTTCTTCGCTCTGACGAGTGATAACCATTATGCCTTTTCCACCGGAACCATGAGCCGGTTTAATACAAAAGCCACTTTCGCAGTTTTGCAGAATCTGGCTTAAATCTTTTACAGCGTGTTGCTCACTGATAACACCAATTAAATCAGGGACTTTCACACCAGCTTCTAATGCCAGTTCTTTGGTTTGCAATTTGTCATCAACAAGCGGGAACAGATGCCGTGGATTGTAGCGACTGATATAGGAAACGTTACGGCGATTCATCCCCAATACCCCGATTTTGCTGAGCGCACTGGGATGGGCATAGCGTTCTCGCAGGGTTTCAAACCAACCCATTTTTTTTTCAGCTGGTGCGTTCATTGGTTATGCAGCTTGGTCAGGGGCTTAAAGCGTTTTAATTCCAGTAATCGATAGCCTGTATAGCTGCCCGCAACTAACGTCAGTGCCATCAGAATTAACTGAATGCCCATAAAGTTAAACGTTAAATGGCGTACCCAATCGAGGTTCATGGCAAGGTAAGCGAGGATGGCGACCAGTAATGAGCCACCGCCTTGAATCATAACTTCCTTGGCGCCTTCTTCTTCCCACAGGATCGACATACGTTCGATGGTCCACGCGAGGATAATCATCGGGAAGAAAGTGATCTTCATGCCTTCGGTTAAACCAAATTTATAAGCGATGATTGAGAAGATGGCGATCATACCAATAACCATAATAATGACCGCGGATATTCGGGCGACCAGTAACAAGTTGAGATAGGACAAGTAGGATCGGATCATCAAACCCACACCGACAATCAGTAAAAAGCCGATCAAGCCGGTCAGTAAACTGGTTTGGATAAACGCCATGGCAATCAATACCGGCATGAAGGTGCCTGAAGTTTTAATACCCACCAGAATACGCATCAACACAACAATCAATACACCTACCGGGATCAACAAAATGCCTTTAAAAATGGCTTGTTCCTCAAGAGGCAAGGTATAGAGTGAAAAATTCAGCCATTCGTTATCAGCAAACTTTTGATTCAGGGCTATATTGAATGGTTGTTCCTGCGAAATCATCGAAAAAGTGACTTGAGCATTGGTGGCGCCAACCACTTCCAGTACCGGACCGGAATGGTATTGCCAGAGCAGCATATTTTCTGCCTGACCCTGTACCCCGGTTTCCGGGTTAAAAATCTCGTAATCATTGCCGTCAAATACCTGAATATATTCAATCAACGACTGCCGGCGGCGGCCATCTTCAAGTTCTAACGCATGAATACGTCTGGCTGGAACACCGGCTTCCTGAAGCAATTGTGCAATCCAGACGGTTTTGGGTTTGATCTGCGCAAGCAGTTCAGCGGTTTGTTGCTGGTTATTAAATTCATGAATCAGTTCGCGGGCTAATGTGTAGTTTGAAGAAGAACGTTCAGTGGCACGCTCCAGAATCATCTGCGCTGCCGTCGCATAAGGCTCTTTTTCGACATTAGGTTGTACATTGGTAACCGGTTCCTGGTCCGGTGGAATAGCAAACGGATCGACCAGCATATCGACTTTGTAATAAAGCGATTGATTGCCATTGGCTTCTCTTTTCGACCATTCTGCATAGGTTCCACCAGTGCGATCAACAAAAGACAATCCAAAGCCAGGGCTGGCTGTCTGTTGATTGAGCTGGGTAAAGCCCGGCTGGGTATTAGGAATGGCTAATCGTGCTGTCACCGGATCGCCGCTGGCTTCAAAATCTACTTTAGCTTCAATCGACCAGGTTTGACGCTGCTCTCCCGGGAACCATGGGATATCAAATGCAATATGCCGGTGTAAGGTTAGCGCTGTGCCAGCAAGAAACAGCAGACTGACCAGAATATAAAAAGGCGTACGTGATGCCATGATGGATCCTTACTCTTCGTCTGTTGCTTTTGGGTTGGCCTGTTTGGCTTTTTTGGGTATGGCTGATGCGCGATCTTTCAGTAACTCAGGTTTAGGCTGAACATTTTTCTTCGCAACATCCACTACAGCGATATCTTTTAAAAATTCACGACCCAGCAGAATCGGATAGCTCATATGCGATCGGTCGGTCAAGGTGAATTCTGCCGTATCAGTCATATTTCCAATACGAATGGTCAGTCTGACGACGGGACGTTTATCAATTTCGTTTGTGGACGATTGGCGGATATTGGCCGTTCTGGCTATTGGCGCTTCCACTTCATAGCTGTTATCACTGCCTTCCTCCGGAACGATGGTAAAGCGAGCCCATTTCTGACCATCCCGTTCCAGGGTTACGATATCCTGTGCAGTTAATGATGACGTAGTGGCTCCGGTATCTACACGCGCGGGGAATACACGATTCACGGCTTCAATCCATAGCCATTCGGTTTGCCCCAACACTAATTTATCGTTGAGAGTCATTGGTGCCGGGGGAGGACAGCTCTGGGAATCAATAGGCTGAACAGTTTGTGCTGCTTGAACTACTGCGCGTTGGGCGAGTTTTTCATTAAGCTGAACGACCTGTTCATTAATCTCATCTAACTGTTTACGGGTAATTTGCTGCTCTTTGGAAAACGATTGCAGTCCAGCCTGGTGCTTGTTCTGGTTATCAATGATTTTCTGGCATTGTTGACGGAACTGCGTTTCTAATCTGGATTCACTGTCGCTTAAAGCTGATTTTAACTGTTCGTTAGAAACACTGGGACGAGTCTCGTTTTGAATACAAGCTGTGGTGAACAGGCTTGATACTAATATGATGAGTGGTAGTTTATGTTTGAACATGTTTTTCCTAAATCTTTAAACGGACTATAACGTCAAAACGCTTTTATCAAGGTAAAATTGATAGAACTGCATATTATGAAGTAATCCTTACTAATCCGGAGATTTTTTCTCAATCAGTAAATGTACGTAACGTCCCATGTCACGGTAGGTTGGCATACGGCAATATTGGTGCTCTAATGCCAGTAATTCCTGTTCATTTGTCTGGTTTCGGCTCTCAGAGTTCAAATAATCGCTGAACACACGAATTCCACTGTGCTGAATAATTTCAAAACCATTATTTTGTAAAAACTGAATTATTTCATTTGGATATTGTGGAAAGGGCGGACTGAGCTTATTTCCGATACCAATATAGCGATCATTGAGGATTGGTTCCAGTCTCCAGCCACCGCGAATGACATTTTTGTAGACCATGGCGTTGCGGTTGTAAAACATCAGTGACAGATAACCACCTGTTTTAACGCGATCCATTACCTGTTTCAGGGTCTCCAGGGGACTTGCCAGCCATTCCACTACCGCATGGCAAATCACCAAATCGAAGTTGTTTAACTGCGGGGATAACATTTGAATGGAGGTGTGATGAAAACGGGCCTGCAACTTGGCTTCAGCAAAATGTTGTTGTGCCTGCGCCAACAGTTTTCCAGAAATATCACATAAGGTCATTTGATGACCAAAGCCAGCCAGCCACAAACTGATTTGTCCGGCGCCACAACCGGCATCCCAAACGTTTAGGGATGTTGTCTGGGTAAACTGATGCAGATCCTGTTTGAGAATATCCAGCCGCAACTGACCTTTGAGGGTGTCATAAATACGCGCATTAAAACGCTCAGCCAAATCGTCAAAATTACGATCCTGTTGCATCAGGCGGCCGGCTTGAGCAGATTATCCAGCAGTGAATCAATCGCCAGAATGCGGCTTTCGGCATCCGGCATGTTATCGGTAAAACGTAATTTATCCTGACCATCCAGTTTGAAACGGGAAGGTTGTTTTTGAATCAGCTGGATGATGGTCATCGGTTCCACCTGAGGTTCTTTATCAAACAATAAGCGACCACCTTGGTCATAAACATCAATCTTACGAATGCCGATGGTTTTAGCTTTAAGACGTAACTCATGGACGGCAAACAGGGTTTGCACCGGTTCAGGTAACAAACCAAAGCGATCAATCATTTCCACCTGCAGTTCACGCAAGGCTTCCTTGTCTGCGGCAGCAGCAATGCGTTTATATAACACCAGACGGGTATGCACATCGGGCAGATAATCTGACGGAATCAATGCCGGGACATGCAGATCGATTTCCACTGTATGGCGAGCCATATTATCCAGATCCGGCGTTTTGCCGGATTTCAACGCATTGACCGCGCGTTCCAGCAGTTCGTTATATAAGGTAAAGCCGATTTCCTGCATCTGGCCGCTTTGTTCATCACCCAGTAACTCACCGGCACCCCGAATTTCCATATCGTGAGTAGCCAGGGTAAAGCCCGCACCTAAATCTTCAATCGACTCAATTGCTTCCAGACGTTTAATCGCATCGGCTGTCATGGCCTGTTGCGGTGGTGTGATCAGATAAGCATAGGCACGGTGATGCGAACGGCCCACACGACCGCGGATTTGATAAAGCTGGGCCAGACCTAATTTATCGGCTCTATCAATAAAGATGGTGTTGGCGGTCGGCACATCGATACCGGTTTCAATAATGGTGGTGCAGACCAGCACATTAAAACGCTGATGGTAAAAGTCGAGCATGACCTGTTCCAGCTCTCGTTCTCGCATTTGCCCGTGCGCCACGGCAATACGCGCTTCCGGCATTAAGGTTTCGAGTTCGCGTGCTACCCGATCAATGTCTTCCACTTTGTTATGCAGGAAATACACCTGACCGCCACGTTTGATTTCACGCAGCATACCTTCACGGATTTTGTCGGCATTCCATTGCAACACAAAGGTTTTAATGGCTAAACGGCGTGCCGGGGCAGTGGCAATAATCGATAAATCACGAATGCCGGAAATCGACATATTCAGGGTGCGGGGAATCGGCGTGGCGGTAAGCGTTAATACATCGATCTGGGCACGGTATTTTTTCAGTTGTTCTTTCTGGGTGACGCCAAAACGGTGTTCTTCATCGAGCACAAACAAACCCAGCCGCTTTGGATCGATATCCTGCTGCAATAGTTTATGTGTACCAATCACGATATCAGCCGTCCCTTCAGTGATCGCCGATTTGACATCATCCAATTGTTTCTTGCTACGGAAGCGTGACAAAACTTCAACCCGGATCGGCCAATCAGCAAAGCGATCTTTGAAGTTTTCATAATGTTGCTGAGCAAGCAGGGTAGTCGGCACCAACACCAATACCTGTTTGCCAGATTGAACAGCCAGGAATGCCGCACGCATGGCGACTTCAGTTTTACCGAAACCAACGTCACCACACACCAAACGATCCATAGGCGTTTCCGATTGCATATCGGCAATCACGGCATCAATCGCATCCTGTTGATCCGGCGTGGTTTCAAACGGGAAGGCGGCCGAGAAAGCTTCATATTGTTCATCTGGCGACTGCATTGGCGGTTTTTTATTGGCCGCACGTTTGGCATAGATATCCAGTAATTCTGCCGCCACATCACGTACTTTTTCGGCAGCACGACGACGCGCTTTTTCCCATTGGGTGGTGCCAAGTTGGTGTAATGGAGCCAGTTCCGGGGCAGAGCCGGAGTAACGGCTGATTAAATCCAGCGAAGCCACCGGCACATACAATTTGTCACCTTTGGCATATTCGAGTGTTACGTATTCGGTCGCTACATCGCCGACATCAAGTGTCTGCAACCCCAGATATCTGCCTACACCATGATCTTCATGGACTACCGCATCACCAATCGTGAGTTCGGCAAGGTTACGAATAATGGCATCGGAATCCCGCTTTTTACGGCTGCGACGACGGCGTTGCATAACCTGTTGGCCAAACAGCTGGGTTTCAGCAACAACCGCAATATTTTCAATCTGTAGCAGCAAGCCCTGTTCGAGCGGTGCCACGGTAATACACAGCGGCGCGCTATCATTAATAAACGCATCCCAGTTGTCGACAACTTTCGGCTGCAGCTGGTTTTTACGCAGCAGATCCAGCAGCGTTTCACGGCGGCCAGCGGATTCGGCGGCGATTAAAATTCGCCCAGCGAATTTATCAATAAATTGATGCAGCGCTTCGCAAGGACGATCTTGTTTGGAGTTGAGCGGTAAAGATGGCGGTATTACCGTGGCATAGTTGCTATTACCGGCTGAGCCATCTAATTCAAAATTCTGACATTGCAGCCGTTGCCATTGCTTGAACTGACTGAATAACTCTTCAACAGGCACAAACACATTGATCGGCGGTAATAAGGGTCTTTCCGGATCAACACTATGCTGGCGGTAACGGATTTGGATTTCCTGCCAGAACTGTTCTGCGGCATGGAAGGTATCATTGAGCTGCACTAACAGTGTGTTATCGGGCAGGTAATCGGTGAGTCGGGCGGTTTGCTCGAAAAACAACGGCAAATAAAACTCGATACCGCCCGGCATATTACCGGCACTGACTTCGCGATAAATCAGACTGCGTTGCGGGTCGCCATCAAAAAACTGCCGGAACTGTTTACGGAATAAAGCAATGCTGTCGTCATTCACCGGAAATTCGCGTGCCGGTAATAACTGGATCTGATCAATATTATCGATAGATCGCTGGGTTTCCGGATCAAAAGTACGCAGGGTGTCGATCTCGTCATCAAACAAATCAATACGATAAGGCTGACGACTACCCATTGGAAATAAATCTATAATCGCACCGCGAACCGCAAACTCACCGTGTTCGATAACCTGCGCCACATTACGATACCCGGATTTTTCCAGTTTGAGGCGCCATTGTTCGATATCAAACTGATCGCCGATTTTCAGCTCAAGATGATTGCCATCGAGAAACGATCGGGGCGCAATGCGTTGCATCAGGGTAGCAATCGGGACCAGTAAAATGCCATGATTAAAATCGGGTAAATGATGCAATGTCTGCAGTCGTTCGGAAACAATATCCTGATGTGGCGAAAAACTGTCATAAGGCAGCGTTTCCCAATCCGGAAAATGCAATATTGGTAATTCGGCATTACCCAGATAAAAGCGGATTTCCAATTCCAGGCGATGAGCACTCGCCACATCATCAGTCACCACCAATAATGGGCCGTCATGTTGCTGAGCTGCTTTTGCTAACAATAATCCCTGTGCACTACCGTATAATTGTCCGGCACGAAGTTGATCTTTGGCTGATACAGGCAAGACAGGCTGAAGCAGGTTGGCTGGCAAAAGTGATACCTTGATAGTTAAATGAGAAAGCGCATTATTTTCCCATACTTGACCAAGTACAGCATCCAGCATTTTCAAACAAGATAATGTCCTTACAAACAATAAGTGTTAATGCTATAGTCAAAATTTTGCAACGAAGCGGAGATGGAACATGGTGAAACGGACGGAAAATGTTGTGTTATTAAAAGTAATTGGCACTGCTGAGTTATTAGCTGCCCTGGCCATGTTTTATTTTTATCACGAAAATGTTCCAGCAATAATCGGTGGATTAATTTTGTTAGGCTTGTCGGCCAACAGTTTTTACCAGGCGCACAAATGTTATCAACGTCAATATTCACCCAGAAAAGACGATAATTCTTAATTACGAAATTTAATGAGTCAGGCTGAAAACCCCACAAAAGAATTCCAATTCGATCCGGTCAGTTTTGTAAAATCACTTACCAGCCGGCCTGGTGTCTATCGCATGATCGATGCGGAAGGTACCGTTATTTATGTCGGTAAAGCCAAAAACCTCAAAAAACGTGTAGGCAGTTATTTTCGCAGCAGTGGTTTAACCAGCAAAACACAGGTGATGGTTGCGCAGATCGCGGCGATTGAGACCACCGTTACCCATACTGAAAACGAAGCCCTGATACTGGAAAACAACCTGATCAAGGAGCTGATGCCACGTTACAACGTGTTATTGCGTGATGATAAATCCTACCCATACTTATTGATTTCTGGTGATGACTTTCCACGATTAAGTGTGCATCGCGGTGCCAAGCGTAAAAAAGGCAAATATTTCGGACCTTACCCCAGTGCCGGTGCCGTGCGTGAAAGTCTGAATCTGCTGCAGAAACTGTTTCCGGTGCGTCAGTGTGAAGACAGTTATTATCAAAACCGCAGCCGGCCTTGTCTGCAATATCAAATCAAACGTTGCACGGCACCCTGTGTGGGGCTGATTTCTGAGAGTGATTACCAAAAAGATGTGCAGCACACCATCATGTTCCTGGAAGGAAAAAACCAGCAGGTTATGGATGAGCTGAGTAACCAGATGGATGTCGCTTCGCAGAATCTGCAGTTTGAACAAGCGGCTTCTATCCGCGACAAGATCATCAGCCTGCGACGAGTTCAAGAACGACAATATGTCAGCTCCATGCAAGGCGATTCTGATGTGCTGGCCGCGATTGTGCGTGATGGTCTTGCCGTGGTGGAAGTCAGCTTTGTTCGTGGGGGCAGAAACTTGGGCAGTAAATCCTATTTCCCCAAAGGTTCATCGGATCTGACCGAGTCAGAATTGCTAACCGCGTTTATCCCACAGTATTACTTAGGTAAAGATGTACCTGCCGAAATTCTGCTCAGCCATGAAGTGGAAGATGCTCAACTGTTACAAGATGTATTGCAGACTGAATCCGGACATAAAGTCATCCTGCGAAAACCGCAACGTGGACATGCAACCCGATGGCTACAAATGGCCATGACCAATGCCGAGATTAGTCTGACGCAGCGAATTAGCAGTCGTTCCAATCTGATGCAGCGTTTTGAAATGCTGCAGGATGCGTTGGCTCTCGATGAATTGCCTAAACGCATTGAATGTTTTGATATCAGTCATACCCGTGGTGAGCGCACAGTCGCTTCCTGCGTGGTGTTTGGTCTGGAAGGCGCGATTAAAAGTGACTACCGTAAATTCAATATTGAAGGCATTACGGGGGGCGACGATTATGCGGCAATGAATCAAGCCTTAAGCCGACGCTTTACCCGTTTGAATAACGGGGAAGGCAAACGTCCGGATTTATTATTGATTGATGGGGGCAAAGGCCAAATCAAAGAAGCTCAGGAAGTACTGGCTGAATTAAATTTAAGCGATTTACCAATTTTGGGTATCGCCAAAGGCCCGGCTCGTAAACCCGGCGAAGAAACATTATTTCTGGTTGGTCGTGCAGGCGAAGTTACTTTATCTGCCGATTCACCGGCATTACATTTATTACAGCAAGTGCGAGATGAGGCACATCGTTTTGCCATCACAGGGCATCGGCAACGTCGTGCCAAAGCACGAAAAACTTCCTCATTAGAAGATATTGCAGGGCTGGGACCAAAGCGTCGACAAAAAATATTGCAGCAATTTGGTGGTCTTCAAGAGGTTAAACGTGCCGGAGTGGAAGACCTGCAAAGAGTGGAAGGCATCAGCGCCGCTCTGGCTCAGAAAATATATGACCTGTTCCATCCGGACAATTAAATGCTGCATAGTGCTAACATAGGTATTATCTGTAGTTTTTAACGACATTAATATGCTGAATTTACCAAATCTGCTCAGTCTGCTCAGGGTCTTACTGATACCTGTTCTAGTCATACTGTATTTTGTTCCTAATCCAAGTGCGACCGTTTGGGCAACCGTGGTGTTTGTGCTGGCGGGCATTACCGATTGGCTTGATGGTTATCTGGCCCGGCGCATGAATCTCACGTCACCTTTCGGCGCCTTTATCGATCCGGTAGCCGATAAGTTAATCGTTGTGGTCGCGTTATTGTTGATTCTTTATAAGTCACCGGTCTGGTTTATCTTGCTGCCAGTGATTGTCATTGTATTTCGTGAAATCACCATTTCCGCATTACGTGAATGGATGGCTGAAATCGGTGCCCGTCATGTGGTTCAGGTTTCCTCGATCGGCAAGTGGAAAACGACCTTTCAAATGATTGCCATTGGCTGTCTGATATTCTATAAACCGCTGTTTGGATTACCGGTTTTTGAGATTGGCGTGGGCCTCTTATACATAGCCGCTTTACTCACATTGACCTCAATGATCAGTTACTTGAAAGCAGCCTTGCCAGTGTTGGTAGATAAGGGTTGACAGAAAATATTAAGTGCCTATAATGCACGTCTTCCTAAGCGGGAATAGCTCAGTGGTAGAGCACAACCTTGCCAAGGTTGGGGTCGCGAGTTCGAATCTCGTTTCCCGCTCCAAGAATAAAAAAAGCCGCGGTCAGTCCAAGTCACTACTGCGGCTTTTTAGTTTTGGATAGCTTAAGATGAAGTACCCTGGCTGGGTGGCAGAGTGGTCATGCAGCGGACTGCAACTCCGTTAACGCCGGTTCGATTCCGACCCCAGCCTCCATTTAAAACACCATACCTAAGGCGCTTACAGCGCTTTTTTTATGTCTTCTGTTTTTGCATTCCCACATTATTCAACAGTACTTATTTAAACAAACCCTGGCCACTCATCTATTTTGTATGTAATCCACTTACTCAAATATGCTATAAATTCTCCATCATAAATTTTGACTGGAGCAAGGCGATAAAAATGGATTTTTCACGAGTGACTTTCCCGATTAAAAACTTTATCAAAAAGCCTTTGGTCGCTGCCGGAATAGGTTTTATGGTATCTGTGCCGGCTGAAAATGCTTATGAGTCGGGTATGGCATTGATGTTTCCTGATTTGTTTGATGTGAGCGTTCAGGAGGTTATTGATATTCAACAATCTCAGTTTGGTGCATTGGAAGACTCTATTCAGGAACTCGCTGAACTAACGGTAGGAAATGCTGAAGCTCAAAACGTGATTAGCCAGTTGAGTCAAAACCTTAATCAGGCGATGCAAGCCAACCAATCCTTAACCAGTAAACTGGAAACGGTCGCTCATGATCGGGAAGTGCTTAGAAAAGAACTGTTGAATAAAAAAGGTGGGGATTTGATTCCAACTATCGCTTTGCCTGAGTTCCAGACTATTTATTACCCTGATTTAGGCGTATTAGCGTTACGGGATTACTATCAATCAAGTCGCAGTATTATCTTTACGATTAATGATCAAACTAAAAGGTTAAATGTGGGCGACAGCATTAAAATTGAGCAGGGTAATCAACTGTGTCGTCTGGTTTATCGTGGCATGCATGATGGTAAACATGGAGTGGAAAAAATCTGCAACAAAGCGTAATTGTTTTATTCAGCAATAATCTGGAAAACGTTATGTGTTTTGGCCTTAGTTATTTGGGATCCCTTAATCGTTCACGCCTTGCTTAACCAAAAAATAAACCGGCTATACGTCGGTTTTTTTATCTATGTGTTAGCTGAACGGTTTTAACGGGTTTAAAATCAGGACCTGTTGATCGTTTAGCGTCATAACAAAGGCACTTATGAAAGAGCAGCAGCCCCTAGACTTGATGGGGCCATATAATGGTTTACTGTGTCTTTAAACCTCAAACTAAACTAGTTTGTAGATGGTCTTACAGGCATACTGCAGTTCAGTTTTAATTCAATTTTGTTGGAGACAGCAGTGTTCAAAGTCAAAAAAATCATTTATGTGCCCCTGGCAATCATCGCGATTGCACTTGGCGGAGCGCATGCGGTCGCCAATAATCAGGCTAACCAGGCTGCGCAGGAATTGGTGGACGAATTAGTCACCAGAATTAATCAGAATGGTGGCCAGGTTGAAGTCGGTGAAGTGGCTGCGAATCCATATAACAAAAACATTTCAGTTAAAGATGTATTGGTTACTGATGACGCCGGTCGTAAACATCAGATTGGTTTACTAACACTGAGTGAGATTGAACTGAATCAGGAGCAGGATTTCATTTATGCAATGAATATTTCGACTCAGGATGCGTTATTTACCGTGACGGGTGGTGATGGTACGCCAGAACAGGAACAATCACTGGTGGATACTTTGCGAATCTTGGGGATTAACGAGGATAAAATAGGCCACAATCAACGTCTTGCTTATCGTTACAAACCGGTGGAACGTCAGTTAAGCCTGAATTTGCAGAATCAGTTTTATAATCCCGAACTGACAAAAAAAGACGCGGCTCAATTATTCTCAATGAATCTGCATACTGATTTCAGTCAGATCCCTGATCTGGAAAGTCAGATGCAGCGGCTTAGAAATAATGAGGATATGACAACAACCTCGGCCGAGTGGATGCAGACTGGCTTGATTAAAGCCTCTATCGAGTTTGAAGATCGTGGTGCCTGGCAACCGTTAATCGAGGAAAACGCTAAAAAAGCGGGTGTCTCACCAGAGGTTTTCAAAAACCAGTTGAAACAGCAAATGCTGCAGCAGTTTTCTGCATTACCGGCCATTTCGGCTGATTTGCAGTCACAATTAACTCAGGCCAGCACCCGTTTTATCGACAGTGATAAGCCTCAGGTGGAACTGGATATTAATTCGAAAAATCCACAGGGAACAGGTCTGATGATGACCTTTTTGGCCATCATGATGTCACCTAATGCATTGGAAAATTATTTTGACATCCAGGTTAAAGCGGACTAACAGAAATACTGTTATCTGTTCAGTTGCAACCTGACTTTAAGGGCCTGGTTGTCGTCTGGAAAGCATGATTTTCAATAGTGCCGGTGTTTCTCGGATGAATACAGGAACACTTTCTCAATCTGTGTTGACCTATTGTTATCATTAAAATCTGCTCTCTATAATGAGAACGATTATTATTAAGAACCACGGTTTCATCAGTTTATTTGATAGATAAACTGTCACCAACTGCAGAGGATGATGGTGAGATTTAATCATTCAGCAAAGTGGTGGGTCAGTTGCAGAGATCTGAATGGGATGAAACGGATTAGCATTAATGATGAATCATGTATGCACGCACACAACACGTTTAATTGATAACTGAATTTTGTTGGTGTGCTTATCTTGTGAAGAAGGCAATGTTGCCGGAATTATTGGGAGATCAAAATGAATAAGAATCGTTTGTTAGCCGCTGCTGCCGTATTTATGTTGTTGCCGTTTACTGCATTTGCCGATGAATGTGAATTGGTCATTGAAGGTACTGATCAAATGAGTTTCGACAAGAAAAAAATGTCGGTTCCTGCCAGCTGTGAAACCGTCAAGGTTACGCTTAAACATACTGGCTCAATGGCAAAAGATATGATGGGCCATAACTGGGTGTTAACTAAGACGGATGATATGCAGGCAATTGTGAAAGAAGGTGCTGCCGCAGGCCTGGATAATAATTATCTGCCAGAAGGTGATGACCGTATCATTGCTGCCACGGAAGTGATTGGCGGTGGAGAAACATCAGAAGTTGAATTTTCTACTGAAGGACTGGCTGGTGAGAAGCTGACTTTCTTCTGTTCATTTCCTGGACATAGCGGCATGATGAAAGGCCGTTTTGAAGTAAAATAAACAATGACCTCCCTCCAGAATTTAATTTGGAGGGAGGTTTTTTTTATTTCTTTATTTCTGTCAGCGATAAAGTGCGGGATCAACGTCTGGCAACGCTTCAAACTGTGGTTTGGCAAAATAGTAGCCTTGAAATAAAGCCACGCCCTGATCCCGTATGAACTGAAACTCTTCAATCGTTTCCACACCCTCGGCAATCACGCTTATTTCCAGATCATTGCAGGTCATGATGATTGAACGCACGATGGATTGTCGAACTTTATCGGTATTAATGTTCCGAATCAGTGCCATATCGAGTTTGATAATGTCAGGCTGCCAATCAGCAAGTAGATTTAATCCGGCATAACCCGATCCAAAATCATCAATTGCCGTGGTGAAGTTATGCCGTTTGTATTCATCGAAGATATTTTTCAGGTGATTGTTGTCGTTTACTTTTTCCACCTCAGTGACTTCGAACATTAAATTCTCAGTCGGAAAATTCATCACCTCAGCCGCTTCCAGTGTCGCCCTGATACAGGTTTCAGGTCGATATACGGCATTCGGGAAGAAGTTGATGCTGAGCATACCCTGCAAATCCAGTTGTTTGGCCATCTGGATGGCCTTTACCCGAATGGTCTGATCAAATGAGTAGCGGTTGGTATCGTTCAGTTTGTCCAGTATTGTGTAGGCAGGCTCATTATTCACACCTCTGACAAGTGCTTCATAACCAAAAAGCTGTTTATCCTTAATATTAACAATCGGCTGGAATGCCATTGAAAAACTGAAATCCAGTCCACCACCTTCTAAACACTTATTACAACCTAACGGTTTGAAATTGGGCATTTCAATAGTCATTTGATTCGTTTTCTCTCTTTCTTTGTTCGTATATTGTTCGTATGGTCAGGTGATATCAGATAAATAGAGTCTGATCAGCATTTTTCTGGGATGGGCTATTCAGATAATGTTTCAGCTGAAAAGCAAATTTATCGGCATTATCACTGGATAACTTTTCAGGTAACTCCTGTCTCAGCCTGCGCATGTTACCTTGACTGATATCAATGTAGCCCATTGACCAGTCGTTAAAAATGTATTTATTGCTAAGGCAGATATTAATCAGTTTACAGTCATAATGACGGTCATCATCAAGGATTTTTTGATAGAGTTTAATGACCGCTGTTTCGGGACCTTCAAGTACCTGAATAAAATCGGAATGGTTATAGCAGAGGATGCCATGGATCTGGATTTGCCAATTGTTTTGTCGACTCTGTTGCAGCAGCTTTGTTAAATCGATTTCTGATAAACGCTGATGGGTTTTGCTGCTGTACAAAATTCTCAATAAGCTTTTTGTCAAAATACGGCATCCTGATAGTCATGACGAAAAGCTGTCGCATACCATTTCCGTCAATATTTCAGTTTAGTTTATGTCAGGGAAAGTACTACCACAACCTTAAACATGCATCAGACAGATCGCTAAGATTGTTCTGTTATCCGGTGATCAGTTTATACAGGATATGGTTGGACAGGTTTTATGGGAAATCGGCTCCAAGGCGAACATTTCCTGAAATGTAGACTGAATATTTTGATCGTCAGGTGCCAGTCGTATTGCACAGGCTGCGGAAGCCAAAGCGGTTTGATGACAGCCCATCGCCTTTAACGTATATGCCCGGTTATTTCTCAGTGAGGCTTCTTGCGGGAATTTTTCTGTTAATTGGCCATATATGGTATCGGCTTTAACAAAGCTGTCTTGTTGATAATACAGATTGGCCAATGCAATTCCGGGTTGTTTATTATCTGGCCAATGCGACATTGCTGCCTGGTAAGCTTGTTCTGCTGTAGCTGACTGACCGGTTTTTTCAGCGTCATAAGCGGTCTGTAACCAGACGGCCAGATTGGCAGTGGATGGAATATTTTCCGGTTCAACGATGACCAGGGCCCAATGTTCAGTTCGTGCCCAGGTACGTTCAAAGGTTTGCAGAGTGGTTTGCCAGCGTTTGGTTTCTCCTGAACGCAGGATTAACTCACCTGAATCGATATTAAAACCCACTACTACGGCGTAATGCCAGAAGGGTTTCCAGTTATATCCAAGGTTTTGCATAACCAGAACCGGATTGCCGGCAGCGACCTCTGTCAGTAAATCTTCCATATCAGGTGCTAACGGGTAGGGCATTAAACCCTGCTTGCGGGTGGCTGCAATCATTTCTATCTGCAGACTGCCTTGCTTTTCCGGGATATATACCTGTTCGGTCAGGGTGTCAGGCAGGATGTCTATGCCACGGTATTGCATAACAGTGGCTAAAGCGGCGGGACCACATTGATACTGAGTCTGGGGGAAAAAAGGCACATCCTCCAGTTCAACCATACGGGGTTCAAACGCCTGCTGGTTTAGTTGATTGGTTTGCGGTGTATGACTACAGGCTGGGAGGATTAAACTCAGTAGTAATAAAACACCCAGCCGGAGCTGGGTGTTGGTAATGCCATAACCTTTTTGCATCATTGAAACCAGACTATCTGACCGGTCTGACAAATGGGAATATATCGGTTGCACCAATGGCATCGGTAATCACAAATACAACAAAAATAAGCACAATGGCACCAAGGATCCCGCCGGCTGGCATATCATTGATTTGCTGATTTAATTGGGCAATTTCAAAATCAGTCATGCTGTTGATGCGATCCTGGACTACTTCAGGAGCGACCCCCATTGATAATAATTTTTCCTGAACATCATCACGATCCAGCATCGAAAATAACTGTTCACGATCATATTCGGATTGCTGTGACTGAATCACATCCGGCGTAGTGATCATGGCGGCCTGCACCGGTAAGGTGACGCTTCCAAAAAAGCCCAGTAACGCTATCCAGGCGAATATTTTTTGTTTCATGTACATCCCTCCGTTGGTTTATATCAGGTCAAAAACAAAGACCATAACTGAGCTTAACATGAGTTTAAGATAAGCACTATAACCTATGTAATAAAGCCCCAGAACCCCCAGTTCTGATTGAGAAAAATCCTTCAGCCACTACTCTTATGTATCTGGAATAATCATAAAGAAGTCTGGACAGGTAATGCTCCAGATAATGTTTTGTTCGTAAATTCTGAACGGACGAGACTGAGAAAAATACCCGATAAATTAATTTGGCTGCGCCTTGTTTGACCTGATTTCAGTTCACTGCTGACGCAAACTTGAAAGCACAGAACACCCATGGACATAGCCAGTTGTTAAACTGGGTATGTGATGAAGTTCCTTGGGTTTTGTTATGCTGTACAGGTAGAATTTCTGCATATCTTGCGTAAGGAAAAGCTTAAGCAAAAATAGTGAAACCGCTTTTCGATAATAACGGACAGCATAGTATTCAACGGATCTGAATTTTAATGGAGCTGACGACTATTCGTACTCATCAGAGTTTATTACTCAAACCTTTTACGCTGGTGACATCATTTCTGGCCTTTCTATTTGGTTTGATCGTGACATTTTTTGTGGCAGGAAAAATGGCCGAAACAGAGTATGTTCGGCTCGAAGCCGCATATACACTGACATTTAACCAGGCTGTCAATGCTGTAGTCGGAAAAATAAATGCCTACGAGGAAATGTTGCGTGCAACTCAGGGGCTTTTTTATGTTGCGCCCGATTTATCTCGAAATGATTTTGCCAATTTTTATCAGAGTCTGAAACTCGAAGAAAACTATCGGGGTATTCAGGGACTGGGTTACGTTGTTGCCCTGACTCCAGAGCAAAAACAAACGCATATCAATGCCGTCAGGCAAACCGACTTATTGAGTTATGACATTTACCCGCATGGTAAGCGTGATCAATATTCTTCAAATCTGTATATCGAACCTATGACCAACAAAAATAGGCGGGCGCTGGGGTTTGATATGTATTCCGATGCCACCCGCAAGCAGGCAATGGATCGTGCGGTCAGTACCGGCAGAGCCACCATTACCGAGAAGGTTCCTTTGAAGCAGGATGGCTCACCCTCAACCATTAATGGCTTGTTAATGTACCTGCCGGTGTTCATTGATCCCAGTGAGTCTGAACGGGCAATAGAACAGCGCACTATTCCCTCAGGATGGGTTTATGCGGTGTTTCGGATTGATGATGTTATGCAGGATGTACTGGCGACACATAAACATATCGGTTCACTCAATATCTACGACGATACAGATGAAAACCTGGAAGGTTTATTGTTCACCCGAACGGGAACGACATCCAATGTATCCTTCAGTTTGCAAAAAAGTTATGAAGTCGGTGGTCGGTCCTGGTCTTTTGTTGGTCAGCCTGATCAAGAGTTTGTCAGTACCATTTCACGCAATAACCGCTTAATAACCTGGCTAATCGGCAGTGTTATCTCGTTATTATTTGCTTTGGTGATTGCCGCAATTGCTAAAAGCCGTGCAAATGCCATTCGTATAGCCTCTCAAATGACTCAATCATACCGGCAGAATGCCCGGCGTCTGGCGCTGGCAACGGAAGCCGCTGAAATCGCGATTTGGGAGTGGGATGTGGAAACCAATGTCATACTGTTCGACAGTATGGCTAGCACGGTGTTTGGTTTGCCAGCCGGATCCGACCGATTGGACTACAGTGGCTTTGAGAAGTTGATTCATGAGGCGGATCTGCTTGCTTTTCGCGTTGCTGTAGAAAAAGCCATTCAACAGCATAAAGCGATCGAAATCCGTTTCCGAATTCATCATGGCGATGAGGTTCGGATGTTACACACTTCTGCAGAGTTGTATTTTAATGAGGCGGGTCAGCTCTTATCGTTGGTTGGCGTAAGCTACGACATCACCGAAGACTGGCAACATCAGAAATTGATTCTGGAAACCGAGCAACGTTGGAAACATGCTCTGGAGGGTAGCGGTGCCGGCGTCTGGGATTGGGATGTTGCCAATAATGTTGTGGTGTTTTCAGATAAATTACTGGATATGCTGGGCTATGCTCCGGGCGAAATCATTGGTGATATGGAGCATTGGATGAATTTAATTCATCCTGAGGACAACGAAAGGGTATCTGCTGATATCAAGAGTATGCTCAGTGGTGCAAAACCGGAATATCGTAATGAGCATCGTCTTCTCAGCAAAGATGGCAGCTGGAAATGGGTGCTGGGAAGTGCCACGGTAGGTGAACGTGATGCGCAGGGAAATCCCATTCGTGTCATTGGTACCAAAACCGATATTTCATGGCGGAAACAGGCTGAGCTGGCACTGCAACAAAGTGAAGAACGGTTCCGTAATGCATTTGATACCGCAGCAATTGGTATGGCGATTGTCGGTCTGGATGGTCGTTGGGTAGAAGTAAATGGCGCGCTCTGTCGTATGCTGGGATACAGCGAAGAAGAGTTGATGGATAAAACATTTGTCGATGTTACCCATCCAGACGATCTGGACTTGGATATGGACTATGTTCGAAAGTTACTCAATGGTGAGCTCGAACACTATCAGATGGAAAAACGTTATTTCCATAAAACCGGTGATGTGATTTTTGTTTTACTCAGCGTTTCACTGGTTCGGAATGAAAAAGGCGAGGTCATTCACTTCATTTCACAGATTGAAGATGTAACCGCTCGCAAATCCGAATCGGATCGCATTCGTCAAATGGCCTATCACGATACATTGACAGGATTGCCAAATCGTCGCTTGTTTGACGAGCGTATCAGCCATACATTAGCCCATGCCAAAAGAGTGGGATATCCCATTGCGCTCATGTTTGTTGATATTGATCACTTTAAACAGATAAATGATCAGCATGGACATGATGTGGGGGATGAGATCCTTAAATCGGTAGCAGACAGAATGACATATTGTTTAAGGCAGACCGATACGTTAAGCCGGGTGGGTGGCGATGAGTTTGTGATTCTGTTGACAGAAATTAAAAAGCCGGATGATGCTAAAAAGGTCGCGGGACATATTCTGCAAGCGGTTTCTGAGCCGTTGCATGTGCAGACTCATGACTTTCGTATTTCACTGAGCATCGGTGTCGCGATCTTTTCAGGTGATGATCAAACCGAGACGGTCAGTGAGCTAACCAAAAAGGCTGATATGGCTTTATATGAGGTAAAAGCTGCCGGACGCAACGGGGTGCAGGTATTTGGTTCAAATCACCTTTTCTCTCAACCGGAATTGTCAGAACAGTAGTGTTAATCGGAATCCTGTTCTGCTGTCAGCTTGGTTAATTTCCTGCGTAACAGGTTGGCGAACATATTCAGTTTGGGTTTTTCGTCACTGGAGAAAGCAATTGGCCGGATATGTTGCATCGCATGGATACCAATTCTGGCCTGATAAAGACCCACGCCAAATCCCTGTGCCACGCTGCCGAGAATTTTGCCGCCTAGTCCGATACCCACCTGTTCAGAGAAAAAGCTGATGCCGGCCTGACTGGCATAACTGCCCAAGGCTATTTTGGCGACGCGAAGGTTTAAACGCCATTGAGCCAGACGATTTAATCTTACGCCATAAACGATATTTATCTGATTGATCATTTTCAGTGTTTTCCAAACCACCAGTAACGAATCTACTACAGCGAGCTGGCTGACGGCGATCAGTGCGGCACTGCTTATGCTGGTTCGTTCAATAATGCTGATGGCCTGTTTATCGAGCTGTTTATAAAAATCCTCACTGATACGATTGACCACTTCGCTATCATTCAGATAATCCGGCAGCCTTTTAATACTAGGCGTTAACATTTCAGCCTGGGGTTGGTCCTGATAGAATTTTTCCAGCGAATGCAGCCATTTTTTTGCATTGCCAGTATGTTGTTCATGCTTTAATCGTGCAGCCTCTTCCCGAATCAGATCTGCCTGTTTAAGGTGTTTCTGGTTTCGGCGGAACACCAGTAATTGCTGCATCACCAAGCCAGCCAGAAACAGTGCAAAAGCACTGAATGTTATTCCAAGTACTTTACTTTGTTGCCACAGCATTTGAGCAAAATCAGCAATGTCCCACGCCAGCATAGTGATTAATACAATAAACAGCGTGATGATCAACCACTTTAAACCGCGGTTGCGCCGGGCTGGAATCAGCAAACTATCGTCAAAATCAAGCAATGGATCGGCTTCAACCGAATCGGGAAGTATCGTTTCGTTATTTTCAGCAATTACCTTGAAAAAAGTTTCGGTTTTATCCGAAGTGTGCGGTGCCTGTTGCTGGGGTCTGGATTTAAAATAATCGTCTGTGGAAGTCATTAAAATTTATCTCCAATCAAATCACGCAGCACTTTATCCATGCGGATATGCGCCAGACGGCCGCCAATCAACAAATCAGGATTTACTGGCGCTCTCAGAACAGGTGGATTCCATTGCGATAATTGCTGCCATTGCGTTGCATCAGGCAGTTGATCCGGAATAGGCGGATGACGCAGTTCACCATATTGACCATCCAGCAATCGGGCTGTCAGGTGATCACTGTGATCGTGGGTACTGCGAACAGCTGCAGCAATTTCGGTTTCAATTTCAATACGATTTCTGATCGATTGCGGGCAGATATGGCTAATGATTTCATCACATAGCCGACGTAAGGATTCGTGCTGATTCATTAAAATCCGGTCTGGTTTAGATGCCAGAAACAGAATTTTCTCTACCTGAGGGCTGAACAGTCGATTAAGGAATGCATTATTGCCAACACGATAGCAGTCTATAATTCGACTGAATGCGATCACCATATCGTCGAATTTTTCCTTGCCACCGCTTAATGCTTTTAATACGTCTATCAATACTACCTGTCGGTCTATGCCACGAAAAAATGTTTTGTAAAAAGGCTGAACAAACGCTTTAAGGTAGGTTTTATAACGTTGCTCCATGACTTTGTATAAAGAGTCATCGGCCGCTTTATTCAATTGTTGTTCTGAAAGCGTTTGCAGATTAAATAATGGGATAAACACCGGAAAGTCTCTGCTGTCAGACAATAATGCCCGTCCGGGTTGGATAAAGGTCAGCCCGGCTGTTTTGCAGGTCACCAGAAAATTCCGGTAACGGACAAACAATTCATTAATCTGCTGCTCATCAAAGGTCGCGAGCGGATCCAGCGTATTCAATTCGGCTTCCAGATTTTCCGCCAGTCCGTGACGGATCCCTTTCGAACATAATGCGGCAGTGTCCAAACTCCATTGACGATAATCCTGTTGCAACATGGCGATATCCAACAGCCACTCTCCGGGGTAATCACGCAACTCCAGGGTAAATCGCCGGGTCTCTCCGGTAAACGTGGGCAACATGGATTTTTTTTTGTATTCAATGACCAGACGACAGCCACTTATATGCGTTGTTGAGGGCGGCCAGAGTGGCGGATCATCAGCTAATGCCCGGATGCCCTGCTGATAATCAAACAAAGGCAAATCATCCAACGCCTGTAACTCCACACCGAGTAAGCGTTCATCTCTGGCAGGCAGGAAACCACCTAAATGGGCATGGTTGGAATATTTAAGCTGGTGAATAAGACTGGTGATAAAAGTGGACTTGCCACTACCGCTGAAACCAGTAATGCCAATACTCAGGTGTTTATCCAGGCTGCGCGCGACCCATTTACTGGCTTGCTGATCTATTCCATCAATGGTTTTATTGAGCCGCAGGCCGAGTTTTTCAATCTTTGAGTTCATAGTCATCAGCTTACATCAGTCTTTAATGCTCTGTCTGACTTAAGAAACAGACAACGAGGATGAGCGTTTATCATGGTACATATTGTTATCGGCATACAGAATCAGCCCATCGGCATCTTTACCATCATCCGGGTAACAAGCGATACCAATACTGGCACTAATCGTTAACATGATGCCTTCATTCAGTTCGTAAATAATTGATAAGTGCTGACGAAGTTTGTCGGTGACTTGTCGGGCTTCTTCAATATTGCTGTGACTGAGAATAACAGCGAACTCATCTCCTGCCAGTCTGGCGGCTGTGTCTGACTCGCGAATTGTTTCCCGAATACGTTGTGCCACCAGAATCAATAACAAGTCTCCATTCAGGTGGCCGTATGTATCGTTGACCATTTTGAAATCATTCAGGTCAATATAAAGCAGACAAAATGATTGCTTATACCTTGCAGACTCAACAATGGCTTGATTCAGACGATCATAAAACAATACCCGATTGGGTAATTGCGTCAGACTGTCATGCGTGGCTTGCCATTGCAGCGCATTTTCGGATTTTTTACGCTCGGTAATATCAATGACCACGACCAGCATTCTGTCCTGATTGATCGGGGATGTTCGCGCCATGAAAAAATGTTGCTGGCCCGATATATTCAGCTCATATTCGTAATAATCACCTTCCCCGGTGCCCAGGGTTTTTTGCAGCGCCAGTAATGTCCGTTGTGCCAGAAAGTCAGGTAAAGTCTGGCTGATATGCTTGTTGATGAAGTCTTGTTCCGGTATCAGCAATGGCACCCCATCACCTTGTTCAAAATCAATGATGTTGCCATTTTTATCAATGGTAAACAGCAGATCAGGGATGGCTTTAATAATGGCCTGATTGCGCTGATAGCTCTGTTGAAGGGCGGCTTTACTTTCGAGAAGCTGTTGGTTGGTTTCCAGACGACGCCGGATTAACCAGGCAGAAGTGAGGATCAGCACAATTAATGAAAAAGCGGTCAGAGCACTGTTACGCAGATGCGAAAATCGGTAGTGAGCTATCAACTCATCTACTACGGCACGATTCTCACCAACAAATACGTGGAGCCGCCATTTAGGCAGTGTCTGGTATGCAAACTGATAATTGCTGCTGCCGTGCTGGTAAATGCCTTCACCAGTTAAGGGCAGGTTGTCTGTTTCGGTGTGTTCTTTAACATAGTCCATTGTTTGTCCGGCCTCAAAATCCCGGAACGGTACACGGAATACTATTTCACCTTCTTCATGCACAATCGATGAAAACAATTGGGCATTCACACTGATCCCACTGAGTGCAAGTGAAAAGGTTTTAATATCGATAACTGCGGCAATCACACCCTGAAATTTGTCATCAGAATCATAAAGACCACGACTGATAACCATAACCGGATCTTCATGTCCACGTCCGGGCAACATGGGTTTTGAGGTGAAAACACTATCCGTTTTTAAAGCCTGATGTACTTTAAAATAGTCGCGCCCCGATAAATCCAGCTGGCTACTCTGATGCTGGGGAAACCGTAACAAACCATCAGCATTAATATGCAATAAAGCCTGCATTTCAGGGTTGTTTCGGGAGTACTGCTCCAGCAGGTAGGTGTGGGGCTCTGGATGGTTTATAAAATCAGGATGCGAGCTGATCAGTTTCAGGGTTTGATCAATGGCTTCAAGTTTGGATTCCAGCAGCTGGGTCTGCATCAAAGCCAGCAATTGATTACGTTGAGCAATTTGTTGATTGGCCTGCGAAGAGTAAGCGGATAACTGTTGTTGATAATTGTTAAAAATAATCAGCAGCGTGAGGATAATCACCGTTACAGTGTAAAGCCATAATTTGCCGTTAATCGGGGAACAGAATCTGAAAAGGGAGCTATCGGACATAGAACACCGTTTAAAGACTACATTGGCAAATGACAGAAAATAAACGCCGATCAGTGAAGAATTTTTGATAGTTACAAAACAATTGTGCGATCCCGGTCAACAATAGGGTGAATTTCTGGCTCAAATATATCATTGAATTAAATAATGAATTAGCCTTGACATAGTTAGGTAGCTAACTATATGCTTGCTTACATGTTACAAGTTAAAGATATTCCCAACGCTGAGATATTGCAGAAGTTTGCGGATCGTTACCCGCAAACTGATATTAAAAGTGTGATGACTTTTTTGAATCTGCTGCGTGTAGGTTCAGATCTATCGCATGGACTGAACAGCTATCTGGCTGGATATGACTTATTACAGGGTCGATGGTGGGTTTTGTTATTGCTTATGCGTGAGGATGATCTGAGTTCAACACCATCCTTGCTTGCTGAAAAAGCCGGTGTGTCGCGCGCTACGATGACGGGTTTGTTGGATGGTCTGTTACGCGAGAAATTAATCAGCCGGGTGCATGGCCGGCGGGACAGACGTCAGATTTTGATACGTTTGACAGCTAAGGGCCAGGCTAAACTTGATGAAGTGATGCCGGGGTATTATCAACGAGTCAATTTATTAATGCAGGCGCTGACCGAAACTGAAGCGCTTAACCTGATGTCGTTATTGGAAAAGATATATCAACGACGGCATGTTTTTGAAGATGATCCTATCTTGAATAAATAATCCACAAAGGAGTAACCATGAAAATATTAAATCGTTTATTACCACTGAGCCTGCTTATCCTGACGGTAAGTGCGTGCAGTAATCCAACAGCTGATTATGATGCGCAGGAAGTTGTTAATTCTGCGAATGAGCAGTGGAATGCTGCTTTTAATGATAGCGATATTGACGCGTTAGTTGATCTCTATGCTTCACAAGCCACATTATCCCCTGGTGACGGCAATGTACTAAACGGGCAGCAGGAAATCGCCGCATTGTTTCAGGGATTTTTTGACAATGGCTTGCACAACCATAAGATTACGACCATTGCCACTTATTCTTCAGCAGGTCAGGTTAGTCAATTAGCTAACTGGTCTGCCGATGTCGAAGGTGAAGAGGGCGAAACTATGACATTTAATGGTGTTTTAATGACTGTCCTGCAGCAAAGTGATCAGGGCGAATGGGAAGTCGTTTCACATATCTGGAATATGGCTGAATAAATTAAGTTGTATTTCTCAGAAGAAAAGAGCCGGTCATCATGTGACTGGCTTTTTTTATGGCTATCAGTGATTCGTTTCAAAAATTTGCTTAAGCGATAAAAGCTATGCTAAAAACCCTAATAAATATATGGTTTTAGTATAAGGATTTTATTTGTGAGCGCCTTACTTAAACATCAAAGACACTCGCTATTGGAACTGCTGTTTGATCGGGTGCATGAAGGCATTATTATCACCAATGCCGATAATATTATCGTGGATGTAAACGATACCCTATGCGAAATAACCGGTTACAGCAAGGACGAGCTCATTGGTCAGCAACCCAATCTGCTTAGCTCGGGTAAACAATCTAAAGCCTTTTACAGTGAAATGTGGCAAAGCCTGTCTGAAAACGGTTTCTGGCGCGGAGAGGTATGGAATCGAAAAAAAGATGGGTCGTTTTATGCCGAGATACTGACAATTCATCGCAGCATCGATCCGCTTAGCGGTGAATTGTTCCATCTTGGACTGGTTTCTGACATTACCATGCTCAAGCAGCATCAGGCCGAGTTGGAACGTTTGGCACATTACGATGCGTTGACAGCTTTACCTAATCGCAATCTGCTGGCAGATCGGTTTGAACAGGCCATCGCCCACAGCAACCGAACGCAGACTCTATTGGCCGTATGTTTCCTGGATCTTGATAATTTCAAACCGGTAAATGATGAACTCGGTCATAACGCCGGTGATGAATTATTGATTGAAGTCGCACAACGTATCAGGACAATGCTACGGCAGGATGATACGGTATCCCGTTATGGTGGGGATGAATTTGTCATGCTGCTTGGCGAAATTAAAAATCGCCAGGATTGTGAGCAATTACTGCACCGGTTAACCGACGAGTTGAGCCGGCCATATCAAATTGAAAATAAAACCATCCGCATCAGTGCCTCGATTGGCTATACCGTTTATCCGTTTGATCAGGGCTCCATGCAGACCTTGATAGAGCATGCTGATCAAACCCTCTATAAAGCCAAGCTGGATGGTAAGAAAACTTTCCGTATGTACGAAACAGGTAATGAAGCCTGGCGGGATGAAAAAAACGAACAGTTATATGCTATCCGGCGTGCATTGACTGAGAACGAATTTCAATTATTCCTGCAGCCGAAAATCAATATGTGTAGCGGTGAAGTGATTGGCTTTGAAGCATTAATTCGCTGGCAACATCCGGATAACGGACTAATGTTCCCACAAGATTTTTTGCCATTAATCAATGGCACCTCACTGGAAATACAGTTAGGAGAATGGGTCATTCGGCAGGCTTTACACTATTTACAGCAATGGCAGGCCCAGTCAAAACCATGGCATATCAGTATCAATCTGTCAGCTTATCATCTGGGGAGTAATGGATTTTTACAAAGACTTAATGAGATCATTGCTGAGTTTCCAACAGTGGATTTACAGTACTTCCAGTTTGAAATTCTGGAAAGTCATGCATTGGATGATCTCAGCCTGATTGTTGATGTGGTCCGCCATTGCCGTGAAGAATTCAATATCAAAACGGTGCTGGATGATTTTGGTACAGGTTACTCTTCCCTTAGCCATATCCGTACGCTACCAGTATCCGCTGTGAAAATTGATCAGACGTTTGTCCGCAATATGCTGGCCGATGTCGATGATTGTAAAATTGTGGAAGGCGTGATTGCTTTGGCCAGATCTTTTGATTTGGAAGTTATCGCCGAAGGCGTCGAATCAGTGCGACATGGGCAGATATTATTGTCCATGGGGTGCGAGCTTGCTCAGGGCTATGTGATTGCGAAACCGATGCCGGCTGCACACATTGCTGACTGGCAGCAGCAATTTACATTGCCTGAGGATTGGCTCAGTTACCGCGATAGTCGGCAACATATTAAATGGACACAATTAAACTTGTTTTGTCTGTATTTACAATTGAGTCTGGAAAGTGTCGAGCTTCGTTTTGAAGCGGAGCTGGATGATGTGAACTTATGTCCAATTATCTCGATCAAACAATCTCACTGTGGTGTTTGGTTGGACCGAACTGAAAACCTCCAATTAATTGATATGGAAAGCCTGCAAATTCTGAAAGAAAAATACAGAAGCTTTCATCATCTGTTAACCATGACTCTCAAACTCTACCAGGCTGGGAAAAAACAAAGTGGCCTGCAAAACCTGCATTCACTCAGATCACGTTACCAAGACATCTATGAATATATTCAATCGATTATGAGCGCTTTTCAACCTGGTGAGATAACGGCTTCAAAATCTCAATATGCAACAAACCATTAGAACTTGTTGATCTTTCATCTCCACCTTGTAAGACGGAAAAATAGCCGCCAGCAGTGGTGGATACGAAAGATAAATAAGCCCTAGGATTATGTTTGCAGATTCTCTATGATTGAAAACTTTGTTTTATAACGAGCCGCCAGGAATGCAGAATCGGAAACGACTTTTCACGCTGACAATCAGTTCACTGGTTTTGCTGGGGTTTATGGCAACGAGTCTGATTGGCTATTTCGTTGCCCGCGATTCCACCAGTGATCAGCTGCAAAAGCAGATGCTGCCGCTGACCAGTGATAACATCTATTCTGAAATCCAGCGTGATCTGTTACAGCCATTATTAATTTCTTCACTGATGGCGAATGATACTTTTCTGATTAACTGGGCCGAGACCGGTGAACAGGATCCCCAGCAACTTTCAGATTATCTGGCGCAGATTCAGCGTAAATACAATACGATTACCGCGTTTTTTGTCTCAGAAAAAACCCGTAACTATTACCATCCAAAGGGCATTATTAAGCAGGTTGATGAGACTGACCCGGCTGACAGCTGGTTTTTTAAAACCCGTCAGATCAATACCGATTACGATATCAATATCGACTGGGATACTGCAGAACCCAATCGCATGAGTATTTTTGTCAACTATCGCGTGATGAATCAACAAGGTGAGTTAGTCGGTGTCACTGGGGTCGGCCTGTCAATGGAATCGGTGGCAGAGTTAATTGAAAACTATCAGCGACGCTATGGCCGGGAAATCTATTTTGTTGATCGTCAAGGCGAAATCACCTTGCGTAGCAGTCAGTTTCAGAATGATATCTACCTGCAAAATAAAGACGGTTTAGATAAGTTATTTCTGCAGATCCTCAGTAATCCCAGTGCTTCTGTAACTTATGCAGCCAAAAACGGTAACACTATTTATTTAAACAGCCGTCTGGTACCCGAGTTTGACTGGTTCTTGATTGTTGAACAAATCAATGACCCGGCGGCCGATCGCATTGAAACCGCTTTATGGATCAATATTGCTGTGTCCCTGGCAATCAGCATCTGCGTGTTGCTGGTTGCCCATTTTACTTTACGCGGTTATCAGCGCCGTCTGGAGATGATGGCCACCAAAGATAAATTAACCGGAGCCACCAGCAGACAGGTATTTGACTGGGTATTCAATAAAGCACAAAAAACCGCACTGCGTAAGGACTGGTCTTTATCCATGATTGTGCTCGACATCGATCATTTTAAGATGGTAAACGATAAATACGGTCACCAGTTTGGTGATCAGGTGCTCAAGTCGGTCAGTCGACTGATAAAACAGAAAGTACGTGATGTTGATACTTTATGTCGCTGGGGGGGAGAAGAGTTTTTATTGTTGCTGGAAAACTGTGATCAGCAACATGCTGCAAGAGTGGCCGAAACAATACGTGAAGCTGTCAGTGAACATCAGATTCGGATTAAGGATGAAACTGTGAGTGTGACCATCAGTGCCGGCGTGGCCGAGTATCAATTGGGTGAAAGCATGGATAATCTGATTGAGCGCTGTGATCACGCTATGTACGAATCAAAAAATAAAGGTCGTAATCGTATTACCGTTTATTAAGCGATCTCTAATTCACCATCTTTGTGCGTAGTGCACCGTTTTGCACCACAAAGTTGCATCCTACTTACCTGTTTAAATTTAATTTCCAATAAAATTAAAAGGTTACTTGTTGGCACAGTGCTTGCTCAAGCATGATTAATCGAAATGCAGGAGCGATCCATGAAAGAAAAGTTAGTGCTGATAGGTAATGGTATGGCCGGTGTTCGTACACTGGAAGAATTACTGAAGTTAGCGCCTGAAAAATACGATATCACTGTTTTTGGTGATGAGCCTTACGGTAACTACAATCGCATCATGTTGTCACCTGTGCTGGCGGGCGATAAAACGATTGACCAAATCATGATTAATGACCGTCAGTGGTATGTTGATAATGGCATCACCTTGCATGCCGGTAAAAAAATTACCCATATCAACCGTGTCAAACGCCAAGTGGAAACCGCAGAAGGCGAAGTATTTGAATACGATCGTCTGTTGATGGCGACCGGTTCTCGTCCTTTCATGCTGCCATTGCCAGGCCGTGATCTTCCCGGGGTTATCAGTTTCCGCGATATCGCTGACGTTGATAACATGCTGGAGACGGCCAAATCTTATAAAAAAGCCGTGGTTATCGGCGGCGGTCTGTTGGGGCTGGAAGCGGCGAATGGTTTGATGATTCAAGGCATGGAAGTCACCGTGGTACATATCGCAGATGTATTAATGAATCAGCAGTTGGATAAACCGGCATCAGATTTGATGTTAAATGAATTGCAGGCCAAAGGGCTTAACTTCCTGATGTCGCACGAAACAGCCGCGATTGAAGGTAAAAAACGGGTTGAAAAAGTCGTCTTTAAAAATGGCACAGAAATCGATACCGATCTGGTCGTTATGGCTGTTGGTATCCGTCCGAACATAGAATTAGCCCAGTCTGCCGGCATCCATTGCGAACGAGGTATTGTGGTCGATGACACCATGCAAACCTTCGATCCTAAAGTCTATGCTGTCGGCGAATGCGTGCAACATCGTGGTGCGACATTTGGCCTGGTAGCACCGTTGTTTGAACAGGCAAAAGTCTGTGCCAATCATCTGGCTCAAATGGGTATTGCCCGTTATGTCAGCTCCATTACGTCGACCAAACTCAAAGTCACCGGCATTGATCTGTTTTCTGCAGGTAACTTTATTGGAGATGAAAGCACTGAAGACCTGGTATTCAAAGATGCTGCCCGCCATGTCTATAAAAAGCTGGTCATTCAGGATGACAAACTGATTGGTGCCGTTTTATATGGTGATACGGTTGATGGTGCCTGGTACTTCCAGTTAATGCGTGATGGCACCGATGTGTCCAGCATTCGGGAAAACATGCTGTTTGGTCAGCATCATATTGGTGATTCCGGTCATGGTGCGACAAACTCTGTCGATGGCCTGCCCGATGATGCCGAAATCTGTGGCTGTAACGGTGTTTGTAAAGGCGATATCGTCAAAGCCATCAGCAAACACAGCCTGTTTACTCTGGATGAAGTGAAAGCGCACACCAAAGCTTCGGCATCGTGTGGTTCCTGTACCGGTCTGGTCGAACAATTGCTTGCCTCAACCCTTGGCAGTGACTTCAATGACACACCGAGCAAAAAAGCTATGTGTGGTTGTACCAGCATGAGTCATGGTGAAGTGAAAAACGCCATTAAAGAACAGGAATTAAAAACCATTTCGGATCTGATGACCGCGCTGGAATGGAAAACTGCCGATGGCTGTCACTCTTGCCGTCCGGCGTTGAACTATTATCTTCTCAGCACTTGGCCGGATTATCAGGACGATCCGCAATCACGTTTTATCAATGAACGGGTTCACGCCAACATTCAGAAAGACGGCACTTATTCGGTGGTACCCAGAATTTGGGGCGGGGTAACTAATGCCAATGAATTACGTGCCATCGCCGATATCTCCGATAAATATAAAGTGCCCACCGTCAAAATTACGGGTGGTCAGCGTATTGATTTACTCGGTGTGAAAAAAGACGATCTGCCGAAAATGTGGGCGGATCTGAGTGAAGCCGGTTTTGTCTCGGGCCATGCCTACGGTAAATCATTACGTACTGTTAAAACCTGTGTCGGTTCAGAATGGTGTCGTTTCGGTACACAGGATTCAACCGGACTGGGCATCAAGGTCGAAAAAATGACTTGGGGTTCATGGACACCGCATAAGTTCAAGATTGCTGTATCGGGTTGTCCGCGTAATTGTGCTGAAGCCACCATCAAAGATTTTGGTATTGTCTGTGTGGACTCAGGTTATGAACTGCATGTCGGCGGTAACGGTGGGATAAAGGTTCGTGCGACCGATTTCCTGTGCAAAGTCGCTACTGAAGAGGAAGCGATGGAATACTGCGCGGCCTTTATGCAGCTTTACCGTGAAGATGCTCACTATCTGGAACGTACCGCGCCATGGATTGAGCGTGTCGGTCTGAAAAGCGTACAGGCTAAAGTGGTTGACGATCACGATAACCGCAAAATATTGGCACAGCGTTTTTATGAGTCACAGGAAAAGTCACAGGATGATCCATGGGCAGAACATGCGGCCAAACAGCGTGAAAATTATATTCCCATCAAGCAAGTAGGTTGAACAGATGCAAAATTGGACTGAAGTAGGACCGGTAGAGAGCGTACCGAAAAAGGGCTCACGCGTGATGACCACACCGGATGGGGATGTGGCCATTTTTCGGACCAGCTCAGATGAGGTGTTTGCCCTGTTTGATCAGTGCCCGCACAAAAAAGGCCCCTTATCGCAAGGGATTGTTTACGACAAACGGGTCGCCTGCCCATTACATAATTGGGTTATTGATTTAAGCAGTGGGGAAGCTACTGGCCCGGATGAAGGCTGTACCCGTGCATTTGAAACCAAAGTCGAAGACGGCCTGATTTACATCTCACTCTGAGGATTGACTGTTGGCACAACAAGCAACACAAACAACTTGTCCCTATTGCGGCGTCGGCTGCGGCGTATTGGCTGCACCACAAGCTGACGGTGTAGTTGCCATAAAAGGCGATCCGGCACATCCGGCGAATTTAGGGCGTTTGTGTTCCAAAGGTTCTGCTTTGGGTGAAACCGTCGGGCTGGATAACCGTCTGTTATATCCTCAGATAAACGGCAAGCGGGTCGACTGGGATACCGTGCTGGATCATGTCAGTGACAAGTTGAAAAACATCATTGATGAACATGGCCCGGATTCGGTCGCATTTTATGTGTCGGGGCAAATCCTCACCGAAGATTACTATATGGCCAACAAGCTGATGAAAGGCTTTATTGGCAGCGGCAATATCGAGACCAATTCACGTTTGTGTATGTCCTCGGCAGTAGCCGCCCATAAACGGGCCTTTGGCAGTGATACCGTGCCATGCAGTTATGAAGATCTTGAGCAGACTGATCTGCTGGTGATTGTTGGTTCGAATACCGCATGGTGTCATCCGGTATTGTTTCAGCGAATTACTCAGGCCAAACAGAATCGACCCAATATGAAAGTGGTGGTGATTGATCCACGCAAAACTGCCACCTGCGATATCGCCGATCTGCATCTGCCATTACGTCCTGGTGCTGATGCATTTCTGTTTAACGGATTGTTGAATTATCTGAAACAGCATGACTGCGTGGACTGGCATTATCTTGAACAACATGTGGAAGGCTTCGCCTCATCATTAGACTCGGCCAGCAAAACAGCGGCGAACATCCCTCAGGTAGCACGCCAGACAGAACTGTCAGAAGAAGATGTGGCGAAGTTTTATCAATTGTTTGCCTCGACCGAAAAAACCATCACATTATTCTCGCAAGGCGTTAATCAATCGACCAGTGGTACAGATAAATGTAATGCCATTATTAACTGTCATCTGGCCACTGGCCGTATTGGTAAAGTCGGTATGGGGCCGTTTTCCATCACCGGACAACCCAATGCGATGGGCGGACGGGAAGTCGGCGGACTGAGTAATCAGCTGGCAGCCCATATGGAAATCGACAAGCCGGAACATCATGAACGCTTGTCACGTTTCTGGAACACCGATAGGCTCACCAAAACCGCCGGTCATAAAACCATTGAGATGTTTCAGGCGATCGAGCGTGGCGACATCAAGGCTGTCTGGATCGTAGCAACCAATCCGGTGGTGAGCATACCGGATGCCGATCAGATCAAAAGAGCATTAACACAATGCGAATTGGTTATTGTCTCCGAAATTGAAAAACAAACCGACTGTACCGAATTTGCCGATGTGTTGTTACCCGCTTTGGGCTGGGGTGAAAAAGATGGCACGGTCACCAATTCAGAACGCCGTATCAGTCATCAGCGGGCTTTTTTACCGGCTCCCGGAGAAGCCAAAGCCGATTGGTGGATGCTTAAAGAAGTCGGTAAACGACTGGGCTTTGCCGAGCAATTCCAGTTTGAAACGGCGGTAGACGTGTTTCGTGAACATGCAAGGTTATCGGCCTTTGAAAATGCGGGGCAGCGGGATTTTGATATCAGCGCGCTGGCCAATATCACCGAACAGGAATATGCCGCCCTGCAACCTATTCAATGGCCGGTGACCGATAATGCCCCGCAAGGCACCGCCCGGATGTTTACCGACAATCATTTTTATACAGCGTCCGGCAAAGCCAGAATGATTGCGGTGGAGCCACATTACCCACAAAACGAAGTGGATGATGTGTATCCGTTAGTGCTTAATACCGGTCGCATTCGGGACCAATGGCATACCATGACCCGCACCGGTCGGGCACCCAGACTCAATGCCCATATCAGTGAGCCGATGATTGACATGCATCCGGTAGATGCCGGGCATTGGCAGATCCAGAACAAGGCATTGGCACAAGTCGAGAGCAAATGGGGACGTTTGACCGGACGGGTCAATTTAACTCAGGAACAACGGCCGGGCAGTATTTTTGTGCCGATTCACTGGAATGGACAATTTGCTTCACAAGCGCGTGTCGATACCCTGGTTGCACCGATTACCGATCCGATTTCCGGTCAGCCCGAATCTAAACATACCCCGGTGAATGTACGACCCTTTTTACCACGCTGGCATGGTTTTATTTTGTCTCGCCAACCCTTGAGTCTCACTGAAACAGCCTATTGGGTGAAGGTCAAAGGCCAGCAGTTCTGGCGTTATGAACTGGCCGGTGAAAATTGGGTGGAACAGCCACTTGAGTGGATTCAGAATCTTACCGAGCAACAAGGTGAATGGCTGGAATTCAGTGATCAGCGAGCGGGGCGCTATCGTGCCGCCAATATTCTCGATAATCAGTTACAAACGGTGATGTTTCTGGCGGCGGACCATCATCTGCCGGAGCGCGGCTGGTTGTCACAATTATTTACTGAAGAAACCCTGGATGGAGCTGCCCGGCAAAGTCTGCTGGCGGGACGTCCGGGACCTGGACAACAGGATAAGGGAAAAATGGTCTGTGCCTGTTTTGGTGTAGGTGAAACCACAATTAAAGACACAATCCGTCAAGGTGAGGCCAAATCTGTGGAAGATATCGGCCGTTGTCTCAAAGCAGGAACCAACTGTGGATCCTGCATTCCCGAATTAAAACAGCTGTTAGCAAACTCCTGACGGTTGTTGGCAGAGACTTGTTTCTGCCTGAAAAAATTGACGAGCGGTCTGCATTTACGATGATGCTTTCCACTCTGAACCGCCCTGCGCGTATGCAGCCACAACGACGTGGCAAATCAATCTTTATTTTTTGATATTTCGGTTGCCGAACCAAGGTTCCGCGACCCGTAAGTTAAGGAAAGATCATGTCAAAATTACCTACATATACTGCAACGACGTTGATGGCGAGCTTGATTGGCACATTACCAATCACAGCAGTTTCTGCAGAGAAAGACAGTTTTTTGGAAGCACTGACCGGCGGTAAAGTCAGTTTCTCCGCCCGTGCCCGTTATGAGTCAGTCAAACAGGATAATGACCTGAAAGATGCCGATGCATTTACCGTGCGTTCAACGTTGGGTTATGAAACCGGTCGTTTAAACGGTTTCGGAGCTTTTATTGAATTTGAGAATGTGACCGATTTAGGTGGCGATAACTACAACAGTACGACCAATGGTGAAACCGACTATTCGGTGGTCGCTGATCCGGATGGTACTGAAGTAAACCAGGCTTATCTGAGTTATCAGGGCTTTGATACCTTGGCAAAATTTGGTCGGCAGCAAATCACTTATCGTGATGCACCATTTCATCGTTATATCGGTAATGTGCTATGGCGGCAGAATCATCAGACGTTTGATGCATTTTCCATCCAGAACAAGTCATTACCTGATACCCAGCTGAGCTATGCTTTTGTAAATAAAATCAATACCATTTTTGGTGATGATCGTGATTTTGGCATCATTAAAAATGGTGTGATTGATGTGAAAGCACATCTGTTTAATGCCCAGTACAGTGGTCTACCATTTGGCAAGCTCGAAGGTTATGGTTATTTGTTGGAGTATGAAGATGCTGAGGCCACATCTTCTAAAACGCTTGGTGTGCGATTCAGTGGTGCCCCTGCGATAAATGATGCCTGGAATCTGATTTATACCGCTGAATATGCACGTCAGAGCGACTATAAAAGCGGGACGATGGATGATCAGGATTATTATCTGGCAGAACTCGGTGCCAAACATAAAGGCTGGATGGCCAAACTGTCTTATGAAGTTCAGGAAGGTGATGGTACAGACAGTTTTAAAACGCCGCTGGGCACCAATCATGCGTTTCAGGGCTGGGCAGATCAATTCCTGACTACACCGGCACAGGGACTCAAAGATACCTATCTGACCGTGGTTGGCAATGTATTTTTCGGCGCTAAACTGATTGTTTCATATCACGACTTTGAGACTGATCAGGATAGTCTGGATGCCGGAAATGAGCTGGATATCCTGCTTGAAAAAACCTTTAATCAGCATTACACCGTGGGTGTGAAATACGCTGATTACAAAGCAGATAAAGAGTTTCCATCGCTGGTGGATACGGAAAAATTCTGGGTCTACGGACAAGTTAAATTCTGATATCTCCTCGGCTGATTGTTGGCCAGGCCAGCCCTGATCAGGGCTGGCTTTTTTTTTTGCCTTTATTCCAGGGGCTGTTGTTCTTTCAGATCAGTCTCTGTTAGGACTGAAAATGCACCAGTCAAGGCAGGAGCAATGCCGTTCATCCGGGGGGCATAAGTGTTGTATTTTCAGCCATACCCCGTAGGACCGAGACGATTTTTTCGCCTTGTTCGACAAAAAAATAGCCTACGGCAGAGGTGGATCTGAAAGATCAGCAGACCCAGGGTTTTCGCACCAAAAATAAGCAACTCGTTGTTTATTGCAACCCATTTTAATGCATGGTGTGACTTGGGTGATTCTTAATATATTGAAAAATATAGTGTTTTCCTCTGGCACAGCTTATGCAATGTCCCTTGTGTTGCCACACAAAGAAGGAGGCTACAACCATGGGATACCTAGTTGATTTTTTCTATTTGATGAAAGAGTTTTTCAAACTGCTTTTCTTGGTGTTGATTTCTCCACTGGGCCTAATGGCTGGTTATCTTTTCAGCTGGGAATAATGGAATAAAGATTAGTTGAGAGTCAGACTATGATAGTCAACCCCACCATAGCAGGTGCATTAACGGTAGCGGCATGCTTCGCCGCTACCAAACAATGGACGGTAAGTGTTCGTGATCAACGGCGTGTAAAACATGCCATTTCACAATTGGTTCGTCTCAAGCAGTTAATTGACCTCAGTCAGCAACATCGCGGAACCAGCAGTGCGGTTTGTGCTGGTAATGCCTCCCTCGCAGGCAAGCTGGTTTTCCTGCAAACAGAAATTGATCAATTTATTCAGGCCAGCGAAAACACCGATATGCAAACACTGCCGCAATGGCTGTCGTTTGTCGATCACTGGCCGCGTCTTAAAAAGCAAATCCAGGAACGCAGACTCACTTCACATCAGGTTATTCGTCAGCACAATGCCATGATTGACGGGCAATTGTCGTTGTTTGATGATCTCAGTCGTTTATACAATCTGCATCACTTCATGCTAGATAACATCACCCGTTTGTCCGAACTCTGCCTAGATACACTGCGTGCGGCTGAAACCCTGGGACAAATCCGTGCTGTGGGATCAACCTTGTGTGCCCGTGGGCAGGGCGGTGGTGCTGAGACCATGATGTTGTCTTTTCAACGTTTAACTGCCAACGGCAGAATTGCTGAACTGCTTAGAGAAATGGGTGGGATTCGGAATAAGGATTTGTTAAAGATACTTGCGGGCCAAAGCGACAAAATTGAGCGTGATACTGCTCTGTTATTACAGACGATAGATCAACAAGTGCTGATGGAAGGCGCCATTACGTTATCAGCCGATGATTTTTTTAAAACGGCTACCCGTGCCATTGAAACGGTACTCAATGTGTTTTCTCTTATCATTAATTATGCTGCGGATAATCATGCGAAACTCAACTGACATCACAACACAAAGTTTTAATTCCACATTGGTGTGCGATCGGTCAGATATTGCACAGCAATTAGTCGAACAATTGAACGGCACCATGTTCGAGGTGACCAACCAGTCGGCTTCTCTTCCTAAACTTGCGATGAAACAACTCGAATTCACCGGCATGTTCATTCTGGCAGTGCGAAACTGCGACAGTGACATGATGGCGCTGGTTGATATGTTGCTCAGGCAGCAACCCATGCCGGTGGTGATCTTTACGGATACCTATGATGCACAGGTCGAAAAACAAGCCATTCAGCTTGGAGTCAGTGCGTATGTGGTTGATGGTTTGCAACCGCATCGGGTGCTGCCATTACTCAGCACGGCACGCAATCGTTTTTTGCAACAACAAACGATGCGTGAACAAGTGCAATCACTGGAAACCAAACTGGCGGAACGCAAGATTATTGATCGAGCCAAGGGTGTGTTGATGCAGCAGCGTCAGTGCAGTGAGGATGAGGCTTATCGTCTGTTACGCACTACAGCGATGAACCAGAACATGCGTCTGGCTATGCTGGCAAAACAGGTGCTGGCCACAGCAAACCTGCTGGAAACTCATCCCCAAACCTGAAGCAAATCAATAAATTTGTCTGGTGTTGCACCATCTGGGTGCCAGACATTTTAATTAGCCCCAAATCGACGCAAGTTGCAGCAATGAGCTATATAGGGATCTATTGTAACTAACTGAAATATATGATTTTCTAAATAGGTATGTAGTTGGCATATTAACTGCAATGTGGACTCAAGACAATCCAATGCTGGATTGAAAACTGTAACCGGAATGGATTTTTTCTGGTATCCGGGCAACGCCGCCGTTTTCTGTCCCATGACTTGTTTATTTCGCATCATCTTATTAACAGATGTCTGAACTAAACAGTTTTAAGTTGGAGCTAACTATGTCTTTACCCCATAAGAATTCAAAACCTATGCGTCGATGGCTGTCTGCCGTTGCGATAACTACTGCTATCAGTTTTTCCTCTGCATTAGTTGCCGCCCCCGGAGAACTGGAAAAAGAAGACCTTCGTCTGGGCTTTATCAAACTCACCGATATGGCGCCATTGGCGATTGCTCAGGAAAAAGGTTTTTTTGAAGATGAAGGTCTGTACGTCACCCTGGAAGCTCAGGCGAATTGGAAAGTATTGCTGGACGGTGTGATCAATGGTGCACTTGATGGTGCACACATGCTGGCCGGCCAGCCCCTTGGCGCGACAATAGGCTATGGCACCCAGGCTGACATTATTACGGCATTCAGTATGGATCTGAATGGGAATGCCATTACCGTTTCCAATAAGGTTTGGGAGCAGATGAAACCCCATATTCCCATGCAGGAAGATGGGAATCCACAGCATCCAATCACTGCTGAGGCATTGAAGCCGGTCATTGAATCATTCAGGCAACAAGGTAAATCATTCAATATGGGCATGGTGTTCCCCGTATCGACCCATAACTATGAATTACGTTACTGGCTGGCGGCTGGTGGTATCCATCCCGGTTATTATGCCCCGCATAAAGGTGACAGCAGCGGTCAACTCCAGGCAGAGGCTTTGTTATCTGTCACACCTCCACCGCAAATGCCCTCGACCATGGAAGCTGGCACCATTGATGGTTACTGTGTGGGTGAGCCCTGGAATCAGCAAGCTGTATTTATGGGGATTGGCGTACCCGTCATTACCGATTATGAAATATGGAAAAATAATCCGGAAAAAGTTTTTGGTGTTAGCCAGCAATGGGCTGATAAACATCCCAATACCCATATCGCCATGGTCAAAGCGTTGATTCGTGCTGCACATTGGCTGGATGCCGAGAACAATGCCAATCGTCCTGAAGCGGTGGAGATTTTGTCCCAGAGCTATTACGTCGGTGCCGATTATGATGTGATTGCCAATAGCATGACGGGTACCTTTGAGTATGAAAAAGGCGATAAACGCGATATTCCGGATTTCAACGTGTTTTTCCGTCACAACGCGACCTACCCATACTACAGTGATGCTATCTGGTATCTGACACAGATGCGCCGTTGGGGACAGATTCCTGAGGCCAAACCGGATAGCTGGTACACCGATATGGCCAAGAAGGTATATCGCCCGGACATTTATCAGATTGCCGCAATGGAACTGATTGAAGAGGGCAAGTTAAGTGCAGCCGATTTTCCTGATTTTTCGACTGAAACCGGTTTTAAGCCGGCACAGAATGAGTTTATTGATGGCATTGAATATGACGGGACAGCACCTAATGCTTACCTGGAAAAATTTGCTATTGGCCTGAAAGGAGAGGAGCAGGCGGATTAATCGCCTGCTTTTCATAACACGGACAAAGATGAACTCTATGAAAGATAAATTTATATATTTTCTGGAAATGACGGGGCTGAACTGGTTCGTACCACTGGCGAAAATCGCCGGTGGGGAACCGGCCGGGTTCCAGTTTCAACAGCTGGTCAAAATGATTGGTTTACCGTTACTGGCCATGTTGGCTTTTTTAATGTTCTGGCATGTAGGCGCGGCTAAAGTGGATACCAGTCTCGGACAATTACCGGGGCCGGTTCAGGTTTGGGAACAGGTTAAGGTGCTTAATCAGGAGCATCAGGCCGAACGTCAACGGGCCAGCGACTTTTATCAGCGTCAGGCAGAACGCAATGCGGAAAAGCTGGCCAAAAACCCGGAAGCTGAGATTCGGGTTCGGGACTTTACGGGAAGACCCACTTTTGTCGATCAAATCTGGACCAGTCTGTTTACCGTATTTGTTGGCTTTCTATTAGCCAGTCTGATTGCCATACCAATAGGGATTGTCAGTGGCCTGAGTCAGAATCTTTACAACGCCATCAATCCGCTGATTCAGATTTTTAAACCTGTATCACCGTTAGCCTGGTTGCCCATTGTGACCATGGTGGTCAGTGCGGTGTATATTTCTGCCGATCCGATGTTTTCCAAATCCTTTATTACCTCGGCGATCACCGTCATGTTGTGTTCTTTGTGGCCAACGTTGATTAACACTGCAGTCGGTGTGTCATCTATTGATCGTGACTTATTGAATGTTGGCAAGGTGTTACGACTAGGCTATTTCACCACGGTATGGAAGATCGTTATTCCTTCCTCTATTCCGATGATTTTTACCGGTTTGAGAATTTCTCTGGGTATTGGCTGGATGGTACTGATTGCTGCAGAAATGCTGGCACAGAATCCGGGCCTGGGTAAGTTTGTCTGGGATGAGTTTCAAAATGGCAGTTCCAATTCGCTCAGTCGGATTATGGTGGCGGTGCTGGCAATCGGTCTGATTGGTTTTGTATTGGATCGCATTATGCTCACACTGCAGAAATTTTTCTCATACGACAAAACCGCGAATATTCGATAGGAGAATATGAAAATGGCTAGTTATTTAAATATCGATCATGTCAGCATTGATTTTCCAACGGCTAATGGACCGTTTCGCGCGTTGGACAATGTGAATATCCAAATCAACAAAGGTGAGTTTGTCAGTATAATTGGCCATTCCGGCTGCGGTAAATCCACGGTGATGAATATTGTCGGTGGTTTGTATCAGGCGACAGAGGGGGGGGTGATTCTGCAAGGCAGGGAAGTCAATGAACCTGGACCAGATCGGGCCATTGTGTTCCAGAATCATGCCTTGTTTCCCTGGCTGACCTGTTATCAGAATGTCGAACTGGCGGTGAAATCAGTGTTTGGCAAAACCCGTAACCGTCAGCAGATTCGTGACTGGACCTCGCATAATCTGGAACTGGTGCATATGACGCATGCCAGGGATAAACTGCCAGCAGAGATTTCCGGTGGTATGAAGCAGCGTATCGGTATTGCCAGGGCATTGGCGATGGAGCCAAAAGTGTTGTTAATGGATGAGCCATTCGGTGCTTTGGATGCGTTAACCCGGGCGCATTTGCAGGATTCGCTGATGGAAATTCAGTCAGAATTAAACAACACCGTTATCATGATCACCCATGATGTCGATGAAGCCGTGCTCCTATCTGACAAAATTGTGATGATGACCAATGGTCCGGCGGCCAGTATAGGCGAGATTATGGAGGTAAAACTTCCCCGACCAAGACAAAGACTGGCACTGGCGGATAACCCTGATTACAACCATTATCGTTCTGAAGTGATTAAATTTTTGCATCAAAGGCATGCCAGAAAAGTCGCCTGATGCGTTTTGAATAAGCTATAAAACGCCTAGGCATGGATGCAAATGTGAATCACACCTGCCCAATTTGGGCAGGTGTGATATTTAACAAAACTTCTCGGTGAAATGGCCGCTATATATGTTGTTAAACACAGTTGTATTCCAATCCATGAATAAAGGTATGCCTATGCAGCAGTTGCATGATGCTGAACAAACCAGTCTGTATGTGACGGCTGATTTTCACCATTTAACGTTGAGCAGTCATTTTCAGCCTATTTTCAGCATCTCACATCGTCGACCGGTCGGCTATGAAGGCCTGATTAGAGCGGTTGACCCGCAAAAACAGCCACAAACGCCTCTGGAGTTACTGGCTATCCCCCAAAACGGCGTGGAAAACCTATCCCTGGATCGTCTCTGCCGCCGGCTGCATATGCATAATTTTGCCCGGCAACCGAATGGTGAAGCCTGGTTGTTTTTAAATCTGAATTCACAATGCCTTGTGTCAGAACGGCCGGATGCCGGCTTTATGAATGCGTTATTTGAACAGACTGGTATCGCACCACAACGGGTGGTTATCGAAATTCTGGAAAGTGAAATTGATGACCGGCAATACTTACGCAGTCTGATTCGCCACTTCCGTCAGCTTGGCTGTCTGATAGCCATTGATGATTTTGGTGCCGGGCATTCCAATTTTGATCGTATATGGGAGCTGGAACCGGATATTGTCAAAATAGATCGCAGCATGATTCGTGGCGCCGGCACTTCCAGCCGGGTCGAGCGTATTCTGACCGGTGTTGTCTCGCTGATCCATGAAGCGGGTAGTCTTGTGGTAATCGAGGGGGTGGAAACCGAGCGGGAAGCGTTAGTCGCCATCGCAGCAAATGCCGATATGATCCAGGGCTTTTATTTTGCCAAACCACAGCAGCGTATTACGCCAAACCTCAAGTTTGCTGAAGACATTGATCATTTATTGAAAATACAGCAACGCCAGCGCTTTAAAAACAGCCACCAGATGAATCAGGATTTCAAAAAAATAGAGACACTCTTCCGTCAGGCGGTCAGTGAGTTTTCCATTACCAATGCGTTTGATACCAGCACCCATATTCTATTTAAGGAAAAACGCGCCGTACGATGTTATCTGTTGGACGAAGTTGGTTTTCAGATGGCACGTAATGTTTATTCCCCACATTATCAACAGAAAATGGACGCTCGTTTTACCCCTTTGCTGTCTGGTGATAATGCCAATTGGTCCCACAAACACTATCACTTCCGCGCGATTGAGCATCCCGGTGAAATGCAGGTCAGCCGTCCATATCTGTCGGTTGCTGACTCAAGAATGTGCATAACCGTCTCTCAAACGGTCGTGGTGCATAACAAACTGTACGTGTTCTGCTGTGATCTGGATTGGCAGGACGATTAATTCGGTCAACAAGTGGTGGCTTAATGAGCCGGGGAAAACAGGGGGAGGGGGGAATGCTGGAGGTCATCAAAAAATACCGCTTTTTTTTACTGCCACTTGGTTTAGTAGCGTTTTTTGATATTACCCTGCTGGCAATGAACTACGGCCTTTCTGCTCAGCTTGAAGCCTCATCAATCAATATCAATATTGCCGGCAGACAACGCATGTTGTCACAGAAAATGACCAAGTCCCTTTTACTGATGCATTATCAGCAGAAACAGGGAATAGATACGCAAGCGGCACATCAGGAGCTGATGGATGCCATGGAGTTGTTTGACCAGACCTTAACAGCCATGCGCTATGGTGGTGAAACGCTTAGCGCTGACAGCCGGCCGATTCGGGTCAAACAATTCAACGAAACCGTTATTCAAAAAACGCTGATGCAATCACTGGCATTGTGGGAACCACTGTATCGTTCGATTCAACAAATGCAGCTCAGCGAATCAGCGTTGGAGGAACTGGTTAATGCGATGGTGGCGGATAATCTGCAATTGCTGGCGTTAATGAATAAACTGACCAACCAGCTGGAAACGGCTGCCAAACGCCAGACTTATCTGCTGCGAGGTCTGCAGACCATTATTGTTATCCTGATTCTGCTGTCATTTGCCATGGCCATTAACCGCTTGATACGCCGGGAACAGTATTTCAGCAAATTGATGGAAAAAAGCTCAGATATTGTTATCGGCATTAACTCCGCGACCAGCCGTATTACCTTTATCAGTGCGTCGGTGAAGTTACTTTTACAACGCGATGAAAGTTATTATCTGGGCCATCCTTATCACCGGTTATTTAGTCAGGAATCGGCCTCGCGTATTTCACATTTGCTACTGCTTGCCAAAAAGTTTCGCCCCTTGCCTTATAACCGCTGTGAAGTGCAACTGATTCGGGCTGATAATGCGTTAATTGATGCCGAAATGCTGTTGCAGCTTAATCGTAGCGAAGATGGCCGTACGATTGAGCTAAGTGCGGATATTCGTGACATCACCGAACGTAAACAACTGGAACTGGCGCTGACTGAGATGGCCCATAAAGATAGTCTGACCGGACTGGCTAATCGGGCACAGTTCAGTTTAATGGCAGAGCAGGCCATTTTGCAGGCACAGCGTAAAAGCAGCTCGTTGGCCATGATGTTTATTGATCTGGATAATTTTAAATCAGTGAATGATATTTGCGGGCATCATGTCGGTGATGCGTTGCTGGTTGAAGTCGCGCAGCGGATAAATCAGCGCTTACGCGCATCGGATACGGTATTTCGAATTGGCGGAGATGAGTTTGTGGTGTTGCTGAGTGATGTGGCGCAGAATCAGCATTTGCAAACCGTTGGCGATAAAATCATAGCAGCGCTTTCCGAAAAAATACTGATCGATAACTGCCCTTGTCAGATAGGCGCCAGCATTGGAATTGCCCGCTATCCGGAAGATGGTGAAAACATAGATGCCTTGTTAAAGGCCGCTGATGAGGCTATGTATCGCGTCAAACAATCCGGCAAAAATGCTGTAGCTTTTGTTGCCTGATGGTCTGCACAGCTATGGTGCGCGTTCAGTCAGTTTGATTTAAACAGGTGCATTGGATACCTTTTTAACTGCTTGGATAACTATAAAATCAATAACTTAGAAGTTGGCATAATTCCCGCTTAAGTCGCTCACCAATGTTGGTCAAACGTTCTGAAGTGAGAACTCGATGTCTGCCTCAAATTTAAAATTTTTATCCTTCAGCGGTAACAGCCGCATCTTACATCTTAGCTGGATGGCCTTTTTTATCAGTTTTGTGGTCTGGTTTAACCATGCACCGCTACTGGTTTCGATTAAAGAAACGCTTGGCCTCACCGACCAGCAAATTAAAACCTTATTAATCCTCAATGTTGCTCTGACTATTCCCGCCCGGATTGTGGTGGGCATGCTGGTCGATAAATATGGCCCCAAAATCATGTATTCATTACTGCTGGGTATTTCCAGCATGTTGTGTTTCTTTTTTGCGATAGCCGACAGCTTTGAGCAAATGGCGCTGGCACGTTTTATGTTGGGTTTTGTCGGCGCCGGTTTTGTTATCGGTATCCGGATGATTTCAGAATGGTTTCCTGCCAAACAGGTCGGTCTGGCAGAGGGCATTTATGGTGGCTGGGGTAACTTCGGTTCTGCAGCGGCGGCAATGAGTCTGCCGACCATCGCATTGATATTTGGTGGTGATGAAGGCTGGCGCTATGCCGTGGCTTTGACCGGTTTTATCGCATTGGTTTATGCGTTTATCTATTACAACAGTGTGTCAGATACACCCAAAGGTTCAACCTATTTCAAACCGAAAAAATCCGGGGCGATGGAGGTCACCAGTAAAGGGGATTTTCTGCTGTTAATTCTGATGACCATTCCGATGTATGGCGCGCTGGGGTTGTTAGCCTGGAAACTGTCACCAAACGGGGTTTCATTACTGACTGAGTCGGTGACCATGTTGATCTATGGTGGACTGGTGTTACTGTTTCTCTATCAGCTTTATCATATCTATCAGGTCAACAAATCCATATTTCACACGCCTGTTCCAGAGATTCACCGTTATAAGTTCAAACAGGTGGCAGTGCTGAATCTGGCGTATCTGGCAACGTTTGGCTCTGAACTGGCGGTCGTATCAATGTTACCGTTATTTTTCAGCGAAACCTTTAATATCACTGTAGTGCAGGCAGGTTTGCTGGCCTCTGGTTTTGCCTTTATGAATCTGGTGTCACGACCTACCGGTGGTTATTTCAGTGATAAATTGGGGCGTAAACTGACGTTGACCATTTGTCTGGCAGGGCTGGCCGTCGGTTATTTTGTGATGGGTCTGATAACGCCGGAATGGTTTATTGTGTTGGCCGTATTGGCGACCATGTGCTGTTCGTTCTTTGTACAGGCAGGTGAGGGGGCGGTATTTGCCGTTGTACCTTTAGTACAACGTCGTTTGACCGGACAAATTGCCGGTATGGCGGGTGCTTATGGTAATGTCGGTGCATTGCTGTTTTTGACGGTATTGTCGGTAGTATCTGCTCAGTTATTTTTCTGGGTCATTGCGGCCACGGCCTTAGTCACCTTAATTGTGGTGCAGTTTATGGATGAGCCGCGCGGCCAGATGGCAGAAGTGTTACCGGATGGCACCGTGCAAATGATTGATGTGCATTAATAACGGGATAAGCTCATGCTGAAAGTCCGTTGTGGGCAATATTCTCAGGCTGGCGTAAAAGCTGAAAATCAGGATGCGATTGGTTTTTATGCCCCGGAGAATGCCTTACTGCTGGAGAGCAAAGGGGCCATCTGCGCGATTGCCGATGGCATCAGCAGCAGTGAGCAGGCACGTGAGGCCAGTCATGCCGCAATAACCGGATTCATTGCCGATTATTTCAGTACGCCGGATACCTGGTCGGTCAAGCAGTCAGGCGGTAAGGTCTTAACGGCGATTAATGTCTGGTTGTGCGGGCAGAGCCATCAGTTTCGGGAAATGTCACGGGGCTTTGCGACCACATTTTCTGCGGTGATCATCAAATCGGTGACTGCACATCTGTTCCATGTCGGTGATGCCCGAATCTATCTGTTTCGCAACAATACGCTGGAACAACTGACGCAGGATCACCGCATCAAACTTGATGAAGGTAAAGAATATTTGGGGCGTGCGCTGGGTGTTGATTACGCGCTGGAAATTGATTACAAACATCTCAGTGTCGAGCAAGGCGATGTGTTTGTTTTGATGACTGATGGCGTTTATGAATTTGTTGCTGACAGTGTCATCAAACAGCAGTTGAGCGCAACCGAAGATCCTGAACAATCTGCCAAAATGTTATGTGAACTCGCGTTACAAAATGGCGGCCAGGACAATGTCAGTTGTCAGCTGTTTTGCATTGATGCCTTGGCTGATCCCAAACCGGATGAAGTCTATGCCAGGTTAACGGCGTTACCGTTTCCTCCCGAATTGTATGAAGGTGTCATCCTCGATGGTTATCGGGTATTGCGTGAATTGCATGCCAGTTCGACCAGTCAGTTGTATCTGGCCATTGATACCGAAACCAATCAGAAAGTGGTGTTAAAAACCCCATCCGTCAATTTCGAGGATGATCCGGCGTATCTGGAGCGTTTTCAGCTTGAAGAATGGATCGGCCGTCGAATTGATAACCCGCATGTGGTGAGAATTGTTGAACAGCCGCGTCCACGGCGTTTTTTATATTACGTAATGGAATATATCGCTGGCAAAACCCTGCAACAGAAACTGGATGATGAAGGACCGCTAAGTCTCGGTGAAGTCAGGCAACTGCTACCGCAACTAATTTCCGGAATCAGAGCCTTCCATCGACTGGATATGCTGCACCAGGATCTCAAACCCGGCAATATTATGCTGAGTGATGAAGGTGTGGTAAAAATCATTGATTTTGGCTCCACCCGCATCGCCGGAATTGCCGATGTGGCTTCGCCGATTGAACGCAAAAAATTACTGGGAACCCGGGAATATACGGCACCCGAATATCTGTTGGGTGAACAGGCCGGAGTACAGGCCGATCAGTTTGCCCTGGGATCAATTCTTTATAATCTGCTCAGTGGCCAACTACCTTATGGCAAGCATTTTGAAAAAGCCATTAATCGTCAGCATCTCAGTCGACTGAACTATCAACCGTTAACACAGCTGCAAGCAGAGATCCCGGTATGGGTGGATAAAGCCATTCAAAAATCCGTTCAGCTAAATCCGCAAAGACGCTATGAAGTTTTATCCGAGCTGCAAACAGATCTGACAAAACCTAACCCGGTATTTTTACAAGATGAATATGTCCCGTTGATTGAACGTCATCCGCTGCGATTCTGGCAAACGCTCACTATTTTAAGTGTGCTGTTTAATCTGATATTGCTTTATCTTTTAGTGGGCTAATCAAATCAGCCTTAAAGCTGGAATTCAAGCTGACCAATCTTTATCAGCCGAGATACAAAAAAGCCGGGAATCATCCCGGCTTTTTGATTGCTTTGATTAAATTTACTTAATCGGCAGGAAATACAATTTTCCAGCTTTCATATCGGGCATCAGAATATGTTTGCCATCTGCTGATAAGGCGATATCTGCTGCAGATTCATATTCATCAGTGATAAGTTGGGGTGTCGCTTTGGGGTCAGCCAATTGCCACACCTGGCCACCTGCCCAGTCACTGATATACAGGACACCATTGGTATCCCTGACCAGGCCATCCGCCCCGCCGAAGCCGCTGTTTACTTTAGTGGCTTTGCCGTTGGCGATATCCAGCTGGAATAAGTCACCGGTACCAAAGTCGGCTACCAGCATTTTGTTATAGCCATCCATCAGCAGACCATTAGGCCGTTTAATACCGGATTTGGCATTAATGATTTCGCTGACCTCACCTTCGGCTGAAATTTGATAAATACCAGCATCTTTGCCGTCATCGTCACCACTATCAGATACATAGATATTGCCATGACCATCTATTTCAACATCATTCAGGAACACGGGTTTGCCGGGGAAGCCATCGGCTTTCACCATTATCTCGTGCTGACCGTCGAGACTGATTTTCACCAGTTGATCCACATCGGCGACAAACAGCGTGTTGTTAAACAGGTCGATACCTTTAGGATCATTAAGACCATCAACCAGTGTTTCAGTGCTGCCATCGGTATTTACAACAGTGACTTTGCCATCGCCTGGTTTACCAAATTCGCCGATTTCGGTAACAAATACCCGGCCATCCGGATGTGCGATAGCCGATTCGGGCATCACCAGTCCTTCCACTGTTTTGCTCGAATGAGCTGAGGTTGCGGTGCTGGCTGAGACAGTTTCTTCACCGTAACTGACACGGTAAATCACGCCATTAAAATCATCTGAAACCAGCACTGAACCATCGGGTAACTGCAGCACGTCTGTCGGGCGTCCCCAGGCTTCACCATCGATTAACCAGCCATCAATAAAAGTTTCGTGACCACTGACCTGATTATTATCATCAAAGGTTACACGAACCAATTCATAACCCACTGGCTCGGTACGGTTCCAGGAACCATGCTGGGCAATAATGACATCGCCTTTAAAGTCCTCCGGGAACATGTTGCCGGTATAAAACTTCATGCCCAATGCGGCTGTATGGGCTTGAAACTCGGCTACCGGAAAGGTGACATCTTTCGGCGGAGTTTTGTCTGCCCAGTCTTCGTGGCGTTCTTTACCACCGGCATAATATGGGAAGCCAAAGTGCATGCCTTTTTCGGGAGCGGCATTCAGTTCACCTGGCGGGATATCATCACCCATCATATCGGTATTGTTATCGGTGAAATACAACACGCCAGTGTCCGGCTGGAAATCCATGCCAACTGAGTTACGAATGCCTTCTGCATAGATCTCGGCATCACTGCCATCTGCATTCATCCGGATAATGGTGGCCTCGAAACCTTCGACATCACAGATATTGCAGGGTGCACCAACGGTGACATAAAGCTTACCATCAGGCCCAAAGTCAATATAACGCCAGCCATGATGGGCTTTGTCAGGCAGCTCTTCATATATGACTTCACGCATTTCCTTGAATGGCAAGGTCAGGTCAAAGCCGGGTGCAGCATAACGGGCAATGCGGTTCTGTTCGGCAATATAGAGATTTCCCTGGTGCATAGCGACACCATTGCCGACTTTAAGATCATCAAGAATCGTGACCACTTCATCGGCTTTACGATCCTTATTGCGATCCACAACAGCATAGGCTTTGGGGCCGCGGGTGCCGACAAATACGGTTCCGGTGGATTGGCCGAGAGCCATTTGGCGGGCACCGGGCACTTCGGCATAGACCTCAACTTTAAAGCCCTCTGGTACATTGAGTTTATGCAGATTTTTTTCGACATCTGCGGCACCGGCAAAGCTGCCTGTGCTGATTAGACCAAGCGAGGCAAGGGTTAAGGCACTTACGGTTTTGAGGTTAAACTTCATGGTGTTCCTCCATTGTGAAGATTTCAGATATTCGATGTGGTGACAATAATTTTGCCGACTTGTTGATTGGATTCCATGTATTGATGCGCAGCAACAATGTCATCCAGTGAAAATGTCTTGGCAATAATAGGTTTTAGATGGCCTGCAGCGAGTCCTTTTTCAATAAATTCCACTCCGCGTTGCAAGCGTTTGGCATCCTGGCTGATTTCGAACAGGGTATAGCCGCGAAACGTCAGTCCTTTTCCTAACGCAGCAAACAGCGGGAACGGGGAGCTTTCTGTACTGAGTGCGCCGTAAACGAAAATTTGTGCAAATTGGCCACAGGCATCGGCTAATTCATTCAATGCGGGGCCGGCAACGGGGTCAAACACCATATCTGCACCTTTGCCGCCCGTTATCAGCGTAACCTGCTCAGCGATTTGCTGGGATTCACTGACAATAACGTGTTTGGCGCCATGTTTTAGCAATAGTTCTTTTTTATCCGCGGAACGGGTAATCGCAACCGGGATCGCGCCTGCCTGATTGGCTATCTGGATGGCCGCCAGCCCGACACTGCTTGATGCGGCCGGAATTAACAACGTCTGACCTTCTGTTAGCTGACCGATATCAATTAATGCGCCCCAGGCCGTGAGATATTGCATCCACACTGCTGCAGCTTCTTCATCGGAAATATTGGCAGGTTGCCTGACCAGTGCGTGAATCGGCAACAAAGCTTTTTCAGCATAGGTGCCGTATTGGTTCATTGAAAAAGCCGGGATGACATTCACCTTGTCGCCGATTGAAAACTGGCTGACATTTGGCCCCACCTGTTCGATGATGCCAGAAGCTTCATAACCCAGTCGGGCAGGGAGTTGAGGTGTTTCGAGATACTGGCCATTACGAAACATGACTTCAGCGCGATTAAGACCGATGGTGTTAACTTTGACGAGCACTTCATCGGCTTGCGGAGCCGCCAAATCCATTTCATCCAATTGTAAAACCTCTGGTCCACCCATTTGGTGGAAACGAGCAACTTTGCTCATGCTCATATAAAAATCTCCATTAATTCTGTGGTTTTGTTAATACGTGTTGAAATAAGGTATCGATGAATGCTTGAAGCGGAGCGGTGCTGGAATGCATTTTGGCGCTAAGAACGGCACCTTGCCATCCGGATAACAGAAACTCGGCAAACTGTTCTGTATTGGTATTCCGGGGCAGTTCACCACAATCAATTGCGGCCTGCAGGCAAACGATGAATTGTTGTTTCCAACCTTCAAAGACCTGATCAAGGCGGAGTCTGAACGTTTCATTCTGGCTGGATAATTCCTGGCCGAGCGTGCCAATCAGACAACCACGTTTGCATTTTCCTTCGCGGATTGTGTCCAGACCGTTTTCCAGATAATCACGAATACGTTGTAGTGGTTGGACGTTTTCATTGGACAGAAAGGCATCAATTTTTTCGGCATAATCCAAAGCGAACTCATCAATCACCGCCAGCCCGAAATCTTCTTTACTGGCGAAATAATAATAAAAAGAGCCCTTGGGTACACCAGCCGTTTTCAACACCGTATTTAATCCGGTGGGATTAAAACCATGGCTTCCCAGCACTTCAGTGCCAACCTGAATTAACAATTTTTTTGTTTCTGTGCGTGTCATATTAGACCAGTCGTCTAGTAAATTTCTGACCATAATAGACCGGTCGTCTAGTAAATGCAAACCATCACAAAATAATCCGTTTTGTGTTGCTGTTCTGATTAAATCAGCATGAACTAAATTTCATATAAAAAGCTCATAAAGGTTTAAGCTGGGATTTTGTTTCAGAATTCAGCAAGCAAACAACAACAAGGAGATCGTAAATGGGCACTAAAACATTCAAATATTTGCCATTGGCATTGTTGCTAGGGATGGTTATCAATCCTGTTATGGCCGAGGAAAGAGAGAAATCGACAGTCGAAAAAATTGTTGATGTGCAACATGATTTATTTAACGGGCCGCGTGAGGGTTTACGTTCTAATCACACGAAAGGTGTCGTGCTAACCGGTGAGTTTCATCCCGCTGAGTCCGCACGTCAAATTACTTTTGCAGCCCATTTACAAAAGGATCCATCACCTGTAGTTGTGCGTTTTTCCAATGCGACCGGTTTTCCGGATATCGCTGACAACGATCCTAAGGGACTGGCAAAAGGCATGGCGATGCGGATTGATCTGGGAGACGAGGAATACACCGATATGGTACTCAGTTCAGTGCCACGTTTTCCCGTGGCGACTCCTGAAGCCTTTCTGGAAATGCTCACGGCAGTAAGAGATTCTGCTGCTTCAGATGCTGAAACCAAACCTATCCAGCAGTTTTTAGCTGATAACCCCAAAGCCAAACATTTTGTGGACTATCCCAAGCCATTTCCGGCCAGTTTTGCCAACCTTTCCTATCACGGCATAAATGCGTTTAAATTTACCAATGCTGAAGGTGAGTCGGTTTATGGTCGCTATATAGTAATGCCACTGGATGGTGTTAAAACGCTGGAAAAAGCTGATGCCGAAGCACAAAACGCAAATTACCTGATGAATGAGATTCGTGAGCGATTACCACAGCAAGCTGCTAAGTTTCGCTTATCAGTGCAACTCGCTGAGGACGGTGATGAAGTAAACGATGCGACTGTAGTCTGGCCAGATGATCGTCAGGTGGTCGAGTTAGGTACTATCGTGATCGAGGCGGCGATGGCGGATGCTGCAGCTTATGAAAAAGCGACTATGTTCAATCCCTTGGCCTTGCCGGAAGGTATAGAGCCTTCAGCGGACCCGATTTTACTGGCCAGACCCGGTGCGTATGCGGTCAGCTTTCAACATCGTATGGATTAATCATTATTCAGAGCTGGCTAAAATTGCAAAAACGCACCCATTAAAACATTCAAAGAGGATTGTTATGACACAAGCATCACAAACGTTAAGAGATATCGTAGGCTTAGGACATCAACCCGCCAAACTGAGTGATTCGGCGTTAATTATGATCGATTGTCAGAATACCTATCGAACCGGTGTTATGCAGCTGACCGGGGTGGAAAAAGCCATTGTTGAGGCTAAAGCGTTACTGGAGCGTGCAAGAGCACTGAATATTCCTGTTATTCATATACAACACGATGGCGGTGTTGGCTCACCCTACGATTTAACGACAGAGCTGGGACAGATATCCAACGAAGTTGCCCCCAGAGATGGGGAATACGTTATTACTAAAAACTTTCCCAATTCATTTATTCAGACGGAACTGGATGAGCGGCTAAAATCATTGAACATTGAGAATATTGTGTTGGCCGGTTTTATGACGCATATGTGCGTCAATTCCACAGCACATGGTGGTTTTAATCTGGGCTATAAACCGACGGTCGTGGCCAGTGCCACGGCCACACGCCCACTGCAGGCTGCACATGGTAAGGTTATATCGGCTGAACTGGTTCAGGATGGTGCCATAGCATCAACCCGGGATTTATATGCCGCTGTGGTAGATAGCATTGCTGATTTGCCAGATTAAGCGATACTAAAAAGCCCGGTAGTGGATTTAACTACCGGGCTTTGTATTAGTTTTCAAAAGGGACTGGAACGGGGGTATTCGCTGTGGAAGGCGGCAATTGCGGAATGGCAAATTGCGGCTGATCGCCCGTCAGGGTTTTCAAAAATGCAGTGATATTTTTGATGTCCTGTTCTTCCAGTTCCTGACCTAACTGTAATCTGGCCATGACATCCACAGCATCTTCCAGTTTCCAATATGCACCATCATGGAAGTAGGGATAGGTCAGCTCGACGTTGCGTAAGGTGGGCACTTTAAATGAAAAACGGTCGGCATCTTTTCCGGTGACAGCAATACGACCTTCTGCAGGATTTTCGGTCTGGTAGGGCTCCATGATCCCCATCCTCTGGAATGAACTGCCTCCTACGGCTTCACCATTATGACAAGCCACACAGCCGATTTGTTTGAACTTTTGATAACCGGCAATTTCCGTATCAGTTAACGCATTGTCGTTACCTTTAAGCCACAAATCAAAACGTGAATTGGGGGTAACCAGTGTTTCTTCAAAGGCGGCAATAGCATTGGTGACTTGGTCCAGAGTAATGTCATCACTGCCATAAATTTTATTGAACTCAGCCACATATTGTGGAATCGAACGCAATACATCGATGGCCAGAGAGTGACTGAAAGCCATTTCCATGGGATTGGCAATGGGACCAGCAGCCTGTTCCTGTAAATCAGCTGCACGACCGTCCCAGAATTGTGCGAGATTCATACTCGAATTGAGTACGGTAGGAGAGTTAATCGGGCCTTGCTGCCAATTATGTCCAATCGAAGTTGGAAGATTATCACTACCACCCATACTGAGGTTGTGGCATGAATTGCAGGAAATAAAACCGGAACGTGACAGTCTGGGATCAAAAAAAAGTTTTTTCCCGAGTTCAACTTTATCCGGTTCGGTAATAATAAATGTCTGGATGGGTTTGATTGGTTCATTTGCCAGACGATCAGCCATAACAGGAGATATATTCAGCATGCTGAACAGTCCCACTAACAGTATTTTATGCATCCCGCACCTCTATCCACCAATTATTGATAGTTTGATTGTAGGTGGAGCAATAATTTGCTGTAGGGTAAACGGGCACAGAATTGATCTGGATCAATAGATCCATCAATCATGATGAGGCATATCAGTTCGTTATTAATTGCTATCATGACAAAAAAATAATTATAGAGAGAAAAGAAAATGCGTTTAAAAGACTTCATCTGGATGGGAGGGTTGCTGGCGGGTATTTCCTTTCCGTTATTAGCTGCAGAACATGAATGGCCGGTCTATGGTGGAAATGATCTGCACCAGCGTCATAGCCAGTTGGTACAAATAAATAAAAGTAATGTGACGGGCCTGGTCGAAGCATGGGAGTTTGATACAGGTATCAACGATACTTTTCAGGCAACACCGGTAGTCCAGGATGGCGTAATGTACGTTTCCCTGCCATTCAATGACGTGGTCGCACTGGATGCAGGCAATGGAAAGCAGTTATGGCGTTATCAGCATGATCTGGACAAGGATTATCCTATTTGCTGCGGATCGGCTAATCGTGGGGTGGCCGTTGCCAATGGCATGGTATTTACCGGCACCATTGATGCGAGATTAATCGCTCTGGACGCTAAAACCGGTAAAAAACGTTGGGATCATCAGGTAATAGGGGAAAACACGGGTATCAGGGAAGATGTCAGCAAACTGGATGATACTGAGCTTGGTAGTGTTTCAGGGACCTCAGGTGCGGGTATTAATATGGCACCAATGATCTATCAGGATACTGTCATTATCGGCATCACGGGGGTCGGTTATGGGTTGCATCTGGATGCTACAGACTCTGACTCACCCTTGGGCACGGTTGTGGGTATTGCCGGAAAATTTGGTCGTCGTGGTTTTATGGCTGGCTATGATATTCATACCGGTGAGCAGAAGTGGCAGTTTGACACCATTAAATCAGAGAACTGGGAAGGAAACTTCGTTACCAAAACGGCTGATGGCATTGAATTACCTCGTGATATTGCCAAAGAAAAAGCGGCGATGAAAGAACATGCTGATGCCTGGCGTTATGGAGGGGCCTCGGCCTGGAGTACTCCGGTTATTGATCCCTATACCGGGATTCTGCATTTTGGTACAGGTAATCCTTCGCCACAAATGGAAGGCTCTTCGAGGCCCGGAGATAATCTCTACAGCAGCTCATTACTGGCACTTGATGCGAAGAGTGGTGATTACAGGTGGCATTATCAACAGGTGCCGCATGATAGCTGGGGCTATGATGTCGCCAGTCCACCGGTATTATTTGATATTACGATTAAAGGACAGCCTGTTCCGGCGATTGGTCAGGCAGGAAAAACCGGCTGGTTTTATGTGCATGACAGACGTAACGGTAAGTTTCTCTATAAAAGCGACGCTTTTGTCCCGCAGAAAAATATGTTTTCACTGCCCAGTGCAGAGGGCACTATTATTTATCCCGGCGTAATGGGCGGTGCGAACTGGTCACCTGTATCAGTGGATGCCCGCAGACGCCTGGTGTTTATTGCCGGTATTCACTGGCCGGTGGAATATAAACTACATCAACAAGCGGCGGCAGAGGGTAAGGAAGCCGTGCGTTACTCTTCAATGTCGCCATTAAACACCCCGGAAAAACACGGTTTATTGACAGCAATTGATTTAGATGACGGCAAAATTGTCTGGCAGGTTAAAACTGAAAATCCATTGATTGGTGGGGTATTAAGTACCGCCAGTGGCTTAGTGTTTACCGGTGAAGGCAGTGGTGAACTTATGGCTTTTGATGCTGATTCCGGGGACAAACGCTGGAGTGCTAAAACCGAAGCAGGCGTCAATGCGCCGCCTATTAGCTACAGTATTGATGGCAAGCAACATATTGCTGTCGCAGTAGGTGGTAACCGCTTATTTGGTTTTAAAACCGGGCAGAAAATCAAGGTCTGGCGTTTACCCTGAATTGATACCTGTTTCACTATTGTCACCATATCTCTCAATAAGATTTTTATAGATGAATACATTTGGAAACTTTGAATAGATGAATGGTATCAAGGCCAGGGTGATCCTGCTTTGTACCAGCCTGATTTTATTAACGGCCTTCACTATGCAGCTCAGTCATGGCTGGTTTATTCATCAGCATAATCAACGGCAGATTCATGAGCAGGTTGCCAATGCCTCGCATTTCCTGCATCAATACATTGATAGTCGTGAAACCAGCTTGCGTTATTCAACTGAAATAATAATTCAGGATTTCGGCTTCCGGGAAGCCCTTGCTACCAACGATTTGCCGACAATCAGCAGTATGCTCACGAATCATGCTCAGCGGATCCAGGCTGACCTGATGCTGTTAGTTGATAATGAAGGAAAGCTGGTTGCAGCGAATGAACTGAATTTTCCGTTAACGGAACTGGTTAATCTCAATTGGTCTGCATTGCAAAAAGTTTCTGGTCAGGGTCAGTTTGCAGAGATCAATAACCGTTTATATCGTTTGTTCAGTCTGCCGGTAAAAGCGCCTCATCAAATCGCAATGGCGTTTATTGCGTTTGAAGTGACCATTCCTCTGCTCGAGACATTAAAGGTGAAGACAGGGCTGGATATTATTTTTCAGTCCTCTCAGTCGGAGTTGTTTTTAACGACATTAACCATAGATAAAACTGAATTTGAAGAATACTTACTAAAAGATACTTCGCCGAATCTATGGTGGAAAAGGTCGCAATATTTATTGGAGCAGTCGTTCCTGCAAAGCCCGTTGGATCAGCAAATTGAATTGTTTTTACTGGCAGATTTATCAGTTTTTTACCGGGTTTTGGACCGGTTAAATTACTCGTTACTGGCATTAACATTTTGTATCGTATTATTGGCAGTGATTCTGAGTACACTGCTGGCCCGTCGATTGGCAAATCCATTGTCCAGCCTTTATCAGGATCTTACTTATCGGGCAACGCATGACCATTTAACTAAACTGTTAAATCGACATGCTGCTATTGAACGTATTTCTGAAGAGCTGATACGTTCCTCGCGCAGTGACAAAATCTACTGTGTGGCTCTGTGTGATATTGATAACTTCAAAAAAATAAATGATACCTATGGTCATGCCGTGGGTGATGAGGTGCTACGCCGGTTTGCATCCCGTTTAAAAACCACATTACGTCATTACGATGTGCTGGGGCGGTTTGGTGGCGAAGAATTTTTAATTGCCTTGCAATTAAAGCCTGATGAAGCAACGGCATCTTTTGAACGTTTGAGAACAATTATCGACTCGGCACCAATTGTCGGTGGTTCACACTTAATTCCGGTTACGATGAGTTGTGGGGTGTGTTTATTGTGGCCGGAGGAGGCCGTGCCGCCGATAGATGTGATTTTGCAGGCTGCCGATACGGCTTTATATAAAGCAAAAGATCATGGCCGTAATCAGGTTATATTTACGCATGTTCCACAGTTTCCAATGGTCGAAGCAGCCATTGAAGATGAAGTGTAATTAAAGATAGATAATTTCTTTGCGTAATGGCGCGAGTCGGGCAATCAGCTGATTTTGAATACGGTGTGGAATGCCTTCAGTGTCCATGGCATTAATTAATAAATCCACCATATGGTTAAAGTCTTTTTCATTGATATTCATACCGGTATGAATATCCACCATGTTATCGCCGGTGTATTTGCATGGACCATCGCTGATTGCACAAAAATGCTCTATCAGGTTTTCCTTAAAACGACTGACACTGGCTTCAGCGAAATAATGAAATATTTGTTTGTCTTGTCCAATCTCCTGCACCAGGTTTTCCACGATATTCTCAATGCCAGACTCTCCACCTAACTTTTTGTATAACGTGGTATCTGGGGGGCTGGCACAAGCTGATATCATCAAACAAAGTGCGACGAGAACGCTATATCGATATTTTAATGACATCAAAAGTAACCTGTAACAGAAAAATACGGGCCTTTTTGGTTTTTTGCTCCGGCGATTTCACCTAAGTCCAGCCAGGCGGCAGTTACGCTGATAACCTTATTGGGAAACCAGGCGATAAAGACATTAGACCAATCATCTTCTTTTAAACCCAGATTATCGGGTTTTTGACGGTATTCAACGCCTAACGCTAAATGTCGGCTGAATAATATTGCGGTGGAGGCTTCCCAAAAAACTTCACGCTGATTATCTCGCCCAGCATTACCGAAACCTAACAATCCAGTTTGATTGGCTTCTGTGGAGCGGGCAGTGATATTCCATAGCCAGTTATAACCAGCTATCGCGCCAAGATGCAGCTTACTTGCCGACAGATAGATATCGGTACCGGAATCTTCATCAGCGCCTAACAGATACGCCACAGTCGGATCATCAAGTTTTTTATGCTGCATGCCCAGACTGATTTGCGGGAAACGACTGTAGACAATATCGCCATAAAGTCGTGCTTTAATGCCCAGGACGCGTTGCTTGATATTCAGATTTAAGGTATCAACATGAAATTTCTGTTTGGCGACAGAAAATTCAACGCGATCATAAAAAGACGCTTGAGCACCACAGACATGCAAGTCGTAATGATCAACATTGGCACCACTACAGAATACGTTGGCAGCAATTTCATCACGGCTGCCATATCCGGCCAACTGTGCCCATGGAACAAAACCACCCCCGGCAGAACCTTCAATTGTGGAAATTCCGGGGGTGGCAATTAATTTGCCATCAGCAGCATAGAGCTGACTAGTGAGTGTTAATGTCAGCAGGAACAGAATAAGTGGCATTATTTTCACCTAACCAAGCGACAAGATCATTGGCATCTCGTGGTTTACTAATTAAATATCCCTGCACGCTATCGCAATCCATTTGTGTTAATAATTCATAACTGGCGCTGTTTTCAACGCCTTCAGCGACCACTTTCAGGCCGAGAGAGTGTGCCAGAAAAATAGTTGAGGAGACAATTTTCTGATCGGTATGTGATGTATCCAGATTTCTGATGAAACTCATATCCAGTTTCAGTTCATCGACTGGCAGAATTTTCAGTTTGGACAAAGAAGACTGACCAATTCCGTAGTCATCAACAGCAATTTTATAGCCCGCTTTTTTAAGACTTTTAAGTACCTCAATACCTAATGCTTCGTCGTACATGATATCGCGTTCAGTAATCTCAATGGTGACCAAGTCTGGCGGTATATTGTATAAACCGAATTGGGAATGCAGGAAGCGGCAAAATTCTGGATGTGCCAGATCTTCAGCCGAAACATTGATAGCGGCTTTGAGGTGTAACCCCATATCACGCCAGATGGCCAGTTGCTTTAGTGTTTGCTCGATGACCCAGTGACTGAGCTCAACAATCAGACCAGATTGCTCGGCGAGACCAATAAATTTATCCGGTGCGATGCGTCCTAGCCCCGGACGATGCCAGCGGATCAGTGTTTCAACCGTGTCAATTCTGCCATTGCTGAGTTCAACTTTTGGCTGGAAATTCAAGAATAATTCATTATTGCCGGGTTGTTTGAGTAAAGTTTGCAATGCTTCGATAATCGATAACTCTTCAAGATGTTCTTCATCTTCGCCCGGGGTATACACATGAATGGATGTGCGATTGATACGAGCATGATCCGCTGCAATCCTGACCCGGCGCAGCATGGTTTTGCTGTCAGTACCATCCGCAGGATAACAGCAAACACCAGCATAAAACTGAGCCGTCAAACTGATATTACTGATCTGAAAAGTCTGGGCCAGACTGTCCAGTAAAGATTCAACAATTTGCTTTGGACTTTGGCCTGGCATTAACTGGATCACTGATAAAAACTCGATACCTTCCAGTCGGGCATTGGTTTTATTTCCCGAGGTTTTGAACTGATTAAGGCGAGTTGCCAGTGCGTTGAGAAAAGCATCAGCGACTTCCGGTCCCAGTCGATCATTGATTTGCCTGAAATTTTGAATATACATCGCTACCACAATACACTGACTGTAGTCACGCATAATCGTGGTAAGCGTGCTGCGCATCGTGTGAATATTAAATAAACCGGTCAGGACATCATGTCGGGCTTGCCAGGTGACAACTTGTTCACGTTGTTTTATCTCTTCCCCCATATGGCGAAAAGCGACTGTTAAATCACGGACTTCACTGCTGGAGCGGCCTGGATCACGCCAGGCATCGTAATTCCCTTTGGCAAACTGGTGAGCAATTTCAACCAGTCGGGCTAAAGGTGTGGTCAGTTTGTGCGCGATGATCATACTGATAATAATGGCTGCCACTACTACCAGTAAAACAGTGAGCATGAGCTGTTTTGCCAGATCATCATATTGCTTATAGATCGGTCTTAAATCCGTGGTTAGCAGTATGCTGACAGGGTTTACGCTACTGGTGGCCGGTAACACTTCTGAATTGATAAAGGTTGGTCTTTGCAGCCCAAGCCATCTGCTTTGCATGGCATTCATCTTAGCAGCGAAATCTTCATCAGAATCAAGGCTATCCAGAGTGGAATAAACCGGCTGGTCGTTTTTAAGCAGGGTGATCTCCAGATCGGTAAGATGCTTCAGTTCATTCAGTGTGGTTTGATTCAACTCGAAACCAAGCAGACTAAACGCTATTGTTCTGGGGGCCATCACGGGCAACAGGATTAATTCATAGATTCGATCATTCAGCATCACAATATGTGCGACACCCGGTTTTTCCATCAGATCTTCCACTATCTGCCGTAGTAAGGTCTGATCGTAATGATTTGAACGACTGCTGGAAATCAACTGACCTGATAAATCGGTCAGTAACATTAAATCAGCTTTAATACGTGCGCCATGATTAGCCAGTACGCTGGCGATTGTATCGCTGTCACTGGATGCCACAGCCTGCTTAAAACCGAAATCTGCTGTCAGTACTCTCGCTGAATTCACCAGATTGTTTTCGTTGGAACGTATGTATTGACGCAGAATATTTTCTGCCTTGATGGTGTTCTGCTGTATCTGATGCTGATTAAACTTATTTGCAGACCACCAGGATATCGACTGAATAACCAGCGTCGACACCAGTATCAGTGAGAGGGCAAATAACAGAATTTGCGTGCGTAATTTAGTGATGCCCAGCCGCACCGAATGTATCCTCAAATGACTCGCGTGGGGGAGGAGGCGTCAACTCCAGCTGGATAATATATTCTCCCGGAGTATTTTGAATTAACGGATCTATTTCAACGGTTTTCCGGCTTTCGGCACCATTAGTTGTATATGGGTGCCATATACTTATCAGTGGCTTTGGTGCTGTTGTGTTAATAAAGGCGATGCCCTGCTCGGATGAGGTAACAACCGTTTCATGCTGGGCAACATAAATATAGCCGATCATGGCGTCATGAATATTGCAGCCGACCACAACTATGCCGGGGCTTTCAAAGAGTATTGGCTTTTCGGGTTTATCCGCATAAAGCTTGAGTTCAAATGTTTTAGCTTTGGAAAATGAGTAAACGTGATGACGGATATTGTCACTGTTAGGAAAATCAACAGTCTCTCCCTGCTGAATAATAATCTGTTCAGGAACAAAGGTTTTATCTATCTGATCCATGACGGTTACAGAATCTGGTTCACCATGACTTTCAGAGGAACTAAGCACTTCAATTATGGCGTTGGGGACAGCCTGTTGATTCTGATCAATTATTTTTAACGTAATTGCATCAGCCCGTGCAGCCAGTGTCATTGATGTGAACAATATGCTCACAGAGAACAAATAAATGAGTCTCAAATTTAAACCCCATAGGTCTTATGTTAAGAACTGATTACAAGAACCTTATACCAGTCCCTGTTCGAGCATGGCATCCGCGACTTTGCGAAATCCGGCAATGTTGGCGCCAAACACTAGATTACATGGTTGATGAAACTCTATGGCTGTTTCTGCACAGCGTTGATAGATACCTTGCATAATCACCTGTAGTCGTTTGTCCACTTCAGCAAATGACCATTGGGTCATACTGGCATTTTGTGCCATTTCAAGCTGGCTGGTGGCGACACCACCGGCATTGGCTGCTTTAGCTGGAGCATAATGAATTCCGGCGGCGATGATTTCTGCCTGTGCATCAGCGGTACAAGGCATATTGGCACCTTCAACAATACAGGTAATGCCATTCTGACAGAGCGCTTTAGCATCTGCCGCCGAGACTTCATTCTGAGTAGCGCATGGAAAAGCGGCATCTGCTTTTAATCGCCATACGGCATGGCCATCTTTTGGATATTCTTTTATTGAAATAAATTGAGCATCCGGGTGAGATTCCAGATAGTTGATTAATGAAGTTCGTTGTGTTTCTTTTAATTCCCTGAGTAAAATCAGATCAATACCTTTCTCATGATAAATCGTCCCGGTACTATCAGAGCAGCTAACCGGCAATGCGCCACATTGATATAGCTTTTCGATGGTATGTATGGCTACATTTCCCGCTCCGGATACCAGACATCTTTTACCATCCAGAGTGTCATCGTTAGCTTGCAACATATTTTCAGTGAAGTAGACCAGACCATAGCCCGTTGCTTCAGGACGTACCAGTGAACCACCCCAGTTGAGCGACTTGCCGGTCAGTACACCTTCAAAATGAAGATTCAAACGTTTGTATTGGCCAAAAAGATAGCCGATTTCGCGTTTTCCGACCCCAATATCACCTGCAGGGACATCAATGGTCGCACCGATATGACGATGTAATTCGGTCATATAGGCCTGACAGAAACGCATGATTTCGTTATCTGAGCGGTTTTTAGGATCAAAGTCCGAACCGCCTTTACCACCACCAAGCGATAGGCCTGTCAAAGCATTTTTAAAGATCTGCTCAAACCCCAGAAATTTAACCGTGCTGGCATTTACCGAAGGATGAAAACGGATTCCGCCTTTATAGGGGCCGAGTGAAGAGCTGAATTGGACGCGATAACCCTTGTTGACCTGCACGTTACCTTCATCATCCTGCCAGACGACCCTGAACATGATCTGACGTTCCGGTTCGACAATACGTTCAATGATATTTTGTTGCAGATAGATCGGGTTTTTGTCGAGTAAGGGGCGAATAGACTGCAGGATTTCTTCGGTGGCCTGATAAAACTCGGGCTGACTTGGGCTGCTTCGTTGCAGCTTTTTCATCGTCGTCTCAATATAAGACATTCATACCTCTGTGTTTAGGTTTAGTGCTCAGTTATGGTGATAATTTAACAGAAGCAGCCAAGCTTTTCAGACTTGGTAAGGTGTCAAAGGTTCGTAATGTTGTATGGATGGATAGTTTACAGATACAAACTAAATTTTTTATCAGCAACCTTTATCAATCTTGATGGCATCTTCAGTCGTCTCTTAGGTACAAGTTTTATGAATTAATCTACCAATTCATTATTTTTTCATGTAGAAAAATAGCAATTCATATCAAACTCACAGTGTTGAACCACAGGTTACACTTTCGCACTAAGTAATCGTTAAGTAGTAGATACCTGAAGTTGACTTATAAAATATGATCATATTACTCCAGGTAAATATTTATTTTAAGAATATAGGGTTAAATATAATGATCGCATTTTTCTGAAGTAATGCTGGATCAGTTAATGAGGGTTAAAGATAAAATATTTCTATATTCTTAACTAAAAAATACGGCTGGTTTACAGTTTTATTAAAAATATATTAATTTGAAATATTTTTCTTATATTGGTTGTTTCTTCAGTATTGAAATAGTAAATAATTCCCCAGCTTAAAAATATAAGAAAACTTGATTTCTAATCTGATTGGCTGGGGGGAGGGATCTAAATACTGTTCTGATCAGACAATGATTTTTCTGAATAATTATTATTGAAAGTATTTTGAAAATAGTTATCAGAAATTAAATTTTCAAAAACCATATGCCAATCTTCCATGGATAAATTGTTGGATATGAAGCTAAACTCAATTTCAGGCCCTGGTTGAACAAGCGGCTTATAACGTGTCCCTTTCATACAAAGTCCCGCCATAGATTCTGCTATGAAAGCAACACCTGTGCCCGCAGCAACAAATCCAAATATAGCATTACAGCTATCAGCCTCGATTATAGCGTTCGGAGAGAACTGGGCAGCCATGCAGCATTCAAGTATATGGTCATATAAGCTGGGGTTCTGGGGCTTTGGAAAGAGGATTAATGTTTCATATTGAAGTAGTTCGATCGGTATTTCATTTAGTGAGTTAAAAGGGTGGTTGTCCGGTATCATCAGCCCCATTAGTTCAGGGCGTATACTTATAGTCAGTAGGCTTTCGTGCTTCGGTTGAGCCATAATGAAGGCACAATGGATGTTATTGTTAAGTACTTTATCAATCAGTTCTGTCGTATTCCCTTCAGAGAATATCAATTCATAGTTTTCCAGTTTATCTGTGATTTCGCGTATCATTTCAGGTAAAAAACTGCTCATTGCAGCACATGTATAACCTAATTTTAATTTTTTCTTTTTTGTTAATGAAGTGAGTGACTCTGTTATTCCATTCAGGCTTTCAAAAACTATTGGTAATTTATTTTTTAGTTCTTCACCTTAAGGCGTTAATTTAACAGTGTTGTTTTCTCTGATAAAAAGTTGGCATTTTAATGCTTCTTCAAGTTGTGATATTTTTCGAGAAATTGCAGGCTGAGATATAAACAGATTTTCTGCTGCTTTGCTGAAACTTTTTTCTTTCGCTATTTCAAGAAAAGCTCTTAGTTGTTTCAGGTCATAATTGAACTGATAGCTTTTTGTTATACGTTGATTCATTTTTGGTATTAGACCTTTTGTTTAAAGAAAATATAGCCTTGGAGGGCGCTTAATTCTGTTTTTAAATTCCAAGGCTATAAAATGAAGATTAATGAACCGGTTACGCAAGTTGAAGAATCTTATAAAAGTGATGCAAATATACTTACCACTACAAATAGTAAGGGAATTATTACCTATGTCAATCGGGATTTTGTCGATATAAGCGGTTTTACTGAAGAGGAGCTGGTTGGTAAAAGCCATAATGTAGTAAGACATCCAGATATGCCCCCTGCAGCCTTTGCTGCTTTGTGGGAAAAGGTAAAATCCGATAAATCGTGGATGGGGATGGTCAAAAACCGTTGCAAAAATGGTAACCACTACTGGGTTGACGCTTATGTCACTCCGATAATGAAAGATGACGGAACACGTGAATATCAATCAATAAGAAGAAACCCCCGAAGAGAAAATGTTGATCGTGCCTCCAGACTCTATGAAAAACTCCGTAAAGGCAAAAAAGTTGCAGAGCTTAAAAACTCCATTTCAATAATCTTCAAAATAACGGTATTGATATTTTTGCTGATGATGATCCAGGTTATTTCAAGTCTGTTTTTTCAGAGTTGGCTATCAATTACTATTATTTCGCTGGTCTGTATCACTATTGCCGTTGGCGGGGTATATATCCTGCTAAGCCCCTTAAAAAGCATTGTTTCCAACGCGCGGAAAATCATAAATGATCCTGTGGCAAGGTATATTTACAGTGGGCGGCGCGATGAACTGGGCGATATTGCGCTGGCCATGAAGTTTCTGGAATCGGAAACAGCTGGATTAATCGGTCGTGTTGCCGACAGTGCAGCAACCATGGGCTCAAACACTTCTACACTAGGTGGTGCCATCAAGGCTTCCAAAGGTTATGCAGAACAGCAGTTTAATGAAACGGAACAGGTTGCTGCAGCAATAAATGAAATGTCGGCAAGTATCCAGGAAGTTTCACGCAATGCCCAGAGCAGTACATTAATTGCCAACAAAGGTGTGGAGGAAGTCGAAACAGGCAAAAAGGTTGTGCAAATAAGTGTCGACCTGATGCAGACATTGCGTGCGGGAGTAGAGCAGGCTGCCGATACCATTAAAGCTTTGGAAAAGAGTAGTAATGATATCGCTATTGTTCTCGACGTCATTAATGATATTTCGGAGCAAACCAACTTGCTTGCATTAAATGCGGCAATTGAAGCTGCCAGAGCAGGGGATGCCGGGCGTGGATTTGCCGTAGTCGCTGATGAGGTTCGCTCTCTTGCCAGTCGTACACGCAGTTCAACAGAAGAAATTCGTGTAATGGTGGAGAATCTTCAAAATAATTCAGCGACAGCTGTTAAAGCAATGAATGATGGTTTGAAACAGGCAGAAACCTGCGTGGGTCACAATCAGGATACCGTCAATTCCTTTGCCAACATTTTAGATGTCATTCAGCAAATTAATGATATGACCATGCAGATAGCATCTGCCGTAGAACAGCAAAGTGCCGTTGCTGAAGAAATCAGTAAAAGCATTCACAACATCAGAGATTCATCAGGGAATAATGTGAAGGAAGCAGATAACACGGTTTCAATAAGTACACATATGTTGTCATTAGCAACAAACTTTGAATCACTGGCTGCTCAATTCTGGGCAAAACAAACTAATTCATAACTATCATTAATAACGGGGTAAGAAAATAGTCCGGAGTCCATTATGTTCGATCTGAAAAATCAAGGGTTTCTCTTGATGCAACTGTTTCAAAAAGCCCAGGAAGGAATGATTATTACGGATGAAAAAGCACGTATTCTTGCTTGCAATGAAGCGTTTTGCCAGATTAGTGGTTTTAGCGAACAGGAATTAATTGGACAAAATCCCAGCATACTCAGCTCAGGACGGCAGGACAAAGATTTTTACACGAACATGTGGCTCACTATTGAAGAAACCGGCTTTTGGGAAGGTGAGGTATGGAACAGGAAAAAAGATGGTTCTTTCTATGCTGAATTGCTGAGTGTTAATAAAGTCAGTGTTCCTGGTACTGATAATGTCCACTATCTGGGGATGATGTCTGACATAACAAAAATGAAAGAGCATCATGCAAGCCTTGAAAAGTTAGCCCACTATGACGCTTTGACCAGTTTACCCAACAGAAACTTGCTGGAAGATCGCTTTAATCAGGCTGTTGCCAAAGCAAATCGAAATCATGAAATGTTGGCGGTTTGTTTCCTGGATCTGGATGATTTTAAACCGGTCAACGATACTTATGGACATCATGTTGGCGATTTGCTGCTAATAGAACTGGCTGAAAGAATAAAATCCCAGCTGAGAAAAGAAGACACTGTATCCAGGTATGGCGGGGACGAATTTGTCATTTTGCTGAGCGAAATTCACAGTCGGGCTGATTGTGACGCGATACTTCAAAAACTTTTGCATGCTGTCAGTCAGCCATATCAGCTTGTTGAAGGACGTCAAATAACCATCGGGGCCTCGATTGGTTACACCCTTTATCCTTTTGACAAAGGATCTTTGGGGTCATTAATAGAGCATGCTGATCAAACCTTATATCAGATTAAAAATGCAGGTAAATCAGCTTTTTTAATGTATGGAGACACGGAAAAGGTTAAGGAGATTTCGAAAGGTTCGTATAGTCACGCGGCCATATTTTCAGCGATAGATGATGAACAGATGCGTTTGTTTTTCCAGCCGAAAATTGATATGACCTCTGGCGACATTGTTGGGTTTGAAGCGCTTGTTCGCTGGCAGCACCCATCAAAAGGTCTTTTATCTCCGATTGAGTTTCTGCCCTCTATAAATGAGTCTGAAGTGGAAGTTCGTTTAGGCCACTACGTTATAAGAGAGGCTTTAAAATGTCTGGCGAATTGGCATAGCTACGGTTTAAAACTACGTGTCAGTGTTAATCTTTCTGCATATCATCTTGCAAGAAATTCATTTATAAAAAATCTTGAAGTTATTTGTAATGAGTTTCCAGATCTTGATTTGAGCTACTTTCAAATTGAAATACTGGAGAGCCATGCTTTGGATGAGTTATCCTCAATTCAGACAGTTATCTCGGAATGTGAAAAAAAGTTTAATATTTCGATGGCTCTTGATGACTTTGGTACTGGATATTCATCCCTGAGCCATATTCGAACGCTCTCTATAAAAACAATCAAAATAGATCAATCTTTTGTCCGAAATATGCTTAATGATGCTGATGATTATAAGATTGTTGAGAGTGTCATTTCGCTTGCGAACTCCTTTAATATCGAAGTGATTGCGGAGGGGGTAGAGTCGCTCAAACATGCTCAGATCCTTTTGTGCATGGGATGTAAGATCGCTCAAGGTTATGCTATTGCCAGACCTATGCCATCAGAGAGTGTGCTGGATTGGGCATGCAACTTTTATATGCCAGAAGTCATTGTTATTGAGAACAGGAAAAATGATTGTTTAAGAACTTCTCAATTAAGATTGTTTATGCATTTTCTTGAAATAGAAGTTGAATTTTTGAAAAGTAATATCAAGTCTAAAACCAGTAGCAATTTCCCCTTAATTTCATTGACACATAGCCATTGTGGATTTTGGTTAAAAAAAGCTAAGAGCATTCAGTTTATTGAAGAACTCCATGTGGAACAGTTGGAAAACCAATATTCAAAACTGTTGAAATTTATTTCCAATATCCATGTTTTATATCAATGTGGTGACAGGCAATCGGCACAGATTGCGTTTCAAGATATAGAAGAAGAATATAAAACTCTGATCGAGGCAGTAAATAATTTACGAAACAGATAAATTTCTTCGGGTATGCTTTGGCAGCCTAACAGGCTAGGGCTTGTTTATCTTCGCCTCTGTTGTGACTGAAAATGCACCAATCAAGGCGCGAGGAGTGTAGTTTGTGAGATACATCCGTGTATCTCACCCCTTCTTCGGGGCTGACGCTCAAAAACGTTTATCTCCATGGATGGAGTGTA